>Ga0315905_10004685_pt1 | contig 13973 bp, 13 predicted proteins | sample LakEriMetagenome_5_FD_203522 | JGI IMG/M metagenome (GOLD analysis project Ga0315905, IMG submission 203522) | Freshwater fungal communities from buoy surface, Lake Erie, Ohio, United States - Buoy 4 MA121 | ecosystem: Environmental > Aquatic > Freshwater > Lake | place: USA: Lake Erie, Ohio... | reverse complement strand
AGGGTGCGGTTTCCTTTGTGAAAAACGCAACAACGCCTACAAGTTTTCGCTATTTTTGTGGCTTCGGAAATTATGTGAAATTCCGAAAACCCTGTAGGTCCGGATTGTGACTGAAAGGGCGAAGCTTTAAAAACATCTCAACACATAAAAAGTTTTTACCCTTGAATTTTTCTTTAACAAATACCAAAATTGCTGTCATTGGTCAAGGCTATGTGGGACTTCCCCTGGCCGTGGAATTTGGTAAGCATTATCCCACCCTGGGATTTGATATCAATGCCACTCGCATTGAGCAACTGGGCAATGGCATAGACCTCACCCAAGAGATGAGTGCCGAGCAGCTCACAGGCAGCTCGCACGTTAAGTTCTCGGCCAACACCGCAGATCTGTCTCTGGCCAATGTCTACATTGTGACCGTGCCCACGCCCATCGACGAGCACAAAAAGCCCGACCTATCTCCGCTCAAAGGCGCGAGCAAAATGTTGGCCCAAGTACTGAAAAAAGGCGATGTGGTGATTTATGAAAGCACCGTTTACCCCGGTTGCACGGAGGAAGATTGTGTGCCCCTGTTGGAACAAGGCAGTGGCCTCAAATACAACCAAGATTTTTTCTGTGGCTATAGTCCGGAGCGCATTGTGCCGGGCGACAAAGAACGTACCCTGACAAAAATTCGCAAGATCACCAGCGGCAGCACAGAAGCCACAGCCGATTTTGTGGATCAACTCTATGGTAGCATCATCACCGCCGGTACCTACAAAGCCCCCAGCATCAAAGTGGCCGAAGCCGCCAAAGTGATAGAAAACTGTCAACGCGATTTGAACATCAGCTTTGTGAACGAGTTGGCCCTGATTTTCGACCGACTCAATCTCGATACCACACAAGTGCTAGAAGCCGCGGGTACCAAGTTTAACTTCTTACCCTTCAAGCCGGGTTTGGTGGGCGGACATTGTATCTCGGTAGATCCTTACTACCTCACTAGCAAGGCCGAGAGTGTGGGGTACTTCCCAGAAGTGATACATAGTGGACGCCGTATCAACGACAACATGGGTGCATTCATTGCCTCCAAAGTGGTTAAGTTGATGATAGCCAAGAACCAACCGGTGAAAGGTGCCAAAGTATTGGTCTTGGGCATTACCTTCAAGGAAAACTGTCCGGATTTGCGCAACTCCAAAGTGATTGACGTAATCCGTGAACTCCAAAGCTATGGAGTTGATGTGGATGTGGTAGATCCACATGCTCAGCCCGAAGAAGTGGAGCACGAATACAACATCCAATTAAACTCGTGGGCTGACTTAAGCGCTGCGCCACAACAATACGCCGCCGTAATCCTGGCTGTAAGCCACAAAGAATTCATTGCTACCGATATCCGCGCATTCCAAGCAGCGGAGGGTGTTTTATACGATGTAAAAGCCGTTCTGCCCCACGCATGGGTGGATGGCAGATTGTAAACAATTCATCGTAGATTTGCGAAAAAATCAGTCCTATGCTGAAAAGTAACCCAAACAAAACCCAACAAATAAAACCGCAGCTTGGTCGCCTCACCGCTGCAACTCTGCTGTTCCTAGCATTCGCGCTCAGCGGCTGCTACCGATACAAAAACCAAATCCTCTTTCAGGGCCTCAAGGATACCACCTACAACGCCAGCATGCAACAGCCCAAGCCCATCATTCAACGAGGGGATCAGCTCAGCATCATGGTGTATGGTCTAGACGACAAAACCACTGCTTACTTTAACGCCCCCATGGGTGGCGGGCAAGGTGGTATGCAAATGATGCAAGGTGGCCAAGGTGGAGGTTTAATTGGTTACATTGTAAACGAAGAAGGAACCATTGAATTTCCTAAATTGGGAACGATTAACATCCTAGGATACACCCATGAGCAATTGCGGGATACCCTGCAAAACCGACTCACCCCCTGGATCAAAGACCCCATCGTGAATGTGCGTATGCTGAATTTTCGCGTGACTTTCATGACAACCACCCATGCCCAAACCGTGGTGATCATGAATCAAAAAACCAATATTCTTCAATTCTTGGGAATGGTGGGTGGCATTCAATGGACCGATAGAAAAGACAATATTCTGATTATCAGACAGATTGATAGCGTGAGACAAGTAATCCATGTGGACTTTACCAATAAGGAAATTTTTAATAATCCGGTGTATTACCTGCAGCCCAACGACATCGTTTACGTAGAGCCCAACAAACTCAAATTTGTGGAATCCAATGTAGCTGTGATTTCCTTGGTGACCAGCATTACCTCCACCCTCAGCATCTTGGTGCTCTTTGTTAACAGTCTGGTGAAATAGTATGGATAACAACGAAAAAGAATTTAAGCCCAACATCGTTCCAATTAAGGAGATTATCTTCAAAGATTACCTGCCCTATTGGCCCTACTTTATATTGAGTGTCTTGGTGGCAGTGTTTGCAGCTTTTGTCTACTTGCGTTATCAGGTGCCCCAGTACCAGGTAAATGCCACCATGATGATCAAAGTTGAGAAGGAAGGAATCAATACCATGGTGGAGAAATTGGTGGGTGGCAATACCGGCGGCAATGCCAGCAATAACATCAACGACAAACTCTATGTGTTGCAATCCAACAAAATCAAAATGTTGGCGGCCAAAATGGCCAACTTACAAGTGCGCATAGAATCCCACGGTAAAGTATCATCTTTAGAGAGCTATCAAAACCTTCCATTCCAAGTTATTCTGACCCAGCCTGATTCAGCACTGGATTTCAAAGCGGATTTTACCTGCGATGCCCAGCACCGTGGACTCAAGATCAACGGGAATTTGTATCCATTCAACCAAACTGTAAATGTGGGTGGCAATGCCCTCATTCTGCAATGTGGCAATCCCACCGCCTGTGGGGATGCCAAAACCAAATATACGCTTTCGATATTTTCACTTGGTTCAGCTGCGGGGGTGAATGCGGGTGGTTTTACCGCCAAACCGGCCGACAAAGGGTCTAGTATCATCAACCTGAGTCTAACCACCAACATCCCTCAAAAAGGGGTGAAAATGTTGGATGCCATCATGCAAGCCTACAAGAGCGTGAGCATGGACGAGAAGTTGATGCAGGCCAAAAATACCATTCAGTTTGTGGATGAGCGTTTGAGGGTGCTCAGCGGAGATCTAGACTCTGTGGAAGGCAGCATTGAAGCCTTCAAACGCAGCAATGGCATTGCCGATATATCAGCGGAGTCTGAAATTTTCATGGAGAATGTGGCGGAGAGTGATAAAATGTTGGCCCAGTTGGATTTGCAATTGACCCTCTTGGGCGATTTGGAAAGATACGTGATTGGCCGTGGGAAAAACCCAGGCATGGTGCCCAGTTTGATAGGCTTGCCCGATGGGGGCTACACGAGCAGTTTGTTGACCAAATTGTACGAGGCTGAACTCAAATTGCAAGAAATTCGGGCCCGAAACGGGGATAAAAGCGATTTGGTGATTACCGCCAAACAGGAAATTCAAACCATGAAGGAAAGCCTGTTTGAAAGCATACAAAACGTACGTAAGAATCTTCAATCACTCCGCAGAGAATACAATGCCAAAGCCGGTAAGTACAGCGAATTGATGCGGGATATTCCGAGCAAAGAACGCAAGTTGTTGAACATCACTAGGCAACAAGTGGTAAAAAATGGCTTGTACACCTTCTTGTTGGAAAAGCGAGAAGAAGCGGCCATACAGTATTCAGCCACGCTGGGAGACGTGCAGGTGCTGCAAGCCGCATCAGCCAATTATTCGCCAGTGAGTCCCAATGTAGGACGAACATACGGGCTGGCCCTTTTCTTTGGTCTTTCCTTAGTAGCCTTGGTGCTTTTCTTGCGCCAATGGTTCAATTACAAATTGCAGTACCGTTCAGAAATTGAACGCGTGACTAATATTCCGGTATTGGAAGAGATTGTGCAAGTGGAATCTGAATCACCCTTGGTGATGAAGGATGGCAACCGGACTTTGATCGCGGAACAGTTCAGAAGTTTACGTACCAATTTGGGTTATTTCAAAACAGCCACGCCGGACAAGTGCAAGGTATTGGTGAGTTCGAGCATACCAGGTGAAGGAAAGAGTTTTATATCCACCAACTTGGCCATCAGTTATTCCTTGGCGGGGTTGAAGACGGTATTGATTGAGAGTGATTTGCGCAAACCCAACGTAGCCAAGCACTTTGAAATCAGCAAGCGTTTGGGATTGAGTAATTATTTGAGTGGCAATGCCACCATGGAAGACGTGACCTTTGAAACGGGTATGGCCAATTTATGGGTAATTCCTTCAGGACCCATTCCTCCCAACCCGGCGGAATTGATTACAGGTAGCACGCGCTACGCGGATTTATTGGAAGGATTGATCAAGGATTACGACAGGGTGGTAATTGACTGCCCGCCAGTGGGATTGGTGACAGATGCCCAGTTGCTCTGCGACTACGTAGATATTAGTTTGTTTGTTTGTCGGCAGGACCATACCCCCAAGGCGGCCTTGGTCAATTTGCTAAACCCCTTGTATGAGAGTGGCAAGTTTGGGCAGATGGGATTGGTGTTTAATGGATTAAACCAGCAGGCCAAAGGCTACGGTTACGGTTACGGTTACGGTTACGGTTACGGTTACGGTTACGGTTACGGTTACGGAAGTTATGGGTATGGATACGGCTATTATGGCGAAACCCAGAAGAAAGCGAATCCATTGTTAAAAGTGTTGGCGATTCTATTGGCCCCACTATTGGCCCCATTGGCAGATTTGCGAAAATTGGGCGGAAAGAAATCAAAGAACAAGAATGTGTATTAATTTAATAAACTCAAAGGCTATATGAATCATGAAGAAGCCTTGAAAGAATGGGATTTGGTGATTGAGCCTCAGATTTCTTTGTTTGAGCTTAATCTCAAGGATGTATGGCGATATCGCGATTTATTGTGGTTACTGGTGAAGCGGGATTTTGTATCGTTTTACAAACAGACCATCCTAGGTCCGCTTTGGTTCTTCATTCAGCCATTATTTACCACCATCATCTTCACTTTAATTTTTGGAAATTTGGCGGGACTCAGTACCGACGGACTTCCCCAGCCTCTGTTTTATATGGCCGGTATCACCGCATGGAATTACTTTGCCGATTGCCTAACTAAAACATCTACGGTATTCAGAGACAATGCCAATATCTTTGGTAAGGTATACTTCCCTCGTTTGATCATGCCATTGAGCATTGTGGTAAGTAATTTGGTGCGTTTCGGCGTGCAGATGCTGTTGTTTTTTGTGATGATTGGCTACTATCTTTTTCAAAATGAGCTGGGTAGCTTGTTTCATCCCAATATCTATATATTATTATTCCCAGTTTTGGTATTGTTAATGGCACTCCTTGGCTTAGGACTAGGACTCATTATCACCGCACTCACCACCAAATACCGGGACCTCGCGTTCCTAATTACCTTTGGGGTACAATTGATGATGTACGCAACCACGGTGATTTATCCCCTCAGTGCAGCTCCAGTTAAATACAAATGGCTCATTGAGATGAATCCTATGACGGGGATCATTGAAGCTTTCCGCTTTGGATTCTTAGGCCAAGGAGAGTTCACAATGAATACATTTGGGTATTCGGTTATATTTACACTCATTTCACTCGTTTTGGGTGTGATTATTTTTAACAAGACGGAGAAGACCTTCGTAGATACGGTATAAGTATGAGCAACATTGCCATTAAAGTAGAAGATCTTTCCAAGATTTACCGCCTCGGCGAAATAGGCACTGGAACCATATCCCGTGACATGGAGCGTTGGTTTAAGACCAAGGTTCTCAAACAAGAAGACCCGTTTTTAAAGATTGGCGAAACCAATGACCGCGCCAACAAAGGAAAGAGCGACATCGTTTACAGTCTTCAAGACATCAACTTCGAAATTCAACAAGGCGACGCCGTCGGCATCATTGGCCGCAACGGTGCAGGCAAAAGCACCTTATTGAAAATCCTATCAAGGGTAACAACTCCTACCACCGGCCGCATCAATATCAAAGGCAGAGTAGCTTCTCTCTTGGAAGTAGGCACCGGCTTCCACCCCGAACTCACAGGCCGCGAAAATATCTACCTGAACGGCGCCATCCTCGGCATGCGCAAACGCGAAATCGACCGCAAACTCGATGAAATTATCGACTTCTCCGGCGTCGAACGCTACATTGACACGCCCGTCAAACGTTACTCATCAGGAATGTACGTTCGCTTAGCATTCGCCGTCGCCGCCCATTTGGAATCAGAAATATTGATTGTCGACGAAGTACTTGCCGTCGGCGATGCTGAATTTCAGAAAAAGTGCTTAGGAAAGATGGGAGAGGTGAGTGCAGGCGAGGGTAGAACTGTTTTGTTTGTAAGTCATAATATGGCGAGTATTAAAGCTCTTTGCTCCAAATCTATTTTGATGAAAAATGGTATTTTGGAATCAATGAACTCTACTGATAAGATAATATCTATGTATATGGGTGGTGGTGGAATTGAGCATTTGAATTATCGATTACTCAACGAGCGTAGGCTGGGAATGACAATGATTTCTGTAGGTGTTAGAAACATTGATAGCGAGTTTAGTGATTTGATTAACCGAGATAGGCCAATTGAATTTGTTTTCCAATATGATAACAAGGCAGAATATTCTGGCGTCATTTTTTTTAACATAAAAATAAAAGATCAAGAGGGTAATTATTTTTTAGTAACTACGTCTTTTGTTGATGGTTTTGAAGTAAAAAAAGGGCAAAATACCGCAAAAATGATTGTTGAAAATAATTTTTTTAATGAGGGTAATTATATAGTTGATATTATGGTAATGGGAAAAAATAATTTGGAATACACAGTCTTTTTTCATGATGCAGATTGCCTATTTGTTAAAATTCTTCCTGAACAGCGCGAAATAGGTGGATGGATGGGAAAAGAAGTTGGATATGTTCAACCACTATTTCAATGGAAATGATACCCGTAACCAAATCCTTTTTTCCCCCAATAGAAGAGTATCAAGTGCAATTATGTCGTATTTGGGAAAATCAATGGCTTACAAATCGGGGAGAGTTAGTAAATGAACTTGAGGATAAAGTAGCAAAATATCTTAATTTACAAGAAGCAAAAATGATCACGATGTGTAATGGTACGATTCCATTGCAAGTTGCATTAAAAGTTCTTGGAAATGGGGGAGAAATTATTACCACACCTTTTAGTTATGTCGCTACTACTGCCGCAATAGTTTGGGAGAATTGTACACCGGTATTTGTTGATATTCATCCCGAATATTTGACGATTGATGTATCGAAAATAGAGTCAGCCATTACTTCTAGAACAACTTGTATTTTGGCTACTCATGTTTTTGGAAATCCATGCGATGTTGAAGCCATAGATGATATCGCTAAAAAGTACAATTTAAAAGTGATTTATGATGCAGCTCATTGTTTTGGTGTTGAATATAAGGGGAAGAGTATATTTGAATATGGAGATATAAGCACATGTAGTTTCCATGCGACCAAATTATTTCATACGGGTGAGGGAGGAGCATTGTTTACTCGAGACACTGAATTATTCCATAAATGTTTTTATTCCCACAATTTTGGTCATAAAGATTCGTTGACTTTTTACGGGCTGGGAATAAATGGAAAAATAAGTGAGCTACAGGCAGCGATGGGTTTAGCAGTTTTACCTCACATGAAAGAGATAGTGAATAGTAGACGACAGATTGTTGTATCCTATAATGATCTTTTAGATTTCACGAACTTTCGGTCATTTAAATTGTTAACTGGGTCAATTTGGAATTATAGTTATTATCCAATAATATTAACAGAAGAGGATGTATTGTTAAAAATTCAAAATAAACTCAATGAATTGCATATTTACCCAAGAAGGTATTTTGCACCCTCATTGAATACACTAGGTTATTTGCCGCTATCCTTAAATTGTCCAGTTTCAGAAGAGATATCTACAAGTATTTTGTGTTTGCCATTATTTTATAATCTTAGACCTGAGAATGTCCGTTTGATATGTGATACAATTAATGATGAAATGGTAAGATGAAGTTAGCAATAATGCAACCATATTTTTTTCCTTATATCGGATATTTTCAATTGATAGGGGCTGTTGATAGATTTGTTGTTTATGACGATGTCAGTTTTATTAATAAGGGGTGGATCAATAGAAATAACATAATACTGAATGGTTGTAAAGGTTTTATTAATGTGCCATTAATCGGGGCCAGTCAGAATAAATTAATAAAGGATATTATGCCAACGGATGATGACAGATGGAAGTTTAAAATGCTCAAAACTATAGAACATAATTATAAGAACGCACCCCATTTTGCCAATGTTTACCGGATGCTTGAAGGAATAATTAATTCTCATCCGGTCAATATATCTGAATTCAATGTGACAGCTATTAAAACGGTCTGTGAATATTTGAGTATTCCAACAATGATAATTTCAAGTTCAGATGTATATGGAAATATTGCCCTTAAAGGGCAGTATCGGATTTTGGATATATGCAGAAGGGAAGGTGCGACCTCTTATATCAACCCAATAGGCGGTATTGAATTATATGAAAAGGAATTATTTAGAAATGAAGGTATTCAACTTTGCTTTTTAAAATCAGAAAGCGTAGAATATAAGCAACGTAAGAATATAGATCATTTCATACCGAATTTATCGATTATTGACGTTTTAATGAATAACAGCGTTTCTGATTGTCAGGGATTTTTAACAAAATATGAATTAATCTAAAACTATGATAAATATGGAAAATTTCAAGAAAGAGTTTGATGAGAAAGGATTTGTAATCGTTGACAATGTTCTTACAAGTGATTTCATCAAAAAAGCAACGGTTGAGCTAGAAACCGCATTAAAAAAAGAAGTGGAATATGTTGGCACTACGGATTATCAATTCTATGGTTACGTGCTTTCAAACGCAAAGTATGGTGGTTCCTTTTTAGAAGTTTTTGAAAATGAGAATGTCATTAATCCAATTAATTACGTCATGGGTGAAAATAGTATTATTTATTCATATACTTCGTCCTCCATGCCACCCAATAGGGGTAATGATGCAAGTCACATTCACGTCGACTGTCCAATTTTTCTTGAAGACTACATACTTAGGATGGGCGTACTACTGCCATTAGTAGATTTTACTGAAGAAAATGGAGCGTCATATTATTTGTCTGGTAGCCATAAAGAAGAGTTTATGCCGAACGAGGAACGATTTTATAATGAGGCAACTAGGCTAATAATGAAAGCAGGCCAGGGATGTTTCTTTAATACCAGAGTTTGGCATGCCGGAGGTATCAATAAAACTGATAATTGGCGTCATGCACTGACAATTAATATTTGTAGACCTTGGATGAAACAGTACATTGACACACCAAGACTTTTAGTCGAAACAGACTTGTCTAATGTCTCGGAAAGAGTGTTGCAGAAATTAGGTTTCTACAGCCAACCGCCTACGTCTTATGAAGAGTATTACGACAGTTCGCGCAAGCGATTATTTTAGTGGCTGTAACATTTAAAATTACTAATTGCGACGTTCTAGATAAAGATTCATGGAATGATGCGATTACAGGTCTGGACGTGTCTGTTTATTTCAGTTGGGAGTATTTGTCTATTATTAGGTCGAATTATCCGAACGGTATCTATTTGCTGAAAATATTTAACGATTCGAGTGGTATTGTTACATTTTATACCTATCGAACAAAAGATCAGAAATATTATGACATTTACTCTCCATATGGTTCAGATGGAATTTATATATGGGGCCATTCGGACGAAGTACTAATTAATTTTGTGGAATATTTGAAGAAGAATAATATTGTAACCTATTATATGATGAATCACCCGATGTATAAAAACAATAATAGAGAATGTATTATACAGTGTCGCAATATATATACAATGGATTTAACCAAAGAAACTGAAGTTCTTTGGAAAGATATGCATGCAAATCATAGGTACGAAATCAACAAGCTCACAAAGCAAAACATCTATTTAGAGTATGATAAATCCAAATTGAAGTCAGCATTTTTAACCCTATATCGTGAAACCTTTTCGAGGGTTCAAGCGAATATCTCGTATAACTTTACGGATGAATTTTTATCTGATATACTCAGGTCGGATTTAACGCTCGCCTTGGGTGCGGTGATTGATGAAAATATTGAATGTGTAGTATTGTTTTTGGTAAAAGATAAGTCCGCTGAATATTTTATCAATGCATCAAGTTTATCAGGACGTACTGCGTCGAGATACTTGATTTGGGAAATGATTAGGCAATTAAAGGATATTGGAGTCACATATTTGAATCTTGGCGGAGGGGTTGTAGATAACGATAGTCTCGACCAATTTAAAAAGAGATTTGGAGGCCAGAAAACAACATTAAATATGTTTTCAGGAGTGGCATTGGAAACCGAATTTGAAAGACTTTGCTTTGAACATAGCAATTTAGATGAGACTATCAAATTCTTTCCACCATATTGGGCTAATAACAGTTAAAAATGAATTACAAAACACTCCAAATACATTATGAGAACTGTTTGAAAAAACATGGGCCTAACGCAAAAGGCATGGATTGGCCAAATCCTGATGACCTCAATAGACGATTCAAAGTGTTAACTGATTTCGCATTTAAATATTCTGACTTGGATACTGAAAAGATACATTTAACGGATTTGGGTTGTGGTATAGGGCTATTAATTGATTACCTCACAAACAATGATTTAATTAAATTGATTAACTATAAAGGCATAGATATTTCACCTTTAATGATTGAATTTGCTTCTCAACGATTACCAAATTATAATTTTGAAGAAAGGGATGTTCTGAGAAATAAATTATCTGAAAATGGAACTGATTATATAATTATGAATGGTGTTTTTACGGAAAAAAGAGAACTTACTCATGAGCAAATGTTTGATTTTTTTACCCAAATGATTACTGAAACATTTAAAAGTGCAAGAAAGGGCATAGCTTTTAATGTAATGAGTACGCTTGTAGACTGGGAACGGGATGATTTATTTCATCTGGGTTTAGACCAGTTGACTGAGTTTATTACAAAGAAGATATCACGCAATTTTATAATTCGAATGGATTATGGACTTTACGAATATACTGTGTACATAAATAAATGATTGAAATTAGAGAAATAAACCTATCTGATACCGAAAGTTACTTAGATAGTTTGAGAAGGCTTATAGATACAACAATTAACTTGCCATCAAAAGCGAAAGATTCATATAAAAAGCAATGGAATAGTGATGCAATAAAAAAACAATTTGGAAACTCGCTATTTCTTATTGCATTAGATGAGTCGAATTCAATTGTTGGCTTGATATTAGGTACACCCTCAGAAGGTGGAGTTGGAACTATCATTTGGGTGCTAGTTGATAAAAATCAACAACATCACGGTCTAGGAACTAAAATGTTTGAACAAGCCAAAGAATGGTACATTCAAAAAGGAGCACATAAAATTAAATTAACCGTTCCGGATAAATCAACAGTAAGTTTTTATCTGAAACAAGGAATGATAATTGAAGGCGAACACCCAAATCATTGGTGGAATAACAACTTTTGGTCAATGGGTTTAATATTATAAAATATGAAATGGAAAAAACTTGGTTATTCTTTTGAATTAAATAATCATAAACAGAATTGGCAGCAAAGTCATGCTATGATGCCAGTAGTATTGGAGCAAATTGACAGACTGCGTGTTTATTATACTACCCGCCACATTGACGGGAAAAGTAGAATAACTTTTTATGATGTTGATAAAAAAGATCCTGCAAACATTTTGTATGTCCACGACAAACCAATTTTAGAGGTTGGTGACATAGGGTCGTTTGATGATTGCGGAACAGTCGCGACTTTTGTGATTCAAAATGGGGAGAAAATTTATTTATATTACAACGGATATAATGTAAGGAACACTGTGCCATGGTCGAATTCTATAGGTCTTGCAATAAGTGAAGATGGAGGTAAAACTTTCACCAAATTGTTTAAGGGTCCTATTATGGATAGACTTAAAAATGATGAATTTTTCACTATAACGCCTTGTATTATCAAGAAAGGAGATAACGATTGGCGTATGTGGTACACCTCTGGAACAGGCTGGCTCCAAATTGAAAATAGGCAAGAACCTGTTTACGATTTGAAATACGCGACATCTGAAAACGGAATTGATTGGAATAGAGAATTTAAAGTAGCGATTCCTCAAAATAGATTTGACGAATGTATCGCGCGAGCAACAATTCTGGAGATGAAGAGCAAATTATATATGTGGTTTATATATAGAGGTAGTAATGACTTCAGAGATGGTAATGATAGTTATAGAATTGGATATGCCGAAGGGGACATTAATAGCCCAGTTGAATGGTTAAGGATAGATGAGAAAGCTGGAATAAAATCAGGTCCTGAAATTTATGATAATACGATGCAGGCCTATCCTTTTGTAATAAAATCATCAAGTAAAGTGTACATGTTCTATAATGGAAATGCATTTGGGGCAGATGGAATACTTTGTGCAGAATTAGATAATATCTCTTGAATCCTCTTTTAGTTGTAAGAATACTTACCTACAACCACGAAAGCTACATACGTGATTGTTTGGAAAGTGTTGTTACTCAGCAAACCAAATTTATTTTTAAAGTTATAATTGGTGAAGACTGTTCTAGTGATAAAACCGCAATCATTTGTAAGGAATACCAGAGAAAATATCCTGATTTAATAGAATTGCACTGTAATACAATCAATAATCTGCAGTTGAATTCATCTAAAAACTGGGAACTGTGTAAAAAAAGTGGTGCGAGTTATATTGCTCTTCTTGAAGGTGATGACTATTGGCTTGATCCATATAAATTACAGAAGCAGGTAGATGTTCTCGAGGCAAACCCAGAAATATCAGCGGTTTGTACCAATGCAATGTTTCAAACCGACCAAGGAATACAGGATAGTTTTTTTACTGAAAATGATTCTCAGTTATTTTTATATAATTTCCATAGGCAATATTCAAAAAATGAATTCCCAACGTTAACTGGAGTTTTTAGAACAGAGGTTTTTTTATCGTTGGACACTAATAAATCAACCCCTCTAGCTGATTGGTCATTTGTTATTTTGGCAATGACTATTGGCACAGTTGCGAGATTAAATGAAATTACGGCCGTTTACAGGATACATGATAACGGTATGTATTCAAAAAAATCGGAGGAAGATAAAATTTTAGATTATATTTCTACTGCAAATTATTTACTGAGTAACTTTTCAATTAGGCATCCGAATATTTTAAATTATGCCAATAAAATCAAAGCGAAAAAAATACTTAAAACATTAATTACTAATAAAAAAATACTTAAATTAATTAAGAATTCTTTCTTGATATCAAGGGCTTTGTATCGGAGAGATACCTCATTAGGAAGTTGTAAAAATGTAAAATTGATTATTTTTAATGGCTCTTCTTTGGATATTGGAAAAAATGTACGATTTCGACACTTTTGTTCAATAGTTGCAAAAAACAATGGTGAAATTACAATTGGTGACAATTGCTTTTTTAATAGTTATGTCTCAATAAATTGTTTGGGGTCAATTCGTATTGGAAACAATTCGATCTTCGGTGAAGGTGTTCGAATTTATGATCATAATCACAAATATGGTTACAATGGCGAACACCGAGACTATGCGGAATATAAGATTTCAAGTGTTGAAATTGGTGACAATTGCTGGATAGCAAGTAATGTTGTTATTTTGGCAGGTGTCAAAATTGGGAATAATGTAGTAATTGGTGCAGGATGTTTAATTTACCAGGATATTCCTTCTGGCAAGATTGTTAAATCAAAACAAGAATTGATTATTCAATGAAATTGATATTGATTTCTCCTAACTATGGTGCCCAAACAGAATCATTTATCAATGAACATTTTTTATTTCTTAAGCCTGACTTTATTCTAACGGGAGGTTACCATCCCGTTTCTGATGAAAATGGGGATTACGTAAATGGCA
>Ga0315905_10004683_pt1 | contig 13973 bp, 12 predicted proteins | sample LakEriMetagenome_5_FD_203522 | JGI IMG/M metagenome (GOLD analysis project Ga0315905, IMG submission 203522) | Freshwater fungal communities from buoy surface, Lake Erie, Ohio, United States - Buoy 4 MA121 | ecosystem: Environmental > Aquatic > Freshwater > Lake | place: USA: Lake Erie, Ohio... | reverse complement strand
CAAAACAGGTTTGACGCTTTCGTTGATTCCGCACTAACCCAAAATGACCCGCGAGGGGACTTTACGCTTCGGAGCGTGTCCCGTGCGGAAATCGATGAAGTGAAACGTCAGGGTGGCCCAGATATTTCCGGCATGGATCATGTTTTGGTCGCGCATGAGATCAAGCACGCAGCAAAGCACGGTGATGCAAGCGAGTCAAGAAAGTATCCGAACCAGCGTCCACTCACCATGGAGGACATCCAGCGCATTCCAGTCGTATTGGATGGTTACGATGAAATACGGGTTCAGGCGAGGGGGGTAAACCGTTCATCGCTCATCTACAGTAAACAGTTCCAAGATGGGCGCATCGAGTACGTCGAGCGAGTAATTGAAACGTCTGGAAAAAACAAACCCAGGCTAGTCACAAAGACTGCCTGGGTTGTCGCGCCGACTGGCGTCGAGTCCAGCCTAACACGGGTTTCTACTCCCGAGCGCTCGCACAGGTTACCGTTTTCCATGGGGCGCGTCAACCCCGCCACCGTCTCCAAGGTCGTTGACCCCGACACGGGTGAGCCGCTGGTGGTGTACCACGGGACGGCTAACGATTTTGAAGCGTTTTCCAATGAAAAAATTGGGCGCTCATGGGGCGCTGATAGGTTTGGTCACTTCTTCACCAGCTCTGCAAATGAAGCTAACAGCTATGCAAACGCATCTGGCCCGACTGGCCAAAGAGAATCAGGCCAGGTGGTTATTCCAGCGTTCGTTTCCATTACTCGACCAGTGACTGTCGATGCACTGCAGGAATTCACTGGAAAAGATGGTCTGTTGGACGATTACGACTCCCCTGTCGAGATGTATGACGAAATGCGCGACGACATTGAGGCGATGCTTCTTGGAAACATTTGGGACGACTGGGCCATAGACTCGGGATCGAGACCAAACAGAGGCAACACACACAATGGTGCCCTCTTTGATATCGGCGGGAAAACCCTTGTTGTTGCAATAGACCCCACCCAGATCAAATCCGCCACCGGCAACAACGGCAACTTTGACCCCCAGGATGACCGCATCAACTTCAGCCGCTCCAAGCTGACCAGTCTCAAGGAAAGCGCCCTTGACCAAGTTCACAAGACCCTGAGCTATCCGGGCAAGGTATCTCTGTGGGACAAGACGGTGGGCACCATGCGCCACCTGGCCGAGCGCTCTGCGGTGTTCAAGCCGGTGTTTGATGCAGCCCAGCGGTTTATTGATGATGTGAGCACCCTGGCCAATGAAGTGGCCGACGCTGCGCCGCGCCTGCTTCCCCGCATTGAAACATTGGCTGACATCATCAAGAAGAAGCCGATCAGCGCCGAGGACAACAAGGCGATTGCACGGCCACTGTTTGAGGGTACGCTGCTTTGGGGCCGCGATGCTGATGGCAAGGCTGTACTGGTGAATGACCTGGAGAAGAAATACGCCAATCTGCCAGCCGACAAAAAGGCGCAGATGATGCTGCGCGCTGGCCGATTGGATGCGGGCGTGCTCAAGATGTGGCGCGGCTTGCCTCTGGATCAGTATGAATCGGCTATCAACACCCGGTTCCAGAGCACCATTCTCAAGTCTGGTGTGGTGTGGTCTGAGCAGGAGCTTAAATCCCTGTTCAACGCGACACCGCTGCAAATTAGCCTGTACCAAGAGGCAAGGGCGGCCATTGACCGATCCATTGATATCACTGCGCGTGCCGACATGCTGCGCCTGCTGGGTGTTGATTACGCGGCCATGCGCGATGCTGTGATGCAAGCCCCGTCAATGACAGACGCACTAACGCTACTGGTGGACACGCTGGAGCTTGAAGCAACGGAAATGCCCGACAAGCGCGACCGCCTGGCTGACCAGATGCACCAACTGCGCAAGCGTTTTGACACGGCTCAGGAGTTGATAGCTCAGGGCTACGCTCCACTGTCGCGCTTTGGGCGTCACACATTGGACGTTGTTGATGCCAATGGCGAGCGCCAGTATTTCGGCATGTTTGAAACTGCCCGCGAAGCAAACTTGATGAAACTCAAGATGCGCGACCAGTACGAAGGCGCGACGGTAACGCAAGGCACCATGAGCCAGGAGGAATACAAGCTGTTCGCAGGCATCACGCCCGAGTCGTTGGAGCTTTTCGGGAACATGCTGGGCCTGGACGCAGAGGGTGACGGCGCCCAGGACAAGGCGTTTCAGCAGTACATCAAGCTGACCAAAAACAATAACAGTGCCTTGAAGCGCCTGATTCACCGCAAGGGGATTGCCGGGTACTCCGAGGATGTTGGCCGCGTGTTGGCCAGCTTTGTGTACTCCAATGCACGACAGGCGGCCGGCGGGCTCAATGCGGGCACGATGGAGGCCGCAATCAACAACATCCCCAAGGAGCAGGGTGAACTCAAGGATGTGGCGCTGGGCCTGCAGTCGTACATTCGCGATCCGCAGGAAGAAGGCCAGGCCATTCGGGGGATGCTGTTTGCCCAATATCTAGGCGGATCGGTGGCTTCTGCCTTCGTGAACATGACCCAGCCCTTTGCTGTGACTATGCCCTACCTGAGCCAGTTCGGGGGAATGCGCCGGGCGAGCGCGCAGTTGACGCGCGCCGTCAAGGATGTGGGCAAAAAGGATTTCAAGGGCGAGCCAGACCTGCAGCGGGCGCTGCATCAGGCTGTGGAAGATGGCACTGTGGCACCGCAGGAAATCCACATGCTGATGGCGCAGGCTCGCGGCGCTGGTGGTTTGCGGTCCGGTGACGGCACCCGGCGGGGCGATGCGCGGGCGGCAGCGTCTAACACCTGGGAGCGCACCAAGGTGCTGTGGGGCCAGCCGTTCGCACTGGCCGAGCAGTTCAACCGCCGCAGCACGTTCATTGCTGCTTTCCGCATGGCCAAGGCTCAGGGTATGCAGAACCCAGCCGACTTTGCCCGCAAGGCTGTGCTGGAAACACAGTTTTTGTACTCAAAGGCAAATAAGGCTCAATGGGCGCGTGGTGCTCTGGGTGGAACCTTGATGACGTTCAAGACCTACAGTGTGTCCTACCTTGAACTGCTGCAACGCACATGGAATGCCGGGACGCCCGGCAGCCCAGAGCGTGCGGCGGGCCGTCGTGCGGTGGCGTGGTCTATGGTCATGCTGATGCTGATGGGCGGCGCTGGTGGCCTGCCGTTTGCCGAGGATTTGGAGGATTTGATCGACGGTATCGGGCAGTTGATGGGCTACAACGTGAGCGTCAAGCAATGGCGCAAGGAAGCAATGCGCGACACGCTGGGCAAGGAACTGGCTAATTTCATTGAGAGTGGCGTGTCTGGAATGCCGGGGGCGCCTATTGATGTGTCGGGCCGCCTGGGCATGGGGAACCTGATTCCCGGTACTGGCCTGCTGCTGACCAAGGAAAACCGCGACCGCGATATGCTGGAAATTGCGGGGCCAGCGGGCGATCTGATTTCCCGAGGTTTCACTGGCGCACGCAAGTTTCTGACTGGCGATTTCGGTGGATCGGCCCTGGAGGTGTCGCCGTCTGCCGTTCGCAATGCGGTTAAAGGCGTCGATATGGCTGCCAGCGGGATGTACAAGGACGCCAAGGGCTATAAGGTGCTTGATACAACGCTGCCAGAGGCCATGGCCAAGGCCATCGGATTCCAGCCTCGCAGCGTGGCCGAGGTTCAGCAGGCCAGCGCTTTCACGCAGCGCAGCAAGAGCTTCTACAGCCAGACCAGCAATGAGATCAAGGCGCAATGGGCGACGGCGCTTTTCAACAAGGATGATGCAGCGCTACAGGATGTGCGCGACCGGCTGGATGCCTGGAACCGGAACAACCCGGACCAGCGCATTACTGTGAGGATGCCCGATGTGTGGAAGCGGGTGCGCGAAATGGGCAAGGATCGACTACAGCGCATTGCCGAGACTGCACCGAAGGCGCTGCGCCAGCAAATGCGTGAAGAACTGGAGCGCACGCGCAGCGCAGGGTAGAGCGGCGCAGGGGTGCCCCCCTGTTTGGTTTGAAAGGTTGCAGGCAAACGGGAACACTGGTTCCCATGCCTGCCGCTCTTTCCCTCGACCTAGAAATCCGCAGGGGCGAAACCTTCGCCCTGGCTGTGCGCTGGGAAACAGAACCGTGGCAATACGCGCCGATTGCATCAATCTCGCAGACTGCCCCTGTCCGCATCAATACCGTATCGCCTCACAACATTCCAAACGGCTGGTCCGTGGCCGTGGTGGGGGCGAAGGGCCTTGCAGACCTTAACGCAGCGAGCAACCCACCCAGGCGCGCCGATATGCGCAGAGCCACGGTGGTGAACGCAACGGCAATTGAGTTCAACGAAATCAGCGCAACAGATTTTGGTGCCCACCGAAGCACTACCGGCTATCTGGCATGGCTTACCCCACAGCCATTGACCGGATACACAGCGCGCATGCAGATACGCGACCGCCCTGGCGGGGCCGTACTGCATTCAATGACCTCTGATGTAGGCGGCGGCATCTTGTTGGATGACGTTGAAAAAGTCATTGACCTGTCGATTGCCGCCTCGACGACCGAGCGGTTTTCCTGGAGTTCAGGCCAGTACGACCTTGAATTGGTATCCCAGGCGGGCCGGGTTACGGCCTTGCTGGAGGGTGCCGTACTTATGAAAACCGAAATCACGACTGCCCCTTGAAGGAACCGCCATGCCCGTTCAATTTTCTGTCCGCGTTCGCAACGCCCGCCTCGATGCCATTGAGACAACCATTGGCACATCGCCCAAGCTGCGCATCTACAGCGGCGCCATGCCTGCTAACTGTGCGGCTGCCCCGACCGGTACGCTGATCGCCGAAATCACCTGCCCCGCCGACTGGCTGGCTGCTGCGAGTAACGGCAGCAAGGTACTCAGCGGTTCCTGGACCGTTGCAGCGGCCGCCGCAGGTACGGCGGGCTACTACCGCGTCTACGACAGCGCTGCCACCAACTGCGATGAGCAGGGGAACATCACCGCTACGGGCGGCGGTGGTTCCATGACGGTGGACAACACCAGCATCGCCGCTGGCCAAACCGTGACCGTGACCAGCAAGACCCTGACAGACGGGAACGCCTAAGTCATGCCAGTCACCGTCTACCGCTCCACGGACTCGGGAGCGCCCCTGCTATCCAACGCTAACGGCTCTCTGATTGCCGTGATGCAGGCTTGCCTGGTGGATGGCTATGGAAGCAAGGCCGGCGCTGGCTGGTCTGCGCCATTCACGGGTGCGGGCCTGATCGCTTTCAGGCAGGGCGCTGGCGGGAACAACCGGTTCTTGCGCGTATTCGACGGCGGTACGGACGCAACCGCCAACCGCGTCATCAAGGTGCGCGCCTACGAGAGCATGACCGCCATCAGTACGGGCACCGGGCCATGCCCCACGCTCGGGCAGATGGCTGGTGACGGCGCGACGATTTCGTACTTCCAAGCCTCGCGCACATCGCCCAACCCGTCATGGGTGCTGGTGGCATCGTCATCCTTCTTCCACCTGATCGTGGAGCAGGGGGATGCGAACACGTACCCGGAATACATGGCATTCGGAAAGTTCTTCAGCGATCTTCCGGGCGACATATTCAACGATGTTCTTCTTGCAGGGTCTCAGCCAGGCGCAGGGTGGGCGGGCTATCTCGACGCAGCCTCACAAAACGGTACCTGGGTTATGCGAAGCGACACAGGTGCTCTGGGGGCGGTAGCGACCAGCATGCTTTCAGATTGCAAAACCAGCATAAGTGGCAGCCTAAGCGTCCACGGCGTCGGTTCGGCATTTAGCCCCTACCCAGACCGGGTGCGCAGCGGGCTGTTGCAATCTCAGGCTGTCCTGTTTTGCGACGGGTACCGCCGAGGGCGCGTTCCGGGGCTGTGGGAAACCCACCATCGACCTGCCGACATTGGCGGGCACCGAACCACATGGTCTGGCGGGCCAGGCGCACTGTCTGGTCGGCAGTTCCAGATTTTCGGGGGACTGGCCGGGGTGACAGTGGGATCAAGCGCCCATGTGGTCATTGAGCTTTCTGACACCTGGAGCTGACCATGGCCGATCTTGGAGCAGTGGGGGTGAATCCAGCGACGCCGGTTTCGGTGCGCAAGGTCGTGTCGCCTGTTGTGTATGCAAGCCGCGCGGCGGGAGACCCAAAACTGGTTGAGATTGACGTAGGGGGCGTGATCTCTGGCACGGTGCTGGTGAGCGGCATCCCTCGCGCTGGTGTGTCGGTGGGGCTCTTTTATCGACCCAGCATGCGGCTCATCGAGCGGGCCATCACCGCGTCGGATGGAACCTACAGCTTCAACGGCCTTGATCGCTCCGATCTGGAATCCTTCACGGTGCTGGCCCAAGACCCGAATGACGCCGCGCCATTCTTGCGCACGGCAGCCCACGATCACCTTTCTGCAGGATAAAGAATGTCTCTTACCCTCAATCCATCAGCCGGCGGCCCGACGCTTGCCACCGATATTGTCGGTGCGGAGCACTATCAGGTGGTCAAGCTAGCGACCGGGACACCCACATCCGCAACCCCGGTCAGTGAGGCCGCGCCGCTGCCCGTTGCGGACGCCGATAGCGGCAACCTGCTGTTGCGAATCTTGCAGATGCTGATGGCCCCTTTGGGGTACGACAAAAGCCTGCAACGGCAGCGCGGCACCGTGGTCGTCGAATCCGGCACGGTCACAACCGTTTCGACCGTCTCGACTGTGACAACGGTCACCACATGCGGCGCCGTCACCTCGCTGAACAACCTGGACGGCTACATGGCCCGCATGCAGATTCTTGACACCAACCGCACCGCCTGGGCGCAGTGTGTGCGCGCTCGCATTACTTGAGGAATCAACATGGCCAACACCTTCAAAAAAGTTATAGACCAAATGGTGTGGAGGCAAGTGCCTCCATTGCCCAGCGCGCACGGGGCGGCGGTCAGCGTGTGCAGTGATTTGCGCGATGACGTATCACGCAACCCGTTCGTGTACCAGCTGGTCAACGCAACCACCCTCAGCCGCTACAACATCATCACCAAGGGTTCGTCATTCGTTGTGAATCCTGGCCTGGGCGGCACTTTTGGTGCTGGCGCTGCGTCAGCATTTGCCCCTTCGCTGGGTTTGGTGGGCACTATCGCAGCGGGGGCCACAACAACCAGCGTCACGTTGACGACTGCGCTGCCTACGGCGGTTGGCCTGAACATGCTCGCCAATCGTGGCGGGTCTGGTGAATACGGCTTCAAGCTGCGCATCATCGACAACGGCGCAGGCGGCTCTGGTAAGACGGCAGAGCGCTTTATCACCGGCAACACAGCGGGCACCACCCCATCGATTCAGGTGCTGTCCAGCTTTGGCTTTACGCCCGTGGCTGGATCGCGGTATGAAATCATCGCTGGCCGCGTGATGATGCTGTCGGCGGGGGCATTGGCTGCTACGTCCTGGCGGTCTTTCGAGGTGGGCTCCAATACGTTGGCCTCGATGGCGACGACGAACCTGCCAGCAACTATCGGTACGGACTCCAGCTTGATGGTGCTGGATGAGCAGTACACGCCCTTCGACTGCTCCCCTGGCGATGGGATGATTAAGGGCGCTTACAACTACGACACTGGCCTGGTGTCGCGGTTTGCATTGACGGCCACTGCGTCAGGCGCCAGCACGCTCACCGGGCAGGCCACGCTGGGCGATGCCGTGGTGGCAGCCAACGAGTTCCGCAATTTCCAGATCCGCATTGTCGAGGATGCGGTCAACGTCACGGCGGTAGGTCAGCGGCGCATCATTGCCAGCCACACCGCAGGGCCTTCGGCGGTCTATACCCTGGGCACCGCCTGGACGGTCACACCGAGCAGCAGCGCCAAGTTCGTCATTGAACTGCCGAACCTGATTTTGTTGCGCAGTTCTGCCGCCACCACGGTCTACACCTACAACTACGGCGACGCTACCGTCAACAACGGCACCAACAACATCCCGGCAAACACCTGGAGCACGACCTACTTTGGCGCTTCCCCTGCGGCCAACGCGGCGGGTGGCATGTGGATGCCGTCGTGGGGTATTCGGCCAGACGCAGCCCGCAATGCGCGGCATTCCATGTGCTACTTCTTCCGAGGCGGCGCGGCGACCCTGGACGTGCTGGACATTGCAGCCAGCATCACCGGCACATGGACCGGGGCGATCACCTATGACGGCTCTCCTGGCGCCCTGCCCAATGCGGGGTCAAGCGGCTGTTATTCGCCGTTTTCAAACGAGGGGCGCATGTTCTACGCGAACCTGTACGTCGCAAGCACCATCAGTCAGATGTACCGCTTTGACGTGCAAAACCGGGTGCTGGCCTTGTTCACGCCTACTGACTTTCTTCAGTCGGGCACCGGCACAGTGGGCAACCGCATGGCCGCGTATTGCGCCATTGACGGCACGGACATCTACGACACGGTATTTCTCCAGTCGCACCTTTCAGCGGTCACGCAGGAAATGGTGGTCTTGGTATGAGCATTAAAGACGTGACCCGCCAAGGGCTCTGATCCGGTAGCCACACCATGCTCGCAGTCTTTGGTCAGCAATTTGGCCCGCTCCTGACAAGCACCGTCACCCTCGACGGTGTTGGCGCGAGCGCGAGCGCCACTGTTGCAAACCAAGCAAATGCGTATGACCCGCCCGCGTACAACGCGGTGAATTTCAATTTCAGCGGCACCTACGTTCCGCCCGCATATAACGCGGTCACCATTGAGCTTTCACCAACTGGTGTTTCGACGGGCGTTTTTTCTGCTTTTGCCACGCTGGATGATGCTGTTGGTACTGCATCCGTTTCCGCAACGGGCACCGCCAGTGCGCTGATGGCAAGCTCGGTCCTCCTGGATGAAGCCGCTGGCGCGAGTGCAGTCAAGGTGTCGGTGCTGGGCGCATCGAGTGAGACGCTGGTGGATGTGACAGGCACGGCGGTGGTTTCGCTGTCCGTGATACCGGCTCAGTTCACCAGTGCTGTGGCGCTTGATGATGCTGTCGGGGCTGGTGCGGGCGCCGTCGCTGTGCAGTCCTCTAGCGCGGTGGTGCTGGACGACCTGGCTGGTGTTGCAGTCCTCACACCGACGCCGCTGCCTGGGAATTTCTTGGGTGTGGTCACCCTGGACGATGTTCTGGGTGCATGCGCAGCAACGATTACGGTGCGTGCGGCTAGTACAGCGGCGCTGGATGAACTGACCGCCTCCGCATCCCTAACGCCGACGCCACTACCAGGGAATTTCTCAGGGGTGGCTACTCTGGATGATGCGGCCGGCGCTGGTACTGCATCAGTCACCGTGCGTGCGGCCAGCGCTGTTACTGCGGACGATGTGGTCGGTACGTCGGCGGCTGCGGTCACAGTACGCGCGGCCAGTGCGGTATCGCTCGATGATGCGGTCGGTACGTCGGCGCTTGGTGGTGCATCGGGCATATCAAGCAGCGTACTGTTGGACGACGCGACCGTAGTCTCGCCCGCTACCGTTTTGGTCACTGGTGGGTCGTCGGTAGCGCTTGACGCAGTGGTCGGCACATCCACCGCCACCGCCACTGCCCCCGCCCTCGCGCAAGCCGCTGAACAACTGGCTGATGTGATTGCATCGGCCCAGGCTGCCGTGCTGGCCCGCATAGAGGCCGCAGCCGCCCTGCACGACTGCACATCCCAGGGCGCTGCCATCGTGCCGGTTACGGCAGATATGGCTGTCTGGCTCGATGACGTGCAGGCAGTCAGCGCGCTGGTCTTGACATCTGGGTTCTTGTCGAGCGTGGTTCTCAATGACGTGATAAGCGTCGCGCAAATGCAGGCACAGGCGCGCGTCACTTCCCGAAATTTCACCCGCGATGTCAGTGTTCGCTTGCCCGCGTCGGCTGTGTCAGTCGTCACTACAAAAGCCGAAATCGTCGTTCGTCAGTAGCAGACATAACAACCATGAAAACAACCACCACTCCAAATTCCGGCATGTCGCCTCTCACCCCGGAAGTCCCCCGCGATCCGATTGTTCACTTGATCGCTGCCCGTCTGGACACGCTGCATGGCGACATGCAAGAAATTAAGGGCGTGCAAAAGGAAATGGCCGCAGCGTTCTCCAAACTGATCCTGATTGAGGAGCGGCAAGCCAACACCCAGTCCGCGCAGGGGCGAGCGTTCAAGGTGATCGAGTCGCTCGAAGCGAAGTTGGAGGGCTACAACACGGCGAACCGGGAAATTTGTCAGGGGATGGAGCGCCGCATTGATGCTCTGGAGGCGGCAGCGCCCATATACAAGCAGGCATCAAGCTGGGTGTACGCGGCGGTTGTTGGACTGATCGCTCTGATTGCGCCCAAGATCATCAACAAGCTGTTCTGACATGACCATCAACCGCGCTGGCATCGCACTGCTGCACGAAAGCGAGAGCTTTGTAGGTCATGCCTACCCTGACCCTTATTCCGCCCTCGGCAAGGCGCTGCGCGCTGCCGGGATGTGGCGCAAGTATCTGCGGGCGCCCTTTGCCCTGCCACAGTCCATGACCGCGCTCAGTGGCAACCCGTGGACTATCGGCTACGGCTTCACCAAGGGCGTGAAAGAGGGCGACCGCATGACGGTGGCTGAGGCCGATGCGCGGTTGGATGCGGAGTTGCGGGAATATGTCTCCGGCGTGAAGTCTGCCTGCTCCATTACTCCAAACGAAAACGAACTTGCCGCCATGGTAGTGCTGGCGTGGAATATCGGCATCGGCGGGTTCAAACGATCAACCGTGGTGAAGTGCCACAACCGCAACGACAAGCTGGCAGCGGCGCGGGCTTTCCGCTTATGGAACAAAGCGGGCGGTGAAGTCTCGCCGGGGCTGGAAACACGCCGCGCGGCAGAGTCGGCCCTGTACCTCAAGCCCGTGGCTGCGCCGGTGGAGGCTGCGAAGGAGATGGAGCCGCCAGATGTGATACCGCAGTCGGTCGATGCCGAGCGGCCTATGGTGGCCAGCACCATCAACCGCGCCGGGGTCATTGCTGGCGGCACCGCCACGGTGGCTACGGTGGCTGAGACGGTCAATACCGTGGGCTACATCAAGCGCGGCGTCGATGACATTCAGGACTGGATTGTTCCCATCCTGCTCATCGTTGCTGTGGCTGCCGTTGGTTACATCGTGTGGGAGCGCGTCAACCAGCGCAGACAGGGGTGGGCATGACCCCGATCCCATTGATATATGCCGCCCTTGCAGGCGCAGCACTGGCCAGCGTCGGCACCTGGAAAGTGCAGGAGTGGCGCTGGGCTAGCAAAGAGGCCGAACACCTCAAAGCCGACCGACTCGCCGACGAAGAAGCCCGGCGCATCTATGCCGCGATGACCGACAAATACCAAGGAGCCCTCAATGCCGCTCGTGTCCGTGAAACCACTTTGCGCCGTGATCTTGCTGCTGCTGGTTCTGAACTTGATGGGTTGCGCGACCAACTCAGAGAGGCCGACCACCGCATCACCACAGCTTCCGCCACTGCCGTCGCTGAGTACGCCACTACCACAGGTGAGCTACTCGTTGACTGCAGCCGACGCTATCAAGAACTGGCGGGCAAAGCAGATGGCCACGCGGCTGATGTCAGAGCCATCATCGAAGCCTGGCCAGTGAGCAAGTCACACCCCTGAAAAGGCACGCGCAAGGCGTGCTTTTTTCATACAGTTTTGCTCCGCAAACGGGGTGCCTTGCACGGCAGAATGCGGGTTAAAGCACTGTGTTTTTATACAGGTTTGCGGAGCAAAAATCGGGCTGTAACCCGCATGAATCCTTGCATTCCTGGGCAACTTAGAAGGCTATTGCTCTATCCAGTTGAGCTACGGGCAGCCGCATAAACAAAGTGTTTGATGCTATGGTTTTTGATTATTGATGCGGAGCGCTCCGCATTTTCGCTAAATCATCATGCGCGGATCATACCCGTGCGGGTCACTTTGTCGGGCCGACAACGCGGCCTTTTCGCAGGTAGTGGCGCTGGGTGGTGGTGACACTGTCGTGGCCTAGAAGGTTCGCTGCCGCCTGTTCACCGTGCTCGTCAGAAACATCGTCGGCTGCCTTGGCGCGTAGGTCGTAAAAGCGCATGGCTTTGATCTGTGTGGCCAGTTCTGGGTGTGCTGTTGCAGCAGCCGCGCGTGCGGTGTCAAAAAGGTTGCGCAGGGTGTTTGCTGTCAGCGGCATGCCTCTGGTGTTCACGGTGAGGTTTGCACTCCAGACCTTGTAAACGTCCTTGCGGGCTTTGATGCGCTTGAGCAATGCGGCTAGTTTGCCCTCTACCCGGATGCGCAGCTTGGCCCCGGTTTTCCCCTGCTCCACAAGAAGCATTCCATCCACAATGTCTCGCTCGGTCATGCGCAGGGCATCACCAGGCCGCTGGCCTGTCAGATAAGCAAGGTCCATAGCATCCCTGAGTGGTGGTGTGGCGCAATCCCACACAGCCTTGAACACCTCGTCAGTGATGTAGTTTTCTCGCTTGGCCAGGGCGAATCCTCTGATGCCAGTTACCGGGTTTGTCGCCTCGGTATATCCCCAGGCGCGGGCCATGTTGAACATATGGCTGAATTGCCGTTTGAGGCGGTTTGCAGTGGTCGGCTGATCTTTTTTCCACTGCAGCATTTTGTGAATGTGGCTTGGCTTGATTTGATCCAGCGGTGCGGGTGCTGGCGTGCAAAAAAACTCCCGCAGCGCCTTGAGGTCGAAGCGCTGTAGCGTCTGGGTGCTTTTGGCCTTGAGCGGGATGACCTCGCGCTCGTACTTGTCGGCCAGGTCGGCGAACGTAACCACGGCAGGAGCGGCTTCGGCCATGAGCTGAGTCCACTTGCGTACCGCGACTACGTAGTCTTTGCCTAGCGGTATTTCCTTGCGCGGCTTTCCCCCCGCGTCAAAGTAGTAGTAGATCGTGCCGCTCTTTTGGCGGCGGGCTCGAAAGTGTTGCATGGCAATCAGGCGAAGGCTGGTTCCCAGCTACTTGGCTTTTCTGCCGGCTGTGCGCTGCCCCCCTCGATGATGGCACGCGCCACGATGGGCCGCCCCCGAGCGTTGACGTAGTGCGGGATCTTCATTTTCTTCAGGGCATCGACTTGCCGCTGCTCCCTGGTTTTACGGTCCTTGCCCGTGAGGACACCGGTCAGCTCTGCAATTTCCTGGGCAGTTAAGAAGGTTTGGCTCATATCATCCTCATTTCTGTTCCGGCATACAAGGAATCGCATGTGATTCCTCCAGGCGAAAAAAAAGCCCGCTAGGCGGGCTGTGTGGTTGCTGTGTTGGTGTGCTGCTTTTGCTGGTGTTTTAGGTCATCGTCTGCGAGACTTCGCCGCAGTATTGCCCGCACCATTGCAAGTGCCGCTGACGGATCGCCCTCGCCCACTTGCACGCGGCTTACGTTGCTGTAGTCCGGGTTAAAAAGCTTCAATGCCCTGGCAAGCAACTCGCCTTGAACTTGGCTGGTAGAGGTCACCTTGCCCCCTGTGACTTGTCTCACAAACGCATACCCAATCTGGGGTAGTTCCTCAAAGTTTCGCAAGGCCAATTTGCGATACAAACTGAGGATGTAGTCTTCCGGGTGCCCGTCCATGATCTGAATGCAAGCGGCAACGCGCATCGGCGCTGATGTGAAAAGCGTCGTACTGCTATTGCACGCCTCTAGCAATCTTTCATGCACTTCCGCAAGCCCGCCTTCTGCAACTTCGGTCACTTGCTGTGGTGTTACTGATCCACCATTGACAATTGCAGCTGCGAATCGACATGCCTCGGCGGTCTTTTTGGATAGCCCTGTCGTGTCAGAAATAGAGCGTTTAACGCCAATGTCCATAACGGAAAAAGCTTCGTCGGGAACGTCATGCACAACTAGCATTGATTGCGAAATACCCGATTTCAGAATCGCCATGAGGCGGTGTTGCCCGTCGATAAGCTTTCCACTTGTTGCAAACGCAATGCCTTGATGTGTGGCCTTCCACTCCCCTCGCCGCATGGCGGCTGCTAGCGCCTCTGCCCACCATCTACGCGGCCTGCGATTTCTCACGTTTAGCTTTAGCCATGCTTCGGCCATGCTTGGCGT
>Ga0315905_10004682_pt1 | contig 13977 bp, 14 predicted proteins | sample LakEriMetagenome_5_FD_203522 | JGI IMG/M metagenome (GOLD analysis project Ga0315905, IMG submission 203522) | Freshwater fungal communities from buoy surface, Lake Erie, Ohio, United States - Buoy 4 MA121 | ecosystem: Environmental > Aquatic > Freshwater > Lake | place: USA: Lake Erie, Ohio... | reverse complement strand
GAGCAATACAAAAAATATGTTGAGAAAAAGTGAGATACGGAACTGCACCTCAATTGAGGCACCAAGCAAAGCGCCGACCGCAGTCACCATGCTGTAACCGGCTTGATAGAAGGAACGAACGCCAGGCAATGGCGTTTCGTTGTGACCGGTGAGTACACGGCCATTTAAGAGGTAGCTCAATTCATCGGGTCGTGTTGATGGCCCATGAATAAAAAAGATGGAGACTGCGAGAACTATCGCCGTGATTGTGGAAAGCGCAACGACAAACCTGATCGTCCAACGGGGAGGCTCTTTCATTGGTGGTTGCTACTTGGGTCACCAAGTTCCATAACTGATGTTCTAGCTTTCTCTCCACCTTGTGCCCTTCAAATTTACTGGATTTGGGATGACGCACCAACTTGCCGGGGAATGGCGGGATTCAGGGTGTGGGATTTGAGCTATCGATTCTGAGGAAAGTTTTTTCGCCAAGAAGAGAAGCTCTTCAGAGACCCTCCTTGAGGCATCCGCAACCACGGATATGGATAGACCTCGGCAAGGTTTTTGAATTTCTTAAATGAGGGAACTGGTGCAAACGTCGTGGCAACTGAGTGGTCCATAGCAAACTGATACGGATCACCTAGATATACACGAACATCTCTTCGTGCAGACAGATCTTGGAGCGTCTGAAGATAGAACGCAATTCGTTGCGAGCTCAGTTGAAGCTTGCGCAAGGCAGGCTCATTGAACACAAACACCACTGGAAGTTCTGGATGCGCAATCATCGCTGGGTCCGCATCACCGAGTGAGTCAATTGTCAGCAACACGTAATCTGCCGCACTATTGAACTCGGGCTCTACGGGTCCTCGAGTTGCAGCAAGGTCAAGGTCTACTTCAAGTCGTTCATTGCGCGAAGTGTGAGGAAGTGTGGTCTCCTCAGGAAAATCTGTAACCGGACAATTTTTAACAAGTGAACACTGAGCACATAACCCTGGAGCCCGTTTATCAACTTGCCACTTTGAAAACCCATACGGCTTTCCGGTTCCAGTACCAACTGTCCATTGCCATCCGAGAAGATTCGCAGCTCTCGACCCGTCGAGAAGTTGTTGGAACATCCGTTCTTGTCCGAAGAGCCAACCCTTTTCGTCGCGTACTGTCCATTGAGAGGCCAGCCACATGCGGGTTTGGTTTACTAGCCAGCCATCTGTTTCCAATTCTGAAACAACTTCGTCTACACAAAGCATTTCCCGATTCCAGCCATCACCAACTTGGTCTTTGTTGGCTTTGAACCGAAGATTTTCAAAAAGCTGCACGCCCATTCGGGCATATAAATGTCTTGCGTACTCTTGCCACAAAAGTTCGTCTTGAAACTTTTCGCGATCTTTGTAGGGCGCCTTACGAACCGCTTGAAAGACCTCGCTCAGAGTCAGAATATTGTGACGAATGTAGGGCGACAACACAGAGGCACCACGACTTGATTTTGGGAAGACCTGACTTCTTGAGTTGGAGTATCCCGTGATGTCTAAATTTGCTAACGCTTCATTAGCAACAGTTTGTCCACCTTTTATTGAACTTATTCCTAAGGCACCTGAATAGAGACCTTGAAAATCACGCTCAATAATGGCGAGCACGTCATCCATTTTCTGAATGGAAATTTGCAGCATGTGCTGAAAAATAACAGAGTTTCCGCAAGAAGCGGAGGTGGTGCGACATGTTGCCTAACTGACTGTGATTGTTCCTGTCATTGACGGGTGAATTGAGCACAAGAACGAATAAGAGCCGGCGCTTGAGAACGTTCGTGAGTATGGTGCGCTGGTTGCATCGCGACCAGGATCCCCATTTCGCCACGTGACGTCATGTGACGCATTGACGACGAATGAAACTGTCTGGCCAACCGAGATACTTAGATTCGTCGGCGTAAATGCAAAACCACTTTGTGTAATGGTTCTGGTAGGCGCAGTGGTGGTAGTCGTTGTGGTTGTAGTTGTCGTTGTAGTTGGTCTCACGGTTGTTGCTGTAATTGGAGCAACTGTCGTGCTTGCAATCGGTTTAGCTGTCGTAGTCGTAGCGAGCACCATGAGAGAGATTGTTTTTGACGACGATTTGGCTGGATAGTTCTTTGACTTCGCAATCTTTAACGTCAACACGCACGAACCTGTCGACCCCATTGTCAGCTTCGATGGTTTAGCAACAGGCGTTAATGTACACGAACCTTTTTTTGACCATGTTTTTGCACCCGGCGAATTTGTGGAAACTACAGCAGACAAGTTCTTGGCTTCACCCGACCTTAAAGATGAAACTTTCCATGTGACGGTTGTAGATGGGGCAGCCCCCGCAGAACCACCAACTAAGACACCGGCCAAGATGCCGGCAAGAAGGAAAAGAGACTTTGAAGTAATACGCATTCCGCGACGTTAAATTCGCCCGCCGCGCCGTGTCCATTTGTCAGGTGAAATTCCGCCACTCGTCTTCTGTCCAGTGCTGGCGCAATTCCTCTGTTATGAAATCAGTGACCCATCTGACCGATTCGATCCAAGGCAAATCTTGCGACATCACTTCGGTGAATGCCATTCCTTGAAGCAACAATGCAGCGTCGTCGATTCCCAGCATTACCCCTTCTTCTTCGGCCGGCGCCATGAGCCGAGCTTCCAGATCAAGAATGCGCTCCGAATTCCAGCCTTTTGAATCTGCGCCATCGAACAAATCGTCGAGCATTATTCCAAGTATTTGAGATAGCGCCAAGACCGCATCTTGCTCCAGCACCACCAAGCGTGGCTCAATCATGAAACAACTTCTTCATGGTTTGGCACAATTTTTCTGATCAACATAATCTGTAACCATATGAGAGAAGCAAAGATCAAGAATGGCTTTGCGCCAAAATTATGCGCTACATGCAATAAGGCGTTTGAGTGGCGAAAGAAATGGGAGCGCAACTGGGACCAAGTGCGTTATTGCAGCGAACGCTGCCGACGCTCATAGGGCAACATTCATAACCTTTTGAGGGAGAGTCCACTGTCGACTCTTATTTGATGGTTCATTTTCGCTAAGATTTATAGACTTATGGCAACACCTCCAAAACAAGCGCGAAGCCTCGCCACCGAGCAGAAAATGCTCGATGCGGCAGAGGAACTCTTGGATCACGGAGATGCCCGGCAGGTGACGGTCGAGAATGTCGTCAGCCTTTCAGGCACCACGGTGGGCTCGTTTTATGCTCGGTTTGGAAGTATCGAGGGGCTCTTTGATGCACTTCATCAGCGTTACGTGGACAATATTTATCAGTCAAAACTTCTTGAAGCGCTCAACCGTGGCATGGAACAGCCCGACTTGCGCAAAGCGCTGCATCACGCCACGAAGACGATGCTTGAATTTGGAAATGAAAGGCGCAAATTACTCGCTTTCTTTGTCACCAGAAATGAGGGGGGCGATGCTCTGGCAATTCGTCTCTTGGCTGTCAAAAGCATGCATGAAGTTTTAAAGGTGCACCGCGACGAAGTTGCCCACAAAGACCTCCGTCGTGCAGCTGAAAATACGGGACGCTTAATATATACGGCGTGGGTTGGACTTATTTTTCTCGAGCCGAGCGAATTTGTTGGTCGCAAAACAAGTCTTTCTAGCGTGGTTGAAACGACCACCCAAATGGCTTACGCCTACCTGATTACCGAAAAGTAGTTTCAGCTGAATCACTTGTCATCAAGATTCAAAGTACGACGCAAACTACTTCCATCAATATCAACACTCAGCCAAAGCGGATGTTCTTCATGTGCGGTTTCTGTATTTGTGGTGGCGAATAAAAGCGTTCCTGTATCTGCTACTTCTTGCAGAAACTCTCGGTGCAGTTCATAGTAAAAAGTCACTGCAAAAATTGCTTCCACGGGCTTTGTTAACTGCACCCCAACCACGACCATGTCGTCTCGACGAATCGCATGTGTACTGACATCTCCTATTCCCTCCACTGCATGCACCCGGGCTAGGTCTGCAACTTCGGGCGAGTCTGAAACATCAATGGTGACTGTCGGCATCCATTCATTTTCGCCAATGAGCGTACGACCAATTTCTTGGGCGACGAAGAATGGCACACTCATAAAATCCCCTGTTACTCTCTGCAGATGTCTACGTTGCAACGATACATTCGTCCGCTTCTGATAGCCCATCTCGCCTCCACCCTCTTCATGGTGGGTCTTATCTGGACCATCCACATTGTGCATTACCCACTCTTCGCAAATGTCGGCGAATCAACGTATGTTGCATTTCAATCGGAACACGTAGACCGCATTGGAAAGCTACTTTTCGTGCCCTGGCTTACCGAAGGCCTCACGTTGTTAGGCATTTTGATACTTGCATTCTTGGGGAATAACCGTGCGCTCAGGCTGCCCGTATTTCTCAATGGAGTTGGCATGGCAATTGCACTTGTCATCAGCGGTTTTTGGTCTGCGCCAGCGCACGGAGATTTGTCTGATGGCTTCGACGCAGCAGTGCATCAGCGACTTATGAATGCAAATCTTGTGCGCTCACTTGCATGGACGCTGTGTGGCATTTGCGCCGTGTGGCTTGTGGCGCGAATGTGGTCTACAGATGTTGGCGATAACGAGCCAACAACACCGTCATGATTCTTCAATTTTGGGGTGCAACAAAAGAAGAAATTGAGAGCCCTGTCATTGGAGACGACATCTGCAGTAATGCATCTTTGGTCGCAACACGCTCCATCACTATTGCCGCTCCACCCCAAGAGGTCTTTCCTTGGATTCGCCAAATGGGTTTTGGGCGAGCTGGCTGGTATAGCTACGACTGGCTCGACAATTTAGGACGTAAGAGTGCGACCACCATTCACGAAGAATGGCAATCAGTTGAATCGGGCGACAAAGTACCTTCTGGCCCTATTGCGTTCACTGCAACCATTGTTGATGCACCCCGGCACTTCGTGCTTGAAATTAGGACAAAAGGCAAGAAGTCTCCAAGACTGCACTTCACTCTTGCGTACGAATTACGCGATCATCCGCAGGGAACTCGGTTGGTGACACGCATGCGTTCTCACATCAATCTTCCGTTCGGTTCCCTATTTGAAAAGCTCGTTCTCGGCCCAGGTGACGGCATCATGTTGCGCCGCCAACTACTCAACATTGCGAAGAATGCTTCGTGAGTAAAGTCCGCCACATACGTGTTTTATCTCTGCTCCTCAGCCTCGGCGTTGCGGCTTGTGGGACAAACGACTCAGCAACAGACAGCACAAGTAGTTCCCCTTTGCCAACCACAACCGTTGTACCAGCGCCCATCACTATGAGCCTCGCCTTTGCAGGCGATGTTCTCATTCATAGCCAAGTGTGGAAAGCAGCTGCCGCAAACAAAGGCGGCAATGGTTTTGACTTCACGCCAATGTTTGCCCGCATCAAACCACTAATTGAGAATGTTGATCTTGCAATTTGCCATTTAGAAGTGCCCTTGGTTTCCCCCGGCGACAAACCGACTACGAATCCTCTATACTCTGCTCCGACCGAGATCGCATACGCCATTAAAGATGCGGGCTTTGACCGATGTTCAACTGCGAGCAATCACACCTTTGATAAAGGTGCCAAAGGGATCAAAGCCACGCTTGATGAGTTCGATTCGCTTGGGCTTGGTCAGTCAGGCATGGCCAGAACCCCCGACGAAATCGAACCAAAAGTATTTAGTGTCAAGGGCATCAATGTTGCGCACCTGTCGTACACCTATGGATTTAACGGAATCTCAGCACCCAACGATGAAGCATGGCGATCAGCGAGAATTAAGCCAACGCGAATTATTGCCGATGCTCGAAAAGCACGCGCTATGGGCGCTCGAGTTGTAATAGTCAGCATGCATTGGGGACGTGAAACGCAAACGGAGATCAGTGAATTCCAGAAAACAAATGCCGATGCCATTACGAAATCAGGACTCATCAATTTAGTCGTTGGGCATCATGCACACGTTGTACAAAAGATCGACAAGGTCAACGACGTTTGGGCCATCTTCGGCTTAAGTAACCTTATTAGCTACCTGCCAACAACAAATGCGTTTAGTGCTAACACTCAAGATGGAATTATTGCGACCACAAACATCACCTTGAACCCAGACGGCTCCGTCATTGTCGATAAACCCGGTGTTTACCCGATCTGGGTTGACAAAAAAAATGGTGTCGTCGTACGGCCAGTCATCGCCGACCTAGCTGACCCATCAGTTCCAAAAAATATCAAGGACGACCTCAAAGCCTCCCTTAATCGCACACGCTCTGTCGTCGGCGACTTCATTGCGACCGCACCTTAAAAAAACTGTGTTAGGAAAGCGCTATCGTGCGACAGAGTTGCTGAAAGGCTTCTGCAAAAGGCGAAGACTTACGCCAAACAAGACCAATTGTGCGACTCGGTGAGTTGCCAGCAAACTTGCGTGTGACAATTCCCCGCCCGGGCCCAGCCTCTACTTTTACTGCACACTCTGGCAACAGCGTTACTCCTAAACCTGCTGCCACCATTTGTGCCAGCGTTGCCATGCTTGTTGCTTGAATTTCGCTTGGCTCACTAAAGGCGAGCTCACAAATGAGAGTGACTTGATCGCGTAAGCAATGCCCATCTTCTAAAAGAATTACTCGCTCATTGCGCAGGACATCTAACTTCACCGGCGACTTTGCTTTCGCGAGTGGATGACTTTTTGGCAGAGCTAACACAAATTTGTCGATACCAATAGATGCTGTTGCAAACTCCTCGGAGCCAATAGGTAGCGCGAGTAATCCGAAATCAATTTCTCCATATCGCAGTGACTCGAGTAATTGCCCGGTCTGTAATTCTCGAATATGTAATTCTGCACCTGCATGTTCTTTAGTAAATGCGCGAACAACATCGGGCAATACGTATGGCGCCAGCGTGGGAATTACTCCGAGCCCAATACGCCCACGAAGCTGATTACCATCGTGCTTTGTCGTTTCAACAAGGTCATTCATTTCACGTAACACCACTCGTGCGCGCTCGACCACTTCAGAACCATGTGCTGTCAACATTGCACCGCGTACCGAGCGTTCGAATAAGGTGACCCCCAGCTTTCGCTCAAGTTCTTTAATTTGAGCACTCAATGCAGGCTGTGAAACAAATTCCTCATCTGCCGCTGCTCCAAAGGAACCCGCATCGGCAATGGCTACTAGGTATCGCAATTGCTGGAAGGTTGGCCAAGACATAAGTACTTCTTATGTTAACTGCAATAAACATCTATTTGCTTTATGGGTGTTATTACCCGAGACTGTCTTCATGACAAACAGCGACATCAGCAAATGCCCTATCCACGCAGGAGCAATCACAGCATCAAATATGGGACCAACCAACTCCACCTGGTGGCCAAACCAACTCAACATCAAGGTGCTCCACAACAACCCTGCAGCGGGTGTTCCGATGGACCCAGACTTTAATTACGCAGAAGCATTCGCCTCGCTTGATCTTGATGCCGTCGTTGCCGACCTCACGGAACTCATGACCAATTCCCAAGACTGGTGGCCAGCCGACTACGGCCACTACGGGCCTTTCTTCATTCGTATGGCCTGGCACTCTGCTGGCACATACCGCATTCAAGACGGGCGTGGCGGAGCAGGTGCAGGTATGCAGCGTTTTGCTCCCCAGAACTCATGGCCCGATAACGGCAACCTAGACAAGGCTCGTCGACTTCTGTGGCCAGTGAAGCAGAAGTACGGCAACAAGTTGTCGTGGGCAGACCTCATGATTCTCGCTGGCAATGTTGCACTCGACTCAATGGGCTTCAAAACTTTTGGTTTTGCTGGAGGACGCCCCGACGTGTTCGAACCAGACGAAACATATTGGGGTTCAGAAACAACTTGGCTTGCTGACGAGCGGTACACAGGTGATCGTGAACTCGATAATCCCCTCGGTGCTGTACAAATGGGTCTCATCTACGTAAACCCCGAAGGTCCTAACGGTGTTGCCAACCCACTGTTGTCTGCGCGCGACATACGCGAAACATTTGCTCGCATGGCAATGAACGACGAGGAAACTGTTGCCCTCACTGCAGGTGGTCACACATTTGGAAAAGCACACGGAGCCGGTGACCCCAATACATTCGTAGGGCCCGCACCAGAAGGAGCTCCACTGGAAGCAATGGGACTCGGATGGATCAATTCAATGGGCTCCGGTAAGGGTGTAGACACCATCACAAGCGGCATTGAAGGTGCATGGACCACGAACCCCATTGCATGGGATAACGACTACTTCAAGATCCTTCTCGAAAATGACTGGGAGCTCACACACTCCCCTGCCGGCGCACAACAGTGGGTTCCAAAGAGCGGCGCACTTGCTCATGCAGTACCCGATGCACATGATTCAACGCGCTCACACGCCCCCATCATGACTACAGCAGACTTGGCCATGAAGTTTGACCCCGCATACTTGAAAATCTCACAAGACTTCTATGCGAACCCCGAGAAGTTTGCCGATGCCTTTGCGCGTGCTTGGTTCAAGCTCACACATCGTGACATGGGACCAAAGTCCCGTTACGTCGGAAAACTTGTTCCGAGCGAAGAACTTATTTGGCAAGATCCAATCCCTACAGCAAGCAAAGTTCCTACTGCAGCAGAGATTGCCGAGTTGAAGTCGAAAATCATCGCAAGTGGTCTCACCGTGTCTGAGTTGGTTCGCACCGCATGGTCGTCTGCTTCAACATTCCGCGGCACCGATAAGCGCGGCGGCGCCAATGGCGCACGCATTCGTTTGGCACCTCAGAAAGATTGGGAAGCAAATAACCCTGCCGAGCTTGCAAAAGTACTTGCGGTGTACGAGAAACTGAACAAGGAGAATGGAGTATCCATTTCCGACCTCATTGTTCTTGGCGGTAATGCTGCAGTAGAAAAAGCTGCAGCCGATGCCGGTCTTGCCGTTGCCGTTCCCTTCACCGGCGGCCGCGGTGATGCCAGTGACGAACAGACCGACGTCGATTCATTTGCAGTGCTCGAGCCAACCTTCGATGGTTTCCGCAACTACGTACGCCCAGGCCACACTCAACCAGCAGAGCAATTGTTGCTAGAGAAGGCCAACCTCCTTACTTTGACCGCACCTGAGATGACTGTTCTTGTAGGTGGGTTACGTGCGCTCAACGCCAACTACCAGCAAAGCGCTCATGGTGTCTTCACCGCAAAACCCGGACTACTCACGAACGACTTCTTCATCAATGTTCTCGATATCAACATCTCGTGGACTGCTACCAACAAGTTGGAAGAGCTGTTTGAAGGTCGCGACCGCAAAACAGGAGTAGTTGTCTGGACAGCAACACGCAACGACCTCATCTTTGGCTCAAACTCACAACTTCGAGCACTTGCCGAGATTTATGCACAGGACGATGCTCGTGAAAAGTTTGTACGTGACTTTGTAGCCGCCTGGACAAAAGTAATGAATCTCGATCGGTTCGAATAATTCTCTTACAAGTGAGTGAGCAGATATAAAACTCCACCGATAACGGCACATATACCCATAACTTGCAATGTGCTGCGCTTGAATTTGAATACAAGCACAGCGGCAAGAAGGGTCAAGAGACCAGACTGGATATTCAGTGTTTCCCAGTTCGGAATGGACGTCTTAATAATTCCTGGCGAATAACTATGCGTTTTTTCGAACAAGGTATGAAGTGCGAAATACACAGAAAGATTCGCAATCACTCCAACAACTGCTGCTGTTACTGCTGTCAACCCAGCAGACACAGAGCGGTTCTTTCGTAGGCCCTCAATGTGGGGAGCGCCCAAGAAGACAAAAAGAAAACACGGCACAAAGGTGACCCACACAACCAAAGTGGAGCCGATGATTGCGGCAACCCAAGGGTTGAGATCGCCCGGATGACGAAATGCCCCGAGGAAACCAACAAATTGCACCACCATGATGAGAGGTCCGGGAGTTGTTTCCGCGAGTGCTAACCCATGCACCATTTCGCCTGGCAGTAACCACTGGAAAACCCCGACCGCACGTTGTGCGACATAAGACAAAACTGCATACGCGCCGCCGAATGTGACAACAGCCGTACCCGAGAAAAATACACCTTGCTGAACAAAGACATGATTCCGCCCAAGTGCAACAACTGCAATAGCTATAGGTAACGCCCATATAAAGAGCCCGACGACAAGAACTTTGATAGATCCAGTAAGAGTTGCCCTTTCACCGTGTAGCGCTTCGTCGGCGATGAGGGGCTGCACTGCGTGTTCAGGTAAAACAACGGGTGGTTTAACAAACCATTGTGGACGACTTTTATTAGCCATCACCCCTGCTAATGCAGCAGCTGCGACAACAAAAGGAAATGGAACATTGAACATGATGAGAGCGAGAAAGGAAAGTGAACTTATTGCCCACAAAAAATTATTTGTCAGTGCGCGCTTACGAATTTTCCAAACAGCTTGAGCGACAATGGCAAGAACTGCGGGTCCGAGGCCCGCAAATACTGCAGCAATTCCAACCGTGTCACCCCAGCGCGCATATATCGCAGACAGAAACATCAACGTGACGTACCCGGGAATTACAAACAAAGTGCCAGCAATCAAGCCGCCGGCTGTGCCATTCAGTAACCAACCAAGATAGATCGCAAGTTGTTGTGCTTCCGGACCAGGCAAAAGTGTGCAAAATGAAAGGGCGTGAAGAAACCGCTCCTCACCTATCCAGCGCCTCTTTTCAACTAGTTCATCGTGCATCACTGCTATCTGGCCAGCAGGCCCGCCAAAGGTGCGCAGCGAGATGGAAAACCAAACTTTGCTTGCCGCCTTCAAGGCCAGCGGTTGAGCGGGTTTCTCCACATCAGGCACAACCAAAACTTACTTCCTCACACACCTTTTGAAGGGGGGCGTAAGCCAGACAAGCACCGCTATCTATCCATTATTCATCTGAGTTCCATCATTGCTGGACCCAGTCTGCCTGTCGTCATACGGGGCCCAGTGGCGACCTCACGGATCCTTTTGAGTGAGCGAAACTTGATATCTGTAGTAGATAACTACAAATGATGTAGTATTTAACTACAATAAAGGTCTCATATGACAAAATCGAAAAAAGTAGCGGCTCCAGCCAAAAAGCCACGCGTCAGCAAAGAAGACGCAGTCCAACTCTTCCTCGATGCAACAATCAGCATTCTCAAAGAAAAGGCAATTCTTGACATCACCCTGCAAGACATCGCAGACAGGGCCGACCTCAACCATGGCTACGTGTTTCGCTATTTTGGCACCCGCCTCGATTTGTTCTTTGCAGTAACCGAAGAGTTAGCGCAACTTGCGGAAAATGCTGTGACCAGCGAAATTGAGCGTCGTCTGCTTATCGGTGAAGCCGTCATTCCATTGAACTTTTCACTTGCAGAAGTTGGCCGCACATACTTGCGTCAACGTCAAGCAGTTATTCAGTATTTGGTCACTGCAGGCGTTGACCCAACACGATTCAGTGAAACGTCGCGCAAAACAACCGAGTACTTTGCACAGCAATTTGTCAACTTAGGCATGAACGAGCGTATGGCAATTACTCAAGCAACAAAACTGAGTATCTTGTTGTGGGCCGAAGGTTCGGTTGCCTCAATTTTTGGTGTGACCAAGAACGAAGCAGACGATATTCGAGCATTGAGCTTGGACATGATTGTTCATGCCAACGACATCAGCAAACGCCTCGGCTGGGACTAGCCCAGTAATACGCCTCGCACAATCAAAAAGCCCAGCACAAGCAACACCAGACCACCGAAGCGGGTGAACCAGTTTGGCTTCCAAGGTTTGCTACTTGAACGACCAAACCAACCCAAGACCGTTGTGATGAAACCAGGCATCCCAAGGAAGACGAAACCAAACGTCAACATCTTTTCTGCGTCATCAATGTTGCTCGTGAGCAGTTGGCCCCACCAACGCGCAACAAGCATCATGAAAGTCACTTTTAAAATTCCGCGTGGCAAGTAGCGGTGTATCGCTTCCACGTTAGGGAATTTGTCATCAATGATTGCTACTAACTTCGGCAGCAGATACAAAGCGGCACCTGTCCATAGCGCCCAGTTGTTTCCAATAAAGACAATGGCAACAAACACAAACGACGTGGTACGGACGAGCGAAGAAATAACAACCTGCCTATTACTTGGGTCAGGAAGTGACACCGCGGAAAGTTCGCGCAATTTGCCAGGTGTTAAAACTGTCGTAGCATTTTCTAATGCATAACGCAGAACAAGCACCACAAGAACAATGATCTGAATTCGCAACACATCATCTGCATACGACGGACGGAATCCGGTGAGGCCAGGTAGCGAACCAAACATTGACCCTGCAGCCCATGCACCAAATAGTGCAATCATCACAAAGTCTGCGGCTCTATCCCAAGCACCAGCAAGTCCGACTGCATCTTTACGACGGAAAGGGCGCGACGCGCTGGCTAGCACTGGAACCGCAAAACTAAACACCCAAATACCCAATAGTCCGCGTACCGAATCGGACGATTGAATACCACCGCCAAGCACAACGAGCACACCGAATATTGATGCCGCCATGAAACCGGCAAGAGCATCGAATGAGCCAATGATGACAACTGCAGTGAGCCATGCAAGTGACGGCATCACTGCGTTGAAGTCGGTGCTTACTGCAGAACCAACGCCCACCACCACGCCAAGCAATGGCAGTAACAGCCACGCCACGCCAAGCAGCGAACGCAGATACGTGCCGTCGGTGAGTACGCGACCAACCAATGGCGATACGCGGGCTAGCTTCACCGGCAAGGCAGCGACAATGCGATCAACAAAAGTACTTCTTGGTAGGCGGAGAAGATCTTTTTTAATGTCTGCTGCTGAGGAATGATGCTTCACGGTCACATCTGAAATATCACCTGAGCCACGCTCATCTTTGTCGCCGTTATCTGAACCAGCATCATCATTTTCACGACGACGTCCAGCAACTGCCATTCCCGCCAATGCCAAGAGCCCCACCATGTCGCCGAGCAAGCCGACCACCGCTTTGGGTTCTGACTGTGGATCGTACGGCGCGCCTCCAGGACCTTGTGAACCTGCGCCGCCGCCCTTACCTGATGATGAATTTGAGGTTGGGTCATTCTCGTTATCGGGAGGTACAACTGCAGCATTTTCGGTATCAACAACAATGAGCCCAATAGAGGTTTTGCTCAACGTGCCATCTGGCAAGTTGCCACTCAATGTCAACGTGTGCTCGCCTAATTCAATTCCTAGTGGGGTTGTAAAGGTTTCACTAAATACGCCGTTTGCATCGGTCATAGCGGTTCCCAGTTTTACTGGTGTTGAGTTGACCCATACTTCAACTTCAGACTCTTTGGCGAAACCTTCGCCTTGAATTGAAACTGTGCGATTGCGATACACGCGAAGACCCGTAGACCCGTCACTCAGCACTACGGAATCTTCAGGGAGTGTCGGTAAAACACGCACCACGAACCGACCTAACAACTCGATGGTTGCCGAATTGTCGTCATTGATAACCACTGTCAGGTCAATCAATTTTTTGTTAATGAGCACCGCCGCTTTGCCTGGGGCCATTTGTACCCCACCGCTTTCGGGAAGCACTTCAATTTCTGGCACCGTCGTCGTTACCGGCATGGTTGTTGACGTGGAAACAATGGCTGCAACAGTTGTTGAAGTTGGTATTACTTCTGGAACTGAAGTTGTTGGAGACGGTGGATTTATTGGAGTTGGTGCCGGAGCAGATGTGGTGGGAACCGTAGTGGCTGGTACTGCAGGCACCGTAGTGACAGGGGCTGGCACGAGCACTGGGCGTGGTCGGAATCGGTCGACAACAGACCGCACTGCTTCGCTCGTCACACGTGATTCTTGGTTCGGTGTGAGGTCGAGCACGTCGAGGTCGGCGTTGAGTGCATCAACTTCTTCTTGTGTGTCTATGTCTAAATAGCCCATTGCATGAAACTCGGCGGCGGTGAATACGCAGTTATTGTTTGCTGTTCCGTCGGCGCAAATCATCAACTTATTAACAGCATCAACAAGTGATTGAACCTAAGCAAAAGAGTCTGTTGACTCTGCCGACATGACTGA
>Ga0315905_10004681_pt1 | contig 13982 bp, 13 predicted proteins | sample LakEriMetagenome_5_FD_203522 | JGI IMG/M metagenome (GOLD analysis project Ga0315905, IMG submission 203522) | Freshwater fungal communities from buoy surface, Lake Erie, Ohio, United States - Buoy 4 MA121 | ecosystem: Environmental > Aquatic > Freshwater > Lake | place: USA: Lake Erie, Ohio... | reverse complement strand
TGTGGTTGTACCAACAGTGTAACCTGTTCCTGAAGCTAAAGTTAAAGCCACAGTTTCATCACTTTCAACGGTGCTATCTGCTGTGGGGTCAATAATTAAGATTGCGGTACTCGAACCAGCCGCAAAGGTGATGGTTTTACCTGTTCCCGGTGTTGCTCCTGTATAGTCGCTACTGTTGGCTGTGCCAGTAATACTGTAGCTAACAGTTAAGGGGTTGGTTGTCGCTCCTGTGCGGGTAAATATGTAAATGAGGTTGGTTGTACCATCTTCTATTACGCTACTGGGTAATACTGCTAGGGTAATGGTGGGAGTGGAAGATGTAATTTCAACAATGCCTCTGCGGAATTGGTTACTTGAAGAATCATTCCACTTACCAGGAGAACCAAAATTCATTTCTACATAATCTTCTCCATCCCAGCCATTATTTGGTTCACCGGGAAGCCAGTTAGTATAAGTAGATATTTCACCACTCACCCACTTGAATGTGCCTTCTGTCACCTCATCTGTTAAACCAATCCACAGCGTTTGATTAAAACCAAAGGTACTGACTAACCAGTTCTGCTCTGCTTGATTGTTGACGGTGACAAGATTTCCCCCTAAACTCTGTGCTTGTGCTTGAGCTTGTTGCCATGTACCCAAGTTGGTTAAAGTATATTGGCTGCCATTGTAGTTAAATATTGGATTTGTGCTGTCATCATTAGTAATAGTTCCCGTGACGGCTGTGGTTGTACCAACAGTGTAACCTGTTCCTGAAGCTAAAGTTAAAGCCACAGTTTCATCACTTTCAACGGTGCTATCTTCTGTGGGGTCAATAATTAAGATTGCGGTACTCGAACCAGCCGCAAAGGTGATGGTTTTACCTGTTCCCGGTGTTGCTCCTGTATAGTCACTACTGTTGGCTGTGCCAGTAATACTGTAGCTAACAGTTAAGGGGTTGGTTGTCGCTCCTGTGCGGGTAAATATGTAAATGAGGTTGGTTGTACCATCTTCTAGTACGCTACTGGGTGATACTGCTAGGGTAATGGTGGGAGTGGAAGATGTAATTTCAATGATGCCTCTGAAGGCTGTGCGAGGGACAAGAATATTGGGGTCGGGGTAATCATTCCATTGACCAGCAGCGCCGAAATTCATCACCACATAATCTTCACCCTGTGGTCCGCCATTATCTGGTTGACCGGGAAACCAGTTAGTGTAAGTAGATGTTTCATTACTTGCCCACTTGAACTGGCCTTCTATTACTTTATCTGTTAAGCCAATCCATAGTTGTTCAGTCCCACCAAAGGTACTGACTAAGAAGTCTTGCTCTTCTTGTGAGTTAATAGTGACAAGATTTCCGCCTAAACTTTGGGCTTCAGCTTGAGCTTCTTCCCATGTACCGAAGTTGGTAAGGAGATAATTACTGCCGTTATAAAACATGAGGATGACCCTGTATATTATCGATAAACATTGACAAAATTCCAATATGTATTTTCCATAACCTTTCTAGAGAAATTTCCCCTGCAAGGATTCTGGATTGTACATTTTTTTCGGATATGCCTAAAGGTTGCACGCCCATGATATCATACCAATGACTGAGTTTTGTACCGAGTTTATACTTAACTTGTACTGAGTTGTATTATACTGGAGTAGTATATAGTATTCGGACAGATAAGGATGCCAAACCCACAAAAAAACCCTATCTACCAGGACACACAGTTGCAAATGTGATTGTGTAATGGGATGCACTGAGCAGTTCAGCAAGCTCACTGTAACACTTGCCGAAGTGGACGGGGTTTGTATCCGATTTTTTTCGGTCAAATTGATCACAAGGACATAAAAAGTAAACTGATGAATACCATAGCATCTACCCTAACTTCTATTCTCAGCACCGAAAATGCTGTTATCTCCTGGGAAAATCTCGCCCCCACCCAAAAGCAGAATCTACAACAGAGTATAGACTCTAAAAGTTATCCCATTTGCGTCGTTTATCCCCATAGCCAGGCGGAATTAGCCGCAGTTATCACCACCGCCAACCGCCATCAATGGCGTGTTCTCGCCTGTGGTAGCGGTAGTAAAATCAATTGGGGTGGTTTGGCTAAAAATATTGATATTATTGTCAGTACCGAACGCATTAACCAACTCATAGAACACGCTGTGGGTGATTTAACTGTTACCGTGGAAGCAGGAATGAAATTTGCCGAAATTCAGGAAATTTTAGCAAAATCTGGACAAACTTTAGCCTTAGATCCAGCCTTCCCAGAATCAGCTACCATTGGTGGTATTGTTGCTACTGCTGATACAGGTTCTCTGCGTCAACGTTATGGTGGTGTGCGTGACCAACTTTTAGGTATAACTTTTATCCGCGCTGATGGAGAAATCGCTAAAGCTGGGGGACGAGTTGTCAAGAATGTGGCGGGTTATGATTTAATGAAGTTATTTACTGGTGCTTACGGTACTTTAGGTATTATCACTCAAGTTACTTTGCGAGTTTATCCTATTCCTGAAACTTCGGGAACGGTGCTATTAACTGGTAAACCTGAAGCCGTATCTTCAGCAGTGAGAATTTTACAAAGTTCAGAATTAACACCAACTCAAGTTGATTTATTATCAAGTAAGTTGGTGACTAGTTTAGCTTTGGGAACGGGAATAGGTTTAATTACCCGGTTTCAAAGTATTCATGAAAGTGTTGAAGAACAATCGCAACGACTTTTAGCAATTGGTGAAAAGTTAGGTTTACAAGGGGTGATTTATCAAGGAGTTGAGGAGTCTAATTTATGGCAACAATTACCAAACAAAATATATGATCATCTCACAGAATCTACAATTACTTGTAAAATAGGAGTGTTACCAACTGCTGCGGTGGAAATTATCAATCAAATAAATATTGGTTTAATTCATGTTAGCAGTGGTTTGGGTTTGGTGCGTCTGGAAAATCCAGACCAGATTTTACCTGTGCGGAATTTATGTCAAGCAAATTCTGGTTTTTTAACTATTTTATCCGCACCTGTTGAGTTAAAGCAAAGGTTTGATGTTTGGGGTTATAATGGTAATGGTTTGGAGGTCATGCGAGGTATTAAGGAACAATTTGATGCTAATTTGATTTTGAGTCCCGGTCGCTTTGTGGGTGGGATTTAAGATTTGAGAAAATGAACCACGAAGACGCAAAGAACGCGAAGTTAAGAGGAAGATAAGAAATGCAGGTTTCTGAAGGTTTGGTGCATAATACTGCTAGTATTAAGAATTTACAGGGTTTTGATGGTAATCATCCACCAGATCCTAAGTTAATTGATAGTTGTGTTCATTGTGGTTTTTGTCTGTCTACTTGTCCTAGTTATCGGGTATTAGGAAAGGAAATGGATTCTCCTAGAGGACGTATCTATTTAATGGATGCTATTAATGAGGGAGAAATTGCTTTAAATACCGCTACTGTTGAACATTTTGATTCTTGTTTGGGTTGTCTAGCTTGTGTCTCTACTTGTCCTTCTGGGGTGCAGTATGATAAGTTGATTTCGGCTACTAGACATCAAGTAGAAAGAAATTATCATCGCAGTTTACCTGATAAGTTAATTCGACAATTGATTTTTTCTCTGTTTCCTAATCCTGATCTTTTAAGAATTTTACTTTTTCCTTTATTAGTTTATCAAAAGTTAGGGATTTCTAAGTTATTACAAGCAACCGGTTTAATTAAGGCTATATCTCCCCGGTTAGCTGCTATGGAATCTATTTTACCGGAAATTAGTCTTAAATCTTTTCAAAATAATTTACCAGATATCATCCCAGCGAATGGTGAAAAAAGATATCGCGTTGGTGTTATTTTAGGATGTGTACAAAGGCTGTTTTTCTCTCCTGTCAATGAAGCGACTGTTAGAGTTTTAACTGCTAATGGTTGTGAGGTGGTAATTCCTAAGTCTCAAGGTTGTTGTGCGGCGCTTCCTGAACACCAGGGACAAACGGAACAAGCGAAAACTTTAGCCAGACAAATGATTGATAGTTTTGCTGATACTAATGTAGATTTTGTGATTATCAATGCTGCTGGTTGTGGTCATACTTTGAAAGAATATGGTCATATTTTAGCAGATGATCCAGAATATGCACAAAAAGCAAAAATATTTGCCGCGAAAGTAAAAGATTCACAGGAGTTTTTAGCTAATATCGGTTTAACTGCTAAACTTTCACCTCTGACTGAGAAAAATCTGACTTTAGTTTATCAGGATGCTTGTCATTTATTACATGGTCAAAAAATTAGTGTCCAACCTCGTCAACTGTTAAAACAAATTCCAGGAGTAACTTTAAAAGAACCCATAGACGCAGCTTTGTGTTGTGGTAGTGCGGGTGTTTATAATATGTTACAACCGGAAGTTGGGGAAGAATTGGGTAAACAAAAAGCCCAAAATTTATTAAATACTGGCGCTGATTTAATTGCTTCTCCTAACCCTGGTTGTAGTTTGCAAATTAGTAAATATTTACCAGGTAAAACTATTTCTATTATGCACCCTATGGAATTATTAGATTATGCTATTCGGGGTGAGAAATTGGAGATTTAGAAAGTTATAAGACCCATATTCCCCAATACGATTCGGTTAACCAAAAATCCCAATTTTTGTAATTCTAAAGGATTTATGATTGCGTTCCGTTATTGAGAATACTGTCAATTATTAATCTGATCCGAAGCGTATTGAGGGTGATATCTTCATTGTTCCTGATCATTCAAGACTAACAACTACAGCTTGACCTTTTACTAAAGTAGATAAAATATCTACAATCTTGGGAACTAAAGGTTTCAAATCAATTAGTCTATTAGAAGATGCTTGTAAAACAACTACAGCAATATTAAACTGAGACAAATTTTGCTGAAAAGATAAATTTCTATCAACCGTAATAAAAACATCAAATTCTTGTTCTACTAAAGCCAGTAGTTTACCATTTTTAGTTCCTGCCCATCCCATTTGGGGAACTGTTTTGATTTTATAACCTACAAATTCCTTAGTTAACCTGCGGTCAATACACTCATCTAGAAGCAGTTTCATCCTAAGCTACCTTGTTAATCATTTGTTTTCCTGCTTCTTCTAAGAATGTAATGACTTGTTCTCTAGTGACAGTGGGAAAACCATCTAAAAAATCATCTATTGAATCTCCTGCTGTTAAATAATCTAAGAGTGTTTGTATAGGAACTCTTGTTCCTGTAAAAACAGGAGCACCACTCATAATTTCAGAGGAGACACTTATAACTGAAGGATGATTAGACATTGTAATTGTATTTGATATTTTCAAGTTATATTCCTAGTTTAGCTATAAAAAAGAAGTCGGGGATCTTATTTATCGTTCCCAAATTAAATTCATGGCCTTTTTGATGATCTCTTGTCGTTCGACTAATTGGTTTAATTCTTCTGCTTCATATTGACCTTCAAAAGCTTCAATGGCTGCTTTTTCTAATGCTAAATCATAAGCATCTTCTAGAGTTGCTGCTAATTCTGTTTCACTCATATAAGTTCCTTTTGCTTTTTCACGAGAATTACTGCGTTGAATTTGCTTGACAGAATTGCGAATAGAAAGATTCCATGACCTAGTGGTGCGATTTTCAGCAGTTTGTTTAATTAGGTGTAAAAGTAAAATGATGCCATAGCTAAATATTTTATTCAGTTTATCAGATTTGCTCATTTCTTCTAATTCTTCGACAATTAACAAGGCTTCTGTGATATTACCTTGGTGTAGAAGTTCTTTGAGGGTAAGTAGTTCTTCCATGGGCTTGATTTTCCTAATTTTTTATCGCTAAGGTTAATCCGTCTGCTATGGGAACTAAACTCATGGTAATTCGGGAATCTTGGTGTAATTTGCGATTAAAACCCCGGATTTTATTAGTTTGATTATCCTGTATTTCTGGATCTGCTACTTTACCTGACCACAGTACATTATCAATGGCAATTAGTCCACCACTACGAATTAATTTAAGACACTGCTCGTAATAATTTTCATAATTACCCTTATCAGCATCAATAAACGCAAAATCAAATGTCCCTGCTTCCCCCACTGTCAATAAATGATCTAATGTTTCTAAAGCCGGTGCAATATGCAAATCAATTTTATCAGCTACTCCCGCTGCTTGCCAATAACGACGGGCTATACTTGTATACTCTTCACTGACATCACAAGCGACTATTTTCCCATCTGCGGGTAAGGACAAAGCCACGACTAGGGAACTATAGCCAGTAAATACACCTATATCTAGTGTCTTTTTTGCTCCTAAGAGTTTAATTAACAAAGCCATAAATTGTCCCTGTTCAGGTGATATTTGCATTCGGGACATTGGCATCTGAGCGGTTTCTTGACGCAGTTGGGTTAAAATTTCCGCTTCTCGCAGGGAAACTGAAAGTAAATAATCATACAAATTTTGTTCTAATCCCAGTGTTTGTTTTGACATGATTTATATTTATTAATTATTTTATGATAGTTCTTCCTTATCAAAATCATCATAACAAATTTAAAATCAAATGTCAACCCCTCAATTCTCTTTTAAAGCGGAATTTTTTGCTACTATGTTAGTACGTTGCATAACAATAGTTGGTTGAGGGGTTCTTGATGACTGTTTATATTATTCGTCCTAAGACGACATCAGTAGCACGTTCTTTAAAATTAGCATCGAGAAAATTCACCCCCGAAAGTCGTTCCTCCCAAGTTGCAGAAGTGGTGAATTTTTGGCAAGAAGATTCTGGATATCAAGAAATTACCAGTTATTTAGAAGATGCAGATACAATTACCCAATATCCCACCTACTCAAATATTACAGGTGCTAAAGTTGTTGATATCCCTGATGAGGAAGTAGAACAACTACGGCAAGATTTACCTAATGCTTTAATTTTACGCGATTTCCCAATAGAGTTAATTCAGCCAGAAAGAAATTTAACAGGGACAAAAGACACAATAGATCAAAATGATATTTGGCATTTAGAAGCGATATCTCTTCTTAAAGCACGTCAAAGGGGATTCACAGGTACAGGTAAAGGAATAACTGTTGCAGTTCTCGATTCAGGTATAGAAGCAAACCACCCAGAAATAAAAGGTAAAGTAATTGCATCTTATCGTTTAAATCCCAGAACACAAAAAATCCAACCTGTACCATCTGAAGATACACATGGACATGGTACTCATGTTGCTGGTTTAATTTGTGGAAATCAAGTTGGTGTTGCACCAGAAGCAAAAATCATCAACAGTATTATGTTTCCAAATGGTATGATATCTAACTTCTCAGATTGGATATTTTGGTTTAACTGGTTAGCAAAACAACTAGAAATCAATATTGTCAATATTTCTGCGGGACAACATTCACTAACACAACAACAGTTTAAGGCTATCAGTGATTCAATTGATGACTTAACAGCCATAGGTATATTACCCGTTTGCGCTGTAGGTAATGACGGGTGGAACAATTCGCGTACACCAGGTAACTGTAAAAATTCACTTTCAGTCGGTGCTGTCAAAAAGCGAGATCAAATATATCAAGTTGCGGCTTTTAGCGGTAATAATACCATCATAGATGAATATTTATCTTATAATGTTCCTCATGTAGTCGCACCTGGAGAAGGTGTTTATTCATCGGTTCTAGGAGGAGGTTATGAAGCTTGGGATGGTACATCTATGGCCACACCCATTGTTTCTGGTGTGGCTGCGTTAATATTAGAGAGATATCCAACAATGACATACCTGGATTTATTTGATGCACTGCGTTCTAATTGTCAAGATTTAGGACTGGATAACCAACGTCAAGGTCAAGGTTTAGTTCAAATACCAACTGCACTGTACTAAACACGGTTGGGAAATGGACTTTTAGAAGATTACCGAAAGCCAGATTTGTAGGAGTTTAGCATTGCTCATTGTCAAATTAGGCTAAAAATGTCTTATCTGTTGGCTGACAAACCCCGCCCAGAAATGAATTTCCGGGCTAATAACAAAAGTAAACTAAAGTTTACTCGAAAATTCCTGAGTTATTTAGTCATCTTTAGATGACTTTTGCTATGAGACTGGGAATTCATTCCCAGGCGGGTTAAAGGTTTTACGTTAAGTTGACAACCCCTACTGTAGAATCAAATTATTATGAACCTTAAAGAAGACCAAATTAGTAAAATAGACCCTTTGCTGGAAGAATTTTTAATGAATGCAAGGGGTGATGAAAAGATACGGGTAATTATGACATTGGGTGATGAAAATCAACTCAGGAATAACCAAGCCTTACCAATGCTTGAACCTGGGAATTTTCCTTCACCTATTGCTTATAGACAAGCATTAATTGAACGGCGAAAAAATCAACTTTCTGAAGTTATAGGTAATACAATTCAAGAATTACGAAACTTGTCTTTAAAACCTTTAGGTGGAACAATGAGCCGTGTTGTAGTTGTGGAAGGTTCAGCAACAGATATATTAAATTCATTAGAATTATCTGGCGTAAATAATGTTAGTTTAGATCAATTAGTGGGATTACCGGAAGTTGCACCTGATGAAGCAGTTAATCATTTTGCTGAATTGTATATTAAAATTTTAGGAAGTGACTTAGATCAGAAAACCAAAAAATTAATTTATCAAGCATCTAAACAATACATTCTTAACTATCAAAAGCGATATAATCGGTTGCGAGTTTTGGGAATGTCACAATCTGTAAATTTAGATGATATTTATACAGAAGTTCAATGTTTACAACCTGATGAGATGAGGAATTTTGAATCAGTAACAGCTTTAGAAAAAAATTATCGTCACAATGGTAGTCCCAGATTGACTAATGAAAAATCTGCAAGAGAAAATGGAATAACAATTGCTAACCAATATGCACATTTAATGATATTGGGACAACCGGGTGCAGGTAAATCTACATTTCTAAGGAAAATAGGACTAGAAGCACTCAAAGGTAAATCTGGACAAATTCAGGGAGAAATTATTCCTGTTTTACTAGAACTTAAACAATTTACCACAAATGAAGTTAATATATACAATATTATTGAGCAAGAATTTATATCATGTCAATTGCCATTAGCAAAAGAATTTACTAATCAATTATTACGACGAGGTAAATTATTACTTTTATTAGATGGATTAGACGAAGTACCTAATAAAAATTTTGAGCTAGTAATTGATAAAATACAAAAATTTGTTAAGGAATATAAGCAAAATAAATTTGTTATTTCCTGTCGGACTGCTGCTTATCGTCAAAAGTTCCAAAACTTCAAAGAATTTATTATTGCGGATTTTAATGATCAGCAAATTCAACAATTTATTAAAAACTGGTTCTATTCACAAGTAGATAAACAATTAAAAACTGACCAAAAATGCTGGGATAAAATTAACACTCAAGAAGCTACCAAAGAATTAGCCCGAACTCCCTTATTATTAACTTTCCTCTGTTTAGAGTATGATGAATCTCAAGATTTACCAAAAAAGAAAGCTACATTATATGGTAATGCTTTAGATATATTGTTGAGAAGATGGGCCGCAGAAAAGAGATTACCTTATGAACCAATTTATCGTCAACTTGGGATTGATTTAGAAAAAATCATGTTGGCTGAAATTGCTTATGATAATTTTGCAGCAGATAAGTTATTTTTCTCCCAGCCAGAAGTTTTAAATCAAATTCAAAAAGTTCTAGATAGTAATGATAATGCACCGAAAAATTTAGATGTTGGGAAAATCTTGGATGCTATTACCATTGAACAAGGAATTTTAGTCGAACGTGCTAGAGATGTTTTTTCTTTTTCTCATTTGACTCTACAGGAATATTTAACAGCACAGCATATTTATGATAATCGCCTAGTTGAAAAATTAGTGACTGAACATCTGACAGATAAACGCTGGAAAGAGGTATTTTTATTAGTTGCGGGGGTTATGCGGGGTGGTGCAGATGATTTATTGTTATTAATGGAAAAGGAAGTACAAAAATATATTAATACCCCAAAATTACAGGCTTTATTAAATTGGGCGGAAAATGTCACAGTAGGATCTCCAGGTAATTATAAACCAGTTGGGAAACGTGCAGTTGCGATCGCCTACGCCTACGCCAACGCCAACGACCTCGCCAACGCCAACGCCAACGCCTACGACCTCGCCAACGCCCTCGCCAACGCCAACGCCAACGCCTTCGCCAACGCCGCCGCCAACGCCGTCGCCCTCGCCTACGCCAACGCCCTCGCCAACGCCAACACCCTCGCCTACGCCCTCGCCTACGCCATTGATAATATCGGTGAAACTGAAGAATTACAAATCTTTAATCAAAAGCTCAACTTTACTGTGTTACTTGCTCAACTAGAAACACTAAAAGCTAAAATACCTGATGATCAACAACCAGAAAAAGTGCGTCAAGCTTTTGCTGAACAGTGGAGAGAAACATTACTCAATGGTTTTAATCTCACCCCAGAAATGGTTAATTTATCTGAAGAAGAAATCAAAGACTTAGATCAATACCTCTACGCGAATTACTTAATTATTCAATGTAAAGAAGCAGCATTAAGTGTATCAAAACAAATCTGGGAAACAATAGAAACGCGGATGTTATTAGTAAAGAATAATTAAAATCTAGAGCATTGTTTGTTACTCTCCGCGCCTCTGCGTGAAAAAAATCATTGCATTAATCAACAACACCACAGGGAATATATGTAGAGATGTTACGGTGATCGAAATTTCTGAAAAAAGTGTTAATTTGCCCTTTAGAATTAAAGATTATTCTGTAAACTCGCTTGCAGGTGCAGCAAGTCAATTTTATCAGCTACTCCCGCTGCTTGCCAATAACGACGGGCTATACTTGTATACTCTTCACTGACATCACAAGCGACTATTTTCCCATCTGCGGGTAAAGCCACTAAAATTTCCGCTTCTCGCAGGGAAACTGAAAGTAAATAATCATACAAATTTTGTTCTAATCCCAGGGTTTGTTTTGACATGATTTATATTTATTAATTATTTTATGATAGTTCTTCCTTATCGAAATCATCATAACAAATTTCAAATCAAATGTCAACCCCAAAATCCTCTTTTAAAGCGGAATTTTTTAAACAGCCTTTAAAAAATTATTTATTGACAAAGTTCTCAGTTTCGACTATACTTATGTTATGAGTAGAAAAGTGTGCGCCCATATATATAGGGTTTTTATTTATTAAATTATTCAAAGCAGTAAAACCAACGTTTATAAATGATTCATGCTTTCAAGAACTTGGGTACACAAGACATTTTCGATGGTAAAGATTCTAAAGCTGCTCGAAAAACCTGTCCCTCATCCCTTTGGAAGCGTACAGTTCGTAAACTAGATCAATTAGACTCAGTTACAAGCCTAGAAGATTTAAAAATTCCCCCAGGTAATTGTCTAGAAGCATTAAAAGGTGATAGAGAAGGTCAGTATAGTATTCGCATTAATGATCAATATCGAATTTGCTTTTTTTGGCGAGAATTAGGGGCAGATGCCGTGGAAATTGTAGATTATCATTGAGGTATTAATCACATTTATGAAAATCCCAACCCATCGTCCTCCTACCCATCCTGGAGAAATGTTATTAGAAGAGTTTATGATCCATAAAGGTTTAACACCCCAGAAAATAGCTGAATCTATAGGTGTTACAGAACAGCAAATTGTAGATTTAATCGCAGGTAAACAGCATATCACACCCAGTTTAGCACTGCGTTTATCCAGGTTTTTTGGCATATCTGTTGATTTCTGGATGAATTTACAAGTTCGCTGGGATCTATATTATGCTCAACAAGCAGAAGCAGAATTTCTGAATACAATTAATCCTTTTGTCGCTTAAATGCCTGAATTAGGATATCCTGATTCAGACAATTTTACCCCTTGACAAAGTTCTCAGTTTCGACTATGCTTAGGTTATGGGTGGAAAAGTATGCGCCCATATATATAAGGTTTCCACATTCAGTATTTATCTAAAAAAAATTCCGCCTAACGGCGGGGTAAGGGAAAACAAAAAAGAGCAGAGGGCAAAAGAGCAAGAGTATAAAGGGCTACTAAGTCCTCGCCGCACCACTACATACAACCCGAAAACCAATACAGCTGCTGTCGTCGTCGAGGAGGCTGTAGAAGCTGCGAAAAGCAGAACGGCAATAATCAGGAATGTAGTCCCACGAACCACCGCGCAGCAATTTACAATCGCTTCGACTAATCAAAGCACTTTCATTTACAGGCGCGTTTATATAATTTTCCTGCCAATCATCTTCGCACCATTCTAAGACATTGCCGTGCATATCATACAAACCAAAAGCATTAGGGGGAAAGGTTCCTACATCTGTGGTTTGTCCTCGATATTTTCCTTTTGGTGCAGCAGCGTAGGCATACTCACCATCATAGTTTACTAACTCTGGGGTAATACTTTCACCAAAATAAAAAGGTGTGGTTGTTCCCGCTCTACAAGCATACTCCCATTGTGCCTCACTGGGCAGTTTATAGTTTTTACCTGTTTTTTGGCTTAACTTTTGACAAAATGCAACTGCATCATTCCAAATCACAAATTCAACAGGGCGATTATTACCTTTGAAATAAGCAGGGTTGTTTCCCATGATAGCTTGATATTGTGCTTGAGTCAAAGGATATTTACCAATAAAGAAGCTGGGAACAGTAACTTGATGTTGGGGACTTTCACTATTGCGTCTTCCCTTTTCATTTTCCGGTGAACCCATGTAAAATGTCCCTGCGGGTATTTCCACCATTTCCAACTTCACCCCATTTCCCAAATCTTCCACAAAGTAATTTGCTGAGTGGTTGAGTTTGTTGATAATGCTTCCTTTCTCGTTGGTTGTGACAATTTCAAAAGTGAAAGTTTTCAGGTTAGTTAAAAACCTCTCTCCCAACCTCTCTCCTACAAGAAGAGAGGCTTTAATATCCCCCTTCTCTTGTAGGGAAGGGGGGTTAGGGGGGTTAGGTTTTTCATTTGTTTGAATACCTAAAAACCTAAACCATTCTGTAATAGACTGAGGACGGTTTTGATAATCTAAGTCCATTCCTTTGAGAATAGCATCATTTACCTTTTGACTAATTTGAGAATTGTATTTTTGCGGTGGTTCAATCGGCATTTTCATATCTAGCATAATCTTAGCATTCAGATAAGGACTAGGCAGAGGAATGAAAGGAGGTTCATGAACGGCGATAATTACATATAATGTGGCAGCTAAAGCATAGATATCTAAAGCCGGAGTGAAATTACTTCTATTTTCAAATTGTTCTGGTGGTGCAAAAACCGGAGTTTTGGCATTAGTTAAACTCATCAATTCCGCAAAGTTGACTTCTCTAGCTAAACCAAAATCAATTAATATGGCTTTATTGTCTTCTTCTCTTAGTAAAATATTCGCAGGTTTAATATCTCGGTGCAGATAATTACGATCATGAATATAACCTAAAGCCTCTCCAATGCCTTTAATAATTTCTAAACCAGCACTTTCACTAAAAACACCATTCGCGTATAAATATTGTTCTAAATTTTTGCCTTTGACATATTCCATCACCATACAAGATAAACCATTTTCTTGAAACAGTTCAGGATAAACTTTAACAATGTGAGGATGATCAAAGGTAGCTAAAACCATCGCTTCAGTGTTAAACTTGTCCTGTTCTTGGGCTAAAAATTCTCCAAAACCTTCTGTATTCCCATATTTATCTCGATAGCGTTGTTTCAAAAAAGAGACATTGAGACTTTTGATAGCTACTTGTTTTTTGCGTTTATGGTCTTGCGCTAAATAGGTAATACCAAATCCTCCCTGTCCAAGGGTGTCAATAATTTTGTATTGTCCTTTTTTGAGTAATTGCCCTGGGGTAAAATAAGCCATAATAAAAATTAAATTGTCAGAATCAGGATTTAAGAATTTATATGATCAAGAAAAAAATAATTATATTAATGATTGAAAAGTCTATATATGGGCGTACACTTTCCACCCATAACATGAGTATAGCCTAGTCTTTGAGATTTGTCAAGTCTTAATAGATTAAATTATCCAGGATTTCAGGATTTATAGGATAAAGAGAAAAATAATTA
>Ga0315905_10004679_pt1 | contig 13991 bp, 12 predicted proteins | sample LakEriMetagenome_5_FD_203522 | JGI IMG/M metagenome (GOLD analysis project Ga0315905, IMG submission 203522) | Freshwater fungal communities from buoy surface, Lake Erie, Ohio, United States - Buoy 4 MA121 | ecosystem: Environmental > Aquatic > Freshwater > Lake | place: USA: Lake Erie, Ohio... | reverse complement strand
AACGATCACAAACGTAATTATTCTTAGCAAAATCATCCGATGTAAAAAGTGTCTTGCAATTTGGACATTTTACCCACAATCCTTCCGGAGTTTCTTTTTTCTCTTTGGTAGAAGTAGTAATTCCTTCTTTATCTCTTTTAAACCAACTCATAGTTAATATTTAATTTTTCAAACAACTATTTAGACAAGGTGTTCACATTATTCAAATCAACAAAGGCTTGTTCTAAACGTTTAATAAAGGTCAATTCAGACTCACGAATCCATTTTCTAGGATCATAATGTTTTTTGTTTGGCACATCATCTCCTTCTGGATTTCCTATTTGCGTCTTCAGATAATCAATTTTTGAAGTAATATAATCTCGAGTACCTTCTGTATATGCAAACTGTAAATCAGTATCAATATTCATTTTAATCACACCATACGAAATTGCCTCACGGATTTCTTCTAAGGTTGACCCAGATCCACCATGAAAAACAAAATCAACTGGGTTATTTCCAGTATTAAATTTCTTTTGGACGTATTCTTGGGAGTTCTTCAAAATCACGGGAGTTAACTTCACGTTTCCTGGTTTGTATACACCATGAACATTTCCAAAGGCTGCAGCAATGGTAAAACGTGGTGAAATTTTCATCAATTCTTCATAAGCGAAAGCAACTTCCTCTGGCTGAGTATACAATTTAGAAGAATCTACGTCTGAATTATCCACTCCATCTTCTTCGCCACCAGTGATTCCAAGTTCAATTTCCAACGTCATTCCCATTTTGGACATACGCTCTAAATATCGTTTGCAAATCTCTAGATTTTCAGTCAACGGCTCCTCCGATAAATCAATCATGTGTGAACTATACAAGGGCTCTCCAGTTTGGGCAAAGTGTTTTTCACTCGCATCCAACAAACCGTCAATCCATGGTAAAAGCTTTTTTGCACAATGGTCTGTATGAAGAATTACTGTTGCACCATAAGCCTCAGCTAAGGTATGAACATGCAACGCACCTGCAATTCCGCCTAAAATTGCTGATTTCTCCTCAGTATTAGATAACCCTTTTCCGGCATTAAATAACGCCCCACCATTAGAAAATTGTATTATTACAGGTGAATTCAATTTTGCCGCTGTCTCCATAACAGAATTAACTGTACTAGAACCAGTTACATTAACGGCAGGCAACGCATATCCGTGTTTTTTAGCATGTTCAAATATTGCTTGAACTTCATCTCCTGTTGCTACTCCGGGCTTAATTTTCATAACCAAATTTTTGTGCGAACAAAGATACTATTTTCAATTATTTTTAGGCGTAGAATTCAGAATTTTACAAATGATTTTTCACCATTATTTTTCCACATTCCATCTAACCCATGGAAATTCGTTTTCCAAATGCTGCATTGATTTCAATGTATTCATATCCAAATCAACAGAATTTTCGGTCCTATGTGCCAAACGTTTTCTGACTTTTGAGAATTCCTCTAAAACATTTTGTGTTTTTTCATCAAAATACAAATCGGAAAATCTCTTCCAAATGTATTTAATTGCTTCAACAGAAGGATGCACTCTGTCTTCTTTGAAAAACCGGTAGTCTCTTAATTCATCTACCACAATTTCAAAAGAAGGGAAATATTCTACATTTTCCAACGAGGACAATTCTTCTACAACCTGAAGTAATCGAGCCTTACTTCGATTATTTTCAATTACCCCATCACGAATATGTCGGACGGGACTCACCGTAAAAACCAATTTTAATTTAGGATTAGTTTGTCGTAGTTTAGTTAAAACCTCTTGCCAAATCTCTACAATCTTTTGAACTGATGAGATTTCTTTTTCGAATAAATTCCCTGGTAATTTATGGCAATTTGCAACATAATTATTTGAGTCCTTAAATTTGTAAATAAAAGCTGTGCCGAACGTAATAAACAAGAATCCCGGCTTGCCTAAATGTTCTACAAGTTTTTTATTTTTAGAAAGAATACTTTGTTCTAATTCAATATTGGTTTTTGCCGAAACTTTCGTGGAAGCATCCCAAGAATAAAATAACTCATCCCTCTCCAAAATAGGAATATTTTTATTTCCATCTATTGCATCAATTATATTTTTAGCAATGGCAAAAGGATGGTAAATTGTACCATAAGGATTCCTCAAAACGTCGAAGCCTGCATCTAAAGCGTAGTTTGATATTTCGTCTGAAAAGCAACTACCTAAAAAAGTTAGTTTGTGGGAATGATTAATTGAAAATTCAGTTTTTGGAAGGTCAAAATCAAGAAAAAAATCGCTCATTTAATTCAGAATTAAATTCTTTGCAGTTTGTATTGCGGCATCTGTAATTTTTTCGCCACTCATCAATCGAGCAATTTCTTCAATTTTTTCTGTTTCATTCAACCATTGAACTTTAGAGATAACTCGATCTCCTTTTTGAAACTTAGACACTTTTGCGTGCTGCTTTGCTTTTGCCGCTACTTGTGGTAAATGGGTTATTGCCACTAATTGAGTTTGGCTACTCATACTTCCAAGTAAGGAAGCCATTTTATGTGCAACCTCTCCTGAAACCCCGGTATCAATTTCATCGAAAATCATGGTTGGTAATTGACGTTTCTCGGATATAAGTTTTTGAAGTGCCAACATTACACGAGATAATTCACCACCACTTGCCGCTTTTTCAATAGAAATTGGAGCAATACCTTTATTCGCCGAAAATAATAAATCAATTTCTGTTGTTCCCAATAGGTTTAAATGCCCTGAATCCCTCAATTGAAAGAAAAGTAAGGTGTCCTTTAAATTAAGTTCACTTAAAATTGTTTGAATGGATATAGAAATAGAATGAACTGCATTTACACGTTTCGAATGGAGTACTCCGGCCAGGATGGTTGCATCATCAAATTCTTGTTGAACAGTTGTTTCTAGTTTTTCAATTTTATCTTGTAGGTCACCGGAATGATCCACCATATTTTCAAGTTCAGACTGATATTCCAATAATTCCTGTTGCGTTCTTTTTTGGTGCTTACTGACAACTCGGTTATATTGATCCAACGCATTAGTGAGTTCCTCTTGACGCTGAGGATTAACGGATAATTCCTCTAAAAATTGATCAGCCTCTTCTGTAATATCTTTTAATTCCGGCAGGAGAGATTGAATTCTTAATTTTAGTTCTACCAATTTTGAGGAATTAATTCGAACTCGATCTAACGAAGATTTTAATGAGGCTATTTGTGAATATACCCCAGCTTCAGAAGCTAATGATTCTGATATTTGATGAAAAATCGACTTTAATTCTTCTGCATTTTCAATCTCATTTAGTTCTACCTCCATTTTCGTATAATCAATCAGATGAAGGTTTAACTCTAACAATTCATTTAATTGAAATTGATTGTAATCTAATAGTTTAGACTGATTTAGAAATTCAGTTTTTAAATTTTCAAGCTCATTTTTATGTTTTCTCCAATTCTGATATTTTTCCTGATAATTTTTTAATTCTGATTTTAAGTCTGCCAAACAATCCAATACATCCAACTGAAACTCTTTTTCTTTAAGTTCGAGTGTATTATATTGAGAATGTATAATCACCATCCTTGAAGAAAATTCCCGTAAAATTGACAATGAAACAGGCGTGTCATTAATAAATGCTCTTGATTTTCCTTGTGTATTAATCTCTCTTCTAACAAAAACCAAAGGTGAAAAATCTAAGTCATTTGATTCAAAAAAGTCTGAAAAGGATTCTCCTATTTGAAATTCAGCCTCTACGAAACACTTCGTGTTTTCAGGTCCAATTACTGAAAAATCCGCACGTTCACCCAAAATTAAATTCAGGGCATGCAATAATATTGATTTTCCAGAACCAGTTTCACCTGTTATAACCGAAAAACCAGTACTTAGATTAAGTTCTAGGTAATCAATTAAAGCGAAGTTAGAAATTCGAAGAATCGATAACATTATTGAAGAATTTCATCGTATTTTGTAGCATTTGAAGGGTCGATCTTCTTCATTAGATTTACTAAATCTGTTTTTTCCTTTGTTTCAGCATCTGCACATATCTCTTTAAGCTCTAGTCTTTTCGCTTGGGCAAAATTGATTAAATTAATGGAGTTAGGTCGTGTTTGTATGACTGTATTTAATTTATTCAAAGCATCAAACATTTGTTTACGTGCCGCAATTTTATCATCGTATAATTTATCAATTCCCTTTCTGTGATACATAAAATTACATTCTCTAAGAGGTTCAAACAACTGATGTAACACATTGTCAACCAGCCAAAAACGATTTCTTTTATTCGACTCATTAGATTTCCATCCTGCAGCCCCTGAACTTTGAGCCAAAGAAACAATTTGCTGAGCTTCATTAAAATAAGATGTCCCACCTTTCAAAGAAAAAGAATCGTAGTCCATTCCAATGATGAAATAAGCGTAAAATGCCAAAATTGAAGTTAAATTATCACGAAATTGATTCGGGGCATAAATCAGAATTGCATTTCGCGAATAAGAGAATGCCACATTTTCATCCAAAAAATTTAAAAGTGTTGTATTGTAAGAAGAATTAAAAGCTGGCCTGCTCGATTGAACTTGAAGTGAACCAGAAAACCCATTGCTGCCCGATTTTTCTTTAAGTTGTAACTGAAGAGCACAATTAATACGTTCCTCGACTTTAAATTTATCTTTGGTCCATTGCGTATTATTCATCATGTCTTCCATGGTTTGTTTCAATTGAGCAACTACTTCCTGATCGACAGTTGATAATTCAAGTTTCGCATCTGCTACAATAGTAACCTTGCAATTCAATTCCTGAGAAATTGAAATACTACTCCAAACAATCAAACCAAAAATTAAAATTAATTTCTTCATACTTTCTTTGATAAAGATTCAGCTATAAAATCAACGATCTCATCTGCGATTTCGTATTTTGATTTGAGCGATAATTCTGTTTTAGTTAATTTTTTATCTAAGATAGTAACTTTATTTGTGTCGACTGCAAAACCGGCTCCTGAATCTTCGGTTGAATTTAATACGATGCAATCCAAATTCTTATTTTGGAGTTTTATCGAAGCATTTTCTATTCCATCATTTGTTTCCAATGCAAAACCAACTAAAAATTGATCAGACTTTTCACTGCCTGCCCAACCCAAAATATCGGGATTTTTAATCAATTTCAATTCTAGTTCTTCACCTTTCTTTTTAATTTTTTGGGTTTCTTTTTGTTTTGGTTTATAATCAGCCACAGCCGCAGCGAATACACCTATATTTTGTGCTTTCCAATTTTTTTTAACTTCAGTCATCATTTCCTCGGCTGAAACAACATTTATTCGCGTTAAATTAGGGTGTTCTAACGTTAATGAAGTTGGTCCTGAAATCAGTAATACTTCGCTTCCTGAATTAAGAAATGACTGAGCAAGAGCAAAACCCATCTTTCCTGAAGAATAATTGCCAATAAATCGAACAGGATCAATATTTTCGTAGGTAGGTCCGGCTGTTAATAAAACTTTTTGACCTTCTAAACTAGGCTTCTTTTTTAGAAAAAAAGTTTGAATTTCTTCTAGGATACTATCGGGCTCCATCATTCTGCCTTGTCCAACTAACCCACTCGCCAATTCACCAAATTCAGCAGGCAGAATACGGACTCCATCTTTTTCTATTGTTTGTAGATTCCTTAAAACTGAAGGATGAGCATACATATCAAGATCCATTGCTGGAGCCACTATTGTTTTTCCTTTCATTGAAAAGTAAACACTTAATAAAAGATTATCACAAATCCCATTAGCCATTTTCGCTAAAGAATTCGCTGTTAATGGAGCAATTACGAACAAATCACACCACTCAGCTAACTCAACATGATTATTCCATGTTTTACCATCAGAAATTAATTGGGATTCAACTGGATTTAAGGAAAGTGTAGATAGGACAAGTGGACTAACAAATTCAGACGCACCTGGGGTAAGAATACATTTAACCTCAAAACCAGATTTGATTAAAAGTCTAACGAGAATTGGAATCTTATAGGCTGCAATTCCACCAGAGACTCCCAATAATATGCGTCTAGAACGCATTTGATTTATGCTTCAGGATTTTTTATAAAAAGCTTGTCTTCAAGTAATTCTTGCGTTGCAATTGCAGTTGGCTTTGCCATTCGCTCATAATGACGAGAAATTTCAATTTGCTCTCTATTTTCAAAAATTTCTTCCAAATTATCAGTTGAAGTATTAAACTCTTGTAATTTTTGAGTCAATTCTTCTTTCAACGTGGCACTAATTTGATTAGCTCTTTTTGAAACAACTACGATTGATTGATAGATATTACCAGTTTTCTCTTCCAAACGAATTGTATCTCTCGTTACCGTGGATTTTTCTGCAGTTACATTTTTGAAATTCATCTTTATGACTTGCTATTTATTAATAAACTAAGCTCTTTTTGTGATTCTAACTCTACGTATTTTAATTCATTTACATAGGGGGAATTGGAAAAGAGGGATGCAAAGTTACGATATCTTTCGATAGTTTGTTCAAATCGCTCCTTTTTTTTGCTTGAAATACTGTTTTTTGCCAAATAATATGAATTTTTCACTAACAGCACCCATGTTTCCTCTACGAATTTAGAGCGCGGATAATTTTCTAAAAACAATTGAGCAGCCGTTGTTGCAGCCTTGAAAGACTCTGTTTTGCTATACAATTTAACAGTTTCAAACTCCTTAATTTCAATTTTTAAGCGTAGATTATCAATGATTGTATTACAGCTATCAACTAATTCCGATTCCGGATATTCATTAATGAACTGCTGAATTTTATTAATGGCAATATTCGTTTCCTCTTGATCCAGGTGAAATTCAGGAGAATTTTTTACACTACACATAGCAACCATAAAAAGGCTTTCTTCTACCTTACTGCTGTATGGATATCTTTGAATAAAAGAATTAAAATAATAACCCGCCATGTAAAAATCTCCTAAATTATAATAGGACTTAGCCAACCTGTAATAAGAAACTTGACCTTGGTCTGTTTTAGGAGAATTTTGATAGATTTGCTCATAAAGAACAATACTCTTATTATACTTTTGCTTATCGAACAGTTCGTTTGCTTGCTGAAATTTCAACGGGTAATCATCAGACTTAACTACTTTTTGATAATCGGAACAACTTCCTAAAATAAAAACTGCAATAAAAAGGATTCCAATTACTCTCATTTCATAACTTATTTTACACGTAAACTTCGACCAATAACCAATGGCGTAGAAGCTTTAATACCGTTTAATTTACATAAATTCTGAACTGTTGTCCCATACCTAGAGGCAATTTTAGATAAATTATCCCCGCTTTTTATTTTATGATAAACGACAGTTTCTTTCTTTACAGTGGTTTTAGGTTTAACTGGTGTTGTTTTCTTGGCTATCTCTTGTTTGGGAGCGGGCTGTACATATTCCACAGGTTTGGAGCCAAGACCAAAAAGTGATTTATGAATAAAAAGTTTTGGTACTTTCTGTTCTTTTTTTACTACATCTACAAATAATTCAGGATTAATAGGCGCATCAAAAAAACGCACTTCAAAATGTAGATGGGCGCCAAATGAGTGGCCAGTATTCCCCCCCAAACCGATTACATCACCGGCGTTCACCTCATCATTAGGCTGTACTAATAACTTGCTTAAATGAGCATAAAAAGTTTCTAATCCATTATAATGCCTCACAATAACCAAATTCCCAAATCCTCCCTCATTAAATTTAGCATAACGAACTTTACCTGCCCAGGCTGAAACAACAGTATCTCCTGTTTCTAAATCTAAATCAACACCATTGTGATTTTTACCCCATCGAGGACCAAACGGTGATGTTTTAATTCCTTTCACAGGCATTACAAATTTTAAATGTGACTCATCATTTACAGTCAACCACAGGGTGTCATTCAGCTTTGTAGGATCGGACGTTTTGGAGGAGGTAAAGCAACGTTGCGTATCCCAAACTTGAGAGAAATCTGTTGCCGTTAGCATTTTAAGATTAGCGTACATGCCTTGATTTAAAATCCCATCAAACCCCTTATCCTTTAAATACTCCCATGTACGATTTGAATAAAGAATAATTTCTCCATTGGGAGTTTGAATTGTATCTATTATTTTTTGAGAATATCCTACTGTTGTTAAACTAGTAATAAATACAACAAATAGAATTAAATATGTTCTAAAAAATAAAGGCATTTTAGTACTGCTAATCTTCAAAGATAGTGTTATTTGTGCTATTTTGAACTCACATCTACAACTTGGATGTTATAGAACAGGGATTCAGTTGGTGCAATTTTACTCTGAATACCTTTGATTTGGGAAACTTCTTGGGGTGAAACTAGAATGAAAACCCCCTGATTTTTTTTAGCATTTGTTAACGCTTTTTTAAGAGATGCAGGCTCAAAATCGTCTTCAAATTTGTTAGAAATAACCATTTTTTTTGCGTAAGTATTAATCAAGCTAATTTCGTTTCTGCCATTTACAATTAAATTAAATTTAATGGTTTTTTGAGGTCCAAAACCAACATCATTTTTTTGAGGTTTGATCAAATTCCACCTCCAAATTTTACTTCCATTTACGGTGATAGCAGGATCAACCTTACGAACGATAAAAAATTGAATGACCAAATCTGAGTTAGCCGGCAATACATCGCCTAATGAATTTTCCGACCAACCTAATTCTGATGGTAATATCACTGTTGCAACATCACCCACTGACATTTTTCGCATAGCTTCATCCCATCCTTTTGATTGCATATTATACCCTACTAAAAATGGCAAATCTGATTTCGTGATTTTAGAACTCCCATCAACTAATTTCCCATTAGGAAGAGTAACAACGTAATTAATTAACACCAAATCTCCATCCATTAATTTGGATCCTTTCCCTTTGTGCGCCCACTTGATTTTCAACCCGTTTTTTTCTTGAATGGAATCTATGTATTTGACCTTAGTCGATAACACATTTTTAGGTTTTCCATTCGAAGTGGCAGGAGCAGGATTGACTTTTTTTACCCCTTCATTACACGAAATAAATAGTAAACTAATTATTGAACTAATTATAATATTTAAAGCAAAACATTTTCTCATAGCTTGGAACTAGTTAGTTTTATTTTTTATGACTTTAATAAGCTCCAAATTTACTACAATTGGTGACATTGGAGGGATTGTTTCAAAATCACCAAGTAAACCGTGAGCAAGATTGCTAGGCAAAATAAAAACAGCTCTCTCTCCTTCTTTCATGAGTTTAATTCCTTCTTGAATTCCAGATTCAACTTGACTTCTATCAATTAAAAATTGATCTAATTCTAATGAATCTGTTTGATAGCAAACTTTTCCATCTAAAAGACTGATTTTCATTTCTACATCGACAGAATCACCAGATTCGGCCCTATTACCTTCTGTTTTCTTGATTATTTGATAGCGCAAACCGGTACCTGAAGGTTTTAATTTTAAATCGCTGTGATGACTTAAATAAAGATTAATTTGTAATTCTTCTTCTTTTACTCGATCCTTGTTGAATCCAATGGAGGTACTATCATTCCATTCATTTTGAGAGGTTACTTTTTCGGAATCCCCTTTGCATGACTGAAAACTAAATAATAACACAATTGAAATAACACAAAATAAACACTTATGCATAAAACCCTCCATTAACTAGTTCTTTAAATCGGTTCACAACTTGGTCAAGGGTTTCACTTGAAAATCCGCCAGCCGCGTATTTATGTCCCCCACCCTGAAAATATTTATGCGCTAATTCATTAACGTAATAATTACCCTTAGATCGAAACGAAATTTTTATCCCTTCATCATGTTCAATAAAAATGGCAGCAATCATAACTTTTTCAACGGAAAGTATTGTATTGACAAGTCCCTCTGTATCCCCTTTTTTGTAATTAAATTGCTCTAATTCAGCTCTGGTAATTGTTATAATTCCAATTGGATAATCTGAAAGCATTTCCAATTTTTCAACAATTGCAAATGATTTTAACTTTAGTCGATCAATGGTATTTGAATCATATATGTGTTCATGAATTTCAGCGTGATTCAGACCTGTCTTAAGTAGTTCGGAAATAATCTCATGGGTTCGAAAGGAAACGGATGGGAAACGAAAGGAACCCGTATCAGTCATAATTCCCAAATACAGATATTGAGCAATTGTAACATCTAAGAGATGAAGATTTTGACTTTGAAAAATAAGTTCAAAAATCATCTCAGAGGTTGATGCAATGCTTGTATCCGATATAGAAACTAAACTAGTAATTGTGGGACCTTGATGATGATCAATGAGAATTTTTTCTGCACGTGAATTCTGCACTATTGCACCGAAATCATTTCCCAAACGATCAAATGAATTGTAATCTAAACAAAAGATTAAATCTGCGTTTTTTACCAAATCCTCAACCCCATTTTTATTGTTTTGATATAATTTAATTTCATGAAAATCTTCTAGCCAATGAAAAAATTCTGGTGCTTGATCAGGATGACAGACAGATACATTTGCATTAACTTTTTTTATGAAATTAAACAACCCTAATGAGCTACCTAATGAATCGCCATCCGGTGATTTATGAGAGGTAATCACAATATTTTCAGCTTGTTGAATTTTGCGAAAAGCATCGTTGTAATTTTTTGAGTTTTTATTCATTTAAGAATTTGATATTTGTAAAATGTAAAGATACACTTGTTCATTCATTATTTTGTTTGTAGGGTCTGTTATGTTGAAATAATTTTAACTAAATTTGTAACACAAGGCAACTGTTTTACAATTAAGTCGTCTTGCTTATGCTTTAGCTAAACTATGAAAACACTAAAAAAATTAGGGATCGTTTTTTTTGTTGTATTTACAACACTGCAAACGTATGCGGGATCAAACGTTACATTGTGTTTAGGACAAGATGATGTAATTTGTCCAGGGCAATCAGTAACAATAAATGACTGTTCAAATATTGGCGGTAATGTTGGAGGAGGAACTCCGATTGGGCCCTACACGGTCTTAAGTATTCCATATGCAAATGACCCATTTAATTCAGGGACTGCTGTTACCTTGTCCGATGATTCTCAATCAGCAGCATTAAACATTGGATTTCCTTTCTGTTTTTTTGGAACTACTTACAATCAATTTTGGATTGGGTCAAACGGATGGATTTCATTTTCTGCTGGACAATCTACTTCTTTTACCTCGGCTTCGATACCAAGCACACTGGCAAATGTTCCAAAAAATTGCATTATGTCCCCTTGGCAAGATTGGCATCCGGGAATTGGAGGATCCATTCGGTATCAAGTATATGGAACCGCTCCATTCAGAAGATTAGTTGTTTCATGGAATGCAGTACCCATGTTTTCTTGCACTGGGAACTTAGGGACATTCCAAATAAAAATATTTGAAACCACAAATGTTGTTGAGACACACATTCAAAGCAAACCTAATTGTACAACTTGGGCTATGGGTACAGGAACACACGGTCTTCATAACCTCGCTGGAAATATTGGAGTAATCATTCCGGGAAGAAATTCCACTCAATGGACAGTTACCACACCTGAAGGATATAGATTTACTCCAGGTGTTCAATGGCAAAATACTTTAGGGCAAACTTTTCCATACAACGGAGGGGTTTTGAACATAGCAACAGTTCCTCCCGGAACTACAGGCTATTTCTTAACCGGTGGATGTGGAGGCGGTACTGGTACGGCAATTTCGGATACGACATGGCTAACTTTAGCTACTCCATCAGTAACCGCAAGTTCAACACCAGATATTTGCACGCAAGGATTGGGGACATTGACATCTACTCCTGGTGCTGGCTCACCTCAACCGTGGACTTTCAATTGGTCAACGATAAATGCTACAACACAGAATGTTACAAATGTAATTGCAGGTACTTATACAGTTACTTTAACGGATGGAAACGGTTGTACTTCAACTGCCCCAACTACTGTAGGCGATACACCTGCCCAATTCAGCTCAACGACTACTCAGGTCTCATGCGCTGGTGGAACAAATGGAACTGCAACTGCAACTATGACCCCTCCACTAGGAACCATAACCTATCAATGGAGTGACCCGTTAAATCAAACCACTCAAACGGCAACAAATCTTTCAGCAGGCACATATACTTGTGTCGTTACAGCAAGCATTGGTTGTTCGGGAACAGTAACCGCAACAGTAACAGAAATTCCTGGACTAACACTTAATTTAGCTAACCAAACGGATGTAACTTGTAATTCGGGATCAGATGGGATAGCTACAATTACTGCAACACAAGGAACGACGCCTTATACTTACAGTTGGGATCAATCTACTTCAACAACCAATAGTGCCAATGACCTAGACGCAGGAACTCATGTATTAACCGTTGTTGATGCATTGGGCTGTTTGCAAACTTTTACTGTAAATATAGATGAACCAGATCCGTTGGCTATCAGTTTCATTACGCCAGATTCAATGATTTGTCCTGGGACTTTAATAACACTAAATGCAACTGGAACTGGTGGTTCATCGCCATACATTTATACATGGACAGAAGGCACTAATCCCGCAGGAACTGGCAGCAGCGTTACTGTACGTCCAAACACTTCAGGTACTGTTTATTGTTTAACGTTAACCGAACAATGTGGATCGCCTCCAGCACAAGAATGTGTTACTATCACTTTTCCAGCTGATATTATTCCTAATGTGGTTCCTGACAAACCTCGAGATTGTGTTCCAGGTCAATTTGTATTTACAAACACCTCTACTAACTCAGGAGAGATAGCAGTGACACAATATGCATTTTCAAACGGTGCAGTGTATAACGTTGTTGGATCTGAAGACTTAACAGCAATATTCCCTAGTGTTGGCTTTTATGATGTTCAAATGACAGTGACGTCAAATTATGGATGTGTTTACACTTCGTACATATCGAATATTGTTGAAGTTACACCGCTTCCAGTTGCTGATTTTACCGTTTCAAAAAATCCTGCAACTTGGTTCGAAACGAATATTCAAACTTCAGATGTTTCCACCGGAAATATTAGTGTTTGGGATTGGCAAAGCCCTGGTGCAGTATCAATTAACAATGCTGGATCTAGTGCCTTATTCAGTTACCCTGAAGGTCAAGTAGGAACTTATCCAATTACATTAACAGTTACAACAGCTGAAGGTTGTTCGGATTCAATCACATTGGAAATTCAAATTGTACCAGATATAATTATGTATATACCCAATTCATTCACGCCTGATGACGATGAACATAATCAAACTTGGGCAATAAATATTGATGGCATTGACTTTGAAAACTTCCAATTAGTTGTTTACAACCGATGGGGAGAATTGATATGGGAATCACGTGATGCAACTTCAGCATGGGATGGGAGATTCAATGGAAGAATTGTTCCATCAGGAACATACATTTGGAAACTTACATTTAAAGAAAAGGACAACGATGGCAAAAAGTTTTATAGTGGGTTTGTAAATGTTTTAAGATAAAATTATGAGGAAAATAGCGCTAGGAATATTTATTTTGATTGGTTTGATATCATGCGATGTGATAAATGAATCATTAAAAGTGGTGAATTCAACTCAACCAGCAGGAAACTCAAAACCAAGTCTGACAAACGAAGAAGTTATCTCAGGATTAAAGGAAGCATTGCAAGTTGGCATAAAGAATTCAGTAAATCTAACTTCAATTACTGATGGTTTTTTGAAAAATGATTCAATACGTTTACCTTTTCCACCTGATGCAATCAAGGTAAAAGAAAAAGCAATGGATTTAGGTCTATCAGGTAAAGTAACTGAATTTGAAACAACATTGAATAGAGCTGCTGAGGAGGCGACAAAAGAGGCTCTTCCAATTTTCGCTGATGCAATAAAAAACATGTCTGTTCAAGATGGATTCACAATTTTAAAAGGTGGTGATGGTGCTGCGACAAAATTTTTAAAAGAACAAACAACAAGTAAATTGGTTAGTGCTTTTTCACCAAAGGTAAAAAATGCAACCGCTAAAGTTGAATTGACCAAATACTGGAATCCAATAATTACAAAGTATAATAATG
>Ga0315905_10004674_pt1 | contig 14000 bp, 12 predicted proteins | sample LakEriMetagenome_5_FD_203522 | JGI IMG/M metagenome (GOLD analysis project Ga0315905, IMG submission 203522) | Freshwater fungal communities from buoy surface, Lake Erie, Ohio, United States - Buoy 4 MA121 | ecosystem: Environmental > Aquatic > Freshwater > Lake | place: USA: Lake Erie, Ohio... | reverse complement strand
TTCTAGCGCACCAAACAGCTACTTTAGGCGCATCCTTTTGAAATTTGGTATCTTTGTCGAAAATGCCGAATGGAGTAGATCCAGATACTGCACTACCACTTCCAGGCCAAATAGGTATATGAACTGCCATCTGTTGTTTACAATAAATAGTACGGAAAAAGTCTTTTATTGCAATTTACTCAGACTTAATATACTTGTCTTATAAAGGATACCAGAACATATCTTACCCCGGATGTTACAGGTCTTGCGCCATGTCTATGTGTTATTTGTCCAGGATGTATTGTTAATTCACCTATCTCTCCTTTAACTAACTTCTTTTGTTTTGAAAACCATGTACCACCTCCTTCGTATTCATCATTCAAAGTAAGTACGGTAGAGAATGCAGAATCGTCATGGTGTAGGGATAAATGTCCTTGATTTTCCGGTGTGTATTTTATAATAAAGTTTTCAGAGCTAAATTTTTTCCATTTATCTCCGGTAAGTGCAAAATTAGATTTTATGAGGGGGTATATGTAAGTATTTAAAAACATGTCATAAGCATCATGTAATTGAAATTCATTGATAAGCATGTCATGAGTTGGATAGTAATAATGTCTATCTTTTGTCCATTTTCCACATTCTTCTGCTAATCTTATAACTTCATTGCAAAATTCTTTTTTAAATGCATGTAAATGTAAGACATCAGGTATGGGTTCATCTACAATTAAATCATATTCTTTATTCTTTAATGCAGGATTGATGTACATGGATGACCATTTGTCTACATCTTTTGTTAGATAGATGTTAGATGCAAATGAGTTACTTGATGTTTTACTTGTTTTTGCATTACTTGTTTGACTTACTATGCATTCTTTTAAACTATATGCATTCATGTCTTTCCATATAAATGTTAAATCATCTCTTTCATTATTATTTGAATATGTTGATGCTATGAAGTCATCTACGGGTAAGATGTATTTTTCAAAGTTCTGTTCTATTATTCTTTCTATTCCTAATTTTGATAACATGTAGGCATGAGATAACCATGAGTATCCTGGATGTATATATAATTCATTTTGAATGTCTATGTCCCCGCCGATTTTTTGTCTCCCTAAGTATAATAGTCCCCAATCGTATAATGATATTTCTTTCGCGGGGAACTCTCCATCTACTTTAAAATCATCCTCTAAAATTAAAATAGAATCATAATCTCTATTCTTAGCATCTTTCCATATAGATAAATGAGATAATGAACATCCAATTTCTCCAGGTAATATATCTCGATTATAATATGAATTACTGTGATTATCTATTTTCCAATTATTATATAAAGACCAGTTAAAATCTACTTTAGGATTTCTACCATCTATAGCTTTAAATAAATGAAATTCACCCGGTATAATACCTAGCTTATTAAATTCGGCGGTGTATCTATCAATAACTTCATCAGATACATCAAAAGTTATAACATAAACAGCATCTACTTTTAATTTATTTTCCATGACATTAGTATTTATAAATTCTTTAGCAATGACTACAGGATTAAAATCATTTATTGACTTATTACTTGTTAAAGGATTACTTAAAATTTGAAAATCTTGATTATATGTTATACATGATAGCCAAGAATCAAAATCAATATAATTAAAAATTGTTTCTCTCAATCCTGCTCTTAATCTAGTGATAGGAATTAATCCTAACATTTGCATTTCAACAGCAGATACACAAAATGTTTCATCATAATTAGAAGGATATAACCAATACTTCTTATTACTTGCAAAGGTAATTAATTCTTCTTTACTTACTGACCCATAATAATATATATTTTCATAAGTATTTTTTACATGAGAAAAATGTTTATTATAAAATTCCTCTCCATATTTAGGTGTTACAATGTATAATTTTGACACTGGTTTATGATATAGAATCTTTCTCCAATGTAATAAAATTTCATTTAATCCTCTTTCTGCATGAGATATATAGATGTAAGAATCATCAAGCTTTATTTTATCTGACTTTTCTATATATTTTACTGCATTGTATAACATGATAGAGGGAACATCTGAAAAATGATTGTCAAATTCTCTCTTATGATACTTAGATACGCAAATAACACTCTTGAATTTAGGATGTTTAAATACCCTCTCTTCAAGACTTGCTACATCTTCACCCTTGTAATAATTGTAAAAAAAGGGGTCTGTATTATGTATCCAAAAATAAGATTGCTGATAACTTTTTTCTGATATCAAATCTATATAATGAGTGTAATTCAAGGCAATTAATATGTCCGCGTCTAAGTTATAATCTTTACAGTAAATAACTCCGTTTAAGGCATTCTCCTGCACGTTCTCACCTGTTACGAATACAGCGTGCCCTATTGATGACAAAGCCTCTGAGAAGTGCCTTAAGGCCCATTCCGTGCCGGCGAAATCTTTTCCGCCGGCTTCGAAATGAGAGTAATATCCAACATAAAACTTAATAGTCATAAATTACTTAGAATTAGGGTATAAGTATTTGAATATATCATCTAATGCCTCGTGTCTATGGTTTGTAGAAAGGGTTACACAATTGACGTATCTGCTTTGATTTATAATAGGAACTACTTTTATTGCAGATTGTTCTTTGTTCCTTAAGTCTATCTGATTCTCGTCTCCCGTGAAAATCATTATTGTGTTTTTGCCTAATCGACTTATACACATTGATAATTGTTCTTTTGTTAAGTTCTGGAATTCATCTATGATACAAACAGAATCATCAAAAGTCCTACCTCTGAAGTGAGCTAATGATACAAGTTCCACTGATTTGTCCGTATATAATCTTTCGACGGCTGATTGTTTGGAATATGCTTTAGCTATGTTTTCTTTAATGGGGACTATCCAAGGCTCTAATTTATCCTCAAATGTGCCTGGTAAAAATCCCATTTCTTCGGTAGCAACCATGGGTCTTGTAATAACTATCTTGTTTATTTCCCTCTTAAAAAACTTGTCTAATGCTATCTGAGTTGCCAATAATGTTTTACCACTTCCCGGCTTACCTAAAACAAAATTAACCGGATGTGTTAAAATTGTATCTTTCGCTTCTTTTTGATCGTTAGATAATTGAATATCAAACTTCACTGGATTCTTAGGAACCCTCTTTTCTGTGTTTTCGGCCATTTAGTTTATAATAAATACGTTTTAAAAATTAGTATTTACTGATATACTGACCATCTTTTTTTATAGCCGGAGATCTTTTTAATTTTAAGTAAGGATCATCAACAGTTTTGTGAATATATAAATAATTTATGTTTGACAAAAATTTTTCAAGTAGAGACTTTTCATTTAGCAGTAAAATTAATTTTGGATTTATGTAATCTTCTTTATCTGGATTTGTTATTAATGCTTCCTTTAAATCGTTGATTTTATTTTCAACCTTTTTAAGTTGTTTTATTTTTTTGTTTATGTTAGTCATGATTTTTATTTTTTAAAACATAGTAAATACCTATTAAGTTTATGAAAAATAAAAAAGCGAGGCTTTTTTGAAGCCTCGCTTTGTATTAATATATGATTATGAGCACTTTTTAATTAAAAAGAATCTAATCCATGAACATAAATCTTTCCATAGTATTCCGGACGAAGCATTTTCTTAGCATATCTCGTCATAATACCTTTTCTTGGTGTGAAATTTTCTGGGTCATATACAAGAGGAGTCATGATTAATGGAATGTAAGGTGCGTAAACAGCTCCTGTCTCTAGGAATTGAGCGCCTCTATATCCCATCAACAACAAGTTCTCTGTCATATATGGATTCTTATATACTGTAAATCTGCTATTCAACAAACCTACCTTCTGAACACCCATTGCAAATTTAGCTTGATCACCATTAGTGTCAGCTGCGTATCCTGGAATTGATTCTAAGATAGTTGCAATAGTTGGAGATGTAACAATAAAGTTAGCTCCTCCTCTCATGGTCAATCTGTGAATTTCATTGGAAACTTTCTGCATTTTAGTTCCAATTGTTTGGAACCAACTGCCTTGATTGTAGAATTGACCTGTTGTCGCTGCGTTTGTAAATGTAGCTGAACCAGGATCATATGCGAATCCAATCTTAGCAGACCATCTTTCTACTACTTGAGCTTCTGAAACTAACATGTCTAAAATCTCCAAATCAATTTCCTGAGAAATATATTCAGAAAGCATAGAAGTTAATTCAGCTTCAGCGTCAATAGAATGGTATGCATTAAGATCTTGCGCAAATTCTGGTGTCCACTTAGCTTTTAGTTTACGTGTTTTAGACGTAATGGCCTCAGAGCGCATCTCCAAATTGATTTCTGGAATTGGTAAATCTTCTTTATTACCTCCTGCTTGAGTTTTGCCCTCTTCGAAGTCACCTCTAGTAAGGTCGGTAGGTTGTTTGTGGTAATTTACCTTAACGCTAGACATTGTGGTAGAACCAGAAACAATGAATACAATTCTATTGTTAGTCAAGTCATAAGACGTAAACTGTTGGAATGTATCGTTAATGTTAGTTCCTGTTACTGTAAATGCTCTAACTCCTAGTGGATCAAATCCTGAAACAGAGTCAGTAGATACATATACTTTACGTAACTTCGTGTTGCTCTTGTAAGATGCAGAGAAGTTAGTATCATAGTTAATATCAGAAGTCATGTTTACAGATCCGGTAAAGAACTTAGTGGTATTAATCCTACTTATACTACCTGTGAAAGACAAAGTAGAACTTGAATAGTCATTGATAGAATAACTAAATCTTCCGGCACCGTAAAGACCTTGAGTACCAGCTGTACCACCTTTGTCTGAATCGGTAATACCGAACACAGAGTCTTTCTGAGAATTTTTACCTTGATTGGCAAAGAATCCTGGCTGTGATGTACCGTATTTGAAGTCTAAGAAGAATACTAGACCTGAAGGTAAATTCATCGGTTGGATGCTAACAAAATCTTTAGCCGCAATAGAAGAGAAAATTCTTCGTACTAAAGGTAATGCTACACCTGCCCATTCTTCTGAATTAGAAGCAGTACCAGTTCTGTTAGCTTCTGTTACGATTTGACGAGCTTGATTTTCTAAAAGTACCGCTAAGTGTGGTTTTTCTCTTTTATCATCTAACCCCTCAAGTAAGCCAGTGGGTTCCCACTTGGCTATGTATTTCATTGATTCCGCTTTTTGTGTCTTGTTATAGTCATACGGAAGCATGTGGTCTAAATTTGCCATATTTTTACTTGATTATACCTGCAAGCTCTTGTAATCTTGCACGTAGATTGTTTGATTCGTTTACAATATTTGATTTAGTAGCAGCAGAAGGAGCTGTACTGTTTGTTGGTTTTGAAGCAAAAGATTCGGTAAGATTTTTAGATTTTTTACCTTTGTTTGCATCTACACCTTCGTGTACTTTAGCATAAGTCGAATATAATAATTTAGCCTCTCTGATTGTTACTACACGCTCAAAGTTTTCTAAAATATCTTTCTTCTGATTTTCTGATAAAGCGTAATTACGGAAAAGTTTAGATGTGTAAAGTAATTTAGAATTTAACAGATTAACTTCTTGAAGCATTCCTTTAAGTTGATTTACAACTTCATAAGCTTCTTTTAATTCGTTTTGCATCCGTTTCATCTCATCCTTTTTATCCTTTTCGTGCTTTTCGTCATAAGACTCTTTCATTTCTTCGTCTTCGTCTTCGTCTCCAATAGCTTCTGAAAACATAGACTCTAAAGCACCCATGACTTCTTTACGAGTAAAATACTTAGGACCTTGAGGATCTTCTGTGTCGCTGTCGTAATTGTCCATTTTGTTGTCTCCCGATCCAATGTTAGAAGATTTTAATTCTTCCTCTAATTCAGCTAAGATTTCTTCTAAGGAAGCAGATTCATTTTCTTGCTCTTTACCATCTTCTTCTTCGTTACCATAAGCCTCATTAGTGTCATCTTCCTCTTCTTCCTCGTCATCTCCTTTGGCTTCCATGTTAGGCTTTTTATTGTCGCCCCCAAATTTTCCATCTTTAAATGGATTGCCTCCTTCTTTCATGTCTTTCTCTTTTTCTTTTTCTTCATCATTTTCATGATTACTTTCAAGAAGTGGAGATACTTTGTAGAAGATGGACTCTTCTAAAGTTGCTTTTGCATTTTGCATTGCCGTATCTTTTATGGCTTTTGCATCGGCAATTGCGGATTTTAATAAATCGTTCATGTTACTATTTTGATTGTAAGACTATTGTAAATCTTAAATATATTTTTTAATCGTTTAATCTTATATTAAACAAGATATTATTATCAATAAATATTATTGTTTTTTACTAAAATGCTATTTTTTATGTATTTTAGTAATTTTATTTACTTTTTCACTTAATATATTAAAATCAGGGAAAGAATTTATATATTATTTCTCTATCTTTATATCCTAGAACTTGTTTTCCGCTCTCATGATTTGCTTTTATTTGTCTTAGTTTTCCTATATATTTTCTTAATTGACTTTTAGTAACCATTGGAGATGCCATAAGAAGGCTCAATCTTGCTACTTGAGATGTTTCTATTTCTGCTCTCCTGCCTTTTCCATATACTCTAGTTTTATCAAAAGAAGAAATTGCTATTATAGAGGCCATCCATTTATCTCCTACACTATTAAAAGAAGGTCGTTTGTAATTAAATGAATCTCCTGTAAATTCTATACTGTCTATCTTTGAAACAAGTAAAAATCTCCATCCTGGTCTATTGTTTGGTGTTAGAGTATCTCCTTTTTTTAGCCAAACTCTTACGGCAAAAGGTGTTCCTCTGCTTACTTTAGATACTCCTAGAACAACGGGTTCTACGACTCTTATGCCAGGAGCTAATTCACCCTCATTATTTCTTAATCCAGAATATTTTACTTTTATTATTAATTTATTATTTATAGCTATTTTTAAATCCTTAATAATATTTCCCGTAGGTTTAAATATAATTTTAGAAATATCTATAGCTTCTTTTTGAAATCTTATTAAATCATTTATTGAAATTTCTTCGTCTTCTTCTTCTTCGAGTTTTATTACTTGTTCAAATCCGTTAAATTCTAAAACGCCGGCCGGAGGTTTAATTTTTTGCGTCTTTCCTGTTCTATCTGACTCACTTAGTTCTGCTTCATTAAATTTCTCTTTTATATTATAAGTTAAAAATTTACTTTTGTTTTTTTTGTTTACTGTTGTGGTATAACCAGGAGAAGTTTCTGTTTTTTGTATATATTGTTTCTCTTCATTTGGGCTTAATTTATCAAAAGAATCCTTATTATATACCTCGTCTATGTCGTAAGAATAAAGTAATAAATATTTTCTTACTTTTATTTTATTCCTTTCTCCTACTTTGTCGAGCCTAGATAAAAAAGTGTCTCTACTTACACCACTAGGAGTTACCTTATCTAAGAAAAATTTTCTAGTATCTTTTACTGCTACTATTATTATTTTATGGTTCTTTATTAAAGATTCAGCGTTTTTATATAGATTGTCTAAACTTTTTTCAACTCTTATGCTTTGTTTAGAACCTCCACTTTTTGAATTTTTTAAAGCTGATTCAAATTCTCTTTTGGCTATTTCTGCTTCTTTAGTAGATAGTTTAGAGAGCCTGTCTTGCATATTAGCTATAACGCTTTTTCCGCTATCTCCAGATCTAAATTTTTTATCTAATTTATCTGTGAAATCATAATCAGGAGAAATGAAAATAATAGATGCCATTACAGTATCTTTGACATGTTTAGAATTTCATCAGCTAATGTATCAACGTTTAGAAGATAGTTTTTAGATTCTTTCATGACTACAGGTGACATAAATGCTCCTTGTGTAGATGGATTAGATACGAAGTCAAAAGCTACCATTTCATAATCTTCACCAACTTCGTAATACGGTGCGCCATTTCTAAGCCCGGCTTCTTTTAATGATCCAACTCCTCTAGAACTAATACCAACAGTGTGTCCTTTGTCAAAATATTGTTTTAATAAGTTACCTTTTGGGGTCCAGTCCATAATTTCAGCAATACCGTATATATCATCACCATCCCACCAAACGTCTCTAATAATATGAGATACTTCAGATAGCCAAGTATCTGCTCTTTCCGGGTGGTCTAATTCTCCGTACGCTATACCTTCTTTTATTTTTTCATTATATTTTTCTACCTGTTCCGTCATCAACTTTTTAGGATACATTCTTTTATTGTGGTTTATGGAATCAGCTCTTTGTAAGATTCCCTTAACTAGCAATCCACCATTTTTTCCCTTTGATTCCTTTAATACACAACTAATGGGATTAAAAGTAGATATGGAGTCTATTAATAGTACTCTATTTTGTGCCATTATTTATATTTTTTAAGAATTCGTCTATAAAATTTATTACGGATTCTTGTTTTAAAAATGGAGTGGATTTTTGTTTTTCTTTATCCCTCTCTATTTTATTGAAAGTTGTTTTCTTTATGAACTTGTAAGGTTTTTCTTTTGTCTCTGGTTTTCTCCTCTTGAAAACTAAAGGAGTTCTCGGCGGGCCTTCACCTCCATCCAAATTTCCAGTAACATTCATTTCATTATTTATCTCATCCTCATCATCAATTGGTAAATATTTAGATGAGGACTCGTTAGTAGGACTACCCACTTTATAGTTCTTGTTTAAAGACTCAAATAGGTACTTCATGAATGTTTCTTTATTGTTTTTTATATTTTTCACTTCTCTATAACATTTACAAACTCATAATATTTCATGATAACATGTATATGATCTTCTGTAATGAATTTTACATTGTCAATCTGATTAAGTACATCAATCATTTCATTTAATTTGTTTGATGATGTTACATTTTCAATCTTAGGAATAATGCTATTAATAGATTCTTTCAATCTATTTGTTTCAGATGTAATAAATGTTTTAAATTCATCTGATGACGTCTCCATGTTTATATAATTGCCTAATAATGTTTTTTGCTCATTTAATAGACCATTATATTTATCATTATATTTTTCAATCATTATCTCAAATGCTGATAATCTAATGTCTTCTGATTCTGCTAAATATTCAGATGATGTATTATTAGATGATTCTACATTACATATACATTCTATTAGATTTTGTTTATTTATTACCATTACTGGAGGATTATCCAATTGGTTGTATTCAAATAATGTATAGATGCTTGCATAGTTTTGGTAATTCTCTACTATTATATCAAAGAAAGAATCCCCGCCGAAATATGATGTAATGTCTTTGTATAATCTATATTTCTCCTTATTTAATTTTTCAAGGTCTAAGGAGTTTCTAGCTTCTTTTATAGATTCAATAAACTCATTCGCTAAACTAGGACTCTTTAATTTCTCTTTGGTTAACATTTGATAGAAAGTTAACTCCTGCCTAATTTCTGAATTATTCGAAAAATGCTTTTTTATAATCGAGGATATTTCATTTATCCCTTCCCCTTGTAATACATTGCTAGTCATTTTTTTCACTAACATTTCAAAAATCAATCCCGTATTCCGGTGTTTTTTGTGTTTTATTTTTTTCATTTTTTATATTTGTGAATTTCTTATTAGAAGAAATTATTTTAAATAAATATTATAATGTTTATCTAAATCACTCTAAATCTAGTAAGTTATTTTCATTTAGTAAATCTGAATCCTGTGCTTTTTCATTTTCTTTGAATGCTTTTTCAATGATTAGATTCTTGTTTCCTATAGTACTGTCAAATTGTCTGCGAAGAGAATTTACTAGTTTTGATTCTAAATTTACCGGATTCTCTCTTTTTCTAGCTTTTAAAGGATCTTTTTCTCCTTCTAAATTAGATTTCATATCCCGATCTCCCATAGAATCTCTACCATTAACTTTATCGTCTTTTGTTCCAAAGGTTCCTATTCTTTTTGGTCTTCCTCTATTATCCTCTTTATTTGCAAATTCTAATTCTTCTCCATCGTCAAATGACATTGCGTCAACTTCATTTCCTTTAGATGCTAATTTTAATGACATCATATCGTGTGGGGTACCAAAACTTTGTCCGGAAAGTTTTGGATCATTTCCTTCTGTTTCTATCTGAGCATGTCTAAAAGTTGTCATCAAATCTTCAATAATCAATTCCTCTTCTGTTAATCTTTCTGATTCCGATAATTTAAACAAGTTCTCATGAATATATTTTCTAGAAAATAGTTTAGAATCCTGCATAGTTAAAGCGAGATTCATTTTCTCCGTCATTATTTCAACTTTCTGTCTTTCATAAACTAAAGAAGGGTTATTTAAAGAAAGAGAAAAATCTATTAATTCCTCATTTTTATATCCCTGAGTATATAGGTGAATAATTGCAATCTTATTTAATTCAGATACTATTATCTTTTGTATTCTTTCTATTGTTCTTGCGAATCGTACATCTTCTGCTGCAATCATGGATTTACCCTCCGTGTCCTTATCATACCCCAAGAAAGGCTTAGGTATTTTTAAGGCAGCCATCATCCTATTCCTCACATATTCAATATCATCCATGAAACCTTGATTACCTAATCCTGGTAGAGTTGTTATTTCACTACTTGAATCCTTGCCTCTAACCGGTAAATAGTAATCTTCTAGCATATTCTGGAGATTAAATTTTAAGTTATAATCTCCTGTTCTTTCATCAACATATGGTGTTTTCTTCATTGCCGATATGATAGTTGACATGTAGTTATCTACTTCATTAGGGGGAATGCTTCCAACATTTATTTTAAATACTCTTCGTTCCGGCGCTCTCATTATTCTATGAATCAACATAGCGTCCTCCATCAACGTTAGCATCTTGAAAATCTTTCGTGCAGGCTCTATTTGGCTTCTACCATAAGGTAAAAAATTACTATCAGATAATAATCTAAAATGAGCTATTTCATGATAATCTAATTCTTTATTTTTTCTTTCCTCGTTTCTATACACAATAGGACTCATTTGAGTAGTATGTAATCCTTCGTATATAAATTTAACTTCATAAGGATTTTCCGGGTTTGTTCCTTCCATCCTTCTAACTTCATAGGCTGATAAAGGAACAACATTTTTTATACCAAGACCCTCTTCTATATCTAAATATAAATAAAAATCTCCATACTTACATAGAGATCTTGTCCAACTCCATAAATTATAATCTATATTTAATATATCGTAAAATAAATTATAAAGTATTTTTTTAATATTCTCATTTGGAGTACTAATATTTAACAAATCTCCCTCTACTGACATTACCGTACTTTCGTCTGCATAAATATCTAATGCAGACGCTATGATTGGATCTGTATCCATGGCTTCATAGTCTGTGAATATCTGTAACTTTGAAGAGTGAAAATTTATAGTGTTGTTATTAGGAGAATACCCGTATTGCCTAGATGTATGTAAACCAGAGAATCTGTCCGCATAACCGACTTTATCTTTAGTACCTGCACCTTGTAGCCTAGAGGTGTCAATAACTTTAATCCTGTCTTTTCCAATTCTTCTAACAATAACTTGCGTAGAAAATAATCTCTTTAGTTTTGCTTGTATTGAATTATCCATATTTTTATTTTATAAGCCAAGTTAGACTCTCTGATTCATTGCTTTTAGTTTTCATAGACCAAGAGTCGTGTACTTTATTAGAGTTACTTGGAGTGTATATAGTTTTTGTTGTATTATTTAGTAAAGACCTAGTGAAACTTATCCCTAGTGTTTTCATCTTCAAAGAAGTATCTCTGACCCAAAGTCCTATAGCGAAAGACATAACCAAGTCATCGTTATACCCGTCTCTAGCCTCTGCTTTATGGTCTTTCCACACAAAAGTAAACAATTCTTGTATTAATCTCTTACTATATACTATTGGAGATTTTTCTCTATAGTATGTTTCTAATTTAGAAATCATCACAGGTCTTGTTTTGGTGGAAGTTGTAAATCCTGGAACCATGTTGTCTTTAATTAAGTAGTCGTGATTTAGATTAACATGTACATCCGGGTCTACGAAAGGGTCGTTTCTGAAAGTATAATAAAGATTTTGATATCCTAAATCTATTATAGTCTGCAAGACAGCCCAGCCAACATAAGCATTTTCTACAGCTAGTAAAGCTCCGTTGTATTCTGAGGCTATACTCATCAATAAATGTCCAAATTCGGTGGTGCCAATCATACTCTTAAATTCTGCAACTTGTTCTAATGTTTCTATATTTAAAACATGAAAAGCAGAAAAGTCAGAAGAATCACCTCTAGATACATCCGCACATACAACATAAGTACAATCACTTTCAGGATATTTCCACACCCATAAATCCCCAGTCTCACCTCTTTTTTCTATTGGGTCTTTTACACAATTATTCTCATACCATACTAAAATACTACCATCAACAACAGTATGACCAGATGTTAAGAAGTCGCCATCGCACTCTTGAGCTGCTGCTTTTTCTCCTAGTAATATGTCTTGTTCTTTTCTCCATTTCCAATCCCTTTCAGGGTGAACAGTCCATGGTAAAAATATAGAAGTAAAATCTCCTCCATTTAAAGATTCTTGCCAAACTCTATGAAATAAATTACCTACTCCATTAGGTGTGGATAATAATATACAACTACCTCCCGTAGCTAATGTAGATTGTGCAGCTGTCCAAATTTCTTCCGAATTAGAAATGTGAGCTGCTTCATCTATAACTAATAAAGACAATGCCTCAGATCTTGCAGAATCAGGACTTGATGATACGGCTTTAACACTAGACCCATTATTTTTAAATCTAAGCATCATTTTATTGTCCTCTAATGTCTCTTGTTTTAGCCATGAAGGTAAAAAATCATGCATTAATCTAATTTTATGAACTAAGTTTTTTGCTACATCTTGTTTGGTTGCAATAATAAGAACTTTATACCCGCTGTTAAATATCATATTATGCAAAATGAATGCAGCTGATAAAGTCGATATTCCTAACTGTCTTCCTTTGTTTATGATAATATACCTTTCATTATGCATCTTTTCTAATGTAGTCTCTTGGAATGGGTAAAGACCAAATAATATACGTCCTTTTGTAGGATGCTCTATTTTGCAGTATTTCTTAGTGAAATAAGTTGAATCTTTTGCACATTTCTTATACTCCTGAGCTATTGCTAGTTTTACTTTATTTGTTGACATCTATATTTAAATCTTCTTCATTTATATTATATGTTCCCATTATATCATCTCTTAAATTATTAAAATCTGATCTAATCTTTTCCAAAAATGATTCTTTATTTTCAATTGACCATTTTTCAATAGACCCATCTGCATGAGAATATCCCATGTTGTCAAATGATTTTAATAAAATTTCTACTTCTTTAGATGCTTCTCTTAGAAATGATACTGCATTCTCTTTCTTTTTATCATGAACATAAGTATCAAATTTTCCATTTAGCTTTAAGTCCGCTTCATATTTTATTGTACATTCTAAGCATCTTCCTGTCTTTTTTCCTAATTTGTAATCTGCTTGACCGAAAAGTTTGCCGTCACATGTATCTAAGCAATTCGGAAATTTACTTATGCTATCTAATTCTTTTAGTATTTCCCTAACTCCCTTAGATCTTTTTACTTTATACCCATCTCTTTGTTCCCATTCCGTTACATGACCCATAGGTGAAACATCTTCCCATATATCTCCTACTTTTCTTATTTCGGAATCTTCCTTCTTTCTATATCCTATAGTTGTTCTATTCTGAGTTTTGTGTTCTCCTATTAGAAGTTTTTTTACCGCTTCTATATTTTTTAATTTACTCATGGTTTTCTCCTTTTTCTAAGTTTGAAACTCTTTTTGTTATATCTTTTATTAAATCGTATAATTCCTGTATAGCTTTTAGATTATATACCGAAAGTTTATCATAGTTAACAGCTAGAACTCCTTTTTGTCCTTCTATCTTAAGCTCCTTTAATAAACCTGTTTTAAGTCCGTCAGTTATATCTTGAGCTATAATACCTACTTCTTTACCATCTAAGTTAGACGGAATCCTATGAGATGAAGATGTTTTATTTACTTCTAAAATAACACCTTTCATTTCATCTGTGTTCCAATTATAATTAACAGGTTTTATGCTATATAGTTGCTCT
>Ga0315905_10004671_pt1 | contig 14003 bp, 12 predicted proteins | sample LakEriMetagenome_5_FD_203522 | JGI IMG/M metagenome (GOLD analysis project Ga0315905, IMG submission 203522) | Freshwater fungal communities from buoy surface, Lake Erie, Ohio, United States - Buoy 4 MA121 | ecosystem: Environmental > Aquatic > Freshwater > Lake | place: USA: Lake Erie, Ohio... | reverse complement strand
TTTTCAATGTGGAATTTTACTTTCAGCCAGAGTATGGAAAGTTTCATACCAAATCTTGTCCCGCTCCGGTTACCCCCAAATTTCTTATCAAAGAGACGGCAAAGCATAAAAAGCTGGCTTCGGATGTTCACTTTCACCAGCGTAGCCATTCGCTGGTTCGCGGATGGTTGAGTGCCCAAACGATTGGATTTTGGTCGGCGCTGAAGTTGGTGGGAAATGTATTGCGTCCCAGTTCTTCAGCGCTGGAAGTTTCCAGTTTCCAGCACATGGATCCCAAAGGAAGCCTTTCTATCGTCTACCAAGGCGAAGAAGAAAATGGGCTTCAAGTAGGCTTCAAAGTGGAGGAGATGGCTGATCGTATCGAGGGCTTACTTCGAAGCATCGGTTTGGTGGATGGATTTTCTCCGCTTGTGTACCTAATAGGGCATGGTGCCTCAAGCATCAATAACACCCACTATGCAGGATACGATTGCGGAGCCTGCTGCGGGCGTCCTGGCTCTGTGAATGCACGTGTAGCAGCCTTTATGGCCAACTACCCAGAGGTACGGATTCTGCTCAAAGGTAGAGGAATCGATATACCTGCAGAAACCCAGTTTTTGGGAGGATTGCACGATACCACCAAGGACGAACTTCAGTTTTTTGATGAGGACATCCTGAATGCTGAAAATCTGAAGTTGCATCGTGAAAATCAAGAAAAGTTTGTTCGTGTCTTGGACATCAATTCCCTGGAACGTTCTAGACGTTTCGACACCTTGGATAAAAATAAATCCATTGGAGGCCTCCATGATGCGGTTAAAAAAAGGGCTTTCTCGCTATTTGAACCGCGTCCGGAATACAACCATGCTACCAATGCGCTATGCATTGTGTCAAGAAGATCATCTCTAAAAGGTTTGTTCTTCGATCGGAGAGCATTTATGAACTCCTATGATTATAGAGAGGACCCAGAGGGTAAGTCCTTGACCAGAATTCTATCTGCTGCAATTCCTGTCTGCGGTGGTATCAATTTGGAATACTATTTCTCCCGAATGGACCCGGATAAATTGGGTGCAGGAACAAAATTACCCCACAACGTAATGGGATTAATTGGGGTAGCGAATGGGGCGGATGGAGATCTTCGAACTGGTCTTCCGTACCAGATGGTAGAGATTCACGACCCGATTCGTTTGCTGATGGTGGTAGAGCAGGTACCTGAATTGGTTAACCAAGTGATTACTTCCTCTCCAGCCTTGTTGGAGTGGGTAAATAACAATTGGGTTCACCTAGTAGTCCTAGACCCCATTTCTGGAGAGTTTCACCGGTGGAAAGATGAAAAATTTGTTTCCTATACCCCTTTGACCGCTGTCGAGCATTTGGATCATCTCCAAGACAAACTCATGAGTACGAAACAAAATCTTCCCGTGTACTTAATTGATTCGCTCTGATGGAACTATCAAATTGGATTCAGCTGATGATTGGGATACCACTCCTCGGCTTTTTGATTAGTTTGGCTATTCCCGAAAGCAAGGAAACCTGGCTTTCTCGGGTTGCATTTTACACGGCAGGAATTAATCTCTTGAGTACCTTGGTTTTCCTTTGGTTCTGGGTTTTGCAAGGAGGGAAGGATCTCAATCTGAAAGAAATTGTGCTTTTCAAAAACGAGCATTTTGAGTTTTTGGTAGACTTTTTCTTTGACAGAGTCAGTGCAGTATACCTCATTGTAGGGGCAATGCTCACCTTTCTGATCACCTTTTACAGTAGGTATTACTTGCATCGCGAGCCTGGATACAAGCGGTTTTTCAATACGGTCCTTTTCTTTTACTTGGGTTTCAACCTTACTATCCTGGCAGGAAATTTTGAAACGCTCTTCATCGGATGGGAAGTATTAGGACTGTCTTCCTTTTTGTTGGTGGCCTTTTACCGCAAAAATCTCCTTCCGTCTCGTAATGCGATCAAAGTATTTTCCATTTACCGAATTGGGGATGTGGGATTGATTTTGGCCATGTGGGCTAGCCACCACCTTTGGCATGCGAATGTTACCTTCCTCGATTTGAATGATGCACAGCGGGTGGTGGATCAACAACTCGGGCATTCTGGCATTGCGCTTTTTATTGGGTTGATGCTGCTTTTAGCGGCCGCAGCCAAATCTGCGCAATTTCCTTTTTCCTCCTGGTTGCCACGTGCCATGGAAGGTCCTACGCCATCGTCAGCAATCTTCTATGGATCGCTTTCGGTGCATTTGGGAGTTTTCTTGTTGCTACGAACCTATCCTTTCTGGGAAAATCAGATGATTGTTCGAATCTTGATTGGTGCAGTAGGTCTGATGACGGCAGTGGTATCCACGACGATTGCACGAGTACAAACCTCTGTAAAAACCCAAATTGGCTATGCTTCCTTGACCCAGATAGGAATCATGTTTATTGAAGTTGCAGCAGGTTTGGAATTGTTAGCCTTGATCCACTTTGCTGGAAATGCATTCCTTAGAACCTATCAATTACTTGTTTCCCCTTCGGTAGTCAGCTACTTGATTCGGGAACAGTTTTATGGTTTTGTTCCCCACCAAAAAAAGGCAGTGAGCACTTGGTGGAACCGACTTTACCTTTCCATTTATGTTTGGAGTTTGAAAGAGTGGAACCTTGACCGTTTCATTCAAGGATGGGTTTTTCGGCCCTTAAAGAAGTTGGGACATCGCCTTGATTTTCTGAGGTATCGGACCTTGCTCTTGTACTTCATCCCCAGTTATGCAGTTGGGGTATACTTACTCGTTGAAGGCTACGAACTTCCTACTTGGCTCCATCAACTATTACCGGTCGGGTTTGCATTTCTAGCCCTATTGATGGTATTGAAATCGTTTACCGAGCGTAGGTCCATTCGTTTGGCTTGGACCATGTTGTGGATGAACCATTTTTGGATGGTGCTAGCTATAGCTGAAAATGAAAATTTTGCAGCCACTGAAATTGCAATTTACCTCAGTGGTGTGGTGTTCTTCGGTACACTGGGCTGGGGGTTGATTCTTTGGATGACCAAGCAGCACGGAGATCTTGGCCTGTATGGCTACCAAGGATATGTTCGACAACATCCATTGGTTGCTTTTCTATTCCTATTGGCAGTATTGGGACTCATTGGGTTTCCTATTTCGCCTACGTTCATCGGGGAAGACTTGCTTTTCAGCCACATCCATGAAGATCAGTTTGTGCTCGCTTTTCTAGCGGCTTTGGCCTTCGTGATGGAGGGTGTAGCTGCGATACGCATCTATGCACGCCTCTTTTTGGGGACTGTGCCTGAATCCACTATCGGTTTAAATGCTACTACTTTGCCAGCGGCAAACACAAAAAAGATTGCCTAACTAACTAATTACAGACTTTAGACGAGGGCGTAAGTCCTTAAAAAAATATGAAAACAACAACAAAAACACAGGTGCCCAAAGACGGTTGGGCCGGTTTAAAAGAAAATTTCGCTGCCGATGCCACCGCAGGATTTGTGGTCTTCTTATTGGCCATGCCCCTGAGTTTGGGTATTGCCAAGGCTTCGGATTTCCCGCCCATCATGGGTTTGGTTACGGCTATCATTGGTGGGATTATAGTCAGTGTCATTTCTGGTTCACGCTTGACGATCAAGGGTCCCGCTGCGGGACTCATTGTCGTCGTTGCCGGAGCAGTAGCTGCTTTTGGCGGAGGAGAGACGGGATGGAAGCTAGCACTAGGCGCAATGGTCGTTGCTGGATTAGTTCAGGTGTTATTCGGCCTGTTCAAGTTTGGGAAGTTGGTGGATGTGTTTCCACTATCTGCCATCCATGGGATGCTAGCAGCCATAGGGATCATCATCATTGTCAAGCAGATCCCGGTGTTTTTGGATGTCAATCCAGAGCTTTACAAGGGAATGAGTACAGTGGCTATGATCACGGCAATCCCCACCTTTTTCGCCAATTTTGATCCTAGGGCAACGATGATTGGAGTCTATAGCTTGGCCATCATGCTTGGCTGGCCTTACCTCAAAAACTTTACCTTAGGTAAAATTCCAGCGCCATTGATGGTTTTGCTGGTGGCAATTCCTTCGGAGTTGGCCATGGATTTTGCGCATACCGAGCCTCCCTATGCCTTGTTACATATTGGCAATTTGATGGACAGCATTTCGCTGCACACTGATTTTTCTGGAGTTTTTCAGACCGGAACCTTTGTAAAGTATGTCATCATGTTTGCCCTTGTGGGTTCACTGGAGTCCTTGTTGACGGTAAAGGCCATTGACCTTGCGGATCCTTACCGCAGAAAGTCCGAAACGAACAAGGACCTGATTGCAGTGGGTTTAGGAAATACAGTAAGCGCATTTTTGGGTGGGTTGCCGATGATTTCTGAGGTAGCAAGAAGCTCAGCCAATGTCAACCAAGGTGCCAAAACCCGCTGGGCAAATTTCTACCATGGGATATTTTTGCTTGTGTTTGTGCTAGTGGCCACACCCGTAATTGAGATGATCCCGAATGCTGCCCTTGCGGCCATGCTTATTTCTGTGGGCATCAAATTGGCGCACCCCAAAGAATTCATCCATACATTCCAGATTGGGAAGGAACAGTTGGCTATTTTCTTAGTCACCATCTTTTTTACTCTCATTGAGGATTTGCTCATCGGTATTGCGGCAGGGGTCCTATTAAAAATGATCCTGCATCTTGCCAAAGGCACTCCGATTTCCTCCTTCTTTAAGGCGCCTACTGTGGTGTCCTTCAACAATAATCAGTATTTAGTTGAAATCGACAAGGCGGCAATTTTTTCCAACTATTTGGGAATCAAACGAAAATTAGAAGAAATTCCAGCAGGATTTAATGTGACGATTGATTTAAAAAACACCAAATTGGTTGATCACTCGGTTATGGAGAATTTACATCGTTTTCAGGAGGACTATGAAGAAAATGGTGGTACAGTAAAAATTATTGGATTGGAAAAGCATCAACCTGTTTCGGAGCATGCGCTTGCTGCTCGAAAGGCAATCGTGAGTTAAGCCGATCAGGTGAAATTCTAAATCGTACGAACCATGAATGTAAGGTGCTCAATTTTCTGCACGATCGTCGTGCTAGGCCTATTTTTCAACCCATCATTTGGGCAAAATAATCGGCTGAACACTTCCAATCAAATTGGATGGTATACGTATTTTGGAACCTTCAAGCTCTCCAATAAACTTGGTCTTCATACAGAATATCAATTTCGGAGAAACGAGGTAATCAGCTATTGGCAGCAAAGTTTGTTGCGAATTGGATTGAATTACACACTACATCCATCCGTCCAAGTGAGGGTTGGTTACGGCTGGATTGAGACTTTTCCCTACGGGGAATACCCGTTAAACCGGTTTGGGAAGCAATTTACCGAACACCGGATTTTCCAGATGGCGCAACTTTCCCAAAAAGTAGGCAAGGTGGACTTTTCCCACCGCTTTATGCTGGAGCAGCGCTTTGTTGGAAAATATGCTTCAGCCAATTCGACGCGGGAAGAGGAGTTTCCTTTGCTTCATCGCATGCGGTACATGGTCCGGATGCAAGTTCCCTTAACCGGAAACGAGATCAAGTACAAAACTCCCTATTTGGCTGTGTACGACGAAGTGTTTGTAGGCTTTGGAAAAAATGTTAACGCCAATGTCTTCGATCAAAATCGAATAGGAGTATTACTAGGCTATCGTTTCAATAAAACGGTCCGATTGGAAGGTGGATACCTCAATCAAACGCTTCAATTCGGAAGAGAGATAAATGGTAAAAATGTGTTTCAACACAATAACGGATTGATTATCAATTCAAATTTTACGCTGGATTTAACGAAAAAGTAGGTGTGAATTTCACTTACTTGAGGAAGGCCTGACCCGCCGTAGTAGTTCAACCTACCGCGGCGGGCCCAACATTATACCTCCATCAGTTAACCAATCCACTCACAAATCCGTTAAGATGTAAGAATTACCGAAGCAATCCATTTTAACCCAATCTTAAGAATTCACTAAGGACCTGTAAAGAGTGCCCACTTTACTTTTGAATCGTACTTAAACTAACTACCCTGATGAACGAAAAAATGAACCGCATGGAGTTTCTGAAAAGCCTAGGGCTAAAAGGTGCTTCCCTTCTTGCTGTCTATTGTGCTGCCTCTGGCTTGAGTAGCTGCATCAACGAAAGCATGGACCCTACCACCAATACAGGAGGAACAACAGGAAATCAGTTGTTGTTAGATCTGAACTCAGCTGCTTACACCAAACTCAATACGGTGGGTAATTACGTGGTTGTGAATGGAATCGTGATCGCTCGGGTAAGTGCTACTGCATTTGCTGCAGTGACGCAGGTGTGTTCCCACGAAGGAAGGAGACAAGTAGTCTTTAATTCGGGTGAATTTTACTGCGCTGCACATGGTGCTCGCTTTGACACAGCAGGGAAGGGTCTCAATTCTACGGGTTCCCGTGGACTGAAAACTTACGCGACTTTACTTGAAGGAACAACCCTAAAAGTAACCGTATGATCAGGTCTTTGTCCATCCAGCGCTGGCTTCCATCCAGCGTTCTTTTCCTCCTCCTTTTCCTTGGGATTAGCCCTTGGAAGGGTGTAGCAGCACAGGATGACTTGCTGAGTATGCTCGATGAAGAGCAATCCAAGGAACCCACCTTCACGATGGCGACATTTAAAGCTTCTCGTCTCATCAACGGACAGACCATTGAAACCATCTCCAAAAACCACCTTAATTTTTGGATTTCACACCGCTTTGGAGCCGTAAATTCTGGGTTTATCGCCAATTTCTTTGGACTTGACGAAGCCAAAATCCGACTGGGTTTGGAATATGGTCTGACAGACAGGTGGCTCGTAGGAGCGGGGAGGAGTTCCTTAGAAAAAACCTACGACCTGTACACCAAATATAAGGTCCTGCGCCAGTCCAATAAAATGCCTGTCACGGTCACTGCCATGGCGGGCTGGGGAATCAACACCATGCCTACGGGATACATCATGGAGTCGGGTTCCCCCATGAAGTTTAACAACAACATTGAGCGATATTCCTACTGGAGTCAGGTGCTGGTAGCGCGCAAGTTCAACGAAAAGCTTTCCCTGCAGCTTATGCCTACACTAATCCACGTCAACAAGGTGGAGGATCCAAGCATTCCCAACCAAGTGTTTGCACTTGGGGCAGGAGGGCGGTACAAGCTCAACCAACGCATTACGCTTTCTGCGGAGTATTACTATACGTTGCGTGAAATGGAGGATGAAGACGACGATGATTATTACGATGAGGAAGGAGGAATTCCTTATCCCTACCGCAACGCCCTCTCTTTCGGGGTGGATATTGAAACGGGTGGACACGTGTTCCAATTCCACCTCACCAATGCCCGTGGGATGGTAGAAAAGCAATTTATCGGGCAGAATGTGGGCGCATGGGATAAAGGTGACATCTTTTATGGGTTCAACATCGCTCGAACCTTCAGTTTGGACAAAGCCGCTAGAAACGCACACAAATGAAAAAATCGATCCTATTCTTTTCCTTCTTCCTACTGTTAGGAAGCGGTTTGTCATTTAGTCAAACCTTGTATCGAACGTCTACAGGGGAGGTATCCTTTTTTTCCAAGACCCCTGCGCTTGATATCGAGGCGCTCAACAAAAAGGCTGGAGCCATTCTCAACGCAGGTACTCGTGACTTGGCGATTCAGATGAAAATCACCGATTTCCAGTTTCCCAACAAACTCATGCAGGAGCACTTCAATGAGAACTATATGGAGAGCGAGCGCTACCCAACGGCGAAGTTTGCCGGGAAAATCACGGAAACCATAGACCTCAGTAAGCCGGGTACTTATCCGGTGACTGCAGCTGGTAATCTCACCATTCATGGGGTCACCAAGCCCGTTACGGTGAAGGGCTCGATTGTGGCTTCTTCCACTGAGATTAAAGTTACTTTCGCCTTTACCGTACGCACCGAAGACTACAAGATTGAGGTGCCCACGCTGGTATTCAACAAAATCGCCGAGATGATTGAAGTCAGCGGAAAGTTGAATTTGGTGAAGTAGGTAGGCTTTATGCTCGCTTAATTTTTTTTATTTTTCTCGCAAAGTCTGCCCGCCGCGGCGGGTCTTTGAGATAAAAGTAATTTATCAGTAAAGCGGACTTTACTGATAAATTACTTGATGTTGATTGATCCAGAACAAGCATCACCTTCTTCAGATCCCTTTAACCATAAGTTTAGAGTAGATATTCGATCGAGTGTCAATTCCTCCAAATAGAGAGAAACACACAAGGGATGAATACTTCCATAATACCCATCTTCTCGATCTGGATATTTAACTTTTACTTCTGCATCACGAAAAGTAATCCAGATTCTTTGCGAAGTCCTTAGATTTTTGATGAATTCAGTATCTGATTTATAGGCTTTTAAAATAGCTTGATATACCTCATTCAGCTTTTTATCTGTTTTTTTATAGGAGTCATATTGCATCGTATTTAACTCGGCTTGCGTTTGAGAAAAACCAAAAAACCAAAAAAAGCAAAAAACTAGGGAGAGGATGTACTTCATGGGAGTAAGGATTTACGGTAGGGTATACTTTCTGGTCTTATTTAAAAGTATACTTTTTCAACCATTTTTCAATTTCGATTATCATATACTGAGCTTTATTTTTCAGACAAAAAAAGCTTAGTCTCACGCGAAGTCGCAAAGCCGCCAAGGAGTTTATTCTTTGCTCCTCCCCACGGAAAGTAGGCCGCTAAGGAGTTAAGTTTATTCTTTACGCCTGCCTACCGCAGGCAGGTCTCTGCGCCTTGGCGAGCTAATAAAACAAAAATTCCCTTCAAAATTTCTTCTGAAGGGGATTTTTTAGTGGGCCCACTTGGAATCGAACCAAGCACCTACTGATTATGAGTCAGTTGCTCTAACCGAATGAGCTATAGGCCCTAAAAACTAGATTTTTCCAATCTAAAAAGGCGCTCAAATGAGCCGAACACCTTGGTTTTGGGACTGCAATGTTACATATTTGAGTTGAATTAATCAACCTTCATCCCCCATGAAAAATAGGCCTGATGTGGATTTTGTCATCTTTGACCTAGGCAATGTCCTGATAGACATCGACTATACGCAAGCCATGGACCTGATGAAGTCGGCCCTGCCCACTGTCCTACACGATCGGGTGGATCACTGCTACACCGCAGACTTTCACAAAGCTTACGAAAAAGGACAAATCAGCTCAACTGAGTTTCGCCAAGAGTTTCGAAATTACTTTCAAACCAATTGGTCGGATAGCGAGGTGGACTACTACTGGAATAGCCTCCTAGGCACAATTCCTGCCTACCGCCTCGAGCTGGTACGCAAACTCAAAGCACAGTACCAAGTGGGGATCCTTAGCAATACGAACGAGATCCATATCGATGCAGTATATGCCCAGTTGCAAGCTCAGCACGGGATGGACAATTTTGATCCCTTATTCGATTGGGTTTTCTACAGTCACGAAATGGGGCTCGCCAAACCGAATCAAGACATCTACCAACAGCTGCTGCTTGAACTAGGAACAACCGCGAATCGTGTTCTCTTTTTTGATGATTTAAAAGCGAATGTGGACGGTGCTGCTTCCCTGGGTATTCAGGCCATCCAGGTAGTCGGGCCTGAGACCTTGCTTAACTTTTTTGGTGATGTATAAACCTAAGGAATACCTCATTCATGGTGTATTGTTCCTCCTTACCCTTGTGACCACCACGCTTGCAGGTGGGGAGTGGATTTACGGTAAGTCCATTCTGGCCTCTGGCGAAGCAGCATTGACTTGGCCTCTTTTTGTGCGTTCCCTTGAGTTTTCTATCCCATTTATAGGCATCCTTCTCGTCCACGAGTTGGGACACCTATTTACTTCCATCTACCACAAAGTCCGCTGTAGCCTACCTTATTTTATTCCTGCTTGGCTGGGATTTTTGGGGAGCCCCTCGCTTGGCACCTTTGGAGCAGTGATCCAAATGAAGGGAAGGGTCAGCAGCCGAAAAAAATACTTTGATATCGGTATCGCCGGTCCCTTGGCTGGATTTGTTCTTGCGCTAGGCGTTTTGGTGTATGGATTTGTGACCTTGCCTCCGGCAGATTACCTCTATGAAATTCATCCCGAATATGCAGATCCCAATTTCCAAGGCTATGGAGAAGAAGTGATGGAGTTTGAACTCGGAAAAAACGTATTGTTTTGGGGTTTGGGTGAACTGCTCGCTGATCCAGGGCGTCTACCTGCCATGTCGGAATTGATTCACTATCCCTATTTATTTGCGGGCTATTTGGCGCTTTTCTTTACGGCGCTCAACCTCCTGCCTATTGGGCAACTAGATGGGGGACATGTACTTTTTGGTTTGTTTCCAAAGCGACATGCACTAATCTCGCTAATTGTCTTTGTAGCATTCCTCGCCTATGCAGGCATGGGGGTGATTCGCCCTTCTTTGCCCTTAGAGGAACTCTTGATTCGGATTCCCCTGTACCTTGGGTTTTTGTACCTCTGCTTGTCGAAATCTAACCTTTCGCAGCTCAACCTAATTACCCTCGTGCTCCTACTTGCTGCAGGGCAATACCTGATTTCCTTCTTTCAGCCAATCTGGGAAGGGTATCAAGGATGGTTATTTTTTGCCTTTTTACTCGGCAGGGTGATGGGCATACGCCATCCTGAAGTGACGGGTAACACCCCAGTGGATTCCAAAAGAAAGGTGTTGGGATGGCTAGCGCTCCTAATTTTTGTACTTTGCTTTTCGCCTCAACCCTTTCAGACGAATTAAATTTGTACAAAGTACTAAGTACAAAGTACCAAGTATGGGGTTGTGCTAGCATTATAATTCTACATTTCATAGTAGAAAGTAGCCTTACTGTGGCATGCTGGCAAGTATGGATTTTGGAGTAGGATAGTTCAGCCAACCCATTTTATAATCCAACCTTAATTTTTAAGATACTTTATACATTGTACCTGGTACTTAGTACAACGTACAATTGCCTAGTCACTCACTATTAAGGCAAAGCGCGGAATGCAAGAATGCCACCCAGGACATTTCGCACCTTGGTAAAGCCTTTGGTCTCCATGTACTTCTTTGCATTTCCACTTCGTGCACCAGAGCGGCAGTGAACCACGATTTCCTCGTGCTTGATTCCCGAAAGTTGCTCAAGCTGGTGGTCAAGTTCTCCCAAAGGAATGTTGTTCGCTCCAAGGTTATCCTCTTCGTACTCCCACTCTTCGCGTACGTCGAAAAAGTGAAATTTTTCTCCTTTTGCTAACCTTTCCTTTAGTTCGTTTACGGTAATATCTTCCATATTATTTTTTCACTAAGATTCGATACGATTGTGGACCCGAGTTGCCCTGAACATAAATCAAGTATAGTCCAGGATTTTGGTCTTTAAAATTAAGGGTTTCTCCCTTAACTGAGGGTACTCGTGATGGGAATACTTCCCTGCCAAAGGTGTCTACTACCCGCAAGGAGGAAAATTCTCCCTCTACCTGAACTTCATTGACCGTGGGATTGGGGTAGATGCGAAGCGAAGTTGTTGTGTCGATGCTCCCACTGTCCTTCCCGGTTAAGCTGACATGTGGGCGAATCAGCAAGGAGCCGCTGACCTCGGTATTCTGCACCCATCCGCCACCAACATTGTAAAAGATACGATCCCCAAAATTAGTACTCTTGTCAAGACCAACCTGAAGAAAGTCATTCGTAAACTGAGTGAATCCCACATAGAAGGTTCCTGAAACAGGGATGGCTTCCTCCAAAGCGAAATAATGAATCTCTTGCCCAGTTCCCTTCGCGGGGATATCCACTTCCTTGCTATAAAGTGGCTTCTTATCCAGTGCGGACCATACCACCAAATCCAGCACCTGATTGACTTGTCGGGCATTGGAAAAGTCAATGGATATCCCCTTCAAAAAGACTGCTTCTGGTGTTGTATATTTTAAAGCGAGTTGACCTGAGCGCTGATTAATTCCTGCAGTATAATCTGCTACGCCCTGATCGTACGCAAAGTAATCGCGAAGTGCGAAGCGGGTGCTTACTTTGTCATTGTCTCGGAAATCTACCTGGGAATAGCGAAGTGTATCGCTGCCATTTATCTCTGTTAAGAGTCCATCCCCAGTAATCAAGGCCATTTCAAAAACCACCTCAGTAGGCTTGGCAGGCAAAGGAATTTCTGTGAAGGACCTGCTTACGATTGTTCTCCTTTCCAGCGCATTTGGAACTGGATTGAATGGAGTGGTGCTATTTATTGGAAGCAGATTAACCCCGCTGCTGTCTCGAAGGGTGACGGAGTACTCCATGGCTTTGAAGCGATTCTCTAGATTTTGAAATTCACTCTTGGCTGTGGACCATTTCCCTTTTTGATTTTTTTGTAAGAGCTCCCATGGATAAGCCCCAAAGTCTTCAAGACGAACAATTGTTCTTTGGGTAAGGGCTCGGTCGGGGTAGGAGAGGTCTGCGCTGCTTCGCTTCGAATTCAAGTAGACGTAATCCAAAAGCCAAGAATCAAAAGGTCCACTTTGTCTTCCATTTGAAAAAAAGCGAAACTGAAAGTTGGCATGCTGCCATTCGGGTCGAATCAATAGGGATTCTTGGATAAATCGGGTTCGATCTAGTGTGGCGCCACCTTTTTTTTCCCAAATCGTCAGCCAAGTATTGTCTGGGCTTAAGATTTGTAAACTGAGTCGATCGTTGCTATCGGGAACTTCTGCTTTACCTCCAGCTTGCCAATAAAAGCTGAGGTAGACTGAAGCCTGCTGAGCCGTTGGAATTCCACTTAAATCAAGAGGTATGCTGCTTAGGTAATCCCCCTCTCCTTGGTCTTTTTCCTGTAAGGAGTATGATTTTCCTGCTTCGTCGACGCCATTGAAGAGCACCATGCCGATGGAAGGGGCTTTATTTCCTATGGTTTCGGTGTAGGATGCTCCTTTTGGAATCCACCTATTGGATTGAATGCCTTTTGAAAAATCATCCCAAAAAGGTAGGGTACCTGTATTCGTTTGCCGTGTCCAAGGTTCAGGAATTGGATCAACAGTTTGTGAAGACTGATGAATAGGTCCAAAATTAACAAACTGAGCTAGGCTAGGCCCTCCTTGACTCATCAAAGTGAAGAATAGAAGGGATGAGAATAACCTACTTGGCTTCAATGTTTTAATTTTTGGAAATCCAAAGATCAATCACGTCTCCTGATTTCAGTCCAGAACCCACGGAGGGACTTTGCAAATACACTCTTCCAGGAGCGATTGAGTCAGTTTTGTTGTAGGTTTTTCTTCCCACCCGTAATCCCGAGCCGATTGCCAAAAATTCAGCTTCTTCTTCTTCCAAACCTACAAAATTGGGTGCGCTTAGCAATTGATTTCCCATGCCATCACCTACCACCAAATCAATTTTTGATCCTTTGGCAATTTCGGCTCCTTCACGGATAGGGGCACCTTTGTAGCGTTGCTCCAAGACCACATTGATTCCGATATCTGGAACATAGATGATGTCTCCACGTTGCAGTCCAATGTTGGCTAAGATTTCTTGTACATTTTTCAAGGGCATATTGAGCAAACTTGGCATCTTTAGAATAGGAGCGTTGCGTGCGTTCAATGTTAAAAATATCTTTCGATCCTTTTTGACCAATGCATTTGCCTCTGGAAGTTGCTTCAAAATAACTAATGGGTCTTCTTCCGCACTAAATCCTGAATCTGGGGAAATTTCATACTGTAAGGAGGCACTTTTCAATAAGGCCTCTGCCTTCTCATTAGTCAATCCTGATAGGTCCGGTACTGATACGGTCTCCCCATGATTGGTATAGAAAGGAAGATAGACCTTTAAAAAAATAAAGCCGAGGGTAACTGAAACTCCTGCAATCAAGAGCAGGTGTAGCCCAACTTTTTTTAGTTGTGGTAGGAGTGATTGCATGGTATAAAGATAGCGTCTATCAAAGTTTTGATTCTTTATTCGAAGAACAAAATTCAGTAAAACAGCTGAAAGTGGAAAAAAGTAAGCCGAAACGTATCTTTCGGCTTACTTTTTATCACTGGATAATTACGCGCTTAATTTCTTGTAAGCTCGAACTATTTATTTTAAATACATAAAG
>Ga0315905_10004670_pt1 | contig 14004 bp, 14 predicted proteins | sample LakEriMetagenome_5_FD_203522 | JGI IMG/M metagenome (GOLD analysis project Ga0315905, IMG submission 203522) | Freshwater fungal communities from buoy surface, Lake Erie, Ohio, United States - Buoy 4 MA121 | ecosystem: Environmental > Aquatic > Freshwater > Lake | place: USA: Lake Erie, Ohio... | reverse complement strand
AGAAAAAAGTGTTTTTAAAGAAATCAGAAAAAAATGATTTTATTACTCTTTTAAATACTAAAAAATTCTAAAAAAATCAAAAAACTGTTTTTAGGTCACAATTTTCTGCACTCTAAAAGCCCTCTGAGACCGCTCAAAATCATGTCATAAGTCCCACGTGAGCCAAAAACGACCTCGAAATGACCCCGTTTCAGGCCACGATTTGAACTATGACGTAAACGCTATAGTAAATTCACGTAAAGACTCAATATTTGTGACCTAACTTAACCTGTCATGACCCCCCTCCTTACTCAAACCCTAAAATCCGCCCCAGAAACATTATTCCAGAATAATTTCATCCTTTTTCTTCGTATGCAACTTACAGAACGCTGTTCCTGGTACAAGTTTCTTACCACAACTCACATTCACTTTGTTTTTATGGATACATCCGTCGATTAGAGCGGTGTCGATCGGGTCTTCTATAGGTTTCCCTGCACGGAAATTCATTATTTTCCGTATTAATTTCTCACGAGACATCTTCATAGACTCAGTTGTCTTATTTAATGCACGGATCGATGCCTCTAATTCATCAACTGTGTCATCTATTCCAACTAGAAAACTCTCTATACCTTGGATCATACTCTCCTTATCATCACTCGTCTTCTGTGATAAGATGTCTGATAACACTCGTAGAGCCCATAATATTAATTCTGCTCGCATATCCTGATTAATATCACAGAACGACATGAACAGAACAGGTTTGTGTTTGGGGGTACGTGCTATTTGAAACTGTTTCATGGTAAAGATATGTGATTCCAATGAAATCATTAGACCTCCTTGTGCTGATTCATCCGCATCCACATCCGCATAGAGTTTCTCAATCTCTCCTGTGTTCACTCGACGCTTGTAATTCTTGGAATCTATCAAGACTTTTGTCTTTTGCCCACTTTCAAGCATATACGTCAGATGGAAATCTGCAGCATGGCTCACATTCGTCATATCCCTGATCTCTGCATATGGTAAAGAAGGCATAACTCCATCCAGAAATATTTCAAGAACAATTGCTTCACCTGCTTTTCCTATTGCATGACTACTTCTGGTTGATGCTAGCATCTGTTGGGAGAGTTGAGTTTCCAGATTCATTATCTTTTCACGCATTGCGGCATGAGCTTCTGTTAGCATTTGCATTACCGTATCCTTGCTAGATAGCCCAGCAATTTGCTCTTTTAATGTACTTAATTCCTTGAGTTTCTCCAGTTCATATTCTTTTCTAGATAATTCCAGACGATCTTCTATACCTTGGGTCACTTCAGATTCAATCGATAATCTTAATTGACTTAATTTGCTTTCTGCAGCTACTAGACGAAGTGATGTCTCTTCTGCAGAGGCGAGTTTCCCTTTCAGAACCTCCATCATTGCCTGTCGTCCCTCCTCTCTCCAGCCTTCGGCCTTGGCCGAATCCTCGCTGGTCTCCCAATGTTTATACAATTCCTTTTTACAAGACTGCCAACATAGAGCTCCTAGATTCGCGATTAGAATGGCTTCCTCTTCTGTAGCTGATTGATACAGAGGATGAAGTCGAGTTAATGGTAACATGTGTCTGTTTCAGCTCCTATATGATCTTTTCATCTTTATAGGTCGGGCCAAAAAGTTGATCAATTGCTGATTCTGTGTGTCCATATTAGATGGTTGTTATGACACAATTGATCTGCTCTGCATTCCGTGGTCTCTACAATATGATCTGTCCACCTCCTCAACCACAACCAGACGATCTTCGCATCAAGATCCCACGTGTCAAGTCCTGTGAGTCCTGTGAAGACTTCACTGTCTTGCATCTGGGTGTCGATACACCCAGATCCTGGTCCTGTGGTGACTGCATCTCTGGCACCTGTCATAAGAGACCCAGTCTTCTCAGGCCGACTCACGTATAACCTTCTGCAGTGCAACATGTTGATTCCACGCCGTTATAATAATAAAATCCCAATATTTTTGCACAGAGGGCGGGCAAATAATGTTTTGTTGATTCTCAAGAGACAGGATAAAGTCTAACATATCCTCATGCTTGAATAAAATATCTAGAGCATCGTCCAATCCATTCCGTGTTACCTGTTTGGGGTCCAGACTCTGTAAAAAAAGAGTAAAGAATTCCGTGGAATCGTCGATACTGTAAGATCCGGTAAACACTGAGGGTATTCCATATGCAGTGTGTAACAGATGAGTCAGATACATCTTCTCCGTTTTCGGCTTTATTCTTTAAGCCCTCCGAAATCAAAAATGTTTTATAGAAAGATTGTGTTAGATTCTGGTTACTCGTCCTGGCCTCCGTTGAGGTGACCCTCCCAACCGCGACTCTGTCTCTTGCGCCGCCTCTGGCTCGATGCCGGTTGCCAACCCTCGTGCTCCTCATACTCCTTTGTTGCTCCAAAGAACACTGGACGGTACACATAATGCTCCGTCTCGCACCGATGACAACTGATGCCTGGAGCATGGGCAGTCTTCACGTTGAACTTCATGGTGTTCTGGCTCTCGCAGCTCATGATAATAGGCTTGGTGTTGGGCATTGTCTTACAATGTCCACTTGCCAATACTGACTGACATTGATCGTCAACTTTTTTACGTTGTTACATATACCATTATGTCTGAGTAATAGTAGAGGTCATGTGTGGATGTAATCGAGGTCGGATATCAGGGCATGTTGCTGGACATACCGTCAATCGACGTGTCTCTGGACGTATACAGACACAAGCTGTACAACCTCATGTTGTACAACCATATGTTGTACAGCCTCATGTTGTTGCTCATACTGCCCCACAGATACGACCACCTATGAGACAACAGTCCCGGTTCCCTAATCAAATGAGAGGACGCTTTCAGCCTGCTCGTGTCGAAGTACCACTCTATAATCCTGAAACCACTGTCTGGGGTCCTCCTCTCTGGAAAGTTCTTCATACTCTCGCCGAATGTAGTGATAATTCTCCTCTTTGGCACGATATCTTGACATCTATGGAAACTCTCATCCCCTGTCCCACCTGTAAAGCACATTTTATCGAATATAGAAACCAGAATCCCGCTCCCGCAGATCATCAGGGTATTGTCGATTGGTTCTTCATTCTCCATAATATTGTTAACGCCAGACTCAATAAACCTCTGTATGATGCAGCAGGACTCCCAAAAGGAGATAAGAATACTCTTCTGGCCGGAATAGCTCCCATAATTCAAGGACTCTCGGTTTCTTATCCACCAGAATTCATTGCGCTTCTCCAACAGATGTCTGCTAGTTTGGTATAGTCCGCTTATTTTCTCGGTCACACGTAATGAGTCACGACTTTCTCCAATCATCCAAAATTAAGTTTACGTCCTTGTCTGTGGACAGTCGCTTCGCAGACCAGAACTATGGCACCATTCCTGATACTACTGATTTCCAAATACGTCTTCCAGAGACTATGAAAAATATTATGAGAATACGTCTCTCCAGTGTCGAGATTCCATCCGTCGAATATACCTTCAGTACCGAGAAGGGTAACTGTTCAGGGATTATTGTTGATTCTGCAGGAGCCAGAGGATTCACTATTCCACCAGGCAATTATACTCTAGATACCTTGGCCACTGCTGTCGATACCGCTCTTGGGACCGGATATACCTGTGCCTATGATCCTATAGGACAGCGTATTTCTATTCGGCATACTAGTGGCGACTTTACTCTCCAGCTCGGATCCGCAGATCAATCTATCTGTTCCCGTAAATCCCATTGGGGTCTCGGATATTATCTCGGATTCCGGACTCCTTATTCACCCGTGGATGCTTCGGGGAATCCTTTGGCCTCTGTTGCCATGAGAACCATTCAGTCTGTGTCTAGCGTCGCTACCGGATATGCCGCTCCTCTGGTCACACCCACTTCCTATTATCTTCTCCAACTCTACTGTCCTGATCTTCTCGATTCCGTCAGACATCGTCTGCCGGGTAATTCAGAGATCCCCGTGTTCGCCAAAATCATTCTGCAGAACGGAAGTAATATCGTCGATACCGATACTAATTCCAATGAGGTGTGGAAGGAATATACCTTTCTCGCTCCCACCAATATATCCCAATTCAGAATCCGTCTGTTAGATCCCTTTGGTGTTCCCGTAAGGCTTAACACATCTGATTGGTCCATGACCTTTGAACTCACCGAGGTCGTTAATTCACGGACCTATGAGGCTCTCAATAAGACGTATTCGGGGCCATAAACGCAAGTTAAAGACTAGTTTAGTTCTAGATCCAATGGACCTAGAACTAAGATAGATTATGGTTAGTTATTTATGTTAGACCGCGCAGACTCCACAGAGAAAGGGCTTACTGCCTGTTACGGTTACGACGGCTCTGCCTGTTACGACGGCTCTGCCTGTTGCGGCGGCTCTGCTGCTGCTGCTGAGACTTGCGACCAGTGCGCCTGCGATTACGACGACGACCACCTAACATTGCACCAGATCCGAGGGTAGATTCACCTAACATACCTGCCATTGTTCTACTTTAACGCGATAATTTCTTTGCAGAGAGTCTTTCTAAATCCGATTCCTACATTCGGGACAGGTATCGGCCTGTTCGAGCCAGGTTTCTAGACCCTCTCGGTCGAAGATATGACCGCACGAGGTTACTGTCCCTGAGGCCACCGTAATCGGAGATGCCGTGATCGGACACAGAGTTTCTTCCGCCTCGGCCTTTTCCAGAAGAATCTGGACAATATGAGGCGGTAAACTGGCGATCGACCTTGGAGGAGGAGTCACAACTTCTTCCGGGTAAAAGAGCCGGGGGCTCAGGATATCGAGGGTCTCTAAGGAACCTTCTGATACAGACTCCATAAATCCAGGAATCTCATCAAAGGACACCTCGGGACCAATGATCTCGCCCAGAGGGATCATGAACGTATAGTGTTGATCCTGTCGTTCTGCCTCTTGCATCACCGGCCAGACCTGTTGATCCTCTGGAGTCGCTGAAACAATCAGATCCTCATAGGGCCGGAAGATCCGTGTTAGCCCTTGTCGGTAATCCTCCATCGTTGCATGCGGTACCCATTCACCGCGATTCGACATCGCTAGCAAGACTACACCATCCTCGGAGACATAAGCACGTCGTTGACTCATCCCCACCCTTTGGGCGGGCCTCCAGTTGTTTCTTCAACTTTATTTCGGGTCAAAGGCCAAAAAGTGACACCTGTTATGCATATCAAGACCAAGTACGATGGACACGTATACATATGTCGATGGTGAGATGATTCAGGAGAGTTCCGTCAATGGCATTGATCCTATTGACTTCATTAAGCCGGATCCTTCTCTCACTAAGCGTGAGACACGGGCCTATATTCTCAAGGAGCTCCGTAATTGGCTCTGTGGTCTCAGGATGACTCATGCAGTCGATCAGCTCATTAAAGAGGATGTGTCCATTGACTCTCTCAGGGAGGATGTTGAGGCCGGTAACTGTCCCGCTGGACGTATGTATATGCTTCTCAAGCGACTGGATCCTACTCTGGCCGGTATCTGGGGTACCAAGGATATTGGGTATCTCTGCTATAGTATCTGTGCCGCATATCTCGTCGATAAGAAGATCTTCATGGCCGAGGATATTCAGGATCTGGTTCTCGGATTCATCAAGACGGATCGCTTGTCTTCAGGAAAGGTCATTGAGTCCTTCTGGGATCATAGTCCGTTTGATCCTCTCAGGGAGGCTCCACCTCTATCCGAGGAGGATGAGGAGGATGAGGATGAGGATGAGGATGAGGATGAGGATGATGCTGAGTCAGAGGACGTACAAAAGCCCGATCTGGATCTAACACATGCCTGTCTTGTTGCAATTATGTCACTCTTCTTCTTCAATCTGGGTCTCATGTTCCTCCTCGTTGCCGGAGCCCGATAAACCAAAAATTCTGTTGGTTTTATATTTTTTGACTTTTTGATTTTTTAGAGGCCTATGACGGTCTAACATAATCCGTGATCCATGTTGTGCAGAGCTCCCAGAAGAGCGCCTAGGCGCATGTGGCACTGATGGATGTCCTGCATCAGTGTGGCCCTGGAGGGACCAGTATGGCCTGACCCAACCATGCATGCGCCTCCAGAGCCACCAGAAGCCACCAGTGGAATCGAGTGCATGGAACCGCCTCCTTTCATCGGAGACTGGCTCTTAGCGGCCTTTAGAGCGGCCCTTTCCTGTGCCTTGGCAGCCTTCTCCTGCTCCTTGGCCTGCGCCTTTGCCGCCTTCTCCTGAGCCTTCTCGAATGCCTTTGCCTCCTTCTCCAGAGCCTTCTGGGCCTTTACGGCTGCTGCCTTCGCCTCTTTCAGTGCCAACTCCTCAGGTGTCCAGACCTTCTTGGGCCTCCCTGGAGCCTTTGGTGATGTGGCATTGGGAATGGGGCTGGGCATAGGAGATGTAACAGATGATGACATGATGTATAGATGCTTTGGTCTTCAAAGCAGTCTGATATACTTAATTACCCGTTTGCCTGTTCAACTTTTTTCAGGGCGGGGTAATGACAATGACCCCAATGGGGCCCATAAATCAAAAAGAGGTGGAGCTTCCCTACCTCTTTTTGATGTCTTTTCGTTGTCTTACTTTGGTCTAGTTTGCGCTAGTTTCGCTTCTGTATACTCACGCGGTGGCCCTGGGAAGCCTGGGAGCGTGAAGCCAGATGAGTCGGTCCATGGGTCGCCGCGGTTAGTGTACTCGCTGTAGGGACTCCTCTGTGTTAGACTTGCTGGGTCTTTACCCCAAAGGGGGCCTCTGGTGTGCCCTATGTCTGGTTTGGCTGGAGCTGTCCTGGTCTGAGCTGTCCTGGTCTCAATCTCTTTGCCCTCTATGCGCAACTCTTCCTTCACTGTCTCGATCGACAGCCGCAGAGAGGCGATCCGCGCACGAACGGCCTCCATGGTGAGATGTTTCATGACAGGAAACGTCGGCTCCAAGCGGTCACGGATGCCGACTAGCCTCGCGTATTCCCTCTCAAGATTGTACATCTCCGCCTTGGCCGCATTCAACTCCATTTCAGCCTCCATTTCAGCCTTGCTAGGAACAAACACCGTCTCGGTAGTGAAACAACAGGAAAACATTTTGGATCTGCGTCTTCGCCTATCCAAGGAATGGATAGGACTTATGACGCCTGTTCAATTTTATGCCAGGCGCTGGTGTAGTCAAACACCCAGGCCACCCCCTCGACCATGGAATCAATGTCTCCGTCCTCCATCAGCGTGTTCCGCAGATTCTGGACGTGCCGCGCTCTAAACCGGTCCTGGTACTGCAGCATCTTCAGAGAATGCAGCGTATCGTCCGTCTCATACGCCTGCGTCGCCAGGGCCAAAGACCTCTGGACGGCGCGACAGGCCATTCCAGCATCCTCATAGTCCTGAAGTGCCTTGGCCTTCTCCTTAGCCGTTGTCTCAGTCTTCTCGACCTCTGCCTTCGCCACTTCCTCGGCCTTGATGGCTTTCGCCACATCCACCTTCAGAGCCGCAATCTTCTTCTCATGAGGCATCTGAGTCCGCATCACCTCCAGATCCCAGGCCGTCTTCTCCGTATCCCGGTAGTAGTTGAAACTCCATCCGCTCGCCTTGTCCCTCAGAATGTTAGCCACGGTAATATCAATCCAAGACATGGTTCTTGTTCTTCAAGGACCGTCGAATTGTCCATCAGATGATGTGTGGCCATCACTTTTTTACGGTGATCGCCACAAATGCCATCCCTGTGCCCTCTTCCGCGTAGATGAGAAATCTGTCCGTTGGTAGACGGGCTGAGTCCATGATTGGAGGACTGGGAGGCGAGGGAGGTGTTGGAGGTCGGTGGACTGGCAGAACAGGCTCGGTCGCTAGAAAGAGGTCTATAAGGCTGGGCATCTCTTGTCTTCAAGAGGGGCAGTGCGGTCTAACATGAAGTCTGTATGTTCAGGTTTATTTGGGCTGGGGTGTGGGATCCAACCAAAAAAGAGATCCACCGACTGTGGGGGTCGAACCCACGACTGTGAGGTTGCTACTCCGAGGAGTTAAAAGCCTCACGCTCTACCACTGAGCTAAGCCGGTTTATACCCCTCTGGGTCTGATTGAATCTGTCTCAGTCTGCCCCCTGTCATCTTTTTCCTATCTTTGGGACAACTTCGAGGATCTATGTTAGACCGCATAGACTCTGTAGAGCCCCAATCAAAAAGAGACGGGCGTCTCTCCCAACCCGGCTGGAGGGTTGTCTGCGCACACACCGGTGATCGCGCAGTCGGGCTTCCATTGAAGAAAGGGTTAAGAAACCCGCCCACGTCGTGTTGACCTTCCCCAGCGGAGCCTAGGCAGCTCCGCTTCGTCTCACGTCCGCGCACGTCCTCCCATTGGAGTCCTTATGCTTGTCTGGCCCTGTCCACAGAGCGCCTCCTACGCTCCTATCCACTCGCCCTGCGTGCCTAGGCCGCAGGGCTTGATGTGTGCCCCAAATCGATTCCGATCCCCGCACCCACCTGTCGCGCCCACCTCTTACCCTGCTTTCGGCAGGGCAGCATCCGACTACGTTATCGTCGGATGGCGCGTCCATTAAGAATGATATCTCCTTCCACGCCCGCTGATGTCTTTGAACCCCGCCCCTCCTCGCGGTATCCCGTCATGCCCAACCCTCCATCTTGGCACGTCCGAATATGGCACTCCGGCCTGGGTCTCACGCTGCCCGTCAGGTTTCCCTGATCGTCACTGCCCCACATACCATGACAGGGCGAATCATGCTGTCAACTTTTTTTCCACGGGGGCCGGGTCTCTGACCAAAAGAGAGTGGTTTCTCTTTTTGTTTTTTTTCTATGTCTCTATTTCTTACTGGTCTTAGCCTCTGCAGAGGGACCCTGGAGGCATGGGTGTCTGGTTGCCTGAGGGGACTTGTGCATGCGGGTCGAAGGCATGGTTCTCGGAACTCAGTGGCGGATAGAAGAAGATGGGGGCGGGGGCAGCTGCCAGCCACTCTAGGGAAGGGGCCAGGGCGCCAGGATCCGTGATCTCCTTAAACTCTGGGACCTTCAGAGCTAGAGGAGGAGGCTTTTCAGACGCCGCTCTCTTGGCTCGCGCCTCAGGAGTGGCCCAGGTCCACATGCTGAAATGCTTGATGGCTGATTGGACTGCCTCTGCCACAGACATCCCCTCACGGCTCACGGCATCGTGAGCGTGCCAGCCGGCCACCTCTGCCATGCCAGGGCGGCCAGTGATGTTCATGCAGGTCTCCACTGCCTCCTTCTCGGCTGCGTCGGCCTGGGCCTCCTTCCTAGCTGCCTCCCTCTTGGCCAGCGCCGCTGGAGTGGCCCAGTCCCAGACCCACAGATGGGTGATGGTAGCTTGGACTGCCTCTGCCACAGACATCCCCTGAAGGGCGCTGGAATGGGCAAAGATTCCTGCCGTCTCTGCCATACCAGGGAGCCCAGTGATATCCATGACGGCGGCATGGGCCTCCTTCTTGGCGACGGCGGCCTGGGCCTCCTTCTGGGCCTCGTACAGGAGCGCAGCCTTCTTGACCATCACAGCGTCAGCAGCCTGCCATCCACCCACCTCCGCCATCATGTCAGCCACGCAGGAGGGATGGTTGGGTGCCACAGCGGCTCTGGCCTTTGCCTCTGCCGCTACCCTAGCCTCATCTGCCCATTGGTTATAGAGAGCGAAGCGCTTCTGGTAGTGCAGGGTCAGGCGGACCAAGTCTGTGTAGTGGGGCAGAAGATCTACCGCGTGGAACAGCTCTGGGATGGTCCAGTCTTCGTCCACGCTGGCGGTCCGCATGTAGATGTTGACCGCCGGCGTGGCTTCCTCCTCCGTCCAGTTACAGAGCGTTTTCAGAGCCCACACGCGGAGGTCCCCAGTCATGAAGTCTGTGAAGCGCATGGCGCTGTGGGACCCCTGCAGGACCTTGAGCATCCGGGAGAGCTTGGAGGAGTTAAACTCCACGTCCACGTTGCCGAGGAGGACGAGCTCCTCCAGGAGGGTGTCCTCTGCAACCTCTGCCGTCTGGAGGGCGTCCAGCGTGGCCAGGGCAGCGTCCAGGTGGGCCTGGTCCTCTGCCTTCTGCTTGGCACGGTCTGCCGCCACCCGTGCATACAGCCAGTCCAGTGACTCCTGGACTCCCTCGATCTGGTCAATGTTGTCGATACCGGTTAATGATGAAGTTTTAAGTGTTGTTTCACTGGCAGATTTAGTCATCACAGAGGAGGCCTGTCGTCCTCTCTGTGGGGAATCCTGTGTCTATCACCGGGCTAGGGTGACGACGCTCAGGGTCAAGCGAGACTGTTCTTTAGCGCGGGAGCGCCTCAGAATATGGACAGTCATCCAACCATAGTAGCATAGGAACGCAATACCTGCCCCGATGAAGCAGGCCCTTCCGTTGCGATAGCGTCAGCTAGCGCTAGCGGGGGCTTCTATTAAGAAGTCTTGTTCTACACCCACCCACGTGCCAGAGCACCACTCCGAGTAATCTCAGGAATGGCTCACGGTCGCCGCCGGATTCGAGTCGCAGCCAGCATCTCACATGCTAGCCCACCCTACCACCTACCATCGAGGGTCACAGTGGAGTCAACTTTTTTTTATTAGGTGATCGGTCTCCTGTCGAGGCCAAAAAGGTCCTGGGTTCCACCTCATCCATCCTTTTTCTGTCTTTCTGTCTTTCAGAGCCTCTGTATGGCTGTGTGTATCTTGTTCATTTCCTGGAGCTCCACCTCCTCTGCTGTCACGGCGATCACCTTCACCTCTGGGGCCTGGAAGTCCTCGGCGTCCCAGGCGCCCTCGTATGCGGCCTCCTCAGGCTGAGGGAGTGGAACCTGAGGAGGAGCCTGAGATGCAGCGACAGCTGCAACCACCGGCTCCACGACTACCTGTACAGGACTGATGGGAGGCGCCCTCCTGATGACCATGTCAGGCGTCCAGGTCTCCCCAGGGTGCATGTGCAGACAGTTCTCCCTCTTGGTCCCGCTGCAGGTCAGAGCGAACTTACAGGGGAAGTTGACCCGATGGATGACGTCTCCGTGGACATACTTGCAGCCCTCTGCTGGCTCACCCAGGGGGCACTTGATGCAGAACCGCTGGATCTGGCCGTCCGTGGGCTTGTACTTGGGCGCCGCCGTCGCCTTCCACATACGGGGAGGCAGGTCCTCCCAGGACACCCGCAGCAGCCCACGGTGGCTCTGGGCGGACACCTGGAACCCGTTCTTGTAGAGCCACTGCATCATGGCCGTGTAGTCCCGCTCTGGCATAGAGGAGCAATCGAAGAACCCGTGGTAGCTCTCCTCCAGGTACTGGCACCAGGGATTGTCCCATAGAGCGTCCTCCGCCGCCCAGCAGCGCCTCAGAAGGTCCTCACCCTCCTCGATATCCCGCTGACGCAGAAGAGGGTGCTCTGTCTTGAACCTCGATGCCGTAGCCGTCTCGGCGGCGAGACGGGCCATGAGGGTCGCCGTGGCGGCCCGCTGGGCCGCATCAGCTGCGTCTAGCGCCGCCTGGCGTGCGGCCCGCTGCCTGGGAGAAAGAGCTGCAATGCTCGCCGCCATCTGGCGTTGATGCATCAGCTCATCCTCCCATACCGCGTCCGCGAATGAAAAGTCCGGTTGAATCATGAGAAGTGTTGAAGAATTAGCAATGTGTTGGATACATTCCCTGCCGTGGCTCATCAGACCATTGGCAGGAGGGAATCTCTTCGGGTAGGCCGTTCTAGGTACCCCCCAGGCGCAAGAGACCGCGCCGTCCGTGTTGTTCGACCCTGGCTCCTTGCGGAGCCAGAGCCAGTGGGTTGGAATCATCCCACTGTCGGTACCGTGTAGAATACCCCGTGTATACACGGAGCCCTTCCGTCACTGCTGCTGCCTTCGGCATCAGCAGATCTGGGGGCGTATGGGACTTCTGGCCCAGCATACGTTCTATAGATACCCTCGCCAGCGCATAGTTAGGAGCTTGAGGTCGTTTAATCCTACTGAGCAACTCTTCTACGCCGGCTAGCCGCACCCCCCAGCGGTTAGGCTGGGAGGTGGGCTGACTACCCCAAACCTGGGTCGGACTCCTGTCAACTTTTTCTCCTGCTTGACAGGGGGGCTCCGAGCATTGGGTTCGAGCGTGAGCGCGCAACTTGACTTGGGGGCTCTGCCCCCACACCCCCGCTTGGAAGGTTTGGAAGGAGCCTGGGGCCGTCCGTGTCCGTGGGCCCGTCCGTACTTGACTAGGGGCATCCGTACGCCTACGCGGGCGTATCCGTACTTGACCGTACGTACGCTAGAGCGGGCGCCTACGCGCGGGCGTGCCTATACGCGTACGCGGGAGCGAGAGCGGGCGCCTACGCGGGCGCCCACGCGGGCGCGAGAGCGGGTGCCTACGCGGGCGCGAGAGCGGGCGCCTACGCGTACGCGAGGAGGGGGGTGTGGGGGGACGATAGACCCCCCAAGGGTTCCTCGAAGCCCGGACCGGCGGCCCCCCCCAAAAAAAAGTTGACAGGAGGTCAGGGCCACCTCGACTGAATTGCCGTCACTGAAGAACAGTAATAGCACCCAAACTTCCAAATGTCCACCGAGTCTGCCATCATCGCCACCCTGACCGAGCGCCTGGCCCAGCTGGAGGCTGCCCTGGCTGCCAAGACGCCCGCTCCAAAGCCCCGTGGCCGCCCTCCCAAGGCCAAGGAGGTTCCCGTGGTGGCCACACCAGAGCCCATGTCTGCCGACGCACCAGGTGCCGCCCATTACCGTCTTGCCTCTATCGATACATCCCTCTGCATGGCCAGGAAGCTCAAGCCCAGCGGCCAGGACAGGCACTGGAGCCCCGTTGCCTACTACGAGAGCCAGTGCACCTCCAAGCCTGCGGAGGGTGATGACGTCTGCACCTCCTGCTGCTCCCTCCGCGACAAGGAGATGGAGGCCGGTAAGCTCAAGCACTGGAACGGCCGTGTGGATGAGGACCCCGCAGAGGACGCCCTCCTCACCGTGTCCGTCCACATGATCGGCACGGACTGGGGCAAGAAGTGCAAGTGGAACTCCGAGCCCAGTCCCGTGAAGAGCACCAAGGCGACTGCGTCTGCGTCTACCTCTGATGCTTCCGCCGCGAAGGCTGCTAAGGCCGCTGCCGCTGCAGCCGAGAAGGCTGCCAAGGCCGCGGCTAAGGAGGCTGAGAAGGCCGCTGCGAAGGCAGAGAAGGAGGCTGCTAAGGAGGCTGCCAAGGCTGAGAAGGCCGCTGCCGCTGCAGCTGCGAAGGCTGCTAAGGCAGCTGCATCCGCTACAAAGACCAAGACGCCTAAGTCCAAGAAGGAGACCGTGGGAGGTGCATCCGTGGCAGAGCCCGCAGAGGTCGTCAACGCAGACTTCACCATGCTCCTCATCGATGGCGAGCTCCGCGTGACCAAGAACGGCAACGTCTACGAGCTGGACGAGCTCACCCAGCTGCCCGGCGACTTCCTGGGCCGCCTGGCTGGCACCACGGAGGCACCCTCCATCGACACGGACGCTGACGAGGTGGTGGAGTCCGATGCCGAGTAGAAGAGTCTTAACGTGTGCTAATACAAAGAAATAGAAACCCAGAAAACCCAAAGAAAACAAAGAAAAGAGCCGCCCTCTTTTTGATTAGGAGGCTGCGTGGTCTAACATAAGGATCTGTACGGTCTAACATAAATCCTCCTCAGAATCTGTGTCCCATTTTCTCTGAACTCTCCTCGAGGGGGTGTGGGGTCATTACCCTAAGGAGGGGCGGAGCCCCCCAAAAAAAGTTGACAGGAGTCAGGCCCCGTAAATAGGGGTTGCCGTCACTGAAGAACAGTCACAGCACCCCAAACCCTCAAATCTTCAGAATGCCCGCACACAACACCAACACCTCTCAGAAGACGCATGGACCCGCCACGAAGGCCGGCGGGAAGGGCATGTCCAAGAAGGACAAGCGCGCCTCTGCCGTCAACTGGGACCACATCGAGGAGTACATTGAGCTCCTCAAGAATCGCATCATCATCAACGGTCTCACTCTGGGCCGCTGCGTGAAGGCCGCCGGTGCTGGACGCTATGAGATCCAGTACATGGATGGGTCTCTGGCGAACCTG
>Ga0315905_10004669_pt1 | contig 14005 bp, 12 predicted proteins | sample LakEriMetagenome_5_FD_203522 | JGI IMG/M metagenome (GOLD analysis project Ga0315905, IMG submission 203522) | Freshwater fungal communities from buoy surface, Lake Erie, Ohio, United States - Buoy 4 MA121 | ecosystem: Environmental > Aquatic > Freshwater > Lake | place: USA: Lake Erie, Ohio... | reverse complement strand
TTGTCCGAGAACGAATAGCGCGACTCCTTGAGTTTTTCACTCGCCCACGCGAGGTCCCAGGCTTGCAGTTGCTCGAGCCCGAGTTCGCGGGAAGCAAAGGCGCGCAGCTCGGTCATGTCTTTTTCGGCCGAGGGCTTGGCCCGAGCCGCCAGGTCGCGCAGAAAGTCCATGACCGCCGCGGGCGAGTCGGCCATCTTGGCGGCGAGCGAGACCTCGGCATAGCTCGCGTGGCCAAGCAGCCTGGCCTCTTCAGCCCGCAAGGCGAGGGTCTGGGCGATGATGGGTCCGTTGTCCTGCTCGGCCTGCGGGCCGAGCTCGGAGGCACGGGTGACATAGGCCCGGTACATGGATTCGCGCAGCGCGCGGTCTTCGGCGTACTGCATCACCGGGAAGTAGGACGGAAACTGCAGCGTGAAGCGCCAGCCCTCGACGCCAGCCGCCTCGGCCTGCTCGCGGGCGGCTTCCAGCGCTTCTGAGGGAATGCCCTTCAGACGGTCCTGATCGTTGATGTCGAGGCTCCAGGCCTTGGTGGCGTCGAGCACGTTCTCGCTGAATTTCTGGGCCAGCAGGGCCTGTTGCTCCTGGATCTGAGCAAAGCGTTCGCGGGCAGGCGAGACCAGCTCGGCACCGCCCAGGCGAAAGTCGCGCAGTGCGTTCAGAACGACCTTCCTGCGAGCCGCATCGAGCGCTGCAAATTCGGGGCTGTCATGCAGGGCCCGGTATTTCGCGAAGAGCGCCATGTCCTGGCCGAGTTCGGTCCAGAACTCCGTCACTTCGGGGAGCGCTTCGTTGTAGGCCGCCCGCAAGGACTCCGAGTCAGCGACACCATTGAGATGACCGACCATGCCCCAGGCACGAGCCAGTTGCTCGGTCGCGCTCTCGAGGGGCTCCACAAACGCGGCCCAGGTGGCTGGCGTGGCTGGATCACAGGCCTTGGCTACCGCCTGGCGAGCCTGCTCGATGAGCCGCTCGATCGCCGGCGCAACATGGGTCGGATCGAATGCAGCGAAACGCGGCAGTCCGGAGAAATCAAGCAGGGGATTGGTTGCGGTCGAATTCATGATCAATCTCGTCGAGTTGTCCGCTCGGCGGCCTCGATGGTGTTGACGAGCAGCATCGCACGGGTCATGGGCCCCACCCCTCCGGGCACTGGGGTGATGGCACCGGCCACCTCACTCACTGCCGCGAAATCGACATCGCCACAGAGCTTGCCCTGAGCGTCACGATTCATGCCCACATCAATCACCGTCGCGCCGGGCTTGATCATGTCGGCGGTGACCAGCCCCACCTTGCCGACAGCCGCGACCACGACATCGGCCTGGCGCACCTGTGCCGCCAGATCACGCGTGCGACTGTGGCAGATCGTGACGGTGGCGCCCGCGGCCAGCAGCATCAGGGCCTGTGGTTTGCCCACGATATTGCTGCGCCCGATCACCACCGCATGGGCGCCGTCGAGCCTCGTGCCGGCATGCTCGAGCATGCGCATCACGCCATAGGGCGTGCAGGGCCGAAAGAGTGGCTTTCCGGTCAACAGCAGGCCCACATTGCTGACATGAAAACCATCGGCATCCTTGGCGGGTGCGATGGCCTCGATCACCCGATGCTCGTTGATGTGCGAGGGCAGGGGCAGCTGAACCAGAATTCCATGGACCTTGGGGTCGGCGTTGAGCTGATCGATGCGCGCAAGCAACGCCTGTTCGGTGGTGTCTGCAGGAAGCCGATCGAGCGTGGAGGCAATGCCGACTTCCTCGCAGTCCTTGACCTTGTTGCGCACATACACAGCCGACGCAGGATCGTCGCCCACCAGAACGACCGCCAGGCCCGGGTGAATGCCACGGCTCCTGAGCGCAGCCACGCGCGCTGCGACCTCACTGCGAACCGAGCGCGCAAGCGCGTTTCCGTCGATGATCTTTGCGTTCATGCAAATGAGCGTATCACGCGCTGTCCGGCGTTTGCATTTCGTCTCGAAGATCACTATAGTAGAGGGCTTCGCCGGGGGTATAGCTCAGCTGGGAGAGCGCTTGCATGGCATGCAAGAGGTCAGCGGTTCGATCCCGCTTACCTCCACCAGCGAAAACTCACCTGTGCTGCATCTGGCAGTGGCAGGTTGCCTCAGTCCCGTTCGTCTAGAGGCCTAGGACACAACCCTTTCACGGTTGTTACAGGGGTTCGAATCCCCTACGGGACGCCAGCTTTCCGCTGGCATTCTTCGGATTGATGGCTTTGACGCCTCTCCGTACGCAACTGATTCTCCGTACGCAACTGATTCTCCGTACGCAACTGATTTAGTCAGCCCAAACGTTTCTTCGATCGCAAGCCGTCGCGGCACTCCACGACAGCAAGCCGGCGCGCCTGGTCCTGGCGGTTGGTGCGATCAGAACTTCACCGTCAGATCCACCCATCCCTGCGGCAGCATCTGCAGCACCTGCGCCTCGAGCCATTTGTCTGCGCCGGTCAAGATGGCCACGCCGGCCAGGCCGAGAATGACGGCAAACACGCCGCGCACCCGCTCGATGCGGGTCAGCACCCAGTTGCGCGCCTTGGCAAACCCAGTGCGCGAGGCATAGGCCACAGCCACCAGCGGAATCGCGGCACCCAGCCCGAAGATGCCCAGCACCACGCCGCCGCGCAGCAGCCCGCCTTCGCTGGCCACCAGCGTGAGCGCCGAGCCGAGCAGGGGCCCCGAGCAGGGGCTCCAGACCAGACCCAGCACGGCCCCGAGGCTGAAGGCCCCCATGAGCGAGCCGCTGTCCAGTCGCATGCTGGCCGCATTGGCCGAAGTGGCGATCGGCATCATCCATTGCGTGAACCGCTCGCCCCAGGACGGAATCAGCATCACCAGGGCAAAGGCGATCAGCAGGATGGCGCCACCAAAGCGCACCGTGTCTGAATCGATGCCCAGCGCAGGCCCGAGCGCGCCGAGCGCCATGCCGATCAGAGCAAACGAAGCGGTCATGCCCACGCCCATCGCAATCGGGGCGAATCGATTGCCCTGCAGGGCACCGCCCACCACCAGGGGCAGAAGCGGAAAGACACAGGGCGAGAGGGTGGTGAGGCTACCCGCTGCCAGGCTGATACCGAGTTGGGGCAAGGACAGAGACAGGGACATGAGGCCTTTGTAGCGTCAAGGGTTGAGACCGGCGGCTGCGATCTAAGTCAGGTGTCAGAGCGCGGTCTTGAGCAGTGCGCGGATCTTGTCGGGTGCGGTATCGCCCACGATGCGACCGGTTTCCTTTTCGCCCTTGAATGCAACGAGTGTGGATTGGCTGCGCACCTTGTGCGCCCGGCGCAGGTCTTTTTCCTTGTCGTAGTCGGCCACCAGCACGGTGAGTTCAAGACCCGCTTCTTTTTTCAGGGTCTCCAGCGTCTGCTGCTGCACCTTGCAGGTCGGGCACCAGTCGGCATGAAAGATCACGACCACGGGCTTACCCGCCTTCTGGGAGGAGGCAAACTCGGTACCCGTGTAGGGGCGAATCTCCAGGGCCTGCGCCCAGGAGCCCGCGACAAGAAACAGGGTCAAGGTCAGGGATCGAAGGAGGTTCAAAGCGGACATATCAAGCGTTCCTGAAAAGACGGACAATGCGACAACGGCTGACACAGTATGGGGGTGGACGACTTCAGCAGGGTGACAGACCCTATGAGTCGGACGTCAAATGACCTCGATGAGGTGGACGGCAAATGACCCCATTGAACATGAGCAGGGAGATACAGCATGGATGACGTCCTGATCCGCGGCGCGCAGATCGTTGATGGCAGTGGCGCGCAGGCCTTCAATGGCAACCTCAGTGTCAAGGATGGTGTGATCACCGGAGTTGGCGCCCAGGCATCGGGCTCGGCCCGCCAGGTCATCGATGGGGAGGGCTGCATCCTCACACCCGCCTGGGTCGACATTCACTCGCACTACGACGGACAGGTCACCTGGGATGAGGCCATGGAGCCCTCGTCAGGCCACGGCGTGGGTACCGTGGTGATGGGCAACTGCGGTGTGGGCTTTGCGCCGGTGTCACCGGGTGGCGAGCAGCAGCTCATCGAGCTGATGGAGGGGGTGGAGGACATCCCGGGTTCGGTGCTGAGCGAGGGCATGCCCTGGGGCCAGTGGTCGAGTTACCCCGAATACCTCGATCTGCTGGCCAACCGGCGCTATGCACTCGATGTCGGCTCCATGATTGCCCATGGGCCTGTGCGCAATGCGGTCATGGGCGAGCGCGGTCGTCGGGACGATACCGCCACGCCGGCCGAACTGGCTGCCATGCAGTCGGTGGTGACCGAAGCACTTCAGGCCGGCGCTTTGGGGTTTTCAACCTCACGCATTCGTGGGCATCGCACGGTGCGTGGCGACCCCGTGCCGGGCACCTTTGTCGACGAGGCTGAAGTGCTGGCCTTCGGTCATGCACTCAAGCGTGCGGGGCACGGCGTGTATCAGGTGATTCCCTCATCCACGGTGGGCAGCGCCCCCGCGCTGGGCGGCGAGCGTCATACCCTGATGGAAGAGATCGAGCTGATGGGCCGGGCCTCGATTGCCAATGGGCGTCCGCTGACCTTCACGCTCTTTCAGATCGATGAATGGAAAGACCTCTGGCGCGAGGCGCTCGCCCGCGTGGTTGAGCTCAATGCCCAGGGCGCTCAGCTCTATCCGCAGGTGGGCGCCCGCCCGACGGCCATTGTGATGAGCCTGGCCACCTACCACCCGTTCATGCGCAAGCCGAGCTACCTGGCGCTGCGCGATCTGCCCTTGCCCGAGCGGGTACGCCGCATGGCCGATCCGGCCTGTCGGGCGCGCATTCTGGCCGAAACCAATCAGCCGCATGAATGGCCGGGCAAGATGGACAATGTGGTCGCCAACATGATGCCCCTGTGGCACCAGACCTATCGGCTGGCCGATGCCCAGGACCACGAGCCACAGGCATCGCTGAGCATCGAGGCCCTGGCTCGCGCCCAGGGCCGTGAGCCGGCGCAGCTGATGTATGACCTGTTGCTTGAAGACGAGGGCCGCGCCTTCGTGATGCGCTACTTCACCAACTACAGTGATCATGACCTGGAGGCCGTGCGACAGATGCAGGAGCATCCCGCAACGGTCAGTGGCCTGGGCGATGCCGGGGCCCATGTGAGCGTGATCTTTGATGCCGTTCATCCGACCTACATGCTCACCCACTGGGTACGCGATCGGGTGCGCGGTCCGCGTCTGGGTCTGGAGCATGTGGTGCATCGGCAGACCCTGCGCAATGCGCGCCTCTTTGGGCTGAATGATCGAGGCGCACTTCGGGCGGGACTACGCGCTGATCTGAATCTGATCGATCTGCAGGGCCTTCGGCTCGGGCCGCTCGCTGTGCATCGCGATCTGCCCGCCGGTGGCGTGAGGCTTTTGCAGCCTGCGCAGGGCTATGTCGCGACCTTTGTGAATGGCATTCAGACCCGCGCAAATGACAGCGACACGGGGCTTCGGCCTGGACGCCTCATTCGCGGGGGCAGGGGCACTCAGCTGCGCTGATCAACAGCCCGAAGGTGGCGGGTATGAATGCCGATGGTGTTGGTCATCGGCCAGTTGAACTCGGGCTCGAAGCGCACCAGCACTTCGCTGCCTGCATGAAGCACCACCACACCCCGACGCCCGCAGAGTTCGCCGCGCGTGACCTCCACGCGCTGCCCCGACCGCCAGGAAGCGGTCGTTTCGCATTCATGCACGGCGTCGATCAAGGGCATGGTCATGATGGGCAGGATGAGGATGTCAAGACACAATTAAGAATGAATTGATACCCGGGTGAGCGGTGCGGAAAGCTCAGTTTCGATGGCCGTGTCCGTGTTTGTGCCCATGCCCATGCCCATGGTCGCGACCTTGCCCCGGCGGCACGCAGCCGTCCTTGCGCAATCCGGGCGGGCAATGCCCCCCTTGATGGACTGATCCGGCGGGCACGATGACTGTCGATCCCTGGGGGTAGCGCACCGTATTGGAATGGTCGTGCTGTCCGTCGCTGACCGATGCCCCAATGGCCGCGCCCAAGCCTGCGCCGACGGCAGCGCCCACCACGGCGCCCGTGGTACCGCCCGCCTGCTGACCGATCACAGCGCCTCCCGCTGCGCCCACTGCGCCGCCCACAATCGCACCCGTGCGTGGGTCGGTTGCCTGCACCGCACCGGCAGTCGCGAGTCCGGCGCACAGGATGACGGCCGCGCGCACGCGAACGAGGGCAGTGCGTGCGCCAGGCGACACGCACGCGGCGGTGGAAGACCAGAAGAGGCTTGGTGTGAACGGGTTGATCATGGCGGGCTCCTGATGAAACGCCAATTATCGCCGGAGCGTCGCAGAGCAACCGCCGATCGCGCAGCAACGCCCGGGATGAAACGGCACCTGGAGCCGACGAACGGGCATGGGGTATCCTGCCGTCGTGGGCTGACCTCACCGCCCGTACCGTTCCAGCACCTCATAGACCGAGACATCTCGGCTCACCAGGAGACTTCACCGGTGCCAGCCATACAGGCCGTACTCTGGGATTTTGGAGGCGTGATCTCGTCGAGCCCGTTCGAGGCCTTCGCCCAGTACGAACGCGAGCGTGGTCTGCCAAAAGATTTTCTGCGGACCGTCAACGCCACCAACCCGCATGACAATGCCTGGGCCCGGCTCGAGCGCAGTGAGTTCGATCATGCGGCGTTTGATGAAGCCTTTGCCCTGGAGAGCCGGGCGCTGGGTCACGAGGTGAGGGGGCGGGATGTGTTGCCGCTGTTGTCCGGCAGTATCCGGCCCGAGATGGTTCAGGCCCTGCACCGGCTGCGCGAGACCTTTCGCCTGGGCTGCATCACCAACAACTTCAAGTCCATGTCGGCAAGCCCCATGGGGGGCCTCTACAAGGGCGAGATCATGGCGCTCTTTCATCATGTGATCGAGAGCGCCAAGGTGGGTCTGCGCAAGCCCGATCCCCGTATCTATCGCATGATGACCGAAGCCCTCGAGGTTGATCCTGCAGCCTGTATCTACCTCGACGACCTTGGCATCAACCTCAAACCTGCCCGTGAAATGGGCATGCACACCATCAAGGTGGGCGAGGCCAGGCCCGCGCTTGAAGAACTGCAGCGACTCACGGGTGTTGTACTGGTTGAGTAAACAAAAGCTTCCACAGGTCCGGGCGCAGCACGAAACCCGGATCCTTGCGGTGACTGAGATTCCCTGAAGACATGGAGACCTGGAATGACCACGGAACTGATTGAACGCATTGAAGGCGGTATCGCCACCCTGACCCTGAATCGCCCCGAGGCCCGTAATGCCCTCACCAGCGGGATGATGAGCGCGCTGGCCGAGGCGTTGCCCCGGCTGGCTGCCGATCCCGCCGTACGGGTCGTGGTGCTCACCGGAGCCGGGCGGGCGTTCTGCTCGGGCGGCGACGTGAAGGGCTTTGCCCAGCGGGCTGCAGGCGCGCCACAGACCATGACCTTTGATCACAAGGTCCACGACCTGCGCATGCGCATGGAGGCGGTGCGCTGGCTGCACGAGATGCCCAAGCCCACGCTGGCCGTGATCCCCGGTCCTGCGGCCGGTGCCGGTCTGTCGATCGCACTGGCCTGTGACATGCGCATTGCGGCAAACGACGCCAAGATGACCACGGCCTTCTCCAAGGTCGGGCTCTCGGGCGACTTTGGCGGCAGTTACTTCCTCAACCACCTGGTGGGCGCGGCCAAGGCCCGCGAGATGTACTTCACCGCGCAGGTGCTCAGTGGCGAAGAGGCAAGCAAGATCGGTCTGGTGAATCGCGCAGTGCCGTATGAGCAGCTCGAGGCTGCGGGCAAGGCCTTCGCGCATGAACTGCTCAATCTGCCGACAGTGGCGGTGGGCTACATGAAGCGCAATCTCAACACCGGCCTGCAGGGCACGCTGTCCGACGTACTCGACAGCGAGGCGATCCACATGATTCGCACCTTCGATACCGACGACCACAAGGGCGCCGCCAAGGCGTTTGTCGAAAAGCGCGCACCGCAGTTCAGCGGGCACTGAGAGTCTGTGGGTCGACGACGACGATCAAAGGAAAACCTCATGAAGCGATGGGCTGGCCGAGCAACGGCATTGGTCTGCGCGATGTCTGTGGCGGGTCTGCCCCTGCCCGGAGTCGCTGCGGTGCGATCGGTTGAGCTGACCTCCACAGGCGGTGAAGTCACCACCACACTGCCTGCAGGAACCACCGAGGTCGAGCTCGCAACCCAGCGGGCGGGCGCATGCCGGTTCGGGCGAACCTGGGGCTACGATCTGACCGCCCGCCAGCTCTGGGTGAGCGGTGGATGCTCGGGATCGTTCACGGTTCATGTGCGCGACGAGCCCACCGCGGCGCAGGCAAGCAACCCCGATAACTCCAACGCCGCTGCCGGCCTGGCTGCCATGGCGGCGATTGCGGGGGTGGCCATCCTGGCCAGTCAGCACAACAAGCACCGCCAGGACAACAATGGTTACGTGCCGCCTGCGCCACCGCCCCCGCCCTCCGGGGGTGGCTATTACCCGCCTCCCAACTGGGGTGGAGGCTATCAACCTCCATCGGGCTATCCCCAACCGCGAGGAGGCGTGATTCGCAACAGCGCCGGCATGTGCATCGACATGCAGGGCGGTCGTGTCGGGCCCAATGTGCCAGCCAGCCTGTTTCAGTGCCATGGCAAGGTCAACCAGCAGTTCCAGTGGTCGCCCAGGGGCGAATTGGTGGTCGGCGGACACTGCCTCGATATTGCCGGGCGCAGTTCAGTCGACGGTGCGCGCATCGTGGCCTGGTCGTGTGACGGCAGCCCCACGCAGCAATGGGGCGTGCAGGGGGCGTCGATTCGCAATCGGTATACCGGTCAGTGCATCGATCTGGCCAACAACAATTCAGCCAATGAGGCACCCATCATTGCCTACCGTTGCCATGGGGGCCAGAACCAGCGCTGGTTCTGGTAAGCCACTGAAGCCGATGGGCTGAGTCCCATCAGGAGAATGCCGACATGACCCCGAATCAACTCGCGTGCGTAGCAGCAACGCTCGTTCTGCTGTCCCTGGGAGGGCCTGCACTGGCCCAGGGCAGCCCCAGTGCCTCGCGCAGCAGTTTTACCCAGGCGGACCTCAACAACGACGGCAAGATCGGTCTCGATGAGTTTCACAAGGACATCGTGCGCGGATTCCATGCGCTTGATTTCGACCGGGATGGATCCATCACCGATGCGGATATCCGCTCCCTGCCTGATCGAGCCCATGTAAGGGCTCTCGAGCGCATGCTGCGCCGCGCGGACGCTGACAAGGACGGCAAGCTGTCCTTCTCGGAGGTGGTCAAGGTCCGCATGAGCGACTTCGATGCCGCCGACACCGACAACGACTCGATGATCTCTCTGGCCGAGGCCCTGGCCTTTGATGCCAAACGCCGAGAGCAGCTGCAGGCCGACCGCGAGGCGCGGCGGCAGGCCAGGGCTGCCTCGCGCTAGCGTCTGTGCGCCTGTGGCGAGCGGCGGGCGAGGGTGAGCGGCCTGTCAGCTGCCTGCGATCGGTCAAAGACCCCGGCCCCCGGGCATCCGACGCGTGGCGCCAGACCGGCCTCAGGATTTGCCGGGCCTGACGGCGCTCAGGATTTGCCGGGCCTGACGGCGCTCAGGATTTGCCGCGGCTGGCCGCGCGCTCAGCCTGGCGCGCGACAAAGGCCTCGATCCCTTCGCGCGATTCGCGGGTCTGGGCCACATTGCAGAAATTCTCAACGGCAGCAGCCACACCCTTGCGGTAGTCGGAATCGATCTCCCGCATGAACATCTCCCGAGCCATGCGCAGCACGCGCTGGGGCTTGTCGGCCAGCACCCGTGCAAGCTCGAGTGCGGCGCTCAGGCTGTTGCCGGTATCGACCACCCGCGTCACGATGCCCAGTTCATGGCCTTCTTCAGGGCTGAAGGTGCGGCCGGTGAAGAGCAGGTCAAATGCACGGTGTCGCCCCACGATGCGCGGAAGGTGCGTGAAATGGATGGCCGGGATCACGCCCACGTCGATTTCCGGGTAACCCAGGGTAGCGCCACGCTCGACCACCATCATGTCGCAGGAGATGGCCAGGGTCATGCCGCCACCGCGCGCGGTGCCATTGACCGCTGCAATCGAGGGTTTGCCCAGACGGAACTGCAGATCGGTGAACCGCGTGTACAGACGCTCAAGCAGGGCTCGGCTGTTCTCCCAGTCGCCCTGGGCAAAGGCCTTCAGATCAAGTCCTGCGCTGAACCGCCCGGGTACCGCACTGCCCAGGACGATGACATCGACCTCATCATCGGCGCTGGCCCGTTCGAAGGCGGCCAGCACGGCATCGAGCAGGGGCACCGTCATCGCGTTGACGGGTGCATGGTCCATCAGGATGCGTGCGATTCGGTCCTGCACTTCGTAGCGAACCAGGGGGGCAGGTGGGGTCATTGAGCTTTTCCTCGCAAAAGAACGGACTTCAGAGGCGCGATGGTGTCCGGGGAACCCTCGTGGGGTCAGAGCGTTTTCAGGGCTCGCCAGAGAGCCACTGCATCGGCGCCTCCGGCATCGCGCGCATCGGGTCTAACGGCGGTGTGCACCATCACCAGCTGACGCGCGGGGTGAACATAGAGCGCCTGACCACGGACACCCAACAAGGCGAACGAGCCATCGCCATCCGGGAAAATCCAGGTCTGGTAGCCGTAGCCGAAAAATCGACGGGTCTGGCGGGGATTGACCTGCATCCGGGTCATTTCCGTAAGCCAGTCCGAGGGCACGATCTGACGGCGACCCACCCGTCCCCCCTCGGCCAACATCATGCCCAGACGTCCCCAGTCGGGCAGGGTGGCCTGAAAGCCCATGTAACCCACTTCCAGGCCTGACCGATCGACCAGCCAGCTGGCTGCAGACTGGGCGCCCATGGGCTGCCAGATCTCGCGTGCAAAGACCCTCGAGAGTGGTTCGCCAAAGGCCTCGCGGGTGGCCAGAGCCAGCACGAAGGTTTCGGCCGAAGCGTAGTACCAGCGATCTCCGGGCCGGGCTTCGCGCTCGTTGAAGGGCGTCACCACCTGGGCTCCCCCTGCGCTTTGACCTTGGATTCCGCGGCGGCTCAGGATTGCGGAGTCATCGGTCCCGTCGTAGTCCTCGCGAAACCGAACTCCCGACGACATGGTCAGCAGATGCCTCAGGGGCGTTCGCCCATACTCAGTGCCCCGCAGTCCTGTGGCGTAGCGCTCGGCGGGGTCGTCGATTGACCGGATTCGACCCTGAGCCAAGGCGAGCCCGGTGAGGATCGCGGTCAGGGTCTTGGCCATCGAGAACGAGGTCATCCGATGCTCTGGCCCTCGGCCGTACTGATACCGTTCAACCAGAACCTCGTTGTCGCGGGCGATCAGGAGTCCGGTGACCGGATTGCGCTCGCAGTAGTCATCGATGCCGAACTGACCCGAGCCTCTGGGCCCAGCGCCCAGGTAGCGGATCGTCGGTTCCTGTGCTGCGCGCACGACCGTGCGCGCCGCGCCAGGCGCAGCGCCTGGCGTCGGTCGAGCGTCAAATATCTGATCCAACCGGGAGAAGGCATCGACGCTGTTTTCGGCGCGCCACCAGTTGGCAGGCGTGGCGGTACCGAATCGTCCGGTGATGTCGACATATCGCCCTCGATCCGGCCCGCCCGGGTTACGGCCCACGCCGCCCTCAAAGCGAAAGGCAGACGCCGCGCCGGATGCGCCAGCCTTGACCCGGCCTGCGTCCGATGCGCCGTCTTGAGGGCCCAGGGCCGGATCGGTTGCGCAGGCGACAAGGCCCAGGCTGGTCATGCCGAGCGGGGCGGTGAGCCCCAGGCTGCTGATACCCAACAACGACCGGCGACGTTCCGAAGGGCGAGGGCCATTCAGAAACGGGGTGGACCCCGTTGCCGTCGGGTGTGTCGCCTTGCGTTGCATCAGCAGGCCCGGCGCAGGTCAGGCGGCCTTCAGCTGAAGGCGCCTGGCATGCAAGATGGGCTCGGTGTAGCCCGAGGGCTGGGTCGTGCCTTCAAACACCAGATCACAGGCCGCCTTGAAGGCAAAACCGCTGAAGGCCGGTGCCATAGCGCGGTATTGCGGATCTGCCGCGTTCTGGCCATCGACCACGGCCGCCATGCGCTGCATCACCTGCATCACCTGCTCGCGGCTGACCACGCCATGACGCAGCCAGTTGGCGATGTGTTGCGAAGAGATCCGGCAGGTCGCCCGGTCTTCCATCAGACCCACGTTGTTGATGTCGGGCACCTTGGAGCAGCCCACGCCCTGATCCACCCAGCGCACCACGTAACCCAGGATCCCCTGGGCATTGTTCTCGAGTTCGGCCGTGATGTCGGCTGTAGACCAGTTGGTGGAGGGCGCCAACGGAATCGCCAGAATGTCCGACAGCTTGGCACGTCGCCCGCCGCGGGCGATCTCGGCCTGACGCGCCAGCACATCGACCTGATGGTAGTGCGTGGCATGCAGCGTGGCGGCTGTGGGGCTGGGTACCCAGGCACAGTTGGCGCCGGCCTGCGGATGGCCGATCTTTTGCTGCAGCATGGCCTGCATCAGATCGGGCATGGCCCACATGCCCTTGCCAATCTGGGCACGGCCAGTCAGGCCGCACATCAGGCCGATGTCGACATTCCAGTTCTCGTAGGCGCCAATCCAGGCCTGGGCCTTCATGTCGGCCTTGCGCACCATGGGGCCGGCCTCCATGGAGGTATGAATCTCGTCACCGGTGCGATCGAGGAATCCGGTGTTGATGAAGGCCACGCGATGACGGGCAGTACGAATGCATGCCTTGAGATTGACTGTGGTGCGACGCTCTTCATCCATGATGCCGAGCTTGACCGTGTAGGCGGGCAGCCCGAGCAGCTGCTCGACCTTGGTGAAGATGGCATCGGCAAAGCCGACTTCTTCGGGGCCATGCATCTTGGGCTTGACCACATAGACCGAACCCTGGACCGAGTTGCGCAGCCCTGCGGTCTTCTTCAGGTCGTGCATCGCGATCAGCACGGTGCACATTGCATCGAGCAGGCCTTCGGGGGCCTCGAGGCCGTCGCGATCGATCACGGCCGGGTTGGTCATGAGGTGACCCACATTGCGCACCAGCATCAGCGATCGCCCCTTCAGGGTGAGCTTGGAGCCGGTGGGGCTGATGTAGTCGCGGTCTTCAGCCAGGCGACGCTGGAAGCTGCCCGCGCCTTTGGCCACGGTCTCCACCAGATCACCTTTCATGAGGCCCAGCCAGTTGCGGTAGGCCAGTGCCTTGTCTTCACCATCCACCGCAGCGACTGAATCCTCGCAGTCCATGATGGTGGTGATGGCGGCTTCGATCAGCAGATCAGCCACGCCTGCGGCGTCGGTCTTGCCGATCGCATGGTTGCGATCGATCACGATCTCGATATGCAGCCGGTTGTGACGCAGCAGGATGGCCGAGGGCGCAGCCGCATCACCTCGATAGCCGGCGAGGAGGGCGGGATCGGCCAGATGAAGCGCACCGCCCGCGGTCTGCGCAAGCAACTGGCCGCCCTCAACGAGATAGGCAGTGACATCAGCGTGACTGCCGCCGGCCAGGGGCGCAGCCTGATTCAGAAAGTGACGCGCCCAGGCGATCACCTTCGCTCCGCGCACCGGGTCGTAGCCGCCCGGTTGTGGCGCCTCGCCCATGGCATCGGTGCCATAGAGCGCGTCGTAGAGACTGCCCCAGCGCGCATTGGCCGCATTGAGCGCATAGCGCGCATTCATGACCGGTACCACCAACTGGGGGCCGGGGATGTTTGCGATCTCGTCGTCGACATGGGCCGTGTCGACCTGAAAGTCTTCGCCTTCGGGTAACAGGTAGCCGATTTCCTGGAGGAACGCCGTGTAGGCCGCCGCATCATGGGGCTGGCCCGAGCGGGCCTTGTGCCAGGCATCGATCCTGGCCTGGAATGCCTCGCGGGTGGCCAGCAGTGAACGGTTGCGCGGGCCGAGTTCGTGGACCAGCTCGGCGAGCCCTTTCCAGAAGGTGTCGGGGGCAATGCCGGTACCGGGCAGAGCCTCGGTTTCGATCATCTGGTGCAGGCGG
>Ga0315905_10004666_pt1 | contig 14014 bp, 16 predicted proteins | sample LakEriMetagenome_5_FD_203522 | JGI IMG/M metagenome (GOLD analysis project Ga0315905, IMG submission 203522) | Freshwater fungal communities from buoy surface, Lake Erie, Ohio, United States - Buoy 4 MA121 | ecosystem: Environmental > Aquatic > Freshwater > Lake | place: USA: Lake Erie, Ohio... | reverse complement strand
TTCAACCTAAAGGTTGACTGTGCATGAACGGCAGCAAAGAAGTGGGCAATAGCGTTTGCTCCACCCTTATGTCACATCAGCTAAATACCTCACTCTCATTGAAGTCACCACGAGTCATCGTTGCCGGTGTTCTCTTTCTAGCCGCATTGCTCTCATCATTTGCCTTTGCAGCACTCTCTGATCGCAGCTCTGGATATTGGGTTGTTTCACACCCCGTCGCGGCTGGATCCTTACTCACATCTGGAGATTTAGAACTTATCGATGCTTCCCTCGTCGATAATCAAGATCTCTATTTGGCTGAAGATCTATCTCCGATTGGATCAACAACTACAAGATATATCGCAGCAGGTGAGTTTGTTGCAACGAGTGCCGTCACTGAAGATCTCCAGGAATTTGATGCTGAGCAGGTACCTCTCAATATCGCAGCGTCAGATATCCCAGAGACGATCGAAATAGGTGAGCCAATAAGTATTTATTGGGTTCCAGAACCGCAAGATGCGCAGAGTCTGAGTACTCCTGAACTCCTGCTCACGGGGATATTTCTTCGATCTATCGATCGTAAAAGTTCTAACTTCGGAAACGGGCTGGCAATCACAGTCTCGGTTGATAATTCACAGGTCCAACGGTTATTGGCTGGGACATCAAATGGAAGATTAGTAATTGTTAAATCAAATGGCTGAGCTCAACGTCATCACAGCAATCAAAGATCCAGAGTTCGAGGCGATGGTAGCTGGAACGCTCTTCTCGCATGGATGGAGCGTTATCTTCCGAGCGTTAGATGTGGACTCCTTGCACAATTTTCTTATGACATCTACTGAGTCCAAACCTTTACTTATCTACTCGAGTGATGTCTCAGACTTAGATTCGAAGACACTGGAATCTCTTTCGCCATACTTGGATCGAGCAATTGGTTTTCTTTCCTCTCATCAGAGTGAAGTAGTGGATGGGTATCTCATGAGACCAAGTGATGAGTTTGAATTATTGGCCATAATTCGCTCGCCCCACAGAGCGCCCATGCTGAGATCAGTAAGCGCGCATCAAATGCCATCTCGCTGCACGATGATCGCTCTCACGGGAGTAAATCATGGTGAGGGTGTGACACTTACGGCTCTTAATCTTGCTATCGAACTTACCCTCGTGGGCAAGAAAGTCTTGCTCATTGATGCTCATCACCAGATGCCGGCTATCGCTACGATGTTAGGGGAGCGGCATGCAAATAAAGAAGTTCTCAAGGAAGTAAGTCCGACGCTTCAAATCTTTGAAATTACTCGCCACAATGCATTACAAGCTGTTGACCTGATCCTCGAAGCGAGTCTTCACGTAGATTTCATTCTCATAGATCTTGGTCTTACTACCTACTCGGAACCCTCGTTGCTTGATCGACGTTGGGAGAGTGCTTTTTCGACATGGGTATTAGAAGCTGCAGATGATCTATGGATATTTTCTTCACCAGGTGTTGTAAGTTCACGTGCGCTACGCGAGATCACAACGGCTCTGCCTCAGATGACAATCCGTGGACGAGTTACCTATCTCCTCGCACAACGTATACCTGGCAAAAAAGGAGATGAACAGGAAGAGAGATTTCTCTCTGTCGTCTCGCCAACACGACCACATGCTCTACGAATACTTCCACTGGACCTTAGAGGTGTCAGCGCTGCTGCCCAAGATCGCTCAATTCTGATCGAGAGTAATTCCAGAGGCACACTTCGGCGATCACTTGCAGCGATAGCGCTCGAACTTACTCAATAGCCTCACACCTTGTACGCTTAGCAATATGCGCAGCTATGCAGGAGTTTCAGTTGATGAGCTAGAGGCTCTCCTTGCGAGCACTTCAATCTCAATTCCTACCCTCTTCGCTCCCACCTCAGAGTTCATTGCCACCCATTCAGAGCTCGGCGAAGAAGAACACGAGTTCATACTCTCGATGTTGGCAGCTGAAGAATCACTTGAGCTGGGTGAAGCTGGACAAGGTTATGTACTTGCAGTTGAAGTGCCAGATTCTCTGATCAAAGAAATGGGTGCAGATAGCATCTCAATTGATCAACCAATTGCACTTGATTGGATTGCCTGCATCTTTCTAGTTTCACCAGATGGTGAGGATCTCACCTGGTTTGCCATTCAAGAAGTTGCTTCTATGTTGCCTAGTTGGAGAAAGTAATGCCAACTATCGAAGAATTTATTCACGGCAAGAGCCCACTCACTCCATCCCAGGTTTATCGCCTCCGTGAGCTCGTTGCAGATTGGCAATTGCTCTCGGATCTTTCATTTGCTGACCTGATTTTGTGGGTTCCGCTTCGCAAAGATATGAAGAGTTGGCCAACAGGCTATGTTGCTATCGCACACATTCGCCCCATGACTGCTGCAACTGTCTTTGCACATGACGTGCTGGGTGAGGAAATTCGCTGGGGTCAGCGCCCACATATTGATCAAGCGTTATCGAGTGCGGAAATTATTCGTGACACTGTTCCTGAAAAGGTCGGCGACCTCTTGATTAAAGAAGAGACGATACCTGTTCTCTATCAGGGTGAAGTAATTGCAGTAATTTCCCGCCACCGAGATTCAGAACTTATGCGTCAACCATCTCGTCTGGAACTTAACTACCGTGAAATTGCACATCAGCTCTATCGCATGGCAGCTGAAGGAAATTTTCCATACGAACATGCGAATTCATTCTTTGATCCAGCACCACGTGTAGGAGATGGATTGCTCCGTTTAGATATCAACGGAGTGATCACATATGCAAGCCCTAATGCTCGATCAGCATTTAGTCGTTTGAGTTGGAATAGCGCTCTTGAAGGTCATTTATTGGCAGAGGTTGCAGAACAAATTGCTTCACCACAAAGTCAGGCGCATGAAGAAGCACTGCGAGTACAACTCTCAGGGCGAGCGATTAGGCGAGTTGAGATGGAAAATAGTGGAGGAACTATTGAACTTCTCGTACTTCCACTTATTCAAGGCAGTGATCGCATTGGTGCGTTGGTCCTGCTGCAGAATGTGACTGAACTCAGACGACGTGAGCGCGAACTCGTCACTAAAGATGCGACTATTCGTGAGATCCACCATCGAGTAAAAAACAATTTACAGACAGTATCCGCCTTGCTTCGTCTACAGGCTCGTCGGATCGATGATCCCGCAGCTAGCGCTGCACTCAATGAAGCAGTTCGACGTATTGCCTCTATCGCTCTTGTGCATGAAACACTCTCATCCGGCACCGATGCATCCGTTGCCTTTGATGATGTTCTCGATAGATTGGTGTCGCACTCACTTGACTTGAGCTCACGCATGAATGAATTAGTGATCACTCGAAGTGGCCAATTAGGATCACTCGACCCCGCGATCGCAACTCCTTTATCCCTTGTCGTTACTGAGCTCATTCACAACGCTTTAGAGCACGGCCTTGAAAATGGCGGTAGCTCGCTAGAAATCCTTCTTGAACGTAGTACAGGTATCGCCCACATTTCAATTATCGATAACGGAGTGGGTCTACCTGAAGGATTTGATCTCACGACTTCATCTAACTTAGGTTTACAAATTGTGCGAACCCTTACAGAAAATGAACTTAAAGGGCAATTAGTTTTGGAATCAACAGAGCGTGGAACCACAGCCCGACTTACATTCCCGATCTAGGCCCGATTAATTGGAGGCCAGATTAATTATGTGGATCCATAGTCCGAGCACGATTTCGAGCCGCACGACGCTTCAGTGCACGACGCTCATCTTCTGAAAGCCCGCCCCATACTCCAGCATCCTGACCGCTTTCAAGAGCCCATGAGAGGCAGGCTTCGCGCACGATGCAACGCTGACAGACTTTCTTCGCCTCTTCGATCTGAGTGATCGCTGGGCCGGTGTTTCCAACTGGGAAGAAGAGTTCAGGGTCTTCATCGCGGCATGCTGATTGATGTCGCCAATCCATGATCTCTCCTTTACAAATGCGCGCTGCCATACGATGAGATTTCATCTGGCGGAACGCATATTCTCTCGCGTATTACTCTCTTAAACAAGAAGGTAGCGAAAAAGATTTCGTATTTCAGGGTGATATAGACCGCACTAATTCTTAACTCAGTGCCCCCGACAGGAATCGAACCTGTGCACCCGCCTCCGGAGGGCGGTGCTCTATCCCCTGAGCTACGGGGGCGCAGGTATCCCTAGTTTACGTGAAGAAAGTTCTCTCTAACCATGAAAGACTTCTCCCATGAGCGCAACACATGAGATCGCATATTTCGCCACCGGCTGTTTCTGGGGAGCTGAGCGTAGATTCTGGTTGCTCGATGGTGTCATCGAGACTTCAGTCGGCTATATGGGTGGTAAAACTTCCTCACCGAGTTACGAGCAGGTCTGCACAGGTTCAACTGGTCATGCTGAAATGGTCGCAATTACCTTTGATCCATCACTGATTACTTACAATCGTTTACTTGAAGAATTTTGGGTAATGCACGATCCCACCTCTCTCAATGCTCAAGGTGGGGATATCGGTACCCAATATCGAAGTGCGATCTACACCGCTGACGATCAACAGATGGTGATAGCGATGAATTCACGAGATCGTTATCAAGATGCGCTCACTTCTGCTGGACTTGATCAGATAGTCACGGAGATCAAGAGTGCCTCAGGGATGGAGTATTTTCTCGCCGAGGAGTATCACCAGAAATATCTGGCGAAGAATCCGAACGGCTACGACTGCCACTCAAGTACGGGCGTTGCCTTCCCCGCTTAGCGCTCGCCCCTTGTTATTTGCAGAATCTGGCGATACTTTTACAGTTGTTGCAGTTTTTTACAGTCGCCCTCGGCTAGCAACGACACAGTTGAGCTAGGAGCTAGTGTGGCAGGAATCAAAGAGATCGCAGCTCTCTCCGGAGTCTCGATCGCGACCGTCTCACGTGCATTACGCGGTCTGCACCATGTCAATCCGGAGACACGCAAAAAGATCATCGATGCTGCAGAATCACTTGGATACCCCATCGAATCCGATTCAAATAAATCAACCGCACATCGAACAAATAGCGTAGGAATTGTCGCGCCATACATTTCTCGTTGGTACTTCGCACAGGTAATTAGCGGTGCAGAACAAGCACTTCGCGAAGCAGGCCTTGATCTACTTCTCTATAACTTTAGTCAGATGAAGGGGCGTGAGCGCCTCTTCCAGCACCAACTTCTTAAAGGTCGTGTAGATGCTTTGATTGTAATCAGTCTTCCACCGACGGAGGAAGAGTTTGAATCAATGCTCAGCCTGGGTATTCCAGTGGCTCTAGTCGGAATGCATCATAAAGATTGCGCAAGCGTTGCAATAGATGATGTTGCAGCCGCGCGTACAGCAACACAACATTTAGTTAATCAAGGACATCGCAACATTGCTCTGATGTCAGGCCACCCCGATGACCCATTTAATTTCAGCGTCCCCCAAGATCGTCGTAAAGGTTTTCTGCAAGCGTTAGTTGAAAATGGCCTTGAGTGGGACCCATCTCGCGAAGTTCATGGTGGTTTTACTATGCATACAGCCGCGCGAGCCATGGATGATCTCCTTGCGCGCCCTAATCGTCCGACAGCAATTTTTTGTGAGTCAGATGAGATGGCATTTGGAGTCATGCAGGCGATACGTCGTCATGGTCTTAAATGTCCCGATGACATTTCGATTATTGGTTTTGATGGACATGAGATGTCTGAGTTTTCAGAGCTGACGACAATCGAGCAACCAGTGCAACTGATGGGCGAGATGGCTGCATGGTCAATCATGGAGCGCCTTCGTAAACCCCTGAAAGAACCAGTTCCTCTCATTGTTCCAACAACACTTGTGGTTCGAAACTCGACAAAACGTCTAGCCCCCGAGCACTCTTAGTGGAATACTCACTATATGAGCGACATTGACGTCACAGCACCTTCTCTTGCCGAACTTGCAACACACCACAGCGAGAAATGGCGCGGCTTCGCTCCCGATGTAATTCCACTTCCTGTCGCAGAGATGGATTTTCCAGTGGCAGCCCCCATCCGAGAATTTCTCCACACAATGGTCGAACACTCAGATATGGGTTACCTCGGTCCAATTCCAGAACTTGGCACATCATTTGCATCCTTTACCAAGAAGCGATGGAACTGGAATGTAGATCCATTGCGCGTGCGTGTGGCAACTGATGTTGGGGTCGGTGTTGTTGAAATCCTTCGAGCCTTCACACATCCTGGTGATGGTGTCTTGATCAGCTCACCTGTTTATCAGAATTTCTACACCTGGATGAATGAGACCAAAGTGAAGAGCATTGATGTTCCCTTCATTCATCAACAATCAGATGATGTTTCACTCGCATGGAGTATTGATTGGCAAGGGATCGAAAAGGCTTATAGCAGCGGCATCAAAATTCACCTTCTCTGTTCGCCACATAATCCAATAGGCCGGGTCTACTCCCGAGAAGAGCTCAGTAAATTTCTTGCTTTGGCTGTCAAATATGATGTCATCATTATTAGCGATGAGATTCATTCACCTCTTGAATACTCCGAGCACCCATTCGTTCCAATGCTTAGCTTAGGCAAAGACGCTGAAAGTCATTGCGTTGTGGTAACGGCGGCAAGTAAAGGCTGGAATATCGCGGGACTTAAATGCGCAATTATTGTCTCTGCCAGCGATGCGATGCACGAAAGACTTAATGCTCTTCCACCTTCACTTCACTTTCGCGCATCACTCTTTGGCGCTTTTGCAACTGCTATTGCATTTGATAAATGCGTTCCTTGGCTCGATGCTGTCATCACACAGCTCGACCATAATCGCCATCTCATCTCAACACTGCTTGCCGAGCACTTGCCAGAAGTTAACTACAATCCTCCACAACACTCATACCTAGCGTGGTTGGATCTCTCAGCTCTCAACTTGGGTGATGAGCCAACAAAAGTCATTCTGGAGAAGACCAACGTGGCTTTTAATGCGGGCCACATTTATGGTGCGCAATGGGGACAATTTGCTCGCATGAATTTTGCAACAAGTCCTGAAATAATTACGCAAGCAATAACCCAGATGGCAAGGGGAATTCGTGGCTAGTGCTTATGACGCAATCGTTGTAGGTGGGGGACATAACGGACTTGTTGCTGCTGCGTACTTAGCCAAAGCTGGGAAGAAGGTGCTTTTACTCGAAGCAGCTGCCGAACTCGGCGGTGCCACTGCCAGCGTTCGAGCATTTCCTGAATTCGATGCCCGACTTTCTCGCTATTCATACTTAGTGGCGCTACTTCCAGATCAGATTGTGAAGGATCTTGGAATCAACTTCGAAACGTTGAGTCGTGAGGTTTCTTCATACACCCCATACGAAAAAGATGGCGTTCAAGATGGCCTGCTTGTTTCCACGAATTGGGATAAGGAAACTGCCGATTCATTTGCCAGACTTACAGGCTCTGATGCAGAAGGTGCTGCTTGGCAAAGCTTCTACTCAGAAATTGCCGAGTTTGCCGCTCGATCTGCACCATCGATGCTTCAACCCTTGATGACTCGTTCGCAGATGCGCAGATCTTTGAAAATGGATTCCGTTTGGGATTACATGATCGAACGTCCTATAGGTGAAGTAATTGAAGATCGATTTGCTGACGATCTCGTACGCGGAGTTGTTCTCACGGATGCGCTCATCGGTACGTTTATTGATTCCATGAGCATTCAAGCAAATATTTGTTTTCTTTATCACCTGATTGGTAACGGTGTGGGCCAATGGAAAGTTCCACGTGGGGGAATGGGCGCGTTGGTTACTGAACTTGAGCGAATTGCTCGTGGACATGGAGTCGAGATCCAGCTCAATTCACCGGTGAAGGCTATTCAAAGCAGCGGAGATCAGGTGAGAGTTTCCACTTCCGACGGATCCAGCTTTACTGCCACCGATCTTCTCTTTGCAGCTGCGCCACAAACGTTGGCAAAACTGCGAGGAAAGGTGCCACCTACATCTTTGCAGGGTTCACAGATTAAGATGAATATGCTTCTTACTCGTTTGCCACGATTAAAATCTGGTATCGATCCGCGCATCGCATTTGCGGGCACATTCCACATAAATGAAAGTTACTCGCACCTTAATCAGAGTTATGAGACTGCGGCTGCTGGAAAGATGCCAGATCGACTCCCACTTGAAATGTACTGCCACACACTTACCGATCCGAGCATCCTCTCTCCAGAATTAGCTCGTCAGGGATATCACACACTCACACTCTTCGGATTACACACTGATGCATCTCTCTTTGACGCCAACCCAGAACAATCACGGGATGCTGCAGTGGCTAGCGCTCTTTCCAGCCTTAATGAATATTTAGAAGATCCGATAGAGAGCGTGCTAGCAAGAAATTCAGATGGCACATATGCACTCGAAGCAAAATCTCCGCTTGATCTTGAAGAGGCGATCGGATTACCGCGCGGAAACATTTTTCATCGCGATCTAGATTTCCCATTTATTGAAGACGATGAAGCGACAGAGGTCCCGCAATGGGGCTGCGAAACTGATGACCCCCATATCGTTATTGCAGGAGCAGGTGCTCGCCGCGGGGGAGGCGTCAGCGGTATTGCAGGCCATAACGCTGCAATGTCAGTTCTCTCTCGCCGATAGTCTGCATTAGTCTTGCTCCATGAGCCACGATGCATCCAATGAGAAGCTCTCAACGAGAGCAGTTACTGCAGGCCGTCCACCTCGCGCCGACGATAGCCCACTCAATACACCGATCTCACTGAACAGTACCTTTACCGCTGGTGGACCAATCGGTTACGGTCGTTATGGCAATGACACATGGAGTGCAACAGAATCTGCAATTAGCGCACTCGAAGGTGGTCGTTCGCTGATTTTCTCTTCAGGAATGGCAGCAATTTCTGCAGCCTTTTCAATTCTTCCTTGGGGTGCACGTATTGTCGCTTCCAATCAAGGATATAGCGGAGTAATGACTCTTCTTGACCAATACAGTAAGAGCGGTCGACTTAAAGTTTCTCTTGTTGATATTTCACATACTGATGAAGTTCTTGCTCAACTGCCAGGTGCGGATTTGTTATGGCTAGAATCGCCAACAAATCCTTGTCTAGATGTCGCAGAGCTTCCACAATTAATTTCCGCAGCCAAGGCTGCAAAAATTCTCGTCATGGTTGATAACACATTTGCCACAGCCCTCACACAACGTCCTCTTGAAATGGGAGCAGATGTCGTCATGAACTCTGTTACCAAATTCCTCTCAGGTCATAGCGATGTTCTGATGGGATCACTCTCTACCAATAGCGCAGAACTCTTCGCCTCACTTGAAAGTTCTCGCAAATTTAACGGATCAATCGCTGGCCCTTTTGAGGCATGGTTGGCTCTTCGAGGGATCCGCACCTTCCCCCTTCGATTTGCCCAATCATGCAAGAGTGCTCAAGAGCTAGCTCAACGTTTAAGCGCTCACCCTAAAGTTTCGCGTGTTCGCTATCCAGGTCTTGTCACCGATTCACAGCATGAGCGTGCAAAGAAATTTATGGCCACCTACGGCGCAGTCCTCTCCTTCGAAGTTATTGGTAGTGGGCACGATGCAGATCGAGTCTGCGATAGTTCCTCGATCATTACCCATGCAACCAGCCTGGGCGGGGTGGAATCTCTCTGGGAACGCCGCCGCCGCTGGCCTATCGAGAGCCCTTCGGTTCCGGAAACACTCATCCGATTCTCTGTTGGCTGTGAGGATGTGGAAGATCTTTGGGAAGATATCCAAAGGGCGCTCTCTGCGATTTAACTCTGCTAGAGGGAATTTTCCGCGAAAGAGGGGTAAATTTAAGACATGAAAATCATTCGACGAATTCTCGCCGGGCTTGCTGTTATTGCCTTGGCATTTAAAGGCGTCGCATCATTTCTTTCTTGGGTAGAACGTCAAGATGATCAACCGGCAGAAGCATGGCTTGATGAAGAAGACTTGGATGAATCTGAACTCGAAGAAGCGTAAATGAGTTCTGAATACATCCCAGGTGCCTGCAATATCGGAGCGAGTGAAGTTCGAAGCCGCCAACTTGTTGCAGCCGTTGGGTTTCTACTCTTTATTACTTCCTCTATCGCTCTCTTGGGAGTCGATGCACCACGAGGTGCACGAATAGCACTCTTCTTCCCCTTGATGGTTGCAAGTATTGGCTGGGTTCAATCGCGTAAAAAGTTTTGCCTTGCCTATGGATTTATGGGCACATTCAATTTTGGAAAACTTGGCCAAATCTCACGCGTCGCCGATAAGGCAGCAAAGCGAGCAGATCGTCTGACTGCGATTTCGATAATGCTGCAGGCACTTGTTTATGCCGCAGCCGGTACAGCTGTGATGTATCTGCTACCCACGTCTATCTGGTAGCCCCTTACTTTTTCTCTCGTTTAGTGCCATTGTTAGAAGGCACCCCTGGAGAAATGAGGGTCCTCATGAAGTTAGTTATCCATTCACGCCATGCAGCTCTTGCGGAAGATTTTTCGCAGATTGTCGAAGAGAAAATTCAATCGCTCGAGCGATTTAGCGTTCTGATTGAGCGAATTGAAGTTGAAATCTTGCACGAAGCCAATCCACGCCAAGGTAAACATGCCCATCACATAGTTATTACTACACACGGTGCTGGTCCACTCATGAGGGCAGAGGCACATTCATTTAATGACTTGGCAGCATTTGATGAAGCAGTAAAGAGTATTGAATTGCAGATTAGAAAGATTCACGAGAAGAGCAAGAGCAAAAATCGCGATTCAGTTCGCTTCAAAACTGAAGGGAATTAATTTTTCTTTCCTGGTTTTTGTGACGGAGCGAAACCCTTCGAAATCTTCATCGGTTTCATGGGTGCAATCGGAGGTTCAGGCTCAGGTCCAAGGAGAGCGACTGCCTCATCACGCGCGGTGGCTGCTGCTGCACGGGCAGCAGCGAGTGCAGCCTTGCTTCCGGCGCTCTTTCCAGCAAAGCGAGCATCATCAGATGCTCTCTTTAGCGCCCGATTAAAATCCATAAGTATCGATCGCAGTTGTTGTTCACGAAGTGCGCGCACTTTTTGGTAAACCTTCATATCGATCTTGTATTGTTCCAGCTCTTCTTCATATTGCGCAGCTGGAGAAAGTGTTGAGGTAGGCGAAGGTGTCGGCTTCACATCAGCATGCGTAGGCGAAGCAGAGATACCGATAGATGTAATGGAGATTGCAATTACGATTGCGCTAAATCGTCTTGTTACCATCAAAGTACCCCTTTCTTCCATATCGCAAGGATGCCAGTCGAGTTTGTGAAGTCTCTGTGAATATCCATTCGACTCGCTGGAACTCTCAGGGTGGAGGTAGAAAAGTCGCCTAAGACCTGTAAGGCTATGGGTATGAACACAAGCGATACCCAGCCGATTAAAATTCTGATCGTCGATGATGAGGCAGGTGTTCGTGAGCTGCTTAAAGATGCTCTCAAGCTGGCAGGTTTTGAAACGCAAGCTGTAAATGATGGGATGAGCGCACTTACAGCTCTCCGTAGTTACACCCCAGAGATCATGATTATTGATATCAATATGCCGCTGATGGATGGCTTTGAACTTGTCGAGCGTTTACGTAAGAACGGAAACAATGTCCCAGTTCTGATGTTGAGTGCCCGAGCCGATCGAGTGGATGTCACTAGAGGCTTAACTCTTGGCGCTGATGATTACGTGGTCAAACCATTCGGCCTCGAGGAACTTGTTCTTCGGCTAAAGGCAATTTTACGACGTTCACAAATATCTGGAGCACCGAATACAGCGCTCAAGTGTGGGCCAATTTCGATCGATGACTCAACACACACAGTGATGTTCAATGATGACTTCATAGATCTTTCCCCGACCGAATACCGATTACTACAAGTCCTTATCGAAAATAAGAACCGAGTGCTTTCAAAGAGCGTTCTTCTCGACGATGTGTGGGGGATTACCTTTGAATCCGAGAGCACCGTTGTCGACACCTACATCTCTTACCTACGCAAAAAACTTCACAGAGATGGCTTTGAGGGAATCAAAACTATTCGAGGCGTCGGCTTTGTCATCCAGGAGCCAAAGAAATAGTGAAGCGAAAAGGTCTTCGATACTTATTTGCAAGTGCAATCATCACAACTGCGCTATCACTCCTTATTGGCGGATTTGCAACAATATCGGTGAAGAATTCACAAATTGCGGTGATCGATTCTCAACTCAATACGATCGCTGCTTCTGTGCGCCAAAATCCGAGCGCGCCAGTCAGTGCTGCACTGGATAGTGCCGCAGAACAAGATTTCAACGTGACCATCGCACTTGTCTCAGCAAGCGGAGATCTGACAATTGTTAATGAGTCACAACTCAATCTCAGAAACCCGCCCACCGAATCAGTAATTATTAATTCACTTCAAAAGGCTGTAACCGTTGACGTGCAGGAGGGCTACCGCCTGGTCTCTCTCAATATCTCAGGCGGCGATCGTTTACTTATTGCCGATTCACTCAGAGGCACGAATGAGACCTTCATAGAGAATCAGAAAAGGCTAGTTCTCTTTACTTTCTTAGCGGATCTAGTTGCTATTGCTCTGTCGTACCTCGTGATTCGAAGAAATAATCGAAAGTTGCAGGCTGATTCACTTGCACGAATGCAGAGCTTTTTAGCTGACGCTTCCCATGAGCTGCGTACTCCTTTGACGGTGATTAAAGGCTATTCAGAGATGTTGGCTAAAGGACAGATCTCTGCAGAGAGTGATCGCCAGCGCGCCTTTGATCGAGTCAACTCAGAGATTGTTCGCATGGAAAATCTCATTCACGATCTCTTACTCTTAGCTGAACTCGGCGAAACAACGTCACCTATCCGCGAAGAGGTCGACCTCTCTGAACTTTTAACTTCGCATTCTCGTGATTTTCAGATGCTCCATCCTCAACGTACGGTCACGATTGAAATCGAAGATGGAGATTCTTGCCTCGGTTCCATCGACCACCTAAAACGCTTAATACAGAACATTCTCAATAACATTTCTCGACATACTCCAGTCGATGCGCCAGTGCGAATAAAGCTTTCTCGAAGTGGGAAGAAGTCATTGATCCTCATCGAGGATGGGGGTCCGGGCTTGCCCGAAACTTCTTATCGAGATGGAATCGAACTACTCAATCGCTTTGATTCTTCTCGCTCTCGTGAAACCGGAGGTTCTGGTTTAGGCCTATCGATTATTGCAGCAATTGTTTACGAACATGGTGGAACGCTTGCTATGCGCAAGGGCACCCTTGGCGGCTTAGCTGTGGAAGTTATTCTTTAGGATTTTTTTCGCGAGTGTTTACTAAGCTGGCGATTGTGGCAAGGCCGATACAGGAAACAATAACAATGAGACTTTGCGTTATCGTGACTTCAGGAATGTGCCAACCGCCAATTTCATGAATATCAACTGCATGAAAAGCATGGAATAGTAATTTGAATCCGATAAATGCCAGAACTGCAGAGAGTCCTTTTCCGATATAGACAAGACGACTCATCAGACCACCGATGAGGAAGTAGAGCTGTCGAAGACCCATTAGTGCAAAAATGTTTGCCGTAATAACGAGATAAACATTCTCGGTCAATCCGAAGATTGCAGGAATTGAGTCCAAGGCAAAGAGCAGATCAGTCATTCCTAGCGCAAGCAGAGCGATGGTAAATGGCTTCAAGCCTCTGCGCTGTAAAAATTGGACGAGCTTGCTGTCCTTCTCTTCCTTTTCATCTTTATGCGAACTCTCCATAAAGAGCGAGACAGCGGTGTAGACAAGGAAGGCACCGAATATAAAGAAGACCCATTCAAATCTTTCGATCGCTGCCTTACCAAGGGTGATTGCAATAATGCGAAGAATGAGCGCAATTAGAATTCCGATGAGGAGTGCTAACTGTTGCTTCTGCTTATCTATCTTCAGGCGAGTAAGAATGAGTACAAAGACAAAGAGATTATCGAAAGAAAGTGAGTACTCAGTTAGCCACCCAGCAAAAAATTCCTGTTGCTCACGTGAAGTCAGCCATTGGCTCAGAAAGAGTCCGAAGGCAACCGCTAGGGATACATAGAAAATGCTCCAGGCGGTCGCCTCGCGCATCGATGTATCTTTTTCGCGGCGTGCAAC
>Ga0315905_10004665_pt1 | contig 14015 bp, 12 predicted proteins | sample LakEriMetagenome_5_FD_203522 | JGI IMG/M metagenome (GOLD analysis project Ga0315905, IMG submission 203522) | Freshwater fungal communities from buoy surface, Lake Erie, Ohio, United States - Buoy 4 MA121 | ecosystem: Environmental > Aquatic > Freshwater > Lake | place: USA: Lake Erie, Ohio... | reverse complement strand
TTGAAAGTCTACAGACACTGAAAGCTGAAAGCACAGAGAACACATTCTACAGAGAACACACTCTTTGAAAATCTACAGACACTGAAAGCTGAAAGCACAGAGAACACATTCTACAGAGAACACACTCTTTGAAAGTCTGCAGACACTGAAAGCTGAAAGCACAGAGAACACATTCTACAGAGAACACACTCTTTGAAAGTCTACAGACACTGAAAGCTGAAAGCACAGAGAACACATTCTACAGAGAACACATTCTACAGAGAACACACTCTTTGAAAGACCGCTGAAAGCACAGACGCCTGTCTACACACTCTCTGAAACCACAGCCGTACGCTGCCGCCAGCTCCTACACGTGTAGGAGCAAATTACTTCATTTGATGCCTGGTCTTAGCGGTGTCTTGCGTCAGGTGGTGTAGAATGTGTTCTCTAGAGTGTGTTCTCTGTAGAATGTGTTCTCCACTTTGATGCCTAGTCTTAAAGGTTCGTGAGCGGTGTCTTGTGTCAGGTGGTGCGGGGGTAGAGAACACATTCTACAGAGAGCACATTCTATAGAGAACACATTCTATAGAGAATGAGGCTCCTGCTCTTGCTCCTGCTCCTGCTGCTCCTCTACTTCAACGCAGCAAGCCGCAGTTTCTAACTGCGGGAAACACCTCTTCGGTTGGCGGGCGGGTCTGCTGCCAGCGCGCCGTGCCCGTGGTCAGGAGCGAGCGTGGGGTGCTGCGCGTGGTGGCCGTGCGAGGCAATGTGCAGCTGCTCTTTGACGCGCTGCTGCTCTTTGACACGCAGCATACTAATTTCGCCCGTCGATGTTCCCATGAGGAGGAATCTATGTACAACGCGCGTGGTACCGTCCTCACAGAGCAACCCCCCCGCGGGGGCCGGCAGCCAGGCCAGTGCTGACGCGAAGCAGTGGCTGGGCCGTGTCTGCACAGGCGCGAGGTCGCCGCTGGGGCCTGCCTGGCGTCCGCGCTTGGCGCTGTGGAGGTTGAGGACGAGCGGAGAGGAGTGACGGTCCTTGGAACGGCGATGGAAGAGGCCAGAAGGAGGCGGTGTTCGTGACCAAACGTACACCATCCCATCCTCCGAGGGCGAGGCGACGAGCATCATGTCCGGCGACATGCACGCTCTGATCTGGCTTCGCATTGTGACCCCAGCAAGATGAGCCTCGCCGGTGTTGAGGTGCCCCTTGAATTTGCAGAGGAGCACCATGTCGGCAACGCGATATAATCGTATTCGCGAGTCTATCGTGCTCACCAAAAGGCGCGCGTCGACATCGCGCTTTTTCGTGCGGCGGCACATGTAGGTATTGCCAATGTACTGCAGCCCTGTGATTTTGTGCCCCTTTGCATTTTTACCGCGGGAGGACTTGATGCTGTTAATCTTTCGGACCTCATGCACCTTCTTCTCCTCGGCGGTTACATCGTAAAAGAGACACTTGCCCTCGTATAGCCCCACTACTATCACCTTACCATCGTCGGAGATAGCGAGAGCAGTGACAATCCCCATAGTAGGCATCACACTCCGTGTCACCAAGGCCTCCCCCCCCCCCCCTGCCCTTTCCGTAGACGGGGGTCGGAGGTCCCACATACGCACGTGCCCATCAAGGCAGCCCGTAAATATGAGCTGCTGATTGACCGGGTGAAAGACGACAGCCGTTACAATGTCGCTGTGGCTCAAAGTGCGCAGCGGGACCGGGGAGGTCGAGTGCCAGATGCGCACAGAAGTGTCGACAGACGAAGACGCGAGCAAGAGGTCGGGGGACCAGCCCAACTCCAACACAGCGGCGGTGTGCCCTCGGAAAGTGGCCACAGGACCAGAGGACAGGACACAATCGACGTATGCCGGTGGGGCACGTGACGTTTGTCGCACGTCCTCGTGTCTGAGTAGCCACATGAGAATGAGACCGTGCTGGTCCCCTGTCGCCACCACTTCTCCGTCGGCGCTCGCGCGCATCACCCAGATGGCGCCCTGGTGCCTGACCCCCCCCCCCGCCCCCCCCGCCCCCCTGCCCTCAGCATCGGAGGCGCTTGCGCCACTGGTAGCGGCGTGGAGCTCCTCGAGCGACAAGTCCGCTATGTGAGCGCGCGCTGAGGGGCGGTCAGAGGAAGTGCGCTTCCATAAGCCCAGCCTCCGCCCAAGGTTGAGGCTTTTTGTCGACAAGAGCCTGGCGCCAGCGCTGCTGCCCCAAGAACTTGCACTGGAGGCGGTGGACCCACTCGCGGAGGCGCTAGAACTTGCTCTAGAGCTCAGGCTATTCGAGCACGACGAGCTTATGCTGTGCTCGTCAAGAGAGCCAGGCCGAGGGGAGTCCGGCAAGTCATCGCCGCGCGCCCCGCGCACGTGGGACGAGACAGCGCTGCCAGTACCCCGCGCATCCCCTCGTCGATGGCTCGCGCGCCCAACAAGGTCACCCTCCTTTGAATAAACTCTCCTCCTCATTTCCCCCTGCCCCTCCGCCTCCTCCTCCGCCATGCCTCGGAGCGGGCCGTGCCTGTCACCGCCGTCACTCCACCCGCTCGTTTCGTCTCCACTCGTCTCCCTGCCCGTCACGCCGCCGTGCGCGCTCTTGTAGCTTTCGTTGCTCTTGTTTGAGTTTTCGGTGCTCTTGTTAGAGTCAGCGCGGCGCATCTCGGGCTTAGCATGCGGCCACGGCGCCTTGGACCAACTATCCCCCTCCCACAACCGCCCGTTTCTGTCTACCGCATTCAGTCCCTGGACCGCGTTCAGACCCTGCGCAGCGCTCACGCCATCGCCGCGCTCTGTGCCAACGCCAGCATCCGCCCCGTACACGCTGGCTGTGGCGGCCGCGGGCTGCAGCGAGCCTGGAACCACGAGCATCGGAGTCTGGCTCGTTTTGCCTCGCTTTCTCCACAGATCGGCCGCTGTTGCCGCCCGCGGCGGGTGCCCAAAGAGGTCTATGCTGGACTGCCGGTCAGCCCCTGACGTCCCTGCGATCTGCGGCGTGTCGTTTGTCGCGCCGAGGAGCGGACTGAGCATCCATCCGGGACTCTCCCGGTGCAGCGTCGTCTCCGGCGGCTCCTGCGCAGCACAGACGGGTCCTGGATTCAGTCCCCTGCGCCGGGCTCGCGGGCAGCACAGAGCGATTTAGGGTTTTTTTGGGTTCGTCACCATGGCCATGGGGGGTTGGTGTTCTGTCGCCGGCAGCAGGTGCGGGCCCTCGCCACGTCCTGCCCCATCGCGGCTGGAACGACGAGACCGGCTTCCCGCTGACGGTGAAAGTCTGGTGGGATCGGCGGGGGAGTCAGCGCGCAAATTGTCTGGGGGCAGGAAGCGAAAGCGCAAGCGCAGGAAACGCGCGACAAGCCAGGGAGGTGGCGGCCGGGAAGGGAGGTATGTCTGTAGACCCGTTGTCCTCATCGCAGCTGTAAAAGTCTTCGTCGTCGTCCCTCGGCAACGAGTCTGTCAAGCTCTTCGGCATGGGACGCCCACGCTAGATACAGACCATTCTCCACGCAAGACCGAGTATGATGTGTTTTTTGGCAGAAAATTCGCGCGACCACTTAAGGGTACACCTGCAGCTGACGGGAGACACGACACTTCGGCCGACTCCGGTGTAGAGCCTCGGACTCGGACCCGGCGGCGGCTCCGAGTCTCAGCGCGGCCGCGGCGGCGACGCCTTGGCGCGATGTCGGAGGGCGAGCGTGCCGACGCTGCCTACTCGAAGAAGGTGCTGTGTCTGCCGTGACCATTTGAAACCCCGGGCTCGGACTCGTGCCACTGATGACGAGATTCGGGCAACGCCGGAGTCCCTGCTTCATATTGACTCCTAAGGACACTAAGGACAGCATCCGACAATATCACAGGCTGACTCGCATATGTCGCTGCGCAGGAGGACGGGGCGGGCATGAGCATCATCGTGTTGATCGTTGGCGGCGGCCTCCTGCTGGCGGCCTTGGCTGTAGGCATCCTGCTGGTGATCTCCTTCTCGCACATGACCATGCCGGCCAAATGTTCGCCGCTGGAGGAACCGTTGTTGGAGAGCCAGATAAGAGATACGACCGGGGAGTGCTTTAAGCAAGACTCGGACGAGCGCGTGGATGCTAACTTGAAAAAGAAGGACAAGCGATGCGACAAGCAAGAGCCGGACCTCTTCCGCTCGTCTGTACGCGTACAAGGTGAGATCCCCGGTGACCCGCCCTGCGCCGCAGGCTGACTGCGCGCTGCCGATGGCAGCGCCGCGGCCAAGGGCTCGGACACTACTTGCGGCCACAGAGGCTCAGAGCACCCTACACTCACACGAGCACGAGCCTCATCCGACGGTGCGTCAGGCTGACCGACTGACTAAGTGGCGCGGAAATGCAGTGGTATCGCACAGAAATGGCTGGGGTCGCACGGTTCTCAATCCCGAGGCCGTAGTCTATGACTCTGGTAATTATAATGCCTCCCCATACCCCGCCTCTCCAACGTTGGCGGCTGTCGCTGCAAGTACCTGGTGCGCGCTAACTTCTCAGCGGCAGCCTGCGGAGCTCGACTAACTCAAGCGCGTGATTGTGACAGCGGGCGATCGCTGGCACATTAACGGCTCAAGACAACTGATATGGGCTATGAGTCACTGCTTGTGCCCCGGTTGCGATGGAACAAACCCAGGGGAATGCGAAGAGTGTGTGCCTCGCTCGCCCGGCTGCGACGTGCTTGCGCCAGAATACGACTGTTGGATGGACGTGAGGACCAGGAGTTCTGGTTGGCCACTCTACAACACCGGAGTACGTGCTCCTCCTTAAACCCTAAACCCTAAAGGATGATGATGACCCTAAACCCTAAACCCTAAACCCCAAACCCCAAACCCTAAACCCTCCCTGAACTCAAAGCCCGGGGCATAAACCCTAAACCCTAAACCCTGTCACCGTCACAATAGTATGAAACGGGGTCACGTGACGCTTCTCCCCCCACGCGCGTTGCTACGCTATGACCTGTTTCATAGCGCTTGGCAACTGCTGTTTTGTGTGCTGACACGTGCTGACTTGTATGCTGTCACGTTGATAGGTGGGCAGAGTGCGCTTCACAAAAGAGAAGACCGAAAGAAACACCGCTTGGTGGGTGCTCTTCATTGTGTTTGTCTCCTTGTTTGGAGTCCTCTTCATAGCCTTCATTGCAGTGGGCCTGCCCGCGCTCTTATCGGCAAAAAAACCCTCTTATGATGAATCGGATGAAATGCCCCATCGAGCCTAACCGGCATGAGTCGATGAGGACATGCAGCTACTACGCACGGCGTTCTGCGATAGACTGCTGTTAGCGCTCGAAACTTGAGTGTGCGCAGAGTGAGAGACTTGTCGTGAGCTCAGAGAAGGAAAAAAGGTGTGAGGTGTTGTGAGTGAGGATCTTTGTGCTCAGGGTGCTCACTTGCTCCTGCAGACTGACAGCGATTCCTAGTTGGTGTAGAGGTTACTGAATCAAGTACCAATAAATAACACACTCTCTTTGCGGGTAGACCCAGGTATACAACTACAGTCCACACCAGGACAGTCTCACACCGCAGCATTTTCAAATGGGAAGTTTCAGCCATTAATTACAGCATCACGAGATAGTTTGTGCGGTGTGAGCAAGCCGGTCCATTCTCTGTCTCTGTCTCTGTCTCTGTCTCTGCCGTCGCGACTCGCGACCAGGAGCATCCAGTGGCGGTAGTTCGAGTCGTGACCAGTGTTAGCGGCCGATCAGCGCCGCATCGGGGGCCAACAAGTGGCAGCGTGGCTTGCTTGCTCCCGCGATTGGCGGCGCATACTGTCGCTCCACATCGTGTCCACGTCCATCAACGTTCGGCGGATCTCGCTCATGGATATCTGACTAATGACATAAAGACGCTGTATTTATCATCTTCATTAAGACACGCAACAAACTCCTGACGCGACCGCAGCGCCGCTGGCATTGCGCGCGCGACGCGGGTGTGGTCCATGGTAGCGAACAAACGTGTGGAAGGCGCCCGCCATCACGTCCGCCCGCAGCGAGTCTAAGGGCAACGTCTGAAAGTCAGCACTCATGATGACATTCCCGAGCCCGAGCTGCCCGTTGTGGTTGGCGCCGCATCCGATTATTTCGCCGTTAGATAGAGAAACGATCGTGTGGTCGCCGGCTGTAACACCCGTGACCTTGTTGCCGTTGAGCATCTGTCGTACACACAACATGTAGTGCTCTTTGTCAGGCTCAGCGTTTTCCCGCAACAGCACCGAGGCGCTGGCTGGCTCGACACAGTGACGCTAGACAAATGGTAAAAACTCAGGACAGTTGAGGGCAGGCAGACAGTACAAGGATCAGGAGAGAACCTGCTGGGTGAGGATCCACGTTGGTTTCACGACTGCCTCGTCCAAATGGTCGAGGCCAAGGCCCAGCTGGCCCGAGTCGTTGCGTCCGCATCCTAGGAGTTCCCCGCTGAAAAGAACAAAGAGCGTGTGACTGGCTCCGCATGACACAAAGTTGGTCGTTTTCTGTGGCTTTGCATGTGACAAGAATTTGATTTTTTGCGGAGGAGACCGCTCGGTCGATGAGCGGTGCGATAGACCCAGTTGTCCGTAGTCGTTTCTGCCCATTGCCCAGACGCTATCCGGGGCTACAACAATGGTGTGCTGGCCTCCACATGCCACACTATTCACGCGAATAGCGCTCAGGGCCTTCACGTGGGTGGGTGTGGTCACATCCTCACTGTGTCCTAGGCCCAGCTGGCCATAAGAATTAGCGCCCCATGAGTGTACATCAATCTTGCCAAGCAGGCTGACCAAGGCAAAACAGTGATCATATCCAGCAGCAAGGCTCTTGACGTGTTTTCCGGAAAGCCCCGATATCTTGACTGGGGCTTTTTCTCGTCCGCCCTTGTTGCCTATCCCAAGCTGCCCCTTGGTATTACTTCCAAATGCAAATACATTATGGTCCTCCGTGACAACATAGGAAGACATGCCTCCGCAGCAGATCTGCGTAACGCGAGTCTCGACGCCCCACTTTACCAGATCTATTGTGACGGGCTTGCATTGAGACTGTGAGTGGCCAAGGCCTAATTGCCCGCGTCTGTTGTACCCCCAACCTACTAGATACTGTTTTGGAGGTTTCGGTACAAACAAGGCTTCCATAAAGCCTGGTTTCTTTTCTTTCTTCTCCGGGGGTTTCGGTATTCTTTTCGTGCGGGCCATATCCTCAGGCATTCCGTCGTCGGGCTGTTCTTCGGATGATGGCGGCACAAAGTCCTGCCTCAGGTCTCGCTGGTCGTGATAAATGCAAAATGCGTGATACCATCCGCAAGCGAAAAGCTCGATCTCGCGCATGTGTAAATGTGTTATGAGTGATGGAGTCTTCGCGCCAACCGCAACATTCCTATACACTTCCGTGGCAAACCCCATTCCCAATTCGCCATGCTTGTTGTAGCCCCACGCAAAAACACAAGGTTCGTACTGGTATGCACCAGATACGAGCGGCATTCGGTTGAAGACATAAGTGTGGAACGCCCCCGTGAGGGGAATGGAGCAAACACCGCGAACGGCCCAACTTGGACGCTCTAGGCGACGAAATATGCGATCTCGATTTGACAGACCGAGCTGTCCATTCACATTGAGCCCCCATGCAAAGGCTTCACCGTCTCCGCACACGAGGATGGTGTGCTCATTGGCTGATATGCACACTACTGACTTGCCCATTTCTGTGAGATACTCGATTTCTGTTGGAAGAGAAACGTCAAAGGCACCCTTTTCGAAGTGGCCACACTGGAAGCTGTCATTTCGGCCCCACGAAAAAACGCGACCATCGTAGAGAACAGCAAGCGAGTGTGAGGCGCCGGCGCATATTGTCCGGACGTCATATTTGTTCAAGCCCGTCACCTCGACAACTTGGTGGTATACTTGACCAGAACCGGGACCGAGACCCAGCTGTTTGTTGTCGTTGCGGCCACATGCCATGACACGGCCATCATCAAGCAGGAATAAATCGTGGTTGCCACCTATAGCCATGAGTTTGACTTTTGCTGGTGTGCCGACGTTGGGCTCGCCTGGAAAGGCATGGCGCGTGAAGGACAAAATGATAGGCAGAACCTGGATTAAATGAGCGTCTTCTGGCAGTTCCTTCATGCGCAGAAGAATCTCAGGATCGATACCCGGCAATGGCTCCGTTCCTACTTGGCCCCAGTTGTTGTGCCCCCAACCCAATACTTGTCCGTTGGTCAGTAGAGCCATACTGTGGTCATAACCTGCGGCGATCTGTTTGACATAATTCCCAACCGGCACCACACAAGGGCATCTGTGCAATTTCGTTCTCGTCCACACCGACCAGTCACGGCCCGACTGATGCGGATGAAAATAGTAGATGATCATCTCTCGTTTGAGGAACTTTCCCCCAACTATCTTGCCCTGAAACTTTTTCATAGCATGCGCCGCTGTCACAATGTCCATGAAGAAGATAAGAGCAACAGGCAGCTTTTTGGTCTCTGGCTCGGGACCCGGCACTTCAGTTCTGTCGGAGCCTCTCAGCAGTATGCCCTGATAGCCGAAACAAGTCTTGAAATTCTCGGCGACGTCTGACTTGCCTACGTAAGGATCAAGGTTTGTGACCAGCAACACTCGCGAAGGAGTAGGAAAGGACGGATTTCTCGTGGACTCCTGTGTAAGAGCAGTCACGATCTGAGGTGTTGCAGCATCAGAGACGGTTCCATTTCCGAGCTGCCCGTGTCTGTTTGCACCAAATGCCATTACAGCACCGTTGTTCATCAGCAGAAGTGTGTGATGTCCTCCGCATGCCACGAGATCCACCTTCTCTGCTATAAGTCTTTCTATCGGCTGGAACGTGCTAACATTCTCCTTGTCGTCTTGCCCTAGCTGGCCGGACTTGTTGAGACCGCACGCAAAGGTGCACCAATTTTTCTTGGCACTGCCATACGAGCCCGACTCGATCATGCTCATGTACAATCCAATGATCTCCTTCCTGTCAAAAAGGACGCACGAGCGGTAAGCTCCAGCGCGAATGCGACTTGGCAATCAAAGGCGCTTGCCGTGCAAGCGCCCGGACATTAACGGCAAGCGCCCGGACATTTTCGGCTGCCGGTCCTCCTTGGGCTGCGGCAAGTTTGAATCCTCCCAAGCAAGCATTGCATTGATTGTTTCTTATGGGGGATTTGAGCATCAATCATGCTGATTGTGAATCCTGCTGATTGTGAATCCTGCGAAACAATGAGTATGATTGCTTGTTTCGGAGGATACGATGGTGAAAAATGACATGATAGAATACCTGCCAAAGTCTTCCATCAAATCCTCAGGATCGTCCGACAGTTCGATGTCTGAGCGAACAGTCCTGCGGAAATGCGGTGTCGCCCAGTGCGCCAACATTGTCGCAATCTGTGCAGGAGCAGATCATGACAGCGTCAGATCATGGCCACAGCGGCGGCCAGCAATGAAGGGCTTGCGCACGACGGCCTTGTGACAAGCCCGTCATAGGACAAGTTGTCAGAAGATTGTCGTGTACAGGTTGCCACCAGACAAGGCACCGATAAATTCAGGTGGCAAGATCGACCTCCTCCGTCGTCAGGAATTCTTCATTCTTTAGCTCCTCTTTCTTGAATTCCTTCGGCTTCCCTGTCGTCCACCTTTGCCGTGCAACAAGCACTGTGTGATACCAACCGCATGCCACCATGTGGATGCGGTGTCTGAGGTCATATCTTGCCAGCTTCTTCTTTTGACACAGAATCAGTGCTGCTGTGTCATCGTTGTTCCCGTGGTTTAGTTGTCCGAATTCATTATATCCTGCGCTCCATATCAGCTCTTCATCCTTGCGGGAAAAATCCTTAGGCGCCTGCGGACAAAATCAGAAATCAGGACATAGCGAGCAGGATGGCTGCTTTTATGAATTGGATTGGTTGTCGACGATTCGGGCGACAAGCACACCTGCTTCTGGCCAGCGCCGTAACTCCTTCGCATGAGGGTGACACTGCGCGGCTTTCCATAGTGCTCGGTCTGCACATGGCGCCCAGATCAGTGTCATTGCAGCAGCAATGGAATCGTCTTGACAGAAAGGATGTCAAAACAGAACGATGTTCACCTGCACCACAACTGTTACGGTAGTGTCCTCCTTCCCGAGGAGAAGACTTTCAACCTGGTCGGCTGATCGATTTCTCACGTCTGTATTGTTGACTTCCAGGACATAATCACCCCTCGAAATGCCTTTGGCTTCAGCGGCTGAACTGCCTGCTTCTATGAAATCAATCATAACACCGTGAAATTCGTCTTGCAAGACAAGACCTACTCCCGCTTCGAAGTCTATCAGGCTAGCCTGGAATGAACCGGGCCTCAAATCCATTGCAATCTGATCTAGCAGCATCTTTGTCTCTTCGGGCGTCTTGGCGTGGAGTAGCGCGTCAGCTAATGTCTGCGCCGGATCCTGAAACACCTGTGGGATTCGGGGGTAGACCGTGTCTCCGTGTCCTGCTGGGTCTTTGGCAATTTCTGCCAACTGATCCTTGCTTTTGACCCAAACGCCAGTTTTCTCATTGAATAGTTTGATCCGTTCAAACTTGAAGCCCGGCGTGCCCGGCGTGCCTGGTGTGCGGGGAGGATCCTCCACGATCAGCTGGTCGTATCGCGTCCTTTCACGCTTCCCCACAGACCCCGGGAACAGCCGTGAGTCCAAAGACTCGCCATCAACGTGCCCATCGCTGTCGCTCGTGCGCACTCCAGAGCCAGTGCGCGAGAAGGAAGCCCAGCTCCAACTCCTTACAGGGGCGGACTCTCCATATTTGCGCGCCGTCTGCGGCGACTGCAAAACAAGGAGCCAGCACGAGTCAGGATATGCTCACAGAGCGACCAGCTCGTCAACAAAACGGGACCGTCAGCCATAGCGCACCAGCGAGCCGCGTTCAAGTCGAGGACAACCAGCACGTTTGCGGAACCTGGGGTGTTTCGACGCGTAGCGTCGACGCCCCCCCCTCCGTCGAGAATAATACCCGTGCTGAGCTTCGCGAGCTGCCCCGCGACAGAATACCCCGAGGCGGCTTTGCCCCGCTCCCGGCGGTCCCGATGCTCCACGGTCGCGTCCGCCCGTCTTCCGCATCCTCCTCAATTACGTGCAAACTGCTGCGGGCGCGCCGCAGCTTCGGAGTGTCTGGCTTGCTGCTCGCGCCTGGCTGCAGCCAGTCTGGCGCCGCAGGGCTGGGCGAGGCGGCCTGGCGCAAGACGGGCTGCGCCGGGCTCGTCGGCGGGACGTCCTCATACACGGACAGGAGCTCCGACAGGCGGGGCGTCCTCCGCAGGAACTCGCTCTCGGCGAAAAAATGGAACCGTGTCTGCGGCTTTGCCCAGCGCGTGGGCGGGCGCGCGCCGCCACTGCCAGATTGGCCGCCGAACAGGCGCTGGAGCACGGCGTCCTCCTTGGCCTTGCGCTCGCGCTCACGCTCAACCTCTCGCTGGCGCTCGTCCTCAAAGGCGCGCTGCTGGCGCACCTGCTCCCGCTCCCACTCATCAATCTCCTCGTCCAGGGCCGGTGTGGCCGCCGCGGCGCTGCCGCTCGTCGTCCGGCCGATCATGGGGGCATTTGGTATAGGTGTCTAGATCTATGAGATCAAAGAGTGTACTGGCGCAGGCAACCCCACGCAACGCGCGGCGCGGAACCAGGCGGCGTTGCTTGCATTTTGTTCGTGGCTGCAGTTCTTTGTGGAAGAGTGCGAGGTCTGTAGGGCCACTGAAAGCATTGCGTCGAAGGCGGGTGCGTGTCGGCGGCTGGCAGGCACGCTCGTGCTCGTGCTCGTGCTCGTGCTCGTGCCCGCGTGGGCCGGGCTTGGGGCGCCTCTCCCCCCCGCGCTCTCAGTCATGCAGAACCTAAAGGTGGTCGCGCTCGTGAGCGGCGGCAAGGACAGCACCATGAACATGATGCGCTGCGTCGAGCACGGTCACGACATCGTGTGTCTGGCCAACCTCTTCCCCGCGCCGTCCGAAGGCGACGAGCTGGACTCATTCATGTACCAGACCGTCGGCCACGACGGCATCGAGGCGCTCGCTGCGTGCATGGAGCGTCCGCTTTACCGGCGGCCCATCCGGCCAAAGACGTCCATCAATCAGGCGCTCGAGTACACAACCACACAGGGCGACGAGGTGGAGGACCTCTTTGCGCTGCTGCAATTCGTCAAGATGCAGCATCCCGAGATCACAGCCGTGGCGACCGGCGCCATCCTTTCAAACTACCAGCGCACGCGCGTGGAGGCAGTCTGCATGCGCCTGGGCCTCGTGTCGCTGGCCTTCCTCTGGCAGTCTGACCAGGCCGAGCTTCTCGACGAAATGATCCACGCCGGTGCGACGTCCCCGACGTTTGCGCTGCTCAGCCCACGACTCAGTCTGCCCACCTTGCACGCCCACGCGCTCGGCATGCTGCCGTTTGCCTCGTCTGCTGCCAACACTAGCCCGCTCTATCATCTGGGGGCGTGGTCACCCGTTGCCGTTTACCTTGGCCGGATTGCTGAACGGGCTCGCGTGCCGTATCGTGAGTGCAGGAATTGAGGCCAGGCTCATCAAAATAGCGTGCATGGGCCTGACACCGCGAAAACATCTCGGAAAGACGCTGCAAGATGTGCGCGAAACTCTGCATCGCCTCAATTCTGAGTTTGGCGCGCACATCTGCGGCGAGGGCGGTGAATTCGAGACGTTTACGACCGACTGTCCTCTCTACAAATCGCGCATCATAGTGAGCCTGAACCCTAAACCCTAAACCGACTTTCCTCTCTACAAATCCCGCATCGTAGTGAGCTCTGCCCCACCACTCGGCATCTTTTCTGCTCCCTGCCCACAACGTTGCCCCGGTGTGCAATTGCTTCGACCACCAGCAGGCCGAAACCCTCTCTCCCTGCACCCCCCTTCCCCGTCTCTCGGTGTGTGTCTGGCGCACGTCGGATCCTAGGACAGATTCCAGCTGAAATGCAACAGCCCCAGAAAAGCAGGCAAAAACGAGGTGCCGGGTGCAAGAGTTCAAAATATGTTTTTGCTGGTGCCTTGAAAAAACTCCCGTGTTTTAAATTTCCCGGTACAAAAATTGGAAACACCTTGTTTTTCCCTGTTTTTTGGGGGGGGGTTGAACTTCAACTGGAATCTTTCATACTCTATATTTATGGAACAATCCAATTAATGTAATCATTAATATCATGTATTATAAAAATGACGAACGGTCTGGTATCGGGTGTCTGTCGTTGTTGGGATATTCATATTAAAATCTAATTGATATGATAATTAATATTATGCACTTGGGGCCGGGTGTGGCAGATGCACGAGACCGAGACGGTGCTGCATGCAGACGATGAGTATGCGCCCGTGGCCTATCTGAAATGCGGCGCATGGAGTGTGGAGCGCAAAGACGATGTCGGGGCTTGCGGTAGCGGAGGAGGAACTACTCAAGGCTGCAGCGAGGTACTCATGCACTCTAGGTACTCATCTTCTATAGGTACTTGTACTATAGGTCTCACGTACCATATGTACCAAAGGCCGCACCCGCAGTGGTGCATATCGTACGATATAAAAAAACTGTAGGTTCTCATTACTAGGTGTACTATATAGGCCGCATGCGCATCGGTGCATATCGTGACAGATGAAGAGGCCGCCGCCGCTGTGGCCGCCGCCCAGAAGCAGCACACTGCTGCTGCACCTGCGCCTCCGAACACGCACCCCACTACGCGACGCATGGTATTCCTGCAGGCGCGCACGGCGAGGGACGTGACTACGCCAGACGTCACTGAGCCAGATTCCCTCGGGGACATGGGCGTCGCTGACGAGGCGAGAGCGGTGCTGGAATCCATGGGGAGAGACCTTGATGAGCTCGGGCTCAGTTGGCAGCACGTAACAATGGTGGGGGTCTACCTTGCGGACATGTCAGATTTTGCTGCCGTCAACTCTGTGTACTCCACCTTCCTCCCCATTCGGTACGCCCTCCATCTCGTGTTCCCATCCCACCTCCATCTCGTGTTCCCATCCCACCTCCATCTCGTGTTCCCATCCCACCTCCATCTCGTGTTCCCATCCCACCTCCATCTCGTGTTCCCATCCCACCTCCAT
>Ga0315905_10004664_pt1 | contig 14016 bp, 19 predicted proteins | sample LakEriMetagenome_5_FD_203522 | JGI IMG/M metagenome (GOLD analysis project Ga0315905, IMG submission 203522) | Freshwater fungal communities from buoy surface, Lake Erie, Ohio, United States - Buoy 4 MA121 | ecosystem: Environmental > Aquatic > Freshwater > Lake | place: USA: Lake Erie, Ohio... | reverse complement strand
CTAAAGGTTGCTTATTGCAATGAAATGTACGATTTGTGTAACAAACTCGGTACGAATTACTATGAAGTTAGAGATTTGTGGTTATTGGATCCACGTACTACGAAGTCACATACAGCGGTATTTACTGGAGAACGTGGATTTGGTGGTAAGTGTTTTCCTAAAGACACAAAAGCACTTGTTAAACTAGGAGATAAAGTTGGAATGGACTTATCTATATTAAAAGCTGCGATTGTAAGTAATGATAAAATGTTGAAATTAAATGAATAAAAATTGCATCATTATATTTGCCATTGACGATGGTAAATCCAAATTTAATCATAGTGGATATTACAATATAACCAAACAAGCTTGGGAATCATACTGTCGTAAACACAACATTGATTTTATATTTGTTGACAAATTAACAGATAATATCCCACATCCAAAATGGAATAAACATTGCGTTTTTGACTATGTAGAAGGATATGAAAAGATTGGTATGATGGATTTTGATACAATGCCTAATTGGTCTGCTCCAAATTTTTTCGATCAATATACCAACGAATTTTGTGGAGTCATAGATAATGAATCTATTAATTGGTTGGACAGCAGTATTAATGCTTATAAAAAATCTTTTAAAGAGTTAGATGTTCCAATATCTTTGTGTCAATACATTAACAGTGGCGTTTTATTTTTTACAAAAGATCATAAGTACGTATTTGAGGAAGTATTAAAGTTCTATAAAAATAACAAACAATCATTAGACAACTGGAATGTGCCAAATACAGGTCGAGACCAAACAGTTTTAAACTTAATAATTAATAAGTTGAATGTACAAAAGAAATATTTAGACTTTAGGTTCAATACAATGCGGTTAATTAAAAACGATTGGTTGCAGTATAATTGGCAACTAAATGAAGATAACACCCCGTTTTTTATTAAATATTCTCATATATGGCATTTTACAGGATGTAGCATCGATGAAAGAAACGGTTTAATTAATCAAATCTGGAACCAAACAAAACAATTTTACAAATGAATGTAGTTTATATAATCAATATTGCGACTGATAGAAAGCCAGGTAGAACAGTACCATATAAATTTGGAATTGAGTCTTGGAAACATTACTGTAATAAACATAATGCTAAATTGGTTGTGTTGGAAGAACCTATTCTTCCATATGATGACTTACGGCCCAATTGGCACAAAGTGTTTATTTTTGATTTATTAGAACAATCAAATATTGACGTAGATAAGATTTTAATTGTTGACGCTGATACTATTGTACATCCAGATGCACCAAATTTCTTTGATGTAGCTGAAGACAAGTTTTGTGTGGTTAATAATATAGGATCTTATGATTGGTTGTTTAGAAGTATAGAAAATTATAAAAAATACATCTTCAATAACTACAATTTTGACGTAACCAAATACTTCAATTCAGGAGTGTTAATATTAAATAAATCCCACAAAGAGTTCTTCAATAAAGTCAAAGATTACTACTTTGCAAATAAAGAAAATTTGGTTAAAATGCAAGAAACGTTTTTTACAGGCACAGATCAACCTGTATTAAATTTTATGTGTCAGATTGAAAACATCGATATGAAGTTCTTGCCATACGAATTCAATATGCAAGATTTACATCGTAGAGAAGCATTGAATGAAAATATGCCTTATTTAAATATGGGATACATATTTCACTTCAACGCTATTCCCAATAACGGAGATAACTCTAAAACAATGTATTGGATGGAAACGACTTATAATAAATTATATGGTACAAATCAGTGAAAAATATCCCACGCTCATTAAAGGTTCAATTGGAGAACAAGCTGTAGATTTAATAAGATTTTTATTACCAGAGGGATCTTCTATTTTGGAATTTGGTTGTGGTGTTACTACTAAGTTGTTATTGACTTGGTATAATGTATATTCAATTGAACATAATATGCAGTGGTTAAATCACCCAAATGCATATCACGTTCCATTGAAAGAATACAATAATACCGATTTTAAAGCACCCAACGATATATCATGCCTTCCGTTTTACGAAAAACAAGTTGCTTGGTACGATCCAAATAAACTATCCGAAGTATTAAAATTGGTACCAAAATATGATCTAATTATAATAGATGGACCAAACGGAAACTATGGTAGAGGTGGCTTTTATACACATCTAGATTTGTTTGACACAAACGCTCATATGGTATTTCACGATCTAAATAGACAAGCCGAGATGGAGCTAATCAAAAAAGTATCTGAAAAGGTTGGCAGACCTGCTTTTGTTTTGGACAATGACGAAAAAACAGGAGTAATAAAATCACTTAATTAAAAAAAATTTCAAGTCAATTCAAATAGTATCTATAATAGAGTATGAAAAAATATAACTTCACAAACAAATTATTCTTAGTTACAGGTGGTAGTGGATTTCTAGGCAAACCACTCGTTAAAAGACTTTTGAACGACGGTGCAAAAGTTCGTGTTCTATCAAGAGACGAAGGTAAATTGATTGATCTTAAACAATCATTTCCATCCATAGAAATTCTCACGGGAGACGTTTCAGATCCATTTGAAGTACGTCAAGCTATGAAAGGAGTTAATGGTGTATTTCACTTAGCAGCATCAAAACACATTGGTATTGCTGAAAAACAAGTTCGTGAATGTATCAAGTCTAATACATTAGGATCACTTTACATTTTAGAAGAATCGCTTAATTATGAATTGGAATTTGTAATTGGTATCAGTACAGATAAAGCAGCTCAAGTAGCCGGTGTATATGGTGCTTCTAAATTACTAATGGAACGTTTATTTAAGCAGTTTGAACAGCTAAATCCAAATACAGACTATCGTATAGTTCGTTATGGCAACGTGTTGTATTCTACAGGATCAGTACTATGTAAGTGGAGAGACTTGATTAGCGAAGGTAAAGACTTGATTGTTACAGAACCAGAAGCTACCAGATTCTTTTGGACAGTTGATCAAGCAATTGATTTGATCTATAATTGCTTGGAAAATTGTGCCGATTCAACACCATACGTACCCACAATGAAAGGTATGAGTATAGGAAATCTATTGGAAGCACTAATTCAAAAATATGCTCCGGCTGGATCTAAACCAAATGTTAAAGTTATCGGTTTACAACCAGGCGAAAATAAACACGAAAAGATTCTAGAAAATGGTCCTTATAGCAACGAAGTTGAACAATATACTATCGAAGAAATCAAAGATCTTATCTAATGAAAATATTGGTTATAGGTGGAAATAGATTCGTTGGTAAAAAAGTCGCATATGAACTAAGTAAATTAGCCAACGTTGCTGTTCTTAATAGATCAGGCACAGGTCCAAATAAAGTTAAAGTAATCAAGTGGGATCGTAATGAACCATTTAATATCGAGAATGATTACAACGTTATTCTGGACTTTTGTCTTTTTAAACCAGCTCAAGCTCAGCATCTTGTAAATTGGTTGAAACCCAACCAAAAATACATATTTATAAGCAGTGGAGCCGCATATAAAGACGCAAATTGTCTGTCCTATAACGAAGAAATGTGCATTGGTGGTCGATCTGGATTTGGTGATTATGGTGTAGAAAAAGCAGATTGTGAAAATATAGTCAAACAAATAGACACCAACTATATGATTATCAGACCACCATATATTGTTGGTCAGGATTGTCCTAGACCAAGAATAAGTTACTATATCAGAAATATACTTAACAATAGACCTGTAGAAGTTGCTGGCACAGGAAATAAACTATTGAGTTTTATATGGGCAAATGATATTGTTAATACATTGGTGGATATGTCTACTACTAATCAATACAACACTAAAGATAGTTACAACATTGTAAACGAAGATGTTTACAGTGCCAGAACACTCATCGAAGAAATAAGTTTGTTTTTAAATAAAAAGGCAAATATTATTGAAAATGGTACTAGTTCGCCGTTTATAGACGAACATCTATTGTTGTCTCCTTTGAAATTAGGCAGAAAGTTTAGTAGTACAAAACAAAATCTACCTGAATTTTTCGATTATATCAAATCTACGTTATGAACAAATTATCAAGAACAAAGCCATATATTCCCAAAGAAGACCACAAAGAAATATTAGACAGAGTTGCGGATATTCTAAATACAGAATCGTTGGTTCAGTCCAAGTATGTTTCTGAATTTGAGAATATGTTTGCAAAGTATTGTGGTACAAAATATGCAGTTGCAACTTGTTCAGGTGGTACTTGTTTAGAAGTAGCACTAAGAGCCTCTGGTTTGGTAGGTAAAAAAATAATTGTACCTACACAAACATTTATAGCAAGCGTTAGTGCGATAGTTCGTTCCAACAATATACCTCTAATTGTAGATATCGATGAAAATACACACTGTTTAAGTGCTGATGTAATTGAAAAGAATTTGGATAAAGATGTAGCGGGTGTGATGTTAGTACATATGGCTGGCTATATTACTCCTGATTATTACAACATTAAAAAACTATGTGATAAAAACGGCCTTTTATTGTTTGAAGATGCTTCTCACGCAGTAGGGTCTGCTATAGACGACCTTCATTCTGGAAATCTGGGATACGCAGGATGTTTCTCCCTATTTGCTACGAAAATTATTACCACAGGTGAAGGTGGGATAATTACTACAAATGATGCAAAGTTTGCAGAAACTTGCAAAACTTTGAGAAATCACGGGGCTGTTAGAAATCCGTCACCAGTAAATGGAGTAGACTTTGGTGTGAGTTGTGAATTTATTTCTTCTAACTATAAAATGACAGAAATGGTTGCCGCTCTTGGTATTAGCCAACTAAAAAGAGCAAATGAATTTGTAGAGAAACGTAACGTTATAGCAAAAAGATATAAAGAAAAGATTACCAATCCCAAAATCAAATTTATCGATGTTCCAAATAATATAGTTAATACTTGGTGGCACTACATTATAGAATTGCCAAAATCTACAACTTTAAATGAAAGATCGGAAATTTGTAAAAAACTATTTTTGGAATATAACATACCCACAGCAAATGCTTACTGGCCAGCTTGTCATCAACAAAAAGTATTTGAACCATATACTGTGAATCAAACATATGAATCAGCAGATGGTTTGTTGTCTAGACATCTATCTATTCCTATGTACGTAGAAATGACGATGGATCAAGTTGATTATGTTGCGGATGTAATTAACAAAATTGTATGATTGTAAGCATTCATCAACCCAATTATTTACCTTGGATGGGATTTTTTGATAAAATAGCTAGAAGCGATATCTTTGTTATTTTTGATAACGTACAGTTTCCAAGAGGCAAACAACATTTTGGACACAGAAATTTAATCAAGACTGATGGCGAACCAAAGTGGTTAACAGTGCCATTAAATGGAAAAAGTGAACTCAAAAACTTTGATGAAATAGAAATCAATTATAATGGATGGAACGATAATCATCTAAACTTAATAAAAAATTTCTATAGAAAGTCAAAATACTTCAATGTATATTATGGCGATTTAGAGTCAATTCTCCGAGTCAACTATAAAACATTATCAGAATTAAACAGTGCTTTGATCAAATATTTCTTAAATGTAATGGAAATCAAAACACAAGTTGTATTTTGTTCTGAAATATGTCCCAAGGAAGTTTCTGGTGGCGAGCGTATAATGTATTTATTGAAGAATTTAAATGCTACAAAATATATTTCTGGCACTGGTCCAGGCTCAATGAGATATATAAATGAACAAGAGTTCAAAGATAATAATATAGAATTGATTTGGCAACATTATAATCATCCAAAATATACACAATTATATGGTGACTTTAAGCCATATATGTGTATAATAGATTTATTGTTCAACGAAGGTACAAATAGTAAAAGTATAATTTTAAGTTAATATGAAACGTGTAATGGCAATAGGAGCACATCCTGATGATATTGAATTTGGTTGTGGTGGTACACTGTACAATCACAAATTAAAAGGCGATTACGTAGTATACGTGTGTATGACCAACACAGAATCTGTGGACGGTACTAATGGAACGTTATTAAGAACCGCAGAAGAAAATAAACTGGAAACCATTAATGCGTCTAAGGTGTTGCAATGTGACGATGTGGAGTTCTTACCGTTCAAAGACTTACACGTGCCTTTTAGTTTTGACTCGGTAAGTAAACTTGAAAGCTTGATTAAAAAGCACAAAGTAAATACAATTTATACACATTGGGCCGGAGATGCAAATCAAGACCATATTTCCACATTCAAGACTACGATGGCAGCTGCTCGATATGTTCCCAACGTATTATGTTATGAACAAATACCCATTTCCAGAATGACAGAGAATCAAATGGATATAAATTACTATGAAAATATAGATAACGCATTTGATAAGAAAATTGAAGCTTCTATGTGTCATAGAAGTCAGATTTCAAAATATGAAAAAGTTGGATTAAATGTAAAATCTAACCTAGAAATACTAGCAAGATTTAGAGGTATACAAGGTCAATGTAAATATGCAGAGGCTTTTAAGGTACTGAAAATGATAAACGCACACCTATGAATATTGAATTTGACGTAACACTGCAATGTAATTTTAGTTGTCCTAGTTGTAATAGACATAGTAATTTTAATGCATTAATAGATCCATTTGACAAAGATAATGCGGCCGGTCTTAATTACTATGAAAATACCAACGTAACAATGGATCACGTTGATAAATTGATATCCGATTGTAAAAGACAAGGTAAAATTGAAAGAATACATATCATTGGAGGCGAACCACTGACGCATCCAAATATTTCTGATATAGTAGATAGACTACGTGATAATTTGTGGGGAGATCCAGTTCCAAACATTGTTATTATTTCAAATTTACACCCCAAAATGTTAAAGGCGGGTACTTTAGACACTCCAGATCGTGTTATCAAGTATTTCCCATTTGATAAAGTTGATAAGATTAAGTTATCATACATCGATCACATAAGTCCTATTTTCAAATCAATTGCACAATATCTAAATGATAGTCAAATCACAAAAGATCAATTGATTCCCGATCTGGATAAACTAGTATTTGAAATGCCAAATCAAGTATCACTGACAGAGTTACTATCAAAAGTAAACTTTTTCAGAGGCATACCAGTTACTAATTTCACCCCACTAGATGAAAAAGGAGAAATACATCGTTGTAGCTTAGTGGCTCCATATGATTCTGGTCAAGAAATGATTCCACAGTGCAATATTCCAAATAGATGTGGTGTGAATTATTCATTTGATGGATATTGGCCTTGTTCAAATGGATCTGCTATAGCGAGATTGTTCAAATTAAATGGATACAACCGTAAAGATTTGCCTGATGATTTTACAGATTGGTCCGGCGTAAATGAAAAAGGTAACGCTGAAATTAATAAAAAATCAGGAATGTGGGATATGTGTAAAATGTGTCAAGTAGCTGCTAAAAATAAATTAGCAGAAAAAGATCACGGACGACCAATCTCTATTAGTTATAGAAAAGCACTGGGGTTGGAAAAATCAGATGAATCGTTATCAGAATATGTTATGGAAAAACATTCAAAGAGACTAGCAACTGCAGCTATTCTAAAAGAAGGTATTTGCGTAGACGATAAATGTACTTAATATGATACTCAAAGTAAATCCAGAATTTGGCATTGAATTGGCACTAGCTATACCTTTTGCTTATTGGTTACATCAAAACAAACAGTTGGATGGTGTAGTTACTAGTAAAGGAATGAAACCATACTATTTCTTCTGTGACAATGTAAAAGAAGAATTTCTAACCAGAACAATCGATAATGATCTGGCGTTAGCAGAAGTGCCAAATAAATGGATTCACCATAACTCACTAGCAGTTACAGGCAAAGAATATCACCATCTAATAACTGAAGAACAAGAACAAGTTAATGGTGTGTTGGATTACACCAAGTGGTCTAGTCCTCCTTTTAAAGAATATTATCAAAACGACGAATATAAATTTAATAAACCCGTGGTATTTATCACAAACAAATATAATATGGAACACGGAGAAATTCCTCTGGGATATTTTAACATTCCGTGTTTATATGAAATGTTTGATTATTTTAAAGAAAAAGGATATCTTGTAATATACAAGAGAGCTACTAATAAAGAAAAAGAATTTACTATAGACCAAAACGAATACAATTCATTACAACAAGGTTACCACGATATTAAAGCTAATGTAGAAGGAATTGGAACTATAACAGACTTTGAGTTGTGCAAATATTTTGATAATGTGATTTTAATAGACGATTTGGTAAAACAATCAAAGTATAGTTACAATGAAACCCAACTTAAATTAATGGCAAATTGCAGCAGATTTGTTACAGTTTGTGGCGGAAATTCAATATTATCTTCACTTTTTGGAGGCACAGTTATTAGTTATATACATAAGGGAAAAGAATTACGCCCTAATTACTTTGGGCCTAATAGTTATTTCCGTAAGCTTTCAAACGCTAACGTTATTCCTGTAATAGACAAAAGTGTTGTAAAGACAGGAATCCACGATTATAGTGAATTGATGCATCAAATAAAAATACAGTTTTAAATATGAAAATTAGTTTTATCCAACCCAGCAGAAACAACTTAAAATATCTTAAATGGAGTTACGAAGCTATTCGTAAAAATTTAAGTCACAAAGAACACGAAGTTTGTGTAGCTGACGATTTTAGTAACGACGGCACCTTGGAATGGTGTAAAGAGACCGCGGCTAAAGATCCATACTTTAAGTTCATACGTAACCACGGACCAACCAGATTGGGTCATACAATTCTATACGACCGTCTTATAAACGAAGTTGCTACCAATGAGGTTGTGATGATCTATCACGCTGATATGTATGCCTGTCCTAACTTCGATAAATATGTAGAAAAGTATATTCAACCAGGCACAATCGTAAGTCTAACTCGTATTGAACCACCTTTACATCCTCCCGGGCCAGAAAAGATCGTTCAAGCATTTGGAACCGAGCCAGAAGAGTTTAATGAAGCTGGATTATTGAAATGGTTCAATGATACCCGTTTGACCAGAAAAGATAAAACCACAGAAGGAATCTTTGCGCCATGGGCCCTTTATAAGAAGGATTTCCAATCAATTGGTGGTCACGATGATCTTTATGCTCCTCAGAGCAAAGAAGACAGTGATATCTTTAACCGTTTCCTATTAAATGGATATAAGTTTGTACAAACGTGGGAGGGATGTGTATATCATATGACCTGTAGAGGAAGTAGATATAATCCAACTCTAACCACAGTTGGCAAAGAAAGCGACGAATGGTTGGCACAAAACAATCGAAGTGCCAGAAACTTTATTCGTAAATGGGGACACTTTGTTAAACACAATGATACTATGAAGCCAATTGTGCCAAAACGTTATGATGTTGGATTTGTAGTACGTAACTGTGACGAATACAAATTGGCTTTGTTGGAACCTTGGTGTGACACCATTTATACCGATGTACCATACGACCGTTATATTAATATCGAACAGAAAAATACCAAGTTTGATTTGAATAAAAAACTCAAACGATATGAAGTACCAAAAACAAATGACATCATCGTAGAGTTTGATGCAACTAAGTTATCAAATGAAAGTTTTGAATTTTTCAATATGATTCAACTGATGTTAGAAGATAGCGGTCAAATAGGCACTTTGGAATTTGACATCTTCAAACTGCACATTAATAAATTACAAGATTATAGCAAACAATTAATTGAAATAAAAGACGAATGGTATAACAAAAAATTGTTATGAAAAAATTGATAGAAATTTGGAAAAATACGTTCTTAAAGTATTTTGATATAAATCAAAATGGTAAATTAGATCATTTGGAAATAGTATTTTTCTTATGTTTATTAATTGCGTACAACTTGTTTTTTCAAATATTGGGTAATTATATTTACGATCTTATAAAAAAATGAACTTAACTGATTACAATATACCGCTTATATTTTGGGTATCATTCATTTTGGTGATTTGGTTAAACAGCGATATAGTACACACAATCGCTAAATTAACAAACACTAAACGTCTATTAAAAATAGATGAATACCAATTGTATAAATCAACCATGGATCCAATGTCAACATATCCCAATTTTTTATATGCTGAATACCCAGGTTATTTTACTAAATTAATAAGTTGTGTGATTTGTTTGTGTTTTTGGTCGAGCTTATTTAGCGTGGGTATATTACTATTAGTTTTAAACTATCCGTTATACTATGCAATTATGTTGTTTCCAATTAACTACATTTGCAGTTTGTTTTTATATTTAATAATAAATAAATTATTATGATTATAGGAAGTTTTGTTGCATTAAACAATTTGGTATCCAAAGATAATATCGGCGCGTTTGCGCCTTTAACAAATTGTATACAAACATTTGATAAAATCTGTTCGTGTCAAAAACAAAGAAAAACACTAAAGCACGATGAATGTAATAAAATTTACATTAATACAGTTACAGCCGTAGCTCCTTCTTTGGTTGATTACTTTAAAACAAAAACCACTGATGAAGAAATTATATTCTATCACAGTGGTCATAATTTGATTATGAAACTCAAATTGCGTTAATAACCTTCAACGCATTTAAAACATTTTCTCTGATGTAGGGATACTCCTCCAATATACATCCATTTAATTTATCGCTACAATCTTCCCATTCAAATGCACAGTCAGCTTTTGCTTTTACTTTTGGATCATTGATCATTTCGTGATCGTTTGGCGCTGAATTATAAATCTTAACTATTTTGTTTTTACTAAACCTTCTGCCTGAAGGTACAGGTTCTTGTTTGTATTTGGTAATATGAACTAACTTACCACTTTGTTTTTGTTGCAACCAAGTACATTCATCTTGTGGATACACATCGTATCTGATATCAGTTATAAAAACCACATCTGCAGTAGATTGTTTAATCTTTTCTTCAATTTTACCAGTCCAATATCTACCCTCAGATACCTTTCTCATAACATCGCCATAAGCAACCAATAGTGGTCTAATAATATTCTTCTCATTGGTGTTCTCTGTAAATACATCAATGCCCACCTTAGACTTGATAAGATCTTTTAAATCGTTTTTCAACTCATACGCCAATGCATACTTTTCAGTTTTGAGACCTTGTTCAGTCAAAAGTTTTTGAGCAACAGTAGTAAATAAATCTTTACCACTACGAGCAAATCCAGATACACCTATAATTTTCATATTATTTAAATAAATTCTCTACTTCTTTTTCGCTATATCCAAAACCTTGAATCAACTCACATAATTCTTTTAAGTTGTTGTCAGAAGCAGTATAAACACTATAATAGTCTATTGCATCACGTTTGCCAATTTTATATTTGTCACAGATGCAATCTAGTATTGTATTATTAATACCCTCGGTACTATTCTTGATATACTTACAGAACTTTCTACCTTTTGGTACTAAATCAATCAATACTTGATAAAATTGTTCTTCTGGAATGTTCTGAAAATGTTTGGATATAAAAGATACTTCTTCTATAATATCAGCATCCATACTTAAGAATCTAATCAACATATATTTGTTGAAAGACTTCTTCTCCTCTTCAGAAAGAGAAGTGTAGTAGTTTTTGTTTTTTACCTCCCGAATATGATTTACATGATCAAATAAACCACGAACTTTAACTTTGTTTTCGGATGTTTTCTTTGCTTTCATTATTCAATATTCTACTACGTTTTGCCAAAACTTCAATGTCTTTTGATATTTTATTATTTTTTAAATTTAATAACTCCAATGCATCAACTGTGAGAATTTGGTGGTCATCAAATTTTCTTAATAATTTAATAAACAGATAGAAATTGAAAAAAGAAAATATGGCTACTATTATGAGTAGTAGCCATATCAATACTTGACTATTAAAAATATAACTCATACTTATAACTATTTACAAGTACGAGTTAACATTTATTTCAAATTAAGCCTTATAAGCAGTGCTCAATACTTCACGTAGAGCATTGATCTGACGACCGGTTAGGTCAACTCGGCTATTACCAGCACGTAGAGTCAAGCGTGAGGCCTTCTTAGCCTTAGCGACTGGAGTGGAGAGATAAATCTCAACGCCGGTGGTGTTATGGCCTACGAAGTTAGTCTTGTTACGAGCATTTGTACGAGTATACATATTATTTCTTTACTTTCTTTTTTTGTTTGTTTTTTGTTTCGTTAGTTTCATCACTAACTTAAATTTATCTTACCACCCAACCGTCAAACTGTCAACAACTTTTCAATCAAATTTTGAATTCTTTTTCAAACCGTTCAATAGCATAATCCTTAGCTTTGAACTCAAATTCATAATCTACTCCGTCCATATCAACGTATTCTTCAGGAATATTACGAACATAGTCACCGTGCGCACGTGGATTTTTATTAGTCAAATCATTGTCGCTAAAGTGAAATAATGGACGATAATTACCCCACGTAGACATAGCCAATTTCATAGCATCTTTAGCGGTCAACTTACCTGAGTTACAACGAAAGTGCAAATTGTCATACGTGATAGGAATGCCGGTGTTTGAATAAATAAGATCATACAGTTCACTCACTTTCCAACTATTGGGTTTGTCTTCATTCTCAAGAACGAGACGAGACTTAACATTTGCAGGAAAATCATTGTATACATCAATAAATCGTTTAGCAATATCCTTGGTATTGCCTTTGTAACAATTCATATGAATATTGATTGGAGATTCATATGACTGTGGCAAACCAAACAAATCCATAATTGAAGCGTGGTTTTTTAATTCCACAATAGATTTTTCTACCACAGACTTGGTAGCACTTGCTGGTACAACAAACTGATCTGGATGTGTACTGCACCGAACATTGTATTTTTTAATTATATCAGCAGCAATTTTAAATTCTTGCACAATTAGATTGTAATCTGGCAGAATATCAAATGACAAATTTGCTTCGGGTAAAGTCGCTAAAGGAAACAAGTCACTACTAATTCGATAGTTCCAATTTCTAATACCGCAAAATTCAATAGTTTTGCGTGTAACAACCACATTGTTAAGTGTACGTTTTGAAACGGTAGATAAAGCTTCTTTTCGTTCCAAAGCAAGAAATTTAGTTTTGGTCATCGTGTTAGCTCTAACACTTTGTTCTTGCAGTTTGAGAGAAATACAACATAGAGATTTTTTCATTCTATGTTATCTTACCAACACATTTATAATAAGTCAAGTCTTAAGTCCACGGATACAAAGGCAACTTATACTTGGTACCGCCTATCATTATTCCCACATATCCAGCAATTGGACTTCCGGCACCACTAATAAACATAGAATTTGAACCAGTAATAGCATTAAACAATTGTAATGTGCCATTTACCAACAATTTATTGTTTATACGACCACTGCTTCCTGTTATTTTAGTAAAACCAGCATAACCACCACTAATACTACCAGTAAATTGGTTGGCCGTAAATTTGCCTGTTATTTTGCCATTGCTACCACTTAATTTATTAAAATTAGCTCTACTACCACTAATACTAGATGTTATTGAAGTTGCAATAACTCTACCAGAAATTCTAGCAGAAGAACCGCTTAATTTGTTAAAGTTAGCTCTGCTTCCACTAAAACTGCCTGTGAAAGATCCTGTGAAATTACCTCTTACTTGTTTGGAATAAAAATGAGAATAACTTCCAGGTGTGCCGGTACCAATTTTTATTGTAGTAGCAGAACTAGCAAAATCTATTGTTGTAGGTGTACCCAACAACAAAGGTGAAGCATTGGTACTATCAATATCACCACCTGCGTTTATACTACCGTTAGTAGATAACGTATTTGAAGAAGCATCATATGACAACGATGTATCTAATCCGAGAATTTTCTGACCACTACCATTTGAAAAAACCAGATATTTAGTACCACTTGCAGCAGATTGATCTTTAATAAAATTGCTACCACTGAAACTACCTGTGAAATTCGTAGCAATTACTTGTCCCAATTTGGTTACTTTGAACTTTGTAACACTCCCAAGTTGCAAATCTATTAGTTTACTTGTACTATCTGAT
>Ga0315905_10004662_pt1 | contig 14017 bp, 6 predicted proteins | sample LakEriMetagenome_5_FD_203522 | JGI IMG/M metagenome (GOLD analysis project Ga0315905, IMG submission 203522) | Freshwater fungal communities from buoy surface, Lake Erie, Ohio, United States - Buoy 4 MA121 | ecosystem: Environmental > Aquatic > Freshwater > Lake | place: USA: Lake Erie, Ohio... | reverse complement strand
GCGGCGGCGCGCCGGGCGCCGGGCGCGCGGCCGCGCGGGGGCCGCGCGCCGCCCCGCCGCCCCCCCCCCCGGCGGGGCCCGTGTGTCGGGAGCGCGCTCGGCGCGCTCGGCGCGCTCGGCGCGCGCGCGCGTCGGCGTCGGCGCCGGCGCCGGCGTCGGCGTCGGCGTTGCACCGCCTTCCCTTCCCGGCGTCAAGCGCACCTCGTCCTCCACGCTGCTGTGATACTTGTACACCTGCTCCAGGAAGGCGTACCGGCGCTTGAGGGCCTCGAGCCTGCGCGTCATGCGGCGGTCGCGCGCGTCGGCCTCGTCCCGTGCTGCTGATGCCGGTGCTGCTGCTCCTGGGCCGTCCTCGCCCGCGTGGTCGCCCTCGTCGTCCTCGGACGCGCCGCCGACGTCCTGAGGCGAGGCCTCAAGAGACATCACGAGCTTGGCGAGTTCGTCGAGCTCGGCGCGGATCTGGTCGTGCAGGTGGACGTAAAAGAAGTGAATCGGCTGGTGCTCGCGGGTCGACGTGGTCGCTGCTCCTTCGTCGTCGGGCAAGCCGGCCGGCCGCTCGCCCGCCAGCCCACCACCGCCCACCGCGATGGCACCACCGGCAAGCGATGCCATGTGTGTGTGGTGGCGGGGAGCAGGCGGGGGGGGGGGCCAAGTAGGAGGGACGACGGGTCGGGGGGAAAGCGAGAGCTGGTCGGGTGTGTAGTCGTGATTGGGGTCGCTTTCAGCTGGCAATGCCGGACGATGCTGCGGGCGACCGCATCGATGGGGGCGTGAGGACAAGCAGGAACGTTCCAATCCGCGTGTGTGGCGACGTGGGAGAAGAGAGAGAGAGAGAGAGAGAGAGAGAGGGCCGGGTGGACATCTTGAAGGCGTCGCTGCTGTCGGCGCGCGCGCGCGCGCGTCGGGCCAAGGCGGGGCTCGCCGCCGCGAGCCGACTTGGCGCCGGACAGCAAAAGCAGGCCCGTCCGACCCGTGCTCACACACACTCCCCGTTGTAGTGACCACCCCGAAGCGCGCCTTCAACACCTCTACCGCAACCGCGATGATCGTCAGGCGATCGTTTTGATATCGAAACGGCGCGGTCCGCGAATCGCTGAAAACCGACGGGTCTCGGCACCCGCGCGGCATGCCCGCACCGGCGCCCGCGTTCAGCGCGCGCCGGCGATGTCCGGACGCCCGAGTACCTCGTCATGCGATCAACAGCGTCGTCCGATGCGCCGCCGCCGCGACCACCAGCGGGGGCAGTGGCCGCCCCTCCCGCGCCCCCCCGTCCCCCCCCGAGCCCGCCGCGGCTGCGCGCCGGCTCGCGCGCTCCAGACAAGCCGCAGGCGCCGACCCCGCAGCGCCACTACCGACCGTCCACTGGCGCGCGGGCGCGTGGCGCCTGACGCACCACGATCCGGCCGCCCTCGCCGCGGCCAGCCGCGCCCTCGCCTCGCGCCTGCGCGCCGGCGTCGAGCTCGAGCGGGCCGCCGAGCGCGAGGCGCGGCGCCGGCTGTACTCGCGCGCGAGCGCCGCGCGGCTCGAGCGGGACGGCGCCGTGCTCGCGCGCCTCGGGCGGCCGGTCGCCGCGGGCGCGCTGTATGGCCAGCAAAAGTGGGCGGTCGGGCGCGCAGACGGGGGCGCCCTGCCGCCGCACCACCGATTCCGGGCGGGCGATCCCGTGCTGCTGTCGCGAAGCGGGGGAGCCGGTGGCGCGGGCCGGGACGGCTCGGGCGACGAGGGCGGCGACGGCGACCGAGCGCGGCAGCAGCCGCCAGCCGCCTTTGACGCGACCGTGCTCGAGGTCGCGCGCGACCGCGTCGTCCTCGCCCTCGAAAACGCCGCGGGAGACGCGCTGGCGTCGGCGGCGGCGGCGGCCGCAGCAACCCCGAGCACGACGACGACGACGACGTTGTGGCGCCTCGACCGCAGCCCGTCCGAGGCGGCAGCGCAGCGGCAGCTCGATGCCATCGCGCGGCTCGAGGCCGCGTCGTGGGCGCTGCCGGCGGACGGCGGCGGCGGCCGCGCTCCCGACGCGTTCGAGGCGCTCCTGCGCGCGTGCCTGGTCGGGGCGCCCGAGGCCGTGGTGGCGGCTCCTTCTTCTTCTTCGCCGGCCGCCGCCGCCTCGTCGCCGCTCGAGCGCGCGGCCTCCACGCCGCCCCCCTGGGTGCGCGACGCCCGCTGGCGCGCGCGCGCCGTGCGCCTGCTCGGCGACTTCCCGGGCCTCAACGGCTCGCAGCGCGCGGCCGTCGCGACGGCGCTGACGCGCACGCTCACGCTGTGGCAGGGGCCCCCCGGCACGGGCAAGACGCGCACGTGCCTGGCGCTCATCGAGGTGCTGGTGCGCGCTTCAGAGGGCGAGAGCGAGGGCGAGGAGGAGAAAGAGGAGGAGGAGACCGACGGCGGCGGCGGGGCGGCCGCAGCAGCAGCAGCGGCGGCAGCGGCAGCGAAAGGCGCGGCCGCGATCGCGATCCCGGTGCTCGCGTGCGCCGACACCAACGCGGCGGCCGACAACCTGGTCGAGGGCCTCGCGGCGCGCGGCCTCTGCGTCGTGCGCGCGGGCGGGGCCGCGCGCGTGAGGCCCGCGCTGCGGCACCTGTCGCTCGAGGCGCAGGCCGAGGCGACGCCGCTGGGCGCGCGGGCGGCCGAGGGGCGCGCGCGCAGCCGCGCGCTGTTTGCGCAGGCGAGGTACCTCCGGCAGCGGCAGCGGCGCCGAGGGGCGGCGGCGGGGGCGGCGGGGGCGGCGGCCGGCGACTCTGAGGACGACGGCGGCGACGATCAAGGAGCCGCGGCCGCCGCCGCCGACGCAGCAGCAGCGGCCAAGCGCTCCGCCCCGCTCCTCGAGGCCGAGGCGCGGCGCGAGTGGGCCAAGGCCGAGAGGCTGGCGCGCGCGGCGACGCGCTCGGTGCTCGAGCACGCGCAGGTCGTGGCGGCGACGTGCAACGCGGCCGGGGACGCCTCGGTGCTCGCGGAGGGCGGCGGCAGCGGCGGCCGCGGAAGCCGCCCCCTGGCGTTCCGCGCGGTCGTTGTCGACGAGGCCACGCAGGCGACCGAGCCCGCGACGCTCGTCCCCCTGGTGCGCGGCGCGCAGATGGCCGTGCTGGCGGGCGACCCGCGGCAGCTGCCGCCCACGGTCGTGTCGCGCGAGGCGCTCTCGGCGCCCGCGCTGCTGGGCCGCACGCTATTCGACCGCCTGTCGTCGCCGTCGTGGCCTTTGACGGCGGCGGAGGAGGAGGCGGAGGACGAGGAAAGCGAGGGCGCTGGCGCCACCCCCGGCGCGCCTGGACTCCTCCTCGAGCCGCGCCTGCTCGACCGGCAGTACCGGATGCACCCGGCGCTCGCCCGCTTCCCCTCGCGACGCTTCTACGGCGGACTGCTGAAAGACGGCGTCGCGGCGTCCGCGCGCCGCGCGCCGCGCGGCGTGCGCTGGCCCAGTCCGCGCACTCCTGCCGTGGTGCTCTGCGTCGAGGGCGGCGAGGGCGAGCGGCGGGACGACGACGATGACGACGACGACGACGACGACGAGGAGGACGACGAGGAGGAGGACGACGACGGCACCGACGGCGACGGCTCTTCCGCCTCGAGAAGCAGCAGCAACAGCAATGGCGGCCGCCGCCGCCAACCCCGCTCCCGCGGCGGCGGCGGGTCGTACCGCAACGCGGCCGAGGCCGAGCAGTGCGTGCGCGCGCTGCGCGCCCTGCTGTCGTCCGGCGCGGGCGGCGACGTCCGGTCGGTCGCCGTGCTGTCGCCCTACCGCGGGCAGGTGCGCCTGATCGAGCGCCTCCTGCGCGCCCGCGGCCCCGCCGCCTGGCTCGAGCGCGTGCAGCGGCGGCTGGCGGCAGCACAGGAAGAGGCGGGCGAGGAGGACGGCGGCGCCGCCGCCACCGCGGCGGCGCGCCGCCTCAACGGCCTCGCGCTGCCCTTCTCCGCCGCCCCCTTGGTCACAGTGTCGAGCGTCGACGGCTTTCAGGGGCGCGAGGCCGACGCCGTCGTGCTGTCGCTCGTGCGGCGCAACCGCCGCGGGAGCATCGGATTCGTGGCCGACCCGAGGCGCCTGTGCGTGGCGGTCTCCCGCGCGCGCCGGGGCCTCGTGGTCGTGGGGTCGGAGCGCACGCTGCGCGCGAGCGGCAGCCCGGACTGGGCGGCGTTTTTGGATTGGGCCGAGGCCGAAGGGGTGGTGGTGCGGGCGGGTGCGGGGATGGCGGCGCCGCCACCTTGGCCGCTCGACGGCGAGCTGCGGTGGTGAACAAAGATCGAGATTCGTTGCACGTTTTTTGTTGTTTAATCCCTCTGGTCGCCGGCTCCTCAGCGCTGTCCTTTCCGCCGCCCCGCGGTCGTCGTCGTCGTCGTCGTCGTCGCGGCGGTCCCGGCGTCGCCTCCCCCCAACCTCTTCCGCTCCGCGAACAGCCGCACCCCTTCCTCCCACGCGCGTCGCGTCAAGCCCTGAGGGCAGTGCACGCTCACGACCCCGAGCCGCTCCACCTCGCGCACGTTCCAGCCCTCGTTGTCGAAGAAGAGCATGTCGCCGTAGTCGACGCCCGTGCGCTCCCGCAGCCGCTTGAAGTGCGCGATCTTGCTGCCCGGGTAGATCTCGTGGTGCGCCGCGAGCGCGTGCAGGTTGGGCGGGTGGGCGGAAGCGGCGGCGGCGCGGGCGGCGCGCCGCGAGGAGGACGAGGAGGAGGGCGGGGAGGAGGAGGAGGAGGGGGGCGACGGCGACGACGACGGCGCGGGCGCGCACGGGAGCGGAAACGTGAACTTGGCCAGCGCGTCGGCCGCCCAGTCGCCGTGCTCGGTGCGCGAGACGTAGGCGAGCTCGGTCGCCTCCCACCCGCGGTCCGAGAGGAGCAGCGCGTCGGCGCCCTCCTCGCCGTTCGCCGCGGCGGCGTCCTCGTCCGCGCCCTCCTCTGCGCGCCCGCCCCCCCCCCCGGGGGCCGCCGCGCGCGCCTGCGCGTGCGCCAGCATCGTGAGCACGGCCGGCGCGTGCCCCATGAGCTCGAGCCGCTCGCCGTTGCGGTCCTCGACGCGGCCGGTTTTGTCGCACCGCTTGAAGGGCGCGCCGCCCCACAGCTGGTACAGCTCGGGGGTCCAGACGGTCGCGTCCAAGTCGAGGGCGAGGATCATAGGGCGCGGGGGGGTCTCGGCCCGGCGTCTCGGCGCCGCGCCATCGCCGCCGCTCATCGTCGCGCGCCGCCGCCGCCGGGCGGCCGGGCGGCGAGGCTGACGGGGGTCCGTGCGCGATGCTCCGTTCGTCGTCGGCGACAGGGTGCGGGTCGCGAGCGGGCGCGACAGGAGCATGCGGGCGCGAGAGGATTGGTGATTGGCGAACGCGCGCGCGCGGCGGAAGGACAGGATTGGTCTGTGCGCGCGCGCGCGTGCGTGCGAGTGACGCTCGACACGGTTTGCGTCCGAGGGAGCGCTGCGCGCGCGGCGGTAGAGAGGGTTCAGTTCGACAGAGTACTGTGAGTATGACTGATCGCGATTGCGTGTGTACAGCAGCGGCGCGTGTGAGCGTGTGGAGACCAAGTGGCGCGGACGCTCGACGCCGGTAGCGTGGCGTCCGCCTTGCGTCCAGCGGCGGTTTGCCTCGCCATCTCAGCACACGCGCGCACCTGCCGCTCTCCACGCGCACACCGAAACCAGTGATCGGTACTTCTCGCTTCTCCTCCACCTCTTCTCGCTCACGCGCCCCAAACCGGGCACCGCGCACCGCACCCCTTGACGATCGATCCGCTTCTTGCCATCGACACACACTCCCACGCACGCCTCTGCGCGTCGTCGCGCGCGCTTCTCCCTGCTCGTCAGCGCCTCCTGACCAAGCGCTCAGCGACAGCTAGAGGAGGCAGCGCCTCGCGCCCCAACCGCGCGCGCGCGCGCGCAGGGGGGCGAGCGCGCGCTCGCTCGCTCGCTCGCTCGCTCGCTCGCTCGCTCGCTCGCTCGCTCGCTCGCCGCCGTGGCGTCGCGCCGCGTCGTCGCGCGCACGCGGTCGACAGCGACAGGCGCCAAACCATGACCGCCGCTCCACCGCCCCCTTCGGCCTGCGCCGCGTGCGGCAATGCCACCACCACCACCACCACCGCCGACCCGCGCGCGGGCCCAGGAAGAGGAGCAGCAGGCCGAGGCGTCCTCGTCTCCGCCCCGACCCCCCTCCCGCCCCCGCCGCCCTCCCTCCTCGACGGCGGCAGCGACGACGGCGGCGACCACCCCCACGGCCCGTCCTCCTCCGTCCACCACGTCCGCCTGCCCCCCTTCTCCCTGCGGCGCCTCGCCCGCTTCGCGGGCCCGGGGCTCCTCATGTCCATCGCCTACGTCGACCCGGGCAACATCGAGTCCGACCTGCAGGCGGGCGTGGCCTCGGGCTACGGCCTGCTGTGGGTCGTGGCCTGGGCCACGGCGCTCGGATTCCTCGTCCAGATGCAGAGCGCCAAGCTGGGCGTCGCCACCGGGCGCGACCTCGCGCAGCACTGCCGCGCCGCCTACCCAAAGGCCGCGCGCGTCGCCCTGTGGGCGGCCGCCCAGCTGGCCGTCATCGGCGCCGACGTGCAAGAGTGCGTGGGCAGCGCGATCGCCCTGCGGCTGCTGTCGGGCGGCCGCATCCCGCTGCCCGCGGGCGTCGCGCTCGGCGCGGCCGCGTCGGCCCTGCTGCTCGCCGTCGAGCGCTGGGGCGCGCGGCCCATGGAGGCGGCGCTCGGGCTGCTCGTCGCCGTCATGGTCGCCGCCTTTGGCTTCATGGCCGCGCGCGCCGACGTCTCGGCGGCCCGCGTCCTCGAGGGCTTTCTGGTCCCGCGCCTCGACGGCGGCGCTGCCGCCGTCGCGCAGGCCGTCGCGCTGGTCGGCTCGATCCTCATGCCGCACAACACCTTCCTGCACTCGGCCCTCGTGCAGTCGCGGCGCCTCGAGGACCGGCACGAGGCCCGGCGCGACGCGCTGCGCTACTACCGCATCGAGTCGGCGCTGTCGCTGGCCGTGAGCGTCGGGATCAACGCGTGCGTCGTGAGCGTCTTTGCGGCCGGGTTTCACCGGCAGGGGGGCGGCCCGGCGGCGGCGGCGGGCGGCCGCCCGGGGCTCGGCGTCGGCGGCAAGGGCGACGACCCCCTGCCGGCCGGCGCCATCGGCCTCGAGAACGCGGGCTACTACCTCCAGCGCGCCTACGGCCCGGGCGCCGCGGTCGTGTGGGCGCTCGGCCTGCTCGCCGCGGGCCAGTCGTCCACGTGCACGGGCACGTACACGTCGCAGTTCCTCGTCGCCATGCTCGACGCGCCGCGCGCGCTGCGCCCGTGGGCGCGCGTCGCGGCCGCGCGCGCCGCCGCGCTGCTGCCGACGCTGCTGGTCGCGGCGGTCGCGGGCGCGCGGCTCGACGAGCTGTCGCAGTGGATGAACCTGCTGCAGGCGCTCGTGCTCCCCTGCGTGCTGCTGCCGCTCCTGGCGCTCAACGCCTCCCCGAACGTCGTCGGGCGCGCGTTCGCCAACCCGAGGGGCACGACGGCCGCGCTCGCCGCCGCGAGCGCCGCCGTGGTCGCGGCCAACTTGGCCGGCGTGGCCGCCTTTCTCTCGGGCGCGCTCGCGGCGCTCCCCGCGTCGACGCCCGGGGGCCGCGCGATGCGCGCGGCGCTCGGGGCGCTCGGCGTCGTGTACGCGTGGCTGCTGCTCTACTTGGCGGCGCTGGTGCCGGGCGTGGTCGAGCACGGGCACGGGCACGGGGGGGTCAAGGAGCTGCTGGCTTCGTGGTCGCGAGGCGGGCGGGGAGGCGGGCGAGGGGCGGGGGGGTTGCGGGCGCCGCTCCTCGTCTCGTCGCCGCCGCTGCCGCTGCCGCCGTCGTCGCCGTCGCCGCCGTCGTCGCCCGAGCGCGTGGTGCTGGTTGAAACGGAGGAGGCAGAGGAGGTGGCGGGCGGGGCGGCAGCCGTGCTGGGCGGGCGGGCGCAGGCGATGGCGGTGGCGGCCGAGGCGGCGGCGGCGGACGCGCAGGATGGAGGATGAGGCGAGGGGATGTAAGGAATCGAGCGAATTGTGCGACGGCGGCGGCGGCGGCGGGAAGACAAAAAGCGTCGCCGTCGCTGCCCCCGCGGCGCGCGAGCCTACTCTCGCCCTCGCCTACTCTTCAATCGCCAGACGTAAGCGAACCCATCAAGCTTGCCCGTGTGAGCCATTTGCTGCATTCATTGTCGCCTTGTGCGCATCCTAGAGCCGCGCGCGTGTCCAGGTCACGACACGCAAGAAAACCCCACACCAAACCCCAACAACCCGCCAACCCGCAAACGAGCGCACACTTGGCAAACACTTGGACCACAAAACACAAGAGGCGCGCGCGAATATGCTCGGCCGCCTCCCGCGCGCGCGACCGGCCGCCACCCAAGCAGCGTCGTCGTCGGCCGCTGCGCATCATCAGTTGCGGCACTCGACAGCGGTGGTTTCGGCACTCGCGGCATCCGTCCACGCCCGCGCGCGCGCGCCCAGCCCAGTCTGCGCTCGCAGCAGCAGCCCCGCGGCTACCGCCCCAGCAGCCGCCCAGCCGGGCAAGACGGCGTCGCCGCCCGACGTGCCGCCGCCCGCCGTCGCCGCCGCCCCGATGGCGGCGGCGGGGGGGGCACCAGCGTCGACGCCGGCTGCCGACGACGGCGCCCAACCCCACCTCCCCCCGCCGCCGCCCCCGCTCCTCCTCCCGTCCGTTCCCTATCCCCAGGTGGTCCTGCTGCAGACCTTTGGGTGGAACTCGCACCAAAAGGTCGACGGCGCCTCCTTCTGGCGCCGCCTCGCCGACGCGGCCCCCTCGATCGCCGCGGCCACGGGCGCCACGCACGCCTGGCTCCCGCCGCCCTCGGCGTCCGTCGCGCCCGAGGGCTACCTGCCCGGGCAGCTCTTCGACTGCAACTCGGCCTACGGCACCGCCGAGGAGCTGCGCGCGTGCTGCGCCGCCCTCCGGGCCGCGGGGATCCGCCCCGTGGCGGACGTCGTCATCAACCACCGGTGCGCCGACAAGCAGGACGAGCGCGGGCGCTGGAACCTGTACGAGGACACGGGCGCGGACGGGCGGCCGCCCGGCAGCGTCGGCGCGGGCGCGAGCGCGGACGACGCGCAGGCCGCTGCGGGAAGCGCCTCCGACGGCGGCGCCGGCCGCCGCGGCCACCAGCGCAAGCGCATCGACTGGGGACGCTGGGCCATCGTCGGGGACGACGCGGCCTTTGGCGGCCGCGGCAACGCGGACAGCGGGGCCGACTTTGACGGCGCCCCGGACCTCGATCACCGCAACCCCGAGCTGCGCGCCGCGCTGGCCGACTGGCTCCTGTGGCTCCGCGAGGAGTTTGGCTTCGAGGGGTGGCGCCTCGACTTTGCCAAGGGTTACGCGCCCGAGTACAGCGGCGAGTACATCGCGCGCACGCTGCCGCTCGACGGCGGCGGCAGCAGGGGGGCGGGCGGCGAGGGCGAAGACGCCCGCCCCTTTTGCGTCGGCGAGCTTTGGTGCGACCTCGCGTGGTCGCGCGACGGCGAGCCCGCGGGCAATCAGGACCCCGCGCGCCAGCAGCTGTGCGACTGGGTCGACGGCGTGCGCGCCGGCGGCGGGGACGCGGCCGCGTTCGACTTTGTCACCAAGGGCGTGCTGCAGGCCGCGCTCGCGAGCGGCGAGCTGTGGCGCCTCAAGGACGCGCGAGGCAAGCCGCCGGGCATGGGCGGGTGGTGGCCGAGGCGCGCGTCGCTGTTTGTCGAGTCGCACGACACGGGGAGCTCGCAGCGGCACTGGCCTTGCCCGCCGCGGTGCCTCCAGGCGGCGTACGCGTACGTGCTGACGCACCCGGGCGTGCCGTGCCTGTTCAGCGAGCACGTCCTGGACGCCCGCGTGCACGCCGGCCCGGCCGTGCCCGAGGCCGAGGCCGAGGCCCTGCGCGCCGCCATCGGGGCCCTGCTCGCCGCGCGGCGCGGCTGCGGCGTCGGCGCCGACAGCGCCGTCGAGATCCGCGCGGCCGAGCAAGGGCTCTACGTGGCCGACGTCAAGGGGTCGCGCGCGACGGCGCGCGTCAAGCTGGGCGACAGGATGGACATGGGGGACTTGCTGCCTGTCGAGGCGGAGGGCTGGAGGCTCGTCGTGAGCGGCCAGGGCTTTGCGGTCTGGGCCAAGGAGGAGGAGGAGGAGGAGGAGAGGGCGGGGGCGGAGCAGGCGGCCGCGGAGGGCGGGGGGAAGCCGAGCGCGCGCTGAGCCGGCGGCGCTGAGCCCGCAGTTTTTTGTATTTGTACTGCATTTTTTTCGCGAAAAATAGACCGCGGCGTCGGAGGAGATTACCTCTCACTACTCAGCTTCTTCCTCTTCTTCTTTTAGTTATGATACCGACGCACGCACGCTCGTCGTCTGCTTGCAAAAAAAGATCCGCCGCGCCACCGCGCGCGCCTGCTCGTCCGGCGGCGCGAGCGCGTCCTCGCCCTCAACCACGACCGCCCATTCCTCCCCCTGTTCTCCGGCGACGTGGCGCTCCAGCGTCGCGAGCTGGCTCGGCAGCAGCCGCAGGGGGTCGGGCGCCACGTGGCTGGCCGGGCGCGGCGGCGCGGACGCGAGCCGCTCGCGCAGCGCGCGCTCGCCCGGCGCGAGCAGCACGAACGCCGCCCGAGCCGCCGACTGCTCCTCGACGCGGCGCCTAAGGAGCTCCCTGTACGCGCGCTTGAGCGCCGAGCACGCGACCACGACCGTGCCGGCGGGCGCCGCGTCGTTTGTCGTCGATGCTGCTGCTGCTGCGGCTGATGCCGTTGCCGCCAACCAAGGCGCGCGGTCTGCGTCGTCGAGCGGCGCGCCCGCGCGCAGCTTGGCGACGTTGCCCGGCGGGTGCAGGTCGTCCGCGTCGATGAAGGAGGCGTCGAGCTCAGCAGCCAGCGCCTTGCCCACGGTCGTCTTGCCGGAGCCGCATACGCCGCAGACGAAGACGACGATCGCGGGGGTCGTCGGCGTCATCAAGAGTTCGATCGGGTCAATGGCTTGCAATTCTCGCGAAACGTCGATTGTTGTGTCTGTCATTCGAGAGGGCCAAGCGATCAGCGAGCGCTCATGCTGCCGCCGACCGACGCGCACGCTTGACGGCCGGGGCCGCCGCAGGAGCGGCCTTTTTGCTGGCCTTGGCGTCGGCCGTCGCCGCCGCCGCCGCCGCCGCCGCCTTGCCGCCCGCCGGCGGCGCATTCTCCTCGCCCTCCTCCGCCTCCGCCTCGTCGTCCTCGTCCTCCTCCTCAGCCTCGGCCTTCTTGCCCTTCTTGCCGCCCTTCTTGGCGCCCGCCACCGGCCGCGGCGGCGGCGCCTCGAGCGGCCCGGACGCCCCGTTGGCCCCGCCCGCCGCGTCGCCGCCGCCCTCGAGCATCGCGCCCAGGCGCTCGTGGCGCATGTCGGCGCACAGCAGCCGCAGGCGCAGCGGCGGGAGCGCGCGGCCGGCGGCGGCTTCGGCGTCCGCAGAGGCGGCCTTGCCCTTGCCCTTCGAGGGCGCCTTGTCGTCGTCGGCCTCCCGCACGATCGCCACGTTGCTGTTGTTGACGAGCTGCAGCATGGCCGCGAACAGGCGGCTCACCTCGTGGCGGTCGCTGCCGGCCACGACGCGCGCAAACGGCACCGCCTCGTCGTCGTCGCCGGCCTCGGCGCCGTCGGCGGCCGGCGCCTCGTGCTGCGGCGGCGGCGCGGGCTCCGCCAGCCGGCCCAGGATGCGCTCCCCGTACGCGTGGATGTCGAACGCCGAGCGGTCCTCCTCGGCGCGCAAGACGGGGTCGATGCGGCTGCGCCAGTCCCCCACGCGCACCGCCAAGCCCGACTGCACCTGCAGCGCCGCGCACGCCTGCAGCAGCTGCTCGACGTGCGCGCGGCACCGCGCCTCGTACGACTCGTCGTCCGGGTCGCAGGGCGGGCCGCTGGTGGCGGCGGCGGCGGCGTCGGCCCAGGCCGAGGCGAGGGCGCCCGGGGCGCCCGCGGCGGCGGCGGCCTCGAGGTCATCGTAGGCGCCGCCAAAGTCGCCGCCGCCGGGGCCGTCGGCGTCGCCAAGGTCGTAGTCGTCCTGCGGCGGCGCGTCGGCGTCGGCGGCGGCGGCAGCGGGGGCGTCGTCGCCGCCGGCGCCGCCCCACGCGTCCTCGCCGAGCAGCACCATCTCGGCCGCGTCGCCGTCGTCCTCGGCGCTCGGGGCCACCGCCGCCTCAGCCGCAGCAGCCGCCGCAGCAGGACCCGCGGCGCTCCCGCCCTCCTCCTCGGCGGCCGCGTCGGCCGCGTCGCGCGCGTCCATGACGGCGCGCAGGCGCTCGACGCGCAGCGGGGCGGCGGCGGCGGCGGCGGCGTTGACGCCCGGGCGGCCGTGGGGGGCGCGCGGCGCGCCCGCGCGCGACCCGGCGCCGCGCGCCTGCTGGCGGCGCTGCTGCTGGCGGTGGCGCTGCATGAGCTCAAAGGCGTAGGCAAACTCGGGGAAGGCCAGGACGCCGTTGGCGGCGGCGGCGGCAGAAGAGGAGCGCGTCGTGGTGAGCGCCGCCGCCGCCGCCGCAGCAGCAGCCCCGCCCGCGGCCGCCTCGGCCGGGTCGGCGTCCTCGGCGCCCGTCGCGAGCGCGCCGACCGCGCCGCGCTGGCGCGGCTTGCGCACCAGCAGCGGCTTGATCGCCAGGCCCCCGCGGTTGGCCGGGTCCAGCGGGGCGTACGGGTCGAACGCGTCCTCGTCGTCCGCGCCGCCGCCCTGGTCTTCCCCCGGCCCCCCGCCGTCGCGCCGCGCCCGCCGCTCCATCGGGTGCGGCCCGGCGGGGGCGGACTGCTGCTGCTTGGGCCCGCCGCGCGCGGCCCCCTGCCCGAGGTCCATGACGGGCAGCGGCGGCGCGTCCTCGGGCGCCTGGTCGTCGCAGTCGCCGCCGCAGTCAAAGCCGCCGCCATAGTCGCCGCCGTCGTCCAGGTCGATGCCGCCCGCCCCGTCGTCGTCGTGCTGCTCGGCCGCGGCGGCGGCGTCGTTGCCGGCCATCGCGGCGGCAGCGCCCGCCCCACCCCCGGCAGCAGCGGCGGCCAGGACGCCGGCCTTGCGGGCCGTCTCGCGCGTGAGCGCGGCGGCGCGCGCGGCGGCGGCGGCGGCCGTGTGCGCCTGAGGGCGGAGGCGCGCGTCGTAGTCGTCGCCGTCGTGCAGCTCGAGCAGCAGGGCGCCGGACTCGTGCACGACGCACTGGGCGAGGCGGAACGACCCGGCCTCGCCGCCGTCGTTGCCGGCGCCGCCCCCTCCCCCGTTGCCGCCGGAACCGCCCTCGGCCGCGGCGGCCATGGCGCCCGCCGTGGCGCCGGCCTCGGCCTCCTCGAGCGCCAGCAGCGCGGCGGGCGGGCGGACGATGTCGGCGACTGTTGTTTTGGTTCGTGGGGTTTAGGTGGGGGCCGTGCGTGTGAGCGAAAAAACAGAGAGCGCCGCAAGCGTGCGCGCCGGCGTGCCCCTGCCCCCCCCGGAAAAAAAACAACAAAACCAAAGCGCCCCCCCGCAAGCTAAACGACTCACTGCCCGCGCCGCCCTCGTCGTCCATGTCGATGTCCTCCGCTTGCTCCATGCCCTCGCCCATGTTCAAAAAGTCCTCGTCGCCGTCCTCGGCGTCCTCGTCGTCATCGTCGCCGCCGCCGTTGGCCGCGCGCGCCGCGGCCGCCGCCGCCGCCGCTTTCTCGCGCTGGCGCTTGCAGTGGATCGTCTCGAGCGCCTGGTACACGAGGTTGTAAAGGTACTCGACCTTCTTGCTGTACACGCACGTGGTGCCCTGGATGAGCAGCGCGGCCTCGGCAAAGTTGAGCGGGAGGCGGCTGCCGCCGCCGCCCTCGGTCTGCGCAGCGGCGGCGGCGGCGGCGGCGGCGCTGGCGGCGGCAGCCGCGGCCGCGTCGCCGCCCTCGCCCCCACTGCCGCCGCCCTTGATGGTGAACGTGAGCGCCTCGAGCTCGTCCAGGTACTCCTCGAGCTCCGCCGCGATGTCCACGTCCCAGTTGGACGCCAGGTCGCGGATGGGCTGCAGCAGGTAGGCGAAGCGGTTCTCGCGGAGCTCGGCGTCGAGGTCGGCGCCCGGCGGCGGCGGCGCGCGGGCGGCGGCG
>Ga0315905_10004661_pt1 | contig 14018 bp, 14 predicted proteins | sample LakEriMetagenome_5_FD_203522 | JGI IMG/M metagenome (GOLD analysis project Ga0315905, IMG submission 203522) | Freshwater fungal communities from buoy surface, Lake Erie, Ohio, United States - Buoy 4 MA121 | ecosystem: Environmental > Aquatic > Freshwater > Lake | place: USA: Lake Erie, Ohio... | reverse complement strand
TCTCTACCATTGTGTTGTATTTCCCCACTGAAAGCGACCAAACAGGAATAAGGTAAGTTTCTATCCTTCATCTGTTTCTTCATCTCTTCCTGAAAGAGAACACAATGTTTCCTTGAACGAACCACAACCATCCCTCTGGCTTTACCCACAATTTCCTTTGAACCTTTGTTGACGAAGTGTTCAAGGATTATCGCAACCTTTTGACGAATCACCTCAGGGTGAGAGTCCACAAAATTGACAAGTTCTCTCTTCACCTTTCCTTCAGGTAATTCAATGTCCTCCTGTCCTGTTTGTTGAACCTTGAAGTATCTTTTGTATGTCGTGTAATTCTCCAATACATCCAATGTAAATCCCTCAAAAATGGATTGTCTCATTGAATAGATATGGAATGGAACAAACCGTCCATCACTTGTCTTTCTCCCAAAGATTTCTAAAGTTTTCGGTTTGGGAGTCGCAGTGAAACCAGCGAAAGTTATATGTTTTTGTTTACCTCTTGATTCTAACTCCTTTCTGATTACCTCCTCAAAGTCCAAAGACTCATCATCATCCTCGTTATCTGTCTCCCTTCCAATGAGTGTCCTTTTCAATTGTTTCGCATTCTCACCACTCTGTGATGAGTGAACCTCGTCAATAATCACGGCAAAGGTGTTACCCTTTAACTCAGACATCGTCTCTGATATCACACCAAACTTTTGAATGGTGGTTATTATGATGTCCTTCCCTTTCTCCAAATACTCCTTAAGTTGTTTAGAAGTAAGGTCAACAGGGTTAACTACCCCATCGGTCTGTTGGAGGTCTTTAAGAGTTTTTTGTAACTGTTTGTCCAATACTTTCCTATCTGTGATGACAATAATGGAATCAAACATTCTCTTGGTGTCCGTTGGATTCTGATAAAACGACGATAATGTATGGGACAACCAACCAATAGAGTAACTCTTACCTGAGCCGGGGGAATGTTGAATCAGATAATTGTGTCCAACTCCTTCCTCTCTTACCGAACTTCTGAGATTACGAATTACCTCCAATTGATGGTATCGTGGGAAAACCAATACATCGTTCTTGGTTTCAATTACTTTCTTCTGTTGGTCATTCCACTCCTTATCAGACTCCTCAACGACTACAACGAAGTTTTCAATAATATCCAAAATGGAAGTTGGAGTCAACACCTCATTCCAAATGTATTCGGTCTTGTAATCTCCTTGAACTATCGGGTTAACGATATCCTTGTTGTAGGGGAAAAACTTGGTTTTCTGTCCACTCAATCGGGTGGTCATACTGGCGACATCATTATCTATACAGAAGTGAACCATACACCTCTTGAAATTTAGAAGAGGTTCTTTTGGGTCTCTATCAAACTTGTATTGGTTCTCGGAGTGTTTGATGTTTTGACCTGTCAGTTGATTTTTCAACTCCATTGTAACTATGGGAATTCCATTAAGGAATAAACCCATATCTAAAGAATTGTTGTTGTTTTTGGAGTAATGTAATTGACGAACCACCACAAATCTATTCTTCTGATATAGGTCTTGATGTTCCTGATTTAGACCACTCTTAGGTTGGAAATAAACAAGTTCAAAGGAACACCCACGAGTTGAAATGCCTTTTCTAAGAGTATCTACTATACCACGAGAAGAGATGGTATTGTTGATGGTCTTACACAGTTGGTCGTCTGTCTGAGAGTCAAATTGGGAGAATAATTTCTGATACTCATCAGGTTGAGTTTCTTTAATGAAACCAATGATATCCTCAACAATCAAACATAAATCCTTGTCGTATTCAGAATACACCCGAGAGGTATATCCGTTTGATTGAAGTGATTTCTCAATGAGAGATTCAAATCGGTATTCTGTTGGGGACATTGACATTTTAAAAATTTTTAAAACCCTTGACTATCATTGAAAACCTTGTTTGTGACATAATTGATAGCATCAATTTCTTGATTTGTATCATTTATCCAATCACTTAAACTTTCATAATTACATTCTGAAATTGTCCATTCTCTTTCAGGTTTTCCGTCATACATTTCAGGACTGAAACAGGACACAACAACCTTGTTGTCAGAGGAAATGAAATAAACCATTCCTCTGTATATTTTCATCAGGTTAATATCACTTTCTTCTTCCTGACTTTGAAAATATCCCTTTTGATATTTTAGTTTAATTTTAATCTTATTTACAATCGCATCTCCTCTTTTCAGACTTAATTGATTGACAATTGAGGAAAGACCCTGTAAAGAATATTTTAGACCAAACTCTTCAACAAAAGATTTTAATGGGACTGATTTATTTTGAAAATTCCCATTTTCGTCAAAATATCCAAAGTATGAACGAACACTTTTTACGAGTTCACTCTCTGTAGTAACACTGTATGAAATTGAATACTCGGAACCTCCAAAAGTTGCCTTTAGATATTTTTTTCCATTCAAATCAGGTTTTTCATTGTAATAATATCCCGCCACCAAAGGAAAAGTAATTGGTGAGGGAGTATACATTGGTTGAATAGTCACAGGTGGTTCCTTTTTCTTTATATAGTTTTCATAATAATAAATTCCCCCAGCCAATAAACCGATAAGAACGAGAACTAATAAACTTTGTTTATTCTGACTTAATTCCATAACTCAAATGTTGATGAATAATTCGTTAGAACCCCTGTGGTATTCGGAAAACAACCGATTGTTATTCCTGTGAGTTTGATGTGAGATTCAAATCGGTATTTCATAGTTCAATACTCGTATTAGAAACCATATTGATTTCTTAAGAAGGTATATCGGGTTAACGCACCTGTTATCATATTTTTCCTCAATTCTATCCAATCTTGGTATGAATTACATTGGAGACTTGATACCATTAATGACTTACGAGTGTCATAAGAATGAAAAGGAACGTCAAGTTCCACTACAGAGTTACCATCAAATGTTAAAAAGACTGATTGTAGACAAATAGAGGCAATATTAACTTGGTTATTTTTGAACTCATCACTTCCTATATAATTGAGTTGAGTGCTTTTTTTGAATTCGTGTATATTTCTCTCAATTTCAATTAATTGTCCGTTAAGAGTTATCATTTCATTGATTTTTCTCTGAACAGAATCAGGAAAGTTTTCATAAGAATAACCTGTTTGACACTGAACATAATTCAAACTTAAAAATTTAGAGAACGTTGAGTAGTTTATCGGATTCCAAATAGTAGAACAGAACAAACTTCTCAAAAGACCATCATCATAAGTAGGGGTCAAATTCAACTTAAACGTATCTCCCTCAAAATAATATTCTCGTTGAATGTAGGCACTTTGTCGTGACCCATCCTCTTTTTGATTAAATAACAAGTCTCCAAACAATACAAATTGATTTGGAGGAAGATGTTGATTATTGGAATTCTTGTTTTTATTATCATCACAAGAAACAATCATAAATAACAGTATTGAAAATAACGATATTACTTTTTTGACTGAACTCATACAGTTATTAATTTTCGGTCACTTTAATTTTCCCCGTCACAACCTCTGAAATCAAAGACTGACGGTATTCTTTCATTAGTTGAATTCTCCTCTGTTCTGAGGAAATGAGGTCGTCTATTTCTTTTGTCTTTTGGTCTAAGTAGGTGACTATTTGTTGTTGTTCTTGGAAAGGGGGGAAAACGATTGATGTTGACTCAATGGATGATTTACCGAGTGAGTATCGTGTTATCCCGTTAGATTCTGTTTCAAAGTATGATTTGATATACTGAGTTTGAAAAACACAATAAAGAAAACCCCCATCAATGTCTGTTGGTCTTAAAAGAGTTAAATGGTATCCACAAACAACATTAGGTAAGTCATCAATAATTAAACAAGGAATTCCAATGTCGTTGGGTGATTCAGAATCTTTGGTAATGATAACATCCCCTTTTTTAAGATTAAATCTTGAGTATTCTGTTTTGTTACAACTTCCTTGTTTCAATGGGGTTTTCAATCCAACGAATTCGTTTTTATATACATCGGTATAATTACATAAATCAACTTGAATCTCCTCAGGGTAAATGTGTTTATCCACATTACTTGGTCTAACATCAGTAATCATTTTCAATGGTCTAATCTCCCACCCCTCAGGAATCTCCCCAATCCATTCAACACCTGAATCCTTCATTTTCACCTTTGGGTTGAGACCTTTGGTGACTATGTGGTTGATGGTGGAGGTTCGTTGTTCTTTGAGGAGTTCTATCTTCTTGTCACTATTGGAAATGATTTGGTCAATGAGGGAGGTCTTTTGGTCTAAGTAAGTAACGATTTGTTGTTGTTCTTGGAGAGGGGGTATAGGAATTAATGACGATAAAAAATTCTCAGGACGAACTCTTTGATGACTCCTTGTTACGGATTCAACTTGACTATCTATGAATTGAATGAAAGTTGAACAGGAAATTACAAATAGGTGGAATTTAGGAAGATTAGTTTTTGGAATCATAGTGATGAACTCTCCCGAACAAACCATTTGGTATTCGTCATTTTTAGACACAAAACAAGTAGTCCCTTTTCTTGGATTTAACTTTGAAAAGAGTATCTCACCACCGTTGATAATGATTTTTGAACTATCAATATCATCCCCGTCTTCTAATTGTCCAATCCCTGTTTGCTGAACATTAGGAATACTGTAATGAATGACCTTTTTTCCGTTCAATTCTGATTGAGGAATCTGCTCATTAACGATTTCACAGGTGTTTTTAATCTTTATTAATTTCCACTTATCAGGAATCTTTCCAATCCATTCAACCTCTGAATCCTTGTATTTTGGATACTTTTTCATCACTTCAACAATTGATTCATTAGACCATCGGATTCCTTCTCCAATTGAAATAGGTCTTGGGTAATGTCTTCCAAAGACCTCAGGGGTTTGAACTTGTAAAAATACTTGGTAAAGTTGATTTCATATCCCACCTGGCTCTTGTTGGGGTCAACCCAAGAAGTAGGAAGGTGAGGTTTCACTTCTTTATCGTAGTATTCATCAATATTAACTCCCAATGGAACCCTCTCTGTCTCTCTAAGAGAACTATCAGATTTAGGGTTACCCTGTTTGTCCTTTTCAACTTTCCCCTCTTTCAACAGAGGTTGTTCAATGGTGATTTTGGTATACCCGAAGTATTGGTTAGGGAAGATTTTACAATATTCATTCTCCACGAAACTGTCGTAGATTTTTAATATCTCATTTCTCTGTTCCTCCGATATCTCTTTTCTCTTATTACCCAATGATTTCTTCATCTGTTTGAAGAAGGACGAACCATCAATGAGTTGAACCTTTCCTTTTCGGTTTTTCTTTTTCTTGTTGTTTACAATCCATATATAGGTGGTGATACCTGTATTGAAGAAGAGTTGGTCAGGTAACTGAACCACACACTCCAACCAATCATTTTCTATTATCCACTTTCTAATTTCAGATTCCCCTGACCCAGCATCTCCTGTAAAGAGTGGAGAACCATTGAAGATTACCCCAATACGAGAACCTTCAGGTTTCATCTTGGAAATCATATGTTGAAGGAAGAGAAGTGAACCATCAGAGGTTCTTGGGGTTCCCACTGAGAATCTTCCATTGAGATTCTGAGATTCAGATTTCACAAATTCTTCCTCAGATTTCCACGAAACTCCGAAAGGTGGGTTGGTAATCTGATAGTCAAATTTCTTACCTGAGAAATGGTCATTGCTCAATGATGAACCAAGACGAATATTGTCAGGGTCTTCACCTGTAATTAAAAAGTCCGATTTACAGATGGCGTATGTCTGAGGATTAAGTTCTTGACCATATAAGTTCACATTAACTTTCTCAGAAATGTTCTCTTTAATCCACTGTTTACTTATTGATAATACCCCCCCCGAACCACTACAACAATCGTAAACTGAACGAATCACACCACTACCTTTTAAATCATCTTTACTCCCACTAAAAACAAGGGAAGTTAAAAGGGATACAATGTCTCTTGGAGTGTAGTGCTCTCCTGATGTCTCATTTGATAATTCCGAGAATCTCCTCAATAATTCCTCATAAACCTGACCCATTGTATGATTATCCACTACATCAGGATGAAGGTCAACTTCCGTTAGTTTATCTATAAGAAGGTAGAGTTTGTTGTTTTTAACCAATTTCTCAACTGGCTTATCTATTTGGAAGTTCTGTAAAATTTCGTGAACATTGTCCGAAAAACCATTGAGGTAGTTTTGGAAATTGAGTTTAATTCCGTTCGGGTCACCTTTCAATCGGGAAAGGTCATATTGAGAGTGGTTGTAAAACTTCAACCCTGTTTTCTTAAAAATGATTGGTGACGGTTCCACATCGTTCTTCAATGAGTGATACAAATCCACCACTTTAGATTTGTGAGGTTCCAACATACAGTCAAGACGACGAAGGGTAATGAAAGGAAGAATAACATCTCCATACTCGTGAGATTTGAATAACCCTCTCAAAACATCATCACACACGTTCCAAATCAAGGAGGAAATCTCCTGAAACTTACCATTATTACTCATAGACCAAAGATAGTTAGATTAAAACCAACTACGATTGGTAAAGTGTTCGTTGAATGAATGACTAAATATTAACTCTCTATTTCTTCGGTGGGATTTTTATGCAACGAATTGATAATCCATTTAAGGGTCCATTAACTCCTAAAGAAACCCAAGTCCAATTAGTATAATCACCTTCAGAATCAAATGGTATAGAGTGACCGTTTTCATCTGATTTATATCCAATATTTCCAATTTCTACACAATACCCTCCTCCTGGGCCAGTGTCACCAGCGTATGCTCCAAAATCACTCTGAGTGGATGTCCAATAATGACTTCCATCAAACTTCATAAAATATCCATAATTATTCCTGTGAGAACTTGGAAGAGAATTAAACCCTATGATATTATTACCATTACATTTTCCCCCACAATATTGGTCATCACCTCCAATAATAGTGTTTTCCCAACCTGATTTACTTTTTAATTTTTCGTCAGATTTATAACTTATAAATTCTTTTATATCACCATAAAAAGACTCTTTTCTGTATGTCATTTTAGGGTCAAGATATTTAATTAATATCTCCCAATCTTTAACACTTGGAATCTTCCATCCCTTAGGTGCCAATCCTCGCGGGTCTATCACCGCATACCAATTGTAAAGTTTTCCCAACATTAAACCTTCATCGTTATTGTAATAACACCAAGCGGGTTGGTGATTCATAAATAACAGTTCCCATTCCTCTGATGACTTAACCTCAGGAATCACATCTCCGTTCCTAAAAGTAGAAACGTCTAAATTTTCTGAAGACCAAGTTTGGTTTCCAATTTTGACTCCTTTCAAAGTGGACGATTTAGTGGTGTTATTGGTAATTGTTAATGAACCTTTATCATAATCAAAACTAAACTTCCCAAACTTTTTCAAAGCACTTTGACCAAAGAGAAGAGGAGATTCAGTAGAGTGAATTATCGTGGCTTCAACATTTAACAAAGACTTATTTCCCACATCTATTTTCTTTAATATTATCCTTGTTCCCTCTGTAATATCACCATTCGCAATTCCATAATAAACAGAACTACCGATTTCATCCTCTGTCAAATAACCATTCTTCAACATAAAACTCGCCTCAGTCAAAGAAATACAAACATCAGATGCTCCCGTATCAAAAATGAATTTCATCGGCAACCCATTTACTTTACAAGGAATAAGAAACAAATCCCCCTTTTTCTCCATTTGTATTACCTCTTGAGATATACAATCAGAATGATTTAAGAACACGAATAAAAAAAGTAAAATGGACAGGAGATTCTTCATTCTTTGTGATTTTATAATTAATCAAATATAGATTAAGAAAGAATTTCTCGTAAAGGATTGAATCACTCAAATCATCAATTTTGTGAGTTCTCACAAAAATTAAAATCTCCTTTCATCGTTAACAGGTTATGAAGAAACACCACAACTTATTCGGAAAAGATGAGAATGGAAGGGAGACATTTCACATCTGTCCTATTGAAAAGGAATGTGTCATCTGTCCATTGGTAACCCAAGATATCCATTTCAAAAAATGGATGAATAATATTGAAATCACAGAATGGGACTTTATCTATTATCAAAGGTTCACCTACGAGATAAAAAGTTTGGGAAATGAAGATATACTTGAATGTATAAACGAAACATTAACTGAAACATATATCAAAACATCTGAATCAAATAGGAGGTTCTACAAGTCAAATCACTTCGGGTTATTCGGGTTCTTTCACCCACACCCAAATGAGTTTTTGAGTTCCTCTATTTCAATTGAGGTATATTCATTAATTCCATTTCCTGAGGACAATATCAGAGAAATCAACAGAAAAATCAGAGAATACTTCTTTTTGTGTGAGTGTGACTTCACCTACGGGTCATTTTTAGTAAAAAACGAGAAGATGTTGAGGGATAGACAAGAGTTAATGTCAAAACGAAGTGTCTTCTTAATGAAATCAGAAAACTACAATACGGAACTAATAAATAGTTTGTTTTCAATCGTCAGTGCTGGATTGACGAGATTGACTTTTGAAGATGGAGGATTTGTAAATACGATACTCAATAATCGTATTCAGGTCAATTCACCACAACTGACTTCAGAACTTTCTTGACTTTTGAAATAGTATTTGGATTGACTCCCACTATTTTAGAGATTTCAGTTCCTCTATATCCTTTCTTCAAATATTCAATCACCCTCTGATTCTTTGGTTTATTCAGGAATTTCAATGGGTCTTCTTTAGTATTTGACTTTCTACCCTTATAAACTCCCTTAAGTTTGGCAAGTTTGATTCCTTCTAATTGTCTCTCACGAATCAAGTTCTTCTCCATTTCTGAAACAACACCAAGAATAGAGATAATCATTTTAGAAATTGGGTTTTCAGTTCCATCCTCCTCAAGAGTTCTTAATCCTTGATTAACAAAGTATATACAAATACCCCGACTATTAAAGAAAGTAATTGAGTTAATCAAATCTCCAAGACATCTCGTCCATCTATCAATTTGTAAAACACTGATTTGAGTAATCACTCCTTTTTCAGATAATTCTTTAATCTTCATCCCTGAAGGTCTCTCAAAAAAAGGTATTCCACCCGAACACTTATCTTCAAGTAATAAGTCGTATTGTGATTCATCAATATTTTGTCTCCCTGTATTTTGTAAAACAGAGGAGACACGCTGGTAATGGACTCTCATAAATATTAATTTTGAAATAGTCCTATCTAAACCCTAATATGATATAGATTATTGTAAGAAAAGATGTGTTTTCACTAAAAAACTGAAGATTAACAAATCTTAATTTCTTGTATAGTCAAAATTTAGGGAATAACTATGTAGGTAGATTGCGAATCGTTCTTTTCTGATATTTTCCAAGTTGATACCAAAACACCCTGAGTATTATATTCCTCTATTTTTATAGCCCCCCACAACATTCTGACTTCCCCATCAGAAAAGACAATTTTATAATTCCCAAAGTAATCTATTTGAATTGGTTTTATTGATATGGATTTGGAAAATTCCCAAACATCATAATAAGTTCGTTTTATCAACTTCTCACTATTCCCCGTTCCTGTATAAGTATTTACCACAGATTTCTGCCCGAACTTATCCCTTTGAACAACTTCTTCTCGTGTTGTTTGACTGAAACCTAAAAAGGAAAATAAAAAGAATGTGAGAGTGATAATGGTTTTCATAACTATAAATTTGTATCCAAATATAGTCCTCAAGGTATTTCTAATATATTCAATCCTTAAGATTTAATACAATAAGAAAGAATGAAACATAAATTCATAGGAAGTCAAGTTGGAGGATTCCACAATTTCAAGGAACCTCTTGAAAAATGTCTTTGGTGTAAAGGGTTAATAAAAGATTCAGTTAGATGGGAAACTACAAGATATGGGAAATATAATACAATAGAAGTCCCATACTGTAGTCCTAAATGTTTTCACGAAGATGTGAATTACTCAAAAGAGTATTTTGAAAAGGTGGTTAATGATTTTTTCACATCAGGAGGTATAGAAAGACATTTGGAATTGAAGAAAATACAAGAAAAACAAGACGAGGTAGATAGGAAAGAATGGGAAATCAAAAACCAAGAGAAAGAACAACAACAACAAAAAGAACGAGAAGAATTCAATAACAAATGGAGAAGTAGGAAAAGAATATTCCTCTTAATCTTTTATTCAATGTTGATTTTAGGTCTTATGAAACAACTGAAATTGATTTAATTGTCAAACCATTTTGTAGATAATCCACAGAACAGGAATAAGAATTACAAAAATAAATGCGAAAATTCTTCCGTTAAAATTCTTCTTTTTCCTCCATTTTTCAAACTCGTCAGACATTCCATTTTCTTCTGAGATTTTCTTTATCAGAGTTTCACTATCTTTTTGGGACTTCTTTAATTTATTTGTGGAAATAGAAAACGCAAACCAAAATTTACCTTTCAGAATTCCTTCTTTCATTTGTTCATTGAACACTTTTTTTTCTTCCTCCTCCTTCTTGATTCTCTCTTGTCTAATCTCATCTTCTCTTTTTCGTTTTTCTATATAACCCTTGATTATCATTTCCTTTAAGTCATCAGAAAAAGGAATAGGACAACCACAGTTTGGACAAGGTCTCGCATCAATGTCAATTTCTATTTTACAACTTGGGCATGGTTCCATAATATATCTATGATGTTACTATTTAAGTTTTAACTCTCTATAAACTTTGTATCCATTCTTCGCCCCATTCATACCAATTTGATATGCCACCCCATCCGATTCAACCCAATAGATTTGTTCATCATATGAAACATTTTCTTGAGTGTTGTTTGTTGACTCTCCATAGACAGGATTGACCGAACGAATTAAAAATCCAATTGAAAAGACAAGTGCTGAGATTGATAGAGTTAACCTATACCAATTTTGAGAGAGAAAGTTCTTCATAATCATTTATTTATACCTCAAAGATAAAAGACATTGAAAAAACTCTATTTTTAAAAACTTGAAATTAAATCGTTAGAATATTATGAATCCTATTTTCCTTGAATATTCCATCTTATTCCTCCAAAGAGCAACAAGTTATGATGGAGGGGATGAGGGTGGAAGTTCAATCTTTGATATTCTTCGTTTTTTTGAATCTTTAGGAGAAAATTCGTGGTGGATATTTGTTGGAATAGTTCTTTTAATATTGATGGTCAAATCTATATTCAAAGGAATTTTCATTGATAATCCAAGAGAAAGAGAATATCAAAGAAAATTCAATTCTGACTATCCCACTATTCAGGACAAACAGAATTATTACGATAAAAAGTTTCAGAAGGAAAAAATGGAAGTAGAAGAAGAATGGAATGACCAAAGAGAGAGATATCTTGTAAGGGAAGGAGTATACAAATCCTTATCATTTGATATGACCAACAAGGCACATTATTCAAAAAAAATATCAAGAAATGTCGTTAAACCTGATTATTCCTCTGAAAAGGGTTATAAACTCTTAACAGAGTATTGGACTTATGATGGGGAATGGAGACAGGGATATTGGGACGGAAAGTTTGATTACTCGGATAAAAATTGGGATAAAAATACTATCTGTGATGTCTTGAATATCAAAATGGGTGATATTCAACCGAAAATTTCCACCACTATTTCTTCCACCCCAAGTAATCAAAAGAATTCTCCGATAAGGGAAACAAATGATTTGAAACAGAACATTTTCTTAAATGAAACCACTAATCAAGATGATGGGGACGATTTACCTTTCTAACCATTCTGTTGAACTCTTGGTTTCAAAAATATAACCCCAATAATAAAAGGAAAAATAACGGAAACGAAAAAGGAGATTCCGAACTTAAACCAAAACAGGTATTCCTCATCCATCGTCAATCCGACAAGATGATTTGAATGAGATACAGAGTTTAAGTGCCAGAGTATTGGTATGTTCTTTATGAAGAAGAACAACCCAAACAGACAAAATACATATCCCGTTGTTTTGTGTAATCTCGTTTCCATATATTGAATACGGAAACCAATATGAATTATTTCTTTCCCTGATGGTTTTTTAGAAACTCCTGAACTTCTGACAATTTGAACAACACCCTTCCATTTACTTTGTAATAGTTCAGTCCGTTCTCCTTCCATTTGTCTATTGTAGGACGAGACACTCCTCCACAAAATTTTCTTAACTCTTCAATAGTTAAATTCCTGTCTTCTACCAATTTATCAACTTGACTAACATCACTATTCTCCTCCATCATCATTCCATTAACGACCTCCAATATCTCTTCTCTAAAATTAGTAACCACTTCCTTGATATCAATCAACAACTCTTCCCGATTATTTCTGTAACGTTCAATCCGACTATTTCTCTTTATCATCCAAGTCACTATATCCTGAAAAACCTGATTATCCACTCTTTTGTTATTCATTAAAGACAAAAGTTTAACGACATCATAGTAAGGGACATTGTCATTTTTAAATTCTCTTTCCATAATAAATTCTTAGTAATCAAATATATCAATAATCGTCCTTCCCAAAGTTTCATTAGGGTTAATATATTTTTCAAGGGTAGAAGGTTTGCTATGACCTGTCCGAGTCATTATCTCATTTATTGAATATCTGTTATCTAATAAAGTGGTTATGAAACTTCTTCTGGCAGTGTGGAACGAGACCAACTCAAAAAGTCTATAATGGTGAGTTTGTCCCTGCTCATCCTTGTAATCATATTTACTTGAGAACTTTTGAAATTCATCAATTTGTTCAAGTAGTTTCTTCAAATAGAGATTTGCCTTCTGATTAGACATTAGGTTCAATGTAAAATTGTTCCTTTCAAAAATCTCATATGTCCTGTTACTTAATTCAATATTAAACGGTGTGTCTGTTTTAACCGCTATTCCATTTAAAAAGAATAAACCGTTCCCTCCTTCAGTAATATTAGTCCTATTAATTTTTATCAAATCAGAAAATCTCAATCCCGTAGAACAACAAAATAGAAACATATCCCTTGCTTTAAAAAGAGGAGACTTTGTATCCTCAATTGGGTATTCGGAAATTATCTTTAACTGTTCAACAGAAAGGGTCAACTTCTTTACGACAGGACTTTTTCTATCAAATATTCCTGTAGATATTAGTTCTGAAATCTCAGTGTATCTGTCAACTCTCTTCTTTTCTTTTAACCATTTCAGATATGTCTTAAGGACATCAAACCTCTTCTTTATTGTCCTTCCATTTAATCCTCCTCTCGTTTTATACCCTTTTCCGAGTTCCCTTTTGTCAATGAGGAACTTAAAATATTCTCTCAAAAAAGTTTCATCTATATTCCTAATTTTTAACCTAACATTTTTGAATTTTTCAAAATCTAACATTCCATTTAAAAATGAAACAAAATCTCTTGATGATGTCGGAGACCCTTTTGTATTAAAATCTTCTATTTTCAGGTCTAAATACTCCCTATACACTGATAGAAATTCGGAATTCAAGTTTATATCACCACCTTCAATAAGTTTTTTAATTTCTTTAACGGAAGGAAAGACACCATACTTCTCTCTGTGTTTAACAATGAGAGAGTCAATAAAACTTTGTTCTTTTTCAATATACTCTCGGTATTTCTCCAATTGAGGTGGGAATCTCTTTTTCTTAATATGATTTTCAATGGAAGAGATATCTTTGGGACTGTAATCAGAAATACTGATGTTCAAATTATGTCTTAATACTTTACCATTTTTTGATGTATACAGATAGAGGGTATTCCTCATTAGATATAAACTGACAAAATTGTTCATTTTTAGTTGTGATAAAATTATGTGCAAACTTTTACCTAAAAATAGTGTAAACTCTTGTAAAAGTAAAATACAAATTTACACACAATTCCTTGTTTTTGAATGTATTATGACCATATTTTACATATTCAGTCTAAACTGTTGTAAGTTCTTCAAAAACTGTCATCCCGACTTAACTTTTTAAAAACCCTTGAAAAATCAAGGGTTTTTGTTTTTTCAATGTACAAAATTTTGTTGATTTCAATCCATTTGATGATTAATCCTTTCAAAAGGAAG
>Ga0315905_10004660_pt1 | contig 14018 bp, 16 predicted proteins | sample LakEriMetagenome_5_FD_203522 | JGI IMG/M metagenome (GOLD analysis project Ga0315905, IMG submission 203522) | Freshwater fungal communities from buoy surface, Lake Erie, Ohio, United States - Buoy 4 MA121 | ecosystem: Environmental > Aquatic > Freshwater > Lake | place: USA: Lake Erie, Ohio... | reverse complement strand
CCTGCATGGGGCGTTGCTGTGGCGCTGCCGAAGATCAATGTGATTGCTCCGGGGAAATTGGCCGCTGACGATCTTCGCGATGCTCTCAACGGAGTAAACGGAACAATTCTTTTCGCTGCTCCTGCACCGTTGCGCAATGTCATTAAAGACGATCAAAAATTTCCGAGCGTTCGTTGCATGATGTCCGCTGGTGCACCAGTGAGTGATTCGCTTCTGCACGACGTTGCACATGCTTTTCCGAACGCTCAGCTTTTCAGCCCGTATGGCATGACAGAAATGCTGATTGTTACAGATGGCGTTCGATCAGATGCGACGAACAACGTCGGAGTTTCAGTTGGATACCCCTTGCCGAATGTCGACGTCATGGTTCTGCCGATTGGCTTTCAATCTGGAGATGTTGTCGCACCAGTTCCGCACGGTGTCACAGGGGAGATATTCGTCACCGGCCCGTGGCTCTCTGTGGGATATGACCAGCACTGGGAGAGAAACAGAGATGCTCGAGTGCAGTTCAACTCGAAAGAATGGCATCGCACTGGCGACGTGGGCCATTTCGATGGCGGTCTTTTCATTGAAGGCCGAAATGCTCATGTTCTTCGCATCAATGACGTCGTTGTTACGCCTGTACCGATTGAACAAGCGATCGAAGCACTTCTTCCTGATGTCACAGTTGCAGCGGTATCTGTGCCTGCGGGGGACACATCTGCGTTGGTTGTTGTTCTGAGTGATGGAGAAACATCAGGGGCTGCAGTTCGTGCCATTGAGATGAAGGTGCGTGAGGTCGCCCCCGATGTTGTGGCTGTGCTCTTTAAGAAGAAACTTCCCGTTGACCGTCGTCATAACTCAAAGATTGATCGCATCGCACTTGGCCATTGGGCTAACGAACAGTTGACATGACGATGAAGGTTCTTGTTACGGGAGCAACATCAATGATTGGCAGGAAGACTGCCGAAGAGTTGTTACGCCATGGACACGATGTACAGGTGTTGCAGCGTGGGGATTCAACATTGAAGGTCTCTGTTTTCCGTGGAGATATTCGCGATGCCAGTGCAGTGCAGAATGCCGTCAACGGTTGCGATGTTGTCATTCACGCAGCGGCAAAAGTTGGACTTGTCGGTCGCTTTTCTGAGTTTCACGAGATCAATGTTGTGGGAACAGCAAATGTTATGAACGCAGCGGTGGCGGCCGGTGCTCGCGGTGTTGTGTACGTATCGTCACCTTCAGTGTCGTACAGCACGACTCCAGTTCTTGGTGCAGTGTCTCCACCCGCCATTAATGATGTGTTGGGTCACTATTCCCAGACAAAGTCAGTTGCAGAGCGTGCTGTGTTATCTGATGCGCGCATTGCAGCTGTTGCACTGCGGCCACACCTTGTATGGGGGCCGGGAGATACGCAATTGGTCGGACGCATTGTTGAGCGGGCGACACAGCGTCGTCTTGCATTGGTCAACGGCGGTGAAGCAGTTGTTGATTCGACATACATCGACAATGTCTCTGATGCGCTCGTTGCTGCAGCGGAACGAATTGGTGTGCAGGAGAACCTCAATGGTCGAGCACTAGTTGTGAGCAATGGCGAACCCCGAACAGTTGCGAGCTTGGTGGAATCAATTTGTGCTGCCGCTGGTGTTGAGTATGCGCCCCGAAACATTGGCTTGAGTGCAGCGGTGCGACTAGGAAAAGTGATTGAAACTGTTTATCAGTTACGTCCACGTTCAGAGCCCCCTCTGACCGCCTTCACTGCATACCAACTGGGAATATCTCATTGGTTTGACATCTCGGAAACAAAAGAGCTCTTGCAGTGGTCTCCACGTATCAGCCTTGATGAAGGTTTCGCGCTGCTTGCACAGTCGTTTGCTTCCCTCAAATAGGTAGCAAACTTCGAGTTAGCCAATCTGGAGAAACTCAACCAAGTTGCCATCAGGATCTTCAACAATGGAAATTGTGACTCCAGGGCGAATCGAAGTTGGGGGAACTTGCACAGAACGACCAGCGTCCTTGCATGCCTGTGTGATTTCTTCCAAGTTGCTCACTGAGATGGTGAAGTAGCGGTAGCCACATGCTGCAGTGATTGGTCCGCCGATTGGGTGGGTCGGTGATGGATCTGTACTGACCAGTTTGATGGTGGTGGTGCCGCACAGCAATCGATGCATCATGCCCCCGCCAGGCATTGGCATTGTTCCTTGCAGATCAAATCCCAAGAGATCCTTGTAAAACGCCAATGAGTTTTCGATATTGCACACCACGATGCCGAGATCGATGGAGTCTTTGGTTACCTGTGCCTTGGTCATATGGTCACCATAGTGGGCTCACAATGGCCATGTGCCGTTGAGAAGGAAGTGCCACTTCTTTGCGTTCTGAAGAGGGCAAAATAGACGAGATGATGTCGACTCGCCGTTTTGTGTCCATAGTGGTGGCGATGACCGTGCTGATTGCTCTGTTGTCTCAGATGGTCATCATGCAACACGGGTACGTTCACAAAATGTATGTAATCCCGCAATCTGATGGCCGGACATGGTTTGAGTGGTTCGACTGGTATGCCATTCGTCTTGCTCGACGTCTCGTTGAGGACAAGACATTCTTTGAGACAACAGTGATGCTTGGGCTACGCGGATTAATCCTCACCATCTGTTTACCAATTCTCGGCATTGTCGCGTGGCGGCGAAGAACATGGGCTCCCATAGTTGGTTTCATCATTGTTCTGCTTTTCGAAACGGGACTTGCTGGCTCGATGAAGTTGGCGATGGGCCGTCAATTCCCGTGGCAGTCATGGCCGAGTGTGGGTGCCGTTGATTCGGGGGAGCTTGCGTTTCCTTCGGGTCATGCAACGAATGCGGTGGCACTGCTCGGTTACATGGCGTGGTACTTCACCAAGGCAGGTTCAGTGATGCGCAAGATTGCTTGGGGTCTTGTGGCGTCAGCATCTGTCATCGTCAGTCTTTCATCGTGGCTAATTCGCACACATTGGCCAACCGACTTGCTAGCAGGGACTGCTTACGGCGTCATTGCTTTGGTGACTGTCATCGCGTTGTACAACGCGGCGGGGCTTAATCCTTCGGCCACTGCTCAGCGTTCGCTAACAACTCGTCTCTGAATTGCGGATGGCCGATCATCGCCATCGCACGTGAACGTTCGCGAATAGAGCGCCCCTCAAGTTCAGCAATTCCGTACTCGGTGATGATGATGTCAAGTTGATGGCGTGGTGTGCTCACTACGCTGCCCGCAGGGAACTGCGGCAGAATCCTGCTTGTGAGTTCGCCGTTCACCATGCTGGTCGAAGGTAAACAGATCAGGCTTCGACCTGAAAGATTGAGACCTGGGCCAGCGACGAAGTCTTCATGCCCACCCACACCACTGAATTGTTGTCCGTTAATGGTGTCGGCCATCACTTGTCCAGAGAGATCCACAGCGATGGCGCCGTTGATAGAGATCATGTCTTTGTTGGTGGAGATTTTCTCGGGTGAGTTGACAACCTTGACTGGCAAGAAACGAACAGCATCGTTTTCGTGAAGCCACTCGTAGAGTTCTGGAATTCCTGCAGCAAAAGTTGTCGGCGAAAATCCATCAAACTCGTTGCCTTTGTTGTTGGTCACTTTTCCGGCTTGATGAAGACGCATGAGACCGGTCGTGAACATTTCGGAGTGCACACCGAAATCGCCGAGGTCACCATTGGCAAGAAATGTTGCGATCTGATTTGGAATGCCACCGATTCCGGTTTGCAATGTGCAGCCCGAGTGGATGAATGACAAAGCCAGTTGTGCAATCGTCAACTCAGCCTCTGTTGGTTCAGTGTCTGCGAGTGTGAGCGGGGAACGATCAGTGGTGATGAGGGCATCAATGTCATCGACGTGAATGCGATGAGGATGTTGCGGCTCGATGCCGAAGGTGCGAGGGAACTTTTCGCTGACTTCAACAATCAAAAGCCGCTCTGGGTCGGCAGCGGCACGATTGATTTCGTCGACGCTTGCTCCGGCGTGGACGGACAAACTGACCCATCCATCAACAGGGGGAGAACCCGCTGTAGCGATGACGCGTGGCTTCAGCCACTCCAAGATGGGCTCGAAGCGTCGAAAGTCGGCAGGAACATAATCGATTGAGGCACCAGTGTCCCTTAGGAAACGCTCTGCGGGCCCGAAGAAGCCGCTGCGATAGTGCACGCCCTTTTGGGCTAAAACGCCGTACAAATCGGGCATCAGCGCACCAAAGATCTGCAGGTTCTCGAAATCTGTCCGCTCACCAAGGGCATGCATAAAGCCCCCAGGAACTCCTGGGCCAAGTGGCACTGCCATGGTGTCTGCCGTGCGAATGAGGGCAACAGCGTCTTCGAGGTTCATAGAGGCCATGTGACCCATGGTACGCAAGTAGTGGTTCCATGTGTCGTCTGGCAGGCTCTGAGTAATGCAGTCCGACATTCTCATCATTGGTGGTGGCCCAGCCGGTTCTGCCGCAGCAATTACGGCAGCTCGTGCGGGCCTCAAAGTGATTCTTTTTGAAAAAGGTCCTCATGGTCGCGACAAGGTGTGTGGTGACGGACTCACTCCTCGCGCAATCGGTGCGCTTGATGATTTGAGAATTGATTATTCAGTTGCACATCGGATTGATGGCTTGCGAATGATTGCTGGGAAGAAGCAACGTGAACTTGCTTGGCCGACAACGGAAAAGTTTCCGAACCACGGTGCAGTGTGGCCACGCAAAAGTTTTGACACTCATCTGATTGATGTCGCTATGGCCAGTGGCGCCGATGTTCGTTTTGAATGCGAAGCACTGCCTGTTCTCGAAGGCGACAGAGTGATTGGTGTGAGTGTTGGGTCGGAGCAGTATCGCGCTCCATTTACAATTCTTGCTGCTGGTGCTCAAGGCATGGCTGCAACAATGCTTGGTGCGGTTCGTGATCCGAATGAAACTTTTGGTCTTGCAATTCGCGCCTATGCACCCACACCGCGTCACGCTGAGCGTCACCTGGAAGCATGTTTGAGTTTGAGCGATGAACATGGAACTGCAGTGCCGGGTTACGGGTGGATGTTTCCGGCCGGAGATGGCACGGTCAACATCGGTGTTGGTGCACTCAGCACGATGAAGGGATTCAAGAAATTGAATCTGAACACATTGCTCGACCAATATGCATCAATCGTGCGTGATTCATGGTCACTGGGTGAATACATTGAGAAGCCACGTGCCTGGCGCTTGCCAATGAGTTGTGTACGTCGCCACGGACCGGGTTGGGTTGCGATTGGTGACTCTGCTGGTTTTGTTAACCCGATGAATGGTGAAGGAATTGACTACGGACTTGAATCAGGAATTCTTGCTGCGGAGAAATTCATTGCCGACCCAGTCACAGCGTCAGAAACATATGATCGCGAAGTGGGGGAGCGCTTTGATGCGTTCTTGCGAACAGGACGACGGTTTAGTTTCTTGATAGGCCATCCGTGGTTGTTGAAACCAGGTTTGCGTATCGCAGTCGGCACCCAAGCAGCCGCGGACATCACGTTGTCGGTCATGGGAAATCTCATCGATTCACAGACCCCCGGTGCGGCTGGTCGAGTGATGAAAGTTGCAGATACAGCGCTTCGCATTGCAGACCCTGTTCTGCGTCGTACGCGCGCTCGTGCATAACTCTGGCGGGGAGATAGGTTGAAGCCATGAGTGCAACAAAGCCTGAAGTTACAGTTCCTGCTGGAAACCCACCTGAAGATCTCCTCATTGAAGATGTCGTTGTCGGCACCGGAAATGAAGCAAAGGCTGGTGCCAATGTTGAGGTGCATTATGTCGGTGTTGCGTGGAGCACTCAGCGCGAATTTGATGCCTCATGGAATCGCGGAGACTCATTTGAGTTCCGTCTAGGCGCTGGTCAAGTCATTGCCGGATGGGACCATGGAGTTGCCGGCATGAAGGTCGGCGGACGTCGAGTTCTGACTATTCCTCCTTCGATGGGTTACGGAGCACAAGGTGCTGGCGGTGTCATCAAGGGCGGCGAAACGTTGATTTTCGTTGTTGATCTTCTCAACGTCAACTGATTCTTTATGCCCGACATGAATTTCTTTACTGCTAACGCATCCCTTGCAGATGTTGCAAAGTTGGAAGTACCTGAACTGACCTTGATGTATCGCATCGAGATGGCTGGTGAGTTGTTCTACAACATGCTTGCTGATCGAGTGAACAATGAAGAAGCCGCATCACTTCTGCGCAAGAACGCAGTGGAAGAACGAGGCCATGCCCGTCGACTTGCTCGAATGATCAGCATTAAGAACGGCTCTGAATGGGAACCAACCCCAGAGGTATCTGAACTGCTTGAAGTTCCTCTCCCTGACACTATTGACGCGCGTATGTTTGCGGGAATTGTGAAGGGTGAATTGAACGGTGACGTCGGATATCAGAAGTGGGCTGATGCTGAAGACAATGAAGAAGTAGAACGTCTTCTCCGTCTCAACGGCCGCGAAGAAACTATTCACGCTGGTCGTGCACAGCAGGTGTTTGACCTGTTGAGCGCGTAAATCATGGCTGCCGGTGTCGTTGTCTATGACGGCGACTGCGGTATCTGTGAAGCATCTGCTGGGTTTATCCGCCGGCATATCTCCCAAGTTGATGTGATGTCACATCGTGAATACGGCGTTCTATCTCTGGATTCCGTATGGTTCGTCACTTTTAATGGTCGTTATGAGGGTCCTGTCGCAGTGTCTCGCATTCTTCGACTCTCTGAAAAGAGAGTTCTTCGGCTGTGTGGCAATGTCATCGCCTTGCCGATCATTCGTGTCGCTGCGCGCGTGGTGTATTTCATCGTGGCGAAGAATCGGCGACGCATATCGCGACTCTTTGGGCTGAAGGCTTGTGCAGTCCCGCAAGCGAAGTAACTAACGCTGTTCCGAGTTTTGCGGCAACATGCGTCGGCGACGCCACCACTTCCGAATAGGCCCCGTTGCATATTTACTTGTTGCGCCGATGAGGGCAGTGGAAACAAGAACACGCGGAAGTATTGCCATTTTTGCAAGATGTGGTGCAAGCGCCACTGAGGACACCAGTGCAACCGGATAGATCCATGCAATGTCTGCAATGAATCGGCCAGTCTTTGTGCGGTGGCGGTCAACTTCACCCAGTGCGTTAAAGAACTCTTCTGTGCCAGCGGTGGCAGTGACTCTTTCTGATTCAATCAACGTGTCGCCCTTGTCGCGTAACGCTTGGCGAATGTCAGAGCGTTCCCACTGGCGGAGCGAGAGTACATCTGCGAATCGAAAGACCATCTGATACGTGTTGTTGCTGTGGTCAGGGTGCAATGTCGTTGCGCCCAAACAGCCAGGTGCTTTTTGTACCGCCTGCTGCATCTCGGCACACCATTGCTCGAACTCAATGCGATATCCCCGCTTCGGAACACGCGCAATCGTGATTGTGACAGTGCCCGGAGCAATCTTTGGAAGGCGCCCTGTTTCGAAGTTTCCTGTTAAGTCGGGCATGGGAGTTACGGTAGTGGTCTTCCCGACATACGGGGGGTCTAAATCCATGCGCGCTCTTGTTATTTATTGTCATCCCGTTGAGGGAAGCCTTTGCTCCGCATTGCGAGATGCGGCCGTTTCAGGTCTTCGTGCAGCTGGGCATGACGTCAGCGTGGTTGATCTAGCTGCTGATGATTTTGATCCTGTGATGCCTGTTGACGAATGGCGCTTGTACATGGATCGCCAGATAGTGAAAACACCCGAGATTGTTCGCTACATCGAGATGGTGCAGGAAAGTGAGATTTTGGTATTTGTGTACCCCACGTGGTGGTCGGGGATGCCAGCACAACTCAAGGGTTGGCTAGAGCGTGTTCTCGTCGCTGGTGTTGCTTTTCGATTTACAAAGAGTGATCGTGTTCGTCCGGGAATGACTCAGCTACGTCGCATTCATGTCATCTCCACCTACGGATCTCCGAAGCTTTATGTCCGTCTAGTGAATGACAATGGCCGCAGAATTCTCACACGAGCCCTACGCATGTGCGGAACGAAGCGAACGAGAACCTCCCATCAAGGTTTGTATTCACTAGATACGTCCACTGTGGAAAGTCGTCAGCAGTTCTTGCGTGAAGTCGAGAAGAAGATGTTGTCGCTATGAACGTTCTTGTCATATCCGCTCATCCATCCGATGAGTCATTCATTGGGACATTACGTCGAGAAGTTCTAGAAGAACTGCAAGAACTAGGGCATACCGTTCGTCATCACGATCTGTATGCAGAGAGATTCAACCCAGTGTTTAGTGCGTATGAACGACTGAACCATGTGGGAGACATTGCTGCGAAGTTACGTGACCTTCCAGATCTGCAGGTTCATGTTGAAGATATTCAATGGGCTCAGGCTTTAGTGCTGGTGTATCCCACGTGGTGGTCTGGACAACCAGCAATTCTTAAGGGCTGGATTGACCGAGTGTTGATGAATGAAATCGCATGGACATTGCCTGATGGGGCGGCACGAATCAAACCTCTTCTTACGAACATTAAGAAGATTGTTGTGGTGACGACTCACGGTTCAACGAAGTTTGTGAATTCACTCGAGGGTGAAGCAGGAAAGAGAACTGCATTCCGCTCTATGCGTCTGATGTTTCACAAACGAACTCGATGTCACTGGGTTGGTCTCTACCGACTTGATCATGTTCCGCCGCAAAAGCGTGGTCGGTTGGTCATTCGCGTTCGTCGGCGAGTTCGTCGAGCTCTAGGTTCTGTCTAGCTCTCGGCAGCGCATAGACAAGCGCCACGATGCCGATTAGTCGCAGCGCAACTGCAGACGTTACTGAATGACGCGGGTGCTCGATGCCCGATGCCAAGAGTGATGTGGCATAGACAGCAACAAGCGTGATGCACAGTGACGCAAGAAAGAGGAAGTCTCTCCTGTTCTTGAGAAACACAAGGACAAGTGCACTAGCGGTGAAGAAACTCCAGAGCTCCCAGGAACCAAACAGCACTCGGGGAATCATCGGGCCGTTTTCAAGGGGAAGAAAATCATCATTTGGGGGCGAGAGAGTCGCATCGGTGAGAGACGTCAGTCGAGAGAATGTGTCTGCAGGGTGAGTGAGGATGTAGTGGGCGTATGTTTTCCATCCGTTGTCTTGTACCCATTGAGCAAGCGGAGTTCCTCCGACACGCATGAGCGTTGGTGGCACTTGTCCTTTGGGAAGGGGAATGATCGCTGCGACTTCGGAAGGAAATTGTTCGGTGAAGTCATAGCCGGTCGCTTCTCGCATTCCCGGTGAAACGGGCATTCCTTGTTGAGTGAACCATTCGAATCGAGAATCGTCAGTGATGACTCGTTCTTGTAGCACTGTGTAGAAGTTGAGTGCCGACGTGGAACCATTAGCGCGTAACTGAAGAAACGCTCCCAACGAGATGATGAGCAGAGTCACTGTGGTGAGAGAGATTGTGCGTCCCCGACGAGCGATCAATGTCCCGATAGGTGGCAAGAGAACGATGACTAGTACCCAAAGATGAACAGGTCGCGTGAACGCACAGAGGGTCAAGCTTGCTAGCCAGATGATGACAGAGAAGGAGTTCGTGTTCTTTCTCAAGTTCAGTGACGCTGAAATGGTCAGGACAAAAAATGAGATGCCCAACGACTCTGAGAGAAGAGCGAGGTCGTATCTCACAACTTGGGGAGAAAGCCCCAAGAGAAGAACCGCTATGAGAGCTATTCGTGGGTAACGGGACATTCTGGAAAGAAGAAGCGCACACCACGACCATGCAATTGTTGCGACGACTATTTGAAGCGCGACTCGTCCCGCATCGCTGTCAATAAGGCTGTACAGAAATGGAACGGACCAAAACCGATCAATGGAGCCAAGGAAGTGAAAGGTCTCATATCCAGCGGAATCTGGAAAACGGGCGATCGGTCTGTCAACGGAAGCCACAACGCGAATGGCGAAGGCAAGGAACAGAGCCAATGGCGTGAACGTTGGAGCTCGCATCAACTTGCGGAGACGATGCATGTACATACGGTAGTCGGGTCGTTCTAGTTGATGTGAGGTCTAGTACCGTCAAGAAGATGAAGACAATGTTGGTAGAAGCCCTTGGTTCGGTTGAAGATCTCACAATCGTTGAGATGGAGAGCCCAGCGCTCATCGATGGTCATGTACGAATTGAAATCCTTGCTTGCGGACTGAACTATGTCGACGCATTGATGATTGAAGGGAAGTACCAGATCAAGCCTCCTGTGCCATATCGTCCAGGTTCAGAAGTTGTAGGCCGTGTCACTGAGGTTGCATCCGATGTCACTCGTGTGAAGGTGGGTGACCGTGTATTTGTTCCTGTAGGCACAGGAGGATTCTCGAACGAAGCCGTCGTGGCCGAGAGCAGGGTGTTATCGCTTCCAGAAAACATTACTGATGGTCAGGGTGCAACGTTCATGCAGAGCTATCTCACTGCGTGGTTCGCATTCAACTATCGCGCCTCCATCGTGGAAGGCGACACGATGTTGGTTCTCGGAGCTGGCGGAGGTGTGGGTCTCGCTGGAGTTGACTTGGCAGTGTCAATGGGCGTGAAAGTCATTGCTGCTGCATCAACGGAAGAGAAGCGACAACTTGCATTGTCCAAGGGTGCATTCGCCGCGATTGATGTTTCGACGGAAGATGTCAAAGCCCGCGCACGCGAACTTGCCGATGGCCGTCTTGATCTGGTGTACGACCCAGTCGGAGGAGATGTAGCAGCACAATGTTTGCGTGCTTTGGCTCCTGGTGGTCAGTACATGGTTGTTGGTTTTGTTGCGGGAATACCTCAGTTGCCCGCCAATCATGTGTTGCTCACCAACCGCACAGTTGTTGGAGTCGACTGGGGCGCATGGATGTTGCGCAATCAAGCCGACAACGCCAAGATGCTGGTCGAAGTGATGGGCGAGATGGCAAAAGGAAAACTGCATCCTGTTGAGCCTGTGACGTATCCAATGTCTCAAGCAGCACAAGCATTGAAAGATATGCAGAATCGAAAGATTGCCGGAAAAGTCGCGTTGGTTCCCGACTTCAATTGACCATTTCGATGAGTGAAACCTAACGAACGGGGACCCAGCGCCAATCGAGAGAGGTGATGGTTGAATCAACAATCTCAAAGATTGATAATCCAAGCACAGTTGCCCGCGACGACATCCCTGTATCAGGCCGAATATCGGCGTGTGTGGGTGCATTCTCTGCAGCCTGCAGGATTGTGCGTCGAGCAATGGCCGCATAGCTAGCAATCTGTTCAGATACTGCATCGGAATGTCGAGCTGCAATGAACGCTTCAAGTCGAAAACGACGCCACTGAACGTACGACGGCGACATGTAGTTAGTCAATATCTGAGTCACCATTGCGCGTTGATCAGGTGCAGTAAAAACACCTGCCCAGGAACGTGCATCATGTGCAGTTTGTGGGGGAAAGAGAACTTCTAGACAATCTGCAACCAGTGAGTCTTTGTTCTCATAGAGGCCATAGATGGCCCCAACGCTGACTCCTGCACGACGTGCAATTCGAGAAACAGTGGCGCGATGCACGCCAGATCGTGCAATGACGTATTCGCTCGCTGAGATCAGTGCGTCACGAACATCGTCATATGTCGTGGGGAATGCATAGGGGGCAACCTCACGGACTGGACCAGCTGGCTTTGAGGGTTTTCTAATGCTCTGCAAGGAGACCATGAAAGAGTCCAGAAATGGAAATGGATCAATGTCTGTGATGGTGTCGTTGTTGTAGGCAGAGTTGAGAAGTGCGGCGCCAAATACTGTGCTGATTGCGCAAACAACAGCTTGACGATCTGCTCCGTCTGTTGAAGGTCCGACTCCATGATCTTCCATCAGGCCGTTAATGTCACGTTGGATAACTTCCGAGATGACCTCATCTCGTCGTGACGCAACAATGACTTCCATGGCGCTACCAAGATCGGGAATTGCTTCAGGTGAGCTTGCCGCTTCAAATAGTTCTTTTATGCGCTTCGAGTTCGCATTGCTCTTTGTCGTAATTGACTCAATAAGAAGCGACAAGATCTCGGAAAGCATCGGCCAGAAGCTTTTCTCCCATGCAAGAACCACGAGTTCAGATCGGTCGTCACACCGTGCATAAATTGCGCCACTGGAAAACCCTGCGTCAGCAGCAACTCGCGTGAGTGCCATCTGGTCGACACCGACAGTTCGCACTGCCTTTGCGGCACTCTGTGCGACCTTGAGATCGGTCTGACGAGACTTGTCTGATTGTCGACTAGCGATTGCCATGTTCTGATTGTTCCACAGCACTCCTTGATTCCCTCAGGCAGTGAAAGTGGGCTCTATTCACTCGACGAGTGGTAGGGAATCTCCCAATTGATGGGACTATGACCAGATTGTTCTAAGGCAGTATTGACTGTTGAAAACGGCTTGCTGCCAAAGAATCCTCGGTGGGCCGAAAGCGGGGAGGGATGGACACCTTCGATGACGACATGGTGAGGCTGAGTGACGAAGGTTTTCTTCTTTCGTGCGTGCGCGCCCCACAAAAGAAAGACAACCGGATCAGCCTTTCCATTGAGCGCCTTGATCATTACGTCTGTGAGTGTTTCCCACCCGCACCCGTAATGAGAACCGGCTTCTCCTTCTCTCACAGTGAGAGTTGTATTGAGCAACAGGACTCCTTGGTGCGCCCATGCGCTCAGATCTCCGTGCGCAGGAATTGCAACACCGATGTCGCTGTGTAGTTCTTTGAAGATGTTTCGAAGCGATGGCGGTATTGCAGTGTCTCTCGAAACAGAGAAGGCAAGTCCGTCAGCTTGTTGTGCACCGTGATACGGATCTTGACCAAGAATGACGACTTTGGTGTTTTCAAAGGGCGATGCACTCAGCGCCGCGAATACCTTTTCTTCTGGTGGGAATACTTGGAATCGTGCGCGCTCTTCGCGAAGCAACTCACTCATTGATAAAAAATAGGGAGTAGAAAATTCTTGCTGAAGAATCTCATCCCATGTTGTTTTCACGCTGTAATCGTAGAAAACAAATGATGACAATCATTCTTTTGAAAAAGTTTTCTGTATTTTCGTGGTGAAATTAACACTCTTTGCGAGAATAGAAGCCCTATGGAACTGGCACTTGCAATCGACATTGGAGGAACAAAGTTCTCCGTCGGTCTCGTAACCCGTTCCGGAGAACTCGTTGATCGCATCAATGTTCCCGTTGATCACACCGCGACTGCAGAAGAACTTTTTGAAGATCTCGACAAAGCGGTTCAGTCCCAGCTGGCAAGAGCACGTGACCATCACGAAGCAACGCCGTCCGTCGTGGGTGTGGGTGCTGCGGGGCCGATAACTCGCAATGTTGAAACAATTTCCCCACTGAATATTCCCCAATGGAAGAACTTTCCTCTGCGTGACCAACTCGCATTCAGCACAGGTCTTCCTGTGTTTGGTGACGGAGACGCGAAGGCTTTGGCTCTCGCCGAAGGTTGGCTGGGAGCTGCCAAGGGTGTTGACAACTTCATGGCGATGGTCGTTTCCACGGGAGTAGGCGGCGGAATCGTGCTGAATGGACAGTTGCTGGATGGCGAAAGCGGCAATGCGGGCCATGTAGGGCATGTAATCGTGGAGCCCAATGGACGCCGGTGCAGTTGTGGGGGCCGTGGATGCCTGGAGGCAGAGGCCTCAGGACCGGCAATCGAGGCGATTACTGGCAGACCACCATCTCAGCCCACCTACGAGACAATGGTGCGCACTGGCCGCATGGTCGGACGTGGGGTTGCCTCCGTCTGCAACCTCCTTGACCTCAAGCTTGTGTGCGTGGGTGGAAGTGTCGCACTTGGTTTCGGCGCAACATTTTTTAACTCCGCTCAGAAAACTCTCGATGAGTTGTGCGGACTTGAGTTCTCAAAAAATGCGCGGATTGTTCCGGCGCGTCTTGCAGATGAAGGTCCACTTGTCGGTGCATCTGCTGTGGGTTGGCGTGGTCTGAACCGCACCGTTGCTTCTCACATTTAGAAGTCGTTATTTCATCCACTGCAAGAGATCAACTTGCACTCGTGTTAACGGTTGTTGCACATCAATCCACTCACCAATGCTGGGAATGGGTCGACCTCTTGAGACAATCAGCAT
>Ga0315905_10004659_pt1 | contig 14020 bp, 15 predicted proteins | sample LakEriMetagenome_5_FD_203522 | JGI IMG/M metagenome (GOLD analysis project Ga0315905, IMG submission 203522) | Freshwater fungal communities from buoy surface, Lake Erie, Ohio, United States - Buoy 4 MA121 | ecosystem: Environmental > Aquatic > Freshwater > Lake | place: USA: Lake Erie, Ohio... | reverse complement strand
GTCGACATCCAGTGAAAAGCCCGGCCAGTCGAGTTTGAATCGGGCCTGAATGCTGTTCAACTCAGACTCCCTTGCGTGTGACAGGTCGCCAGATCTGCAGTAGCAGCAGGACGATGAAAGAGAAGGCCACCATGATCGCTGCCAGCCCATGCGCCTGTGGGTATTGCATGGCTTCGACATAATCGTAAATCTGTACTGAGGCTACGCGGGTCTCACCGGCGAGATTACCGCCAATCATGAGTACCACACCGAACTCGCCCACCGTGTGCGCGAAGGTCATCACACAAGCCGTCAGGAATCCCGGCAGCGCCATCGGTACCGCGATGGTAAAAAAAGCATCCAGCGGTGAGGCGCGTAAGGTGGCAGCAACTTCCAGTGGTCGGCGGCCCATTGCTTCGAAGGCGTTTTGCAACGGCTGCACCATGAAAGGTAGCGAGTAAAAAACGGAAGCAATCACTAATCCGGGAAAAGTGAAGGGCAGTTGTCCAAGACCGAGCGAGTGGGTGATCCGGCCAACGGGGCCTTCCGGTCCCATCGCGATCAGCAAATAAAAGCCCAGCACCGTCGGGGGTAGTACCAGAGGTAGCGCGACCACCGCAGCAATCGGGGCTTTCCATGCGCTATTGGTACGCGAGAGCCACCACGCGATCGGTGTGCCCGTGATTAGCAGTATCAAGGTCACGATGGCCGACAGCTGTACCGTCAGCCAAATTGCTTGCCAGACTTCCGGTTCAGGTGTCCACATGAGCGTTTGTCATAGTCAGAATTGGTAACCGTGTGATGCGATGATTTTTTTTGCCTTTTCCGACTTCAGGAAGTTCAGCAAGGCACTTGCTGCTGCCGAGTCTTTGCCGGGATTTAAAAGCACCGCATCCTGTCGTAGTTGTTCATGCATGTTTTCAGGGATGATCCAGGCCGATCCTGATTTTAGCTTGCCGTTTTCGGTGATCTGCGAGAGTGCCACAAATCCCAGTTGCGCGTTACCAGTGGAGACGAACTGAAAAGTTTGCGTGATGCTCTCGCCCTGCACCACACGCGGCTCGATGCTGGCGAGTACACCGAGCTTTTGCATGACTTGTACGGCAGCGCGACCATAGGGCGCGACACGCGCGTTGGCAATCGCCAGAAAACGAAACTTATCAGTTTTGAGAACCTGTCCGCCCTCATCAACCAAATCAGGCTTGGGTGACCACAGCGCCAGTCGTCCGATCGCATAAGTGAATCGGGTGCCCGTAATCGCCTTGCCTTCGGTGATCAATTTTTCTGGCGTCTCGTCGTCGGCGGATAGCAATACCTCGAAGGGCGCACCTTGACTAATTTGTGCATAAAGCTTGCCGGTGGATCCTTGTGTGATGGCCAGCTTGTGTCCGGTATCTTGTTCAAACACTGTGCCGATTTCTTTCAGTGTTTGTGCGAAATTGGCGGCTACGGCCACCTTGACCTCGGCAGCTGAAGTCGTTGTTGAGATAGTCAGTGTCGAGATAATTAGAGCGAGGGTAGCGATAGTGATGTGAGGAGCGTTCATGATCGTGTTCAGAATTTATATTGTGTAACGATGGATATGCTCGATTGATTGCGCTTGCTTTCCGAGTAGCCAGCAGCCACGCCTCGAGTTGAGTGTGGCTAGCTTCAAAATTACCCTGTTTGTAGCGCTCGCCGATGTGCGTGCTTGTTCCCTATTCCTCAAAGCCTGGTGCGCCACCCAAAGAATCTGCAGCATCGGCGCTTTTCTCTTTGTGACATAACGTGACACCTCTACCGGGGGCGTTCTGTTCACAGCGTTTTGTTGATCACAGGATTAGCTAAAAGGCAATGATCAAAGTAAGCCTAAGTATATTTTGAAATCGAAATTTACCTGGCTTTATTTTGGGTGTCAACCCGGCTATCATGGCGGCATCAATAGCAGTGGGCGGATCATGGGCAAAGACCGATTCAATTTGCATGCGGAACTGACTGTCCGGGTCGGCGATGAGATGTTCGCCAACGCCCGGCGCATTGAATTGCTGCGCCAGATCGATCAGCTCGGCAATCTGACGCAGGCGGCGAAGCAGGTCGGCTACAGCTACAAGGGCGCGTGGGATGCCATCGATGACATGGCACGGCTGTCCGGCGGTACCCTGATCGAGCGTCATGCCGGCGGCAAGGGCGGCGGCAGCACCCATCTGACCGAACGCGGTCAGCAAGTTCTGCGTAATTTTTCACTGATACAGGCCGAGCATGCGCGTTTCATCGCACGTCTGGATACGTTGGCGAACGGGCTGTCGAATGACTATGCGATGCAAAATGAAATCGCCATGCGAACCAGCGCACGCAATCAGTTTGCAGGCATTCTGGTGTCCATCACGCCGGGTGCGATGAATGATGAGCTGGGCATTATGGTCAATGCCAGTCAGACGCTGATTGCATCGATCACGCATGAGAGCTGTCGGGAGCTTCAACTGGCCGTGGGTGCCAAGGTCTTTGCGTTGATTAAGGCATCAGCAGTGATATTGCACTTACCAAATGAAAGCGATACTCCACTCGCTAAAAATGCCTTGCTAGGTACCGTACACATGATCACTCAAGGCGAGCATCAGTCGGAGTTGGCGGTCTTGCTGGAGAGCGAGCTGACGCTAGTGACCACGATGAGTAGGCACGATATCGATGGGAAGGGCCTGAAAGTAGATTCGGCCGTGCTTGCTGTGATTGAACCGTCAAATGTCATTATTGGTATCGCTGCTTGAGTGTCTCATAAGCAGAGGTTCATTCATGCGAGCACCAGTGTTGAGGCCGGCAATTAAAACAACAAAAGACGCTGGATCCCGGCGTGCGCCGGGATGACGGTAGGAAATCTACGGTCGTCTCAATAACCACTGCCATCCCGGCGAAAGCCGGGATCCAGTGTCTTTGCTTTACCGAATGGTGTTGGATTAGGACACGAGCCCCAATCACGACTTGCACTCAAAAATTGGCTATGTGCTCAAAGCTTGATTAGCACCTTCGCATTCGCGCCACGCTCGACCTGTTCATGTGCCGCCGCGATATCGGCCAGCGGATAAATCGCAGTGGTCGGATGCTGGAAGCCGGGACGCGACAATGCCGCATTGACGCCAACGAGTACCTCACGCATCAGATGCGGCGGCAACTTGTAGACAATGAAAAAATACACCCGAATGAAACCCAGAATCATCGGACCAAAAGGCATGGTCACCGGCGGCTGGTTGGTGCCATACACCACGGCTTCTCCACCGAAGCGCAGCAAACTACCGTAGTGGGGCGCATGCGTCGCTGCATCCACATCAATGATCGCATCAGCACCCACGCCATTCGTCAGTGCCTGCACACGCTCGACCAGTGATTCGGTTTTGTAATTGACGATATCTGTCGCACCAATGCTCTTGGCGAGCTTTGCTTTGTCGTCGCTGCTCACGATGCCAATTACGCGCGCACCCGCAGCGCTTAGCAGTTGCGTGACGTAGAAACCCACGCTGCCAGCGGCACCGGGTACCAGCACGGTCTTGCCGAGCAGGGAACCGCAGGCTTGCACTGCGTGCATGGCGGTCATGAGCGGAATTGCAATCGATGCACCGACTTCAAAGCTGATGTCATCCGGCAGTGGAACAACTTGCGACACGGGTAGCACAGTGTATTCTGCCGCCGTGCCAAAAGGACGCTCCCACTGGCCATTGAATATCCACACGCGACGTCCCATGAGTGCGGCATCGACGCCGGCTCCCAACTTGTCGATGGTGCCTGCGCCATCGCTGTGAGGTGTCACTTCTGGAAAACCTCCCGCGCGCGACGCCACACCGGCGCGTGACTTCACATCCGACGGATTCACGCCAGAGAAAGCGACGCGAACACGCACTTCACCCGCACCAGGTTCCGGTACGGGTTTGTCGACGACGCGCAGTACTTCAGCTGCGGGGCCTTTGTTGGTGTAGATTGCTGCGCGCATGAATGCTCCAGTGCTTAATGATTGTTTGAAAATGAAAAAAACAAAACTACTTAGATGCTTAGTGAATCACTGATCAGAAAAGTCCAACCACCTTGCCGTTTTCATCGATATCGATTTTTTCTGCACTCGGTACTTTTGGCAGGCCGGGCATGGTCATGATGTCACCGCAAATCATCACAATGAATTGCGCGCCCGCTGCCAGTCGTACTTCACGAATGTTGACCATGTGTCCGCTGGGCGCACCGCGTAGTGTGGCATCCGAGCTGAATGAAGACTGCGTCTTCGCCACACAGATCGGGTAGTGACCATAACCGGCTTCTTCCCAAGCCTTGAGCTGTTGCTTAATTTTCGCGGGCGCACTGATGTCGGCAGCACCATAAATCTTGGTGGCCACTTTTTTCATTTTGTCCCACAGCGAATCCTGGTCGTCGTACACAAATTTCATTTTGTCGCCGCGCTCTGCCAGACGGACCACTTCATGCGCGAGTACCTCTGCACCCGCGCTGCCTTTAGCCCAGTGCTCGGCCAGTACTACGTTGACATCGAGCGCTTTCATGCGTTCAGTCACGAGACAGATTTCTGCGTCCGTATCAAACGTAAAGCGGTTGATCGATACTACGCAAGCTAGGCCGTAATGCGTCTTGACGTTCTCGACGTGCCGCTCCAGATTGACCAGACCTTTTTGCAGTGCATCCAGATCTTCGGTGTTGAGTGCTTTGACATCCTTGCCGCCGTGGTATTTCAGCGCGCGTATTGTTGCGACCAGTACGCAGGCGGCAGGCTTCAGACCAGTCTTCCGGCACTTGATATCGATGAATTTTTCCGCGCCCAGATCAGCACCGAAACCTGCTTCGGTGACAACATACTCGCCGAGCTTCAATGCACTTTGGGTGGCGATTACAGAGTTGCAGCCATGAGCGATGTTGGCAAATGGGCCGCCATGCACAAATGCCGGATTGTTTTCTAGTGTCTGTACCAGATTGGGTTGCAGAGCATCTTTCAATAGCACGGTCATGGCACCATGTGCGTTCAGATCACGCGCATGGATCGGCTTCAGCTCGCGGCTGTAGCCAATTACAATATCTCCGAGTCGTTTCTTCAGATCCTGTACCGAGGTGGCGAGGCAGAAGATTGCCATCACCTCGGAGGCGACCACGATATCGAAACCATCTTGACGCACAAAGCCATTCGCGGTGCCACCGTTGCCGACCACGATGTCACGCAACGCGCGATCATTCATGTCGACCACGCGCTTCCAGGTGATGCGACGCGGATCGATGTCCAGCGTATTACCGTGATTGATATGGTTGTCGATCATCGCGGCCAGCAAATTGTTCGACAACGCGATAGCCGAGAAGTCGCCGGTGAAATGCAGGTTGATGTCTTCCATCGGCACGATTTGCGCATGGCCACCGCCAGCAGCACCGCCCTTGACACCAAACACCGGACCTAGCGAGGGCTCGCGCAGGCAGATGACGGTTTTTTTGCCGATACGATTAAGCGCATCGCCTAACCCTACTGTGGTGGTGGTTTTACCTTCGCCCGCCGGTGTCGGGCTGATCGCCGTGACCAAAATCAATTTGCCATCAGGCTTTGTCTTCAGAGTCTCAAGGTAAGACAGAGCAATCTTGCCCTTGTAATGACCATAGGGTTCGATGGAGTCTTCGGGAATGCCCAGGGTCGCAGCCACGTCGACCACTTTGTTCATTTTTGCTTTTTGTGCAATTTCGATATCGCTTTCCATGGTGCCCCCTTAGTTCTAGTTTTTTAAGGAAAGGGGCAATTCTATAGCGGCTGGAAAACCGCTGGGTTATTGTCAGAAAGGCCATGACGCTGTGCGGGTTAAAGCAATGTAAGACCTCTGTTAAACTTGCTTTCCATGATACGGTTTTGTCTGAATTTATCAGGCTCAATCAGGCTCATTTAAAAGTACAGGACACGTCATGCCCGGTTTGTTTCCCCACGTTGATCCCGATGGATTGCTCGAATTCTCCGTCGTCTACACCGACCGCTCGCTTAATCACATGTCGGAATCCTTCAAAGGCGTGATCAACGACGTCTCCAAAATCTTGAAAGAGGTCTACAACGCGAAATCCGCGCTGGTGATTCCGGGCAGTGGTACCTACGGTATGGAAGCCGCTGCGCGCCAATTCGCCACTGGCCGCAAATGTGCCGTGATCCGCAATGGCTGGTTCAGCTATCGCTGGACGCAGATCTTTGAAATGGGCAGTATCTCGAACGACCTGCATATCATTCAGGGACGACAGCTTGCCAATGAATTCGAAGGTGCCTATGCGCCGCCACCGATTGAAGAAGTCGTAGCCTGGATACGCAAGGAAAAGCCGGCAGTCGTATTTGCGCCGCACGTTGAAACCTCGGCAGGCATGATTCTCCCGCCTGAATATTTGCGTGCGGTGGGTGAGGCAGTGGAATCCGTTGATGGTCTGTTCGTGCTCGACTGTATCGCCTCAGGTGCAATGTGGGTCGACATGGTGGCGTCCAAAGTGGACGTGCTGATCAGCGCGCCACAAAAAGGCTGGAGCAGTTCGCCTTGTTGCGCACTGATCGCGTTGAGCGAGCGTGCTCGTCAGAAAATCGATGCGACCCAGAGCACCAGCTATTCCTGCGATATGAAGAAATGGCTGCAGATTATGGAGACCTACGAAAAAGGTGGCCACATCTATCACACCACCATGCCGACCGACTCGCTTCGTGTCCTGCGCGATGTGATGAAGGAAACCCAGGCGGCTGGTTTTGCCAACCTGAAGAAAAATCAGGCAGACCTCGGTCTCAAGGTGCGTGCACTGCTCGAAGCCAAGGGCTTCAAGAGTGTGGCAGCGCCCGGTTTTCAGGCGCCTTGTGTGGTGGTCAGTTACACCAAAGACCCTGATATTCAAAACGGCAAAAAATTCATGGCGCTGGGTATGCAAACGGCCGCGGGCGTCCCACTGCAGGTCGGTGAGCGCGAAGATTTCCGCACTTTCCGCATTGGCCTCTTTGGTCTGGAAAAGCTGCTGAACATTGACCGTACTGTCGGGCATTTGTCCAGCGCACTAGACCGTTTGCATTAAATCACTGAAGTCGTCCGTCGCAATGCAACGGGTGACCTTTCGGCTGGTTTCAGTGGGAGCACGCGGCATCGTTTTTGCGGCGATGTTTATGACAAGTGGGTGGTCCAGCGCGCAAGCAGTAGATTATGTTTGCGAAGGTACGCTTCGGACCGATAAGGTATTCGAAGCAGATGGTGTGAGTGCTGAAAATCAGCGCTTTCGAATCACTGCAAATATCGCTGCTGGCTATGTCAAGCGCGATCCCGCTCTGGCGGCCGGTTGTTTTGCAGGGCGCACCGAAGTCTGTGCCTGCGAACCACCGAGCTCTGAGAAAATTGTCTGTCGCAGTCTCGGTTTCAGAGCTGATGGTACGGAAGTTAGTCTGGATTTCACCCTGCGTCATAGCCACAGCATCCTGAATGTCGCGGGTAAAGAATTCAATCCACGTTTGGGTACTTTGATCGAGATGCAAGGTGAACTGACCTGCACGCGCTCGCCCGCCATCTCATCTCCATGAACCGTCACGAGGACACCATGCTCATTCGCATTGCTGCAATCCTGTTGACCAGCTGGTTGTTCATTCTGCCTGCGCAGGCACAGTCGCATGACGACATGCTGCCCGTCCCGCAAAATCTGCAGCGTGAGGCTGCGCAAGCACACGCAGACCGCAAGGCTTTCGTGCTGATGTTCTCTTTGCCCGGATGTGGCTATTGCAAGGTCGTGCGTCGCAATTACCTGATGCCGCTGCTGCGCGATGCGTCGCCTGCGGATCGGCCAGTCATACGCGAAGTGCAGATTACCAGCAGCGATTCGCTACAGGGATTTGATGGCAAAGCCACCACGCAATCCGCACTGGCGACTCGCTATGGTGTGCAGGTGGCGCCGACTGTCATTGTCGTGAATGCCGAGGGAGAGTTACTGGCAGATCCTATTGTCGGTGGCGATAACAACGGTTTCTATTCCGCCTATCTCGATCGTGCGCTGGAAGCAGCAGAAAAACAGTTTACAAATCAGCGGGTCAAGGTTCGTTGAATTCAAGATAGTTCGCAGTCACTGCAGACTAAAGGCAGCACCGACAGGTAAACGCTATTTTTTTGAGTCGAATTTGCAGCTACCTGTTTCCGAAAAAAGACGCGGACGATAATAAGAGAAGCGCTTCTTGTCGGTAGCGTTGATATCGTCCTGAGTCAGGTAGCGGCCACTGTTGGTCTTGTACTCATTGGCCCACACGAATTTACCGGTATCGCGCTCGATTCGATAGTAGTACTGCTCGATTAGACCTTTGTCCAGCCGGGTCTGGTCCTCATGCGCGATGATTTTTTTCTCTTCCCATTTGTCGACCACCACGGGTACTTTCGGATTGTCTTCATCGATCCGCCGCACCATCGACTTGTCTTTTTCATCGACGAGGAAGACGAAGGTACAAAGCGCAGCGTTATCCTGACAAATCCATTTGTTCCCGCGCAATACCTTGGTCACGCAGGTATAAGTTGCCGCGTGCGAGGGCGCTGCAACCAGCGTGCCGGCTAGCAGGGCGATGATGCCATTGCAAAGGTTTTGGTTCAGAACCTGCATTGCCGTATCAGGCGGTCATGCCGCTCGCTAAAGTGTTGCTTATTATAAACGTTACTCGGGGAAATTTTCCTATCCAGAGTCCAGGTATGGGTCAATTGACAGGTAAGACGACTTCAAACTGGGTTCCCTCACCCGGTTGGCTGGTGAATTGGATATCCCCGCGGTGACTGTTGACGACGGTTTTGGACAGCCAGAGTCCGACACCCATGCCCTGAGCCTTGCTGGTCTTGAAGAGCTCGAAGACAGAGTTATGCAATGGGTCGGGTATGCCGCAGCCGTTATCATCAACGTGAAGAATCAACTGCCCGTTGGTGATGGTTGTGTTCAGGCAGATGAACTTTTGCTCCCTTTCTACGCCGGCAAGCGCATCCATGGCATTGTTGAGCAGGTTCAAAATGACTTGTTGTAGCTGGGCTTGATCGCCTTGAATTATTGCGGGTTGATCTGAGAACTCAGTGACAATGGACACGCTTTCCTCATTGGCGCGAATCTGTACCAAGGCGACGGTGTCACGCAGCAGCGAGTGTACGTCCAGTGTCATTTCGCCTATGTCCTGATGTTCAAACATGGCACGAAGCCGGGTAATAATATTGGCTGCGCGACGATTGTCATTAATGACCGAGTCCAGAAATTTTCTTGCGCCATCGACATCGGTATCGATTGCATTGAGCTTACGTTCCACTAGTTGCGCATTCAACTGAACAGCACATAGGGGTTGATTCAGTTCATGTGCGAGGCTGGCTACTAAGACACCCATACCAGCAGTTTTGTTCGACAAAGTGAGCTGTCGAATAATTTCTTCGCGCTCCGTGAGGATTTATTGCAGTTCTTTTTTATGCAGAAATAGGAGTGCGGCGTGTGCTTTCGCAGCGGCCAGGTTACGTTCTGTCGCGATATTTTTTTGTTGGCCGAGATCCAGAAATATGCGAAGGAAGCCAATATTGACGAGTGCGATCGCGATGAACTGACCACCGATCATTACATACTGGTCGATACCGGGCGCATAGATGTCATCAGCACCGACGCCCAGGATAGTGGCACCCGCTTTGAAGGCCAGAGAGCCAGACAATACGAGCCCGCCGATTGCCAGCACTCTGGGCCCAAGCGTTTGCGAGCGGCGGTTGAGAAACAGTCCAACCAGGAAATAGTCGATACACACGAGGGCATAAAAGCCGAAAAAGAGTATCGACAGCGCCAAGGTTTCGGTACCTGCTTCGTAAGCAGCCACCAGTATTAAATAGTAAGTTAGCCCGGCAACTGCATGAAAGACGATGGCGGGGCGTATGGGCGAGGGCAGGTAAAGCCGGAGCGCGATAGTGCGGCCCATATTCCCGATCACCATCAGAAATTGTGCAATGTAGATAAAAGAAAATTCACTGATCGTGCCGCGCAAGGACAGCAAGACAACGGCGACGCCGCTCACCAGCCCCGAAATACACCAGAGCCTTACTTGAGCATTACGTTGTTCGGAAAGCGCAAACCAGATCGCACCATGTAAGACCAGATAGGCCATGCAAATCATGAAGATGGTGGTTTGTACGTGCAGAGGCATCGGGCCAATAATGCAGTCTAGGGTGGAGAGAGGTTCAGGTGTTGCTGCGCGCGGCCGCAATGAGCTGCTTCGCGGCAGCCTCGCCGTCAGCCCCGCCGTCAGCCCCGTCACGGGCGATCAGTTGTCCGTGTACGCTCGCGCCAGGCTCAACGGTAATGGATTTGTGAGTGATATCACCGCGTACTTCACACCCATCGATGAGCTCGATGCTTTCGCTGGCAATGATGTTGCCGATGACTTTGCCGGCGATCGAAACATTTTGCGCACGAATGTCGCCATGAACTTCGCCGGTGGGCCCGATAAGGATCCACCGCGACTCGCCATCAGGTTGTTCGAGATTTCCCTCGAGTTTGCCATCGATACGTATGCTTTCGTCGACATGCAATGTGCCCTCGAGGCGTGTGGCGTTACCGATGACGGAACCTATGCTCTGCATAGCCTTGCGGTGTGACGAAGATTTCATTTATGAAAACAATCCTGCCGTGAGTCATACCGCAATCTAACAGCCGTGCCTCGCTCCGGCAACTGTCCAGCTGGGCATCATGAGGCTCGTGGTCGCAATATTGGCTTAAAAGCCATCCAGAACCGACGCATTGCCCGGCAATTGGGGACTGGGTACTCGTTCTTGCGCGCCGGTGTCCTTGCCTGCATGCGGTCTCAACTCAGGGTCTGGCAGAATAAAATCCTCCGGTCCACGCAGGGGTCGGGTGTCCGGCGCCGTTTGTGTTTGCGTCGTTTGTATCTGCATCGTTTGTATCTGCGTCGATTGCAAGGGTTTGGGCTCAGGGTCTACCTGCACCGGTGCGGGATCTGCAGCGATGGCCAGTAAGGGCCAGCTCGCAGAAAGCATCAACATCAATGTGGCACGTTTCATGGTTTGTTCTTGATCTGCGTCTCGTCGGAGCACCGAATAACAGGGGGCGTTGGCCGCCCTCTGCAATCAGTGCAAGCTTTAATGGATTTTCGGCTTGATGCCGCAATGCAGCGTGGCCAATCCAAGCTCGCCTGCATTTTGGCACCGAAATATAGGTTCTGCACCTCGTGTTAGCATCGACGGCACTAACTCCCACCACCCTGCGCGACTTTCATGACACCGATAAAAATTGATTTCGTCTCCGATATTGCCTGCCCATGGTGCGCGGTCGGCCTAGCTTCATTGGAGCAGGCCATTGAGCGTGTGGGTGATGAAGTCAGTGTCTCGCTGCATTTTCAGCCGTTTGAACTCAACCCGAATATGCCGCCCGAAGGCGAGGATATCCACGAGCATCTGATGCGCAAATATCAGATCACCGCCGAGCAAGTGGCACAGAATCATGAGCATATTCGCGAGCGGGGTGTGGCGGTGGGTTTCAGCTTCAACATGGAAGGCCGCAAGCGTACCTACAATACCTTCGATGCACACCGGCTGCTCCACTGGGCTGCCGAAGTCGGCGATGCGGATGTGCAGCACCGATTGAAATGGCGCTTGTTGTCCGCGTATTTTTCGGAGGGCGCTGACCCTTCCAGTCATGAGGTATTACTGGCGGCTGTTGAGCAGACAGGACTGGATGTGGCGCAGGCAACCGAGATTCTCAATACCGATCGCTGGCGTGATGAAGTTCGCCAACAGCAGCAGTTCTATCTGTCTCAGGGCATACATTCGGTGCCGGCGGTGATCATCAATGATCGTTATCTGGTGCAGGGTGGACAACCACCAGAAGCGTTCGAGCAGGCGTTGCGACAAATCGTGGCGGAGTCCTGAGTGATGCGTTGCTGGATGCTGCTGATTTTTTTGTGTTGTTCTTTGCAGTCCGGTTGGGCCGGATCAGCCCCGTTGCCTGTTGAAGAAATCGCCCCCGGTGTGTTTGTACATCAGGGCGTGCATGAAGAATTCGGTGATCACTATCATGGCGATATCGCCAATATCGGCTTCATCATCGGTGACGATGCGGTGGCCGTTATCGACAGCGGTGGCAGTTATCTGGTCGGACTCGCACTGCGTGAAGCCATACGCGCACGCACACAAAAACCCATTCGCTATGTGATCAATACGCATGTCCATTCCGATCACATTTTTGGCAATGCAGCCTTTGAACAGGACGGCGTGGAATTCATTGGTCATGTACAGCTGCCACGCGCGATGCGTTCGCGCGCAGAGAGTTATGAAGCCAATCTCAAGACTATGTTGGGTGATGCGGCGGCAGGCAGTCGCATCGTCGTGTCAACGCACACCGTTGCTGCCGAGCGTGTGATTGATCTCGGCAATCGCCGCCTGTTACTCAAGGCATGGTCGATAGCGCATACCGATCATGATCTGAGCGTGATGGATGAGCGCACTCGCAGCTGGTGGCTGGGTGATTTGTTGTTTGTGGATCGCACACCATCGATTGATGGCGATGTGGCTGGCTGGCTGAGTGTGATGGACGCGTTGTCCGCCACACCGGCAGCTCGAGTTATTCCTGGTCACGGTCCCATCGTGACTGACAAGAACGACGCGCTGGCAAAGCAGCGACAGTATTTGCAGACCTTGATGAAAGATTTGAAGCAAAGTATTGCAGAGGGAAAATCCATGCAGGCAGCGATTGAGTCAGCCGCGCGCTCGGAGCGCAGTCAGTGGAAATTGTTTGATTCCGCCAACCGACGTAATGCAACGATGCTGTATCCGAAGCTGGAGTGGGACTGACGGCAGCGTCGCGCGACCGTCAGCGGATATCGTTATCTACATGCCAGGTGTTATGCGAGAACTCAATACGGTCGATATCTATTGTCAGGTGATCGACAATTACGGTGATGCGGGCGTTTGCTGGCGTCTGGCGCGTTCGCTCGCGGAGCATGGACTCGCTGCGACCTTATGGATTGATGATCTTGCACGGCTTGCGGTGCTGCGACCTGCGTTGCAGGTTGATTTGCCAACGCAGCGCTTAGACGGATTCACCGTACGCACATGGGATGCGGCGACAGCGCCGCACCAGCCGGCTGATCTTGTTATCGAGGCGTTTGGATGCCGGATGCCGGCAGCGCAATTGACGGCGATGGCAGCAATGCGCAGTCCGCCGGTATGGATCAATCTCGAGTACCTCTCTGCTGAATCCTGGGTGGACGAACATCATGGTTTGCCATCACCCCATCCCAGCTTGCCACTCACGCGCTACTTTTTCTTTCCCGGCTTTGACCTCCGTTCTGGTGGTTTGATCAGAGAGCAGCACTTGCTGGCAAAGCGACACGCCTTCGATGCCACGGCCCGTGATGCTTTTCTTGCGCAACTGGGTATCGCGCTTGAACCCGCGGAGGTGCTGCTTTCGGTGTTTTGCTACCCCTCAGCGCCACTGGGTGAATTACTGAAGGCCTTGCACGATGGCCCACCGGTGTTGTGTGTTTTTCCGGGTGGCCTGCCTGAAGGTTGTGAAGCATTGGCTGCAGGTGCGGTCCGTGTGCAGGCCTTGCCGTTTCTTGAGCCTGACAATTACGACCGCTTGTTGTGGAGTTGTGATTTGAATTTTGTGCGGGGTGAGGATAGTGCCGTGCGCGCGCAGTGGGCTGGTCAGCCTTTTATCTGGCAGCTGTATGAGCAGGCGGAGGGCGCCCATCATGCTAAGCGAGCAGCTTTCCTCAGTCGCTATTTTGAAGATTTGGAGGACGGTCTGGCGGCGCTGGTCGACGCTGGCTGGCATCGCTGGAATGGCGAAACGGATGCGTCGACCGACTGGCCAGCACTGGTAAAAGCATTACCCTACTGGTCGGCTCATTCATGTGCCTGGGCTGAACAACTAGGCATTCAAGCTGATCTCGCATCCCGTTTGCTCGGGTTTGCCCGCAAAATCAGGTAAAATCCGCCGGCTTTTGTCTGTGCGCTCGGCTTCAAACAACTATAGTTCCGTGCCAGCGCGCTCTGTATTCCGAACTTTTACGCCTGCCTATTATGAAAAC
>Ga0315905_10004658_pt1 | contig 14020 bp, 8 predicted proteins | sample LakEriMetagenome_5_FD_203522 | JGI IMG/M metagenome (GOLD analysis project Ga0315905, IMG submission 203522) | Freshwater fungal communities from buoy surface, Lake Erie, Ohio, United States - Buoy 4 MA121 | ecosystem: Environmental > Aquatic > Freshwater > Lake | place: USA: Lake Erie, Ohio... | reverse complement strand
TCCGAAAAAAAAAAAAAATTTGTGGCGGCGACGCTCGCGCCCTCCCCCCCCCCCCCCCTGCCCCCCGCGTCGCCCCCGCTCGCCCTTGCATCACCGCTCCCCGCCCCCTGCTCCTCCACCACCACCTCCCTCTTTATCCCCCACCAGCCGCTCCCACTGCTCCACCCCGAACGCGCGCAGCGCCACCCACGCGCGGCCCGTCTTGGGCGCGCCTTGCTGCTCGGCCGCGCCCTCGCCGACGCCACCCGCCGCCGCCGCCAGCGCCCCCGCTCCTCCTGATCCTCCTCCCTCCGCCTCCTCGCGGGCCACGCGCATGCACGACCAGAACGCCCGGTAGTCGTCCTTGCAGCTGCGGTACCCGATCCCCGTCATCTGCTGGTAGCAGTGCAGCAGCGCCACGTGCTCGGCCGCGCACCGGTCGGCCTGCCGCGACTTGCGCGCCGCCGCCGCCGACGACGAGGCGCCTGCCGGCGGCGGCGGCGGTGGTCGTTGGGCCCGCGCCGCCTCCGTTGCTGCTGCTTCTGCTGCTGCTGATGCGGCTGCTGCTTGCTCGCTGCCTGTCCGCTGCTGCTCGTCCTCCGGCTCGTTCCCTGCGCGGCCCCGACGCGGCCACCACGCCCCCATTGCCGCTTCTCGTTCCGGCGATCGTCGCGCGCGCTCTGTGCGCCAGCGATGTGATCAGGTCGTGGAGACAGCGAGCGTGGGTGGAGGAGGCGAGCGTCGACGAGCGTAGTACGTGTGTTTTGTATGCGGTGTCTCTCGAGCTGCGCGCGCCGTTCTTGCAAGGGGCGCCCGTACTGCCTGCGGCGACGCCCGAACGAGGCGCCCCCCCGCGCCGTGTCCGTGTCGCGCGCGCTCAAAACCAGGCCGCCTCGGCAGCCTCTCCCCCCGCCCCCAACTCACCCGATTGCGCGCCATCGGGCACGCCCCACCTTGACCTCTTGATCCCTCACGCACTCGCCCCCTGGAGCAGGAGGGGGCAAGTGAGCAAGACCCCAAGGTCGTGTGCCTTTGCTCCTGAGGAGGAGACCGCAGCCGCAGTCACAGCATCAGCAGCAGCAGCAACAACAGCAACAACAGCAACAGCAGCACCAGCAGCGCCCGACACGTCGTCGTCGTCGACGATCAACGCGACGGCGCCCACCAGCAGCAGCAGCAGCAGCAGCAGCAGCAGCAGGCGGCCGCCGCCGCCGCCGCCGCCGCCTCCGCGCGGGGAGCAGGACCGGTACGCGGCGCAGCGCGCGGCCGAGCTGGAGCAGATGGAGCGCGAGCAGCAGCAGATGATGGTGGAGCAGCAGCAGCAGCAGCAGCTGGACGGCGACCCGACATCGTCGGGCGGCGCCGCCATCGTCGTCCTGTCGGTCTGGCTGGCGTGCTTTGCCGGCTCGTCCGCGGCCATCGCGCTGACCGGGGCGATCGTCGCCCTGCAGTGGCCGCGCCCGCACTTTTTGTGCTGGCGCACTCCCTACAGCGACCTGCCGTCGGGTACGTGCTCGGGCGGCGGCGGCGGCGGCGAAGGCGCGCGATCCCACCGCCCTACGCCGCCCTCTGGAGCTTCCGCCGCGGCCGCCACCGGGGCCGCCGCGGCGTCGTCGTCGTCGTCGTCGTCCTCAGCCCCGTCCCCCGCGCTCGCCGCGGCCCGGCGCCGCGCGCGCGCCGCGGGCGCCGCCGCCGCCGCGAGCTGCTCCTGCTGCAGCCTCTACGCGATCAACCTCGCCTTTGCCCTCATGTGGCTCGTGCTGTCGGTCGTGATGGGCGTCGCGCGCGACGGCGTGCGCGTCGCCGTGTGCGTGACCCTCGGCGTGTCGCACGCGACCGTCGCCCTGCTCTTTCGGTCGCGCTTTCGCCGCTTCGGCGCGCCGGACTACGCGCGGCGGCCCGAGGGCGGGGCGTCGTTGCCGACCGCCTCGGGCGCGAGCGCGCACGGCCGGGCGCGCGCGGCGGCCGTGTTTGCCGAGCTGGCGTCGCTGGGCATTTACGCGGGCGCCAACGGCAACAACGGCAATGGGCGGCCGCTGCCCCCTGGGGCGGTGATGGGGATCCCCGTGGCGTACGACATCCCCATGACGACGGCGTACGTGGGGGTGGGTGGTGGGGGTGGTGGTGGTGGTGGAGGAGGAGGAGGAGGAGCGGCGGGAGAGGGCGACGGGGCGGCGGCGGCGGCCGACGGGGCCGCGGACGCTTGCCCGCCGCCACCCGCTCTGGTGGCGGCGGCGGCGGCGGCGGACGACGTTGAGGGCATGGGCGGGGCGCCGTGGGTGACGCCGCCGCTGGCGCCCGTGGAGGCGTCGCCGGCGGCGCTGCTGGAGGAGCAGCAGCAGCCGCAGCAGCCGCAGCAGCAGCAGCCGCAGCAGCCGCAGCAGCAGCCGCAGCAGCCGCAGCAGCAGCAGCAGCAGCAGCAGCAGCAGCCGCAGCAGCAGCAAGCCCCTCGCGTCCCCGATGGCGCACCACCACCACCACCACCAGCATCAGCACTCGACAACTCAGCCGACCGGCCCTGATGACGACGAGCTTGCACACAACATAATGATCCATCCCTATGATGATGTTGACAGACGCGCGGCGGCCATTCGCCGCCTCAGAAAATTCACCGGTGATAACCGCCGTAGGGAGGCCCCCCCGCTCCTCCTCCACCCCCTTGCTGCTGCTGCTGCTGCGCCCAGATGCCGTGCACGGGCTGCGGCACGTTGCCGTAGGCGCCGCCGCCGGGAGGGGGCGCCGAGGCGTAGCCCGCGTGCCCCGCGGGGGGCGGGGGCGGCGGCGGTGGGGGCGCGGCGTGCGGCGTGGCGTGCGGCGGCCAGCCTCCTGCTCCAGCAGCCCCTCCCGCCCCGCCACCACCGCCGTAGTGCCCGTAGTAGTCGTGCATCGGGGGGGCTTGCTGCTGCTGCTGCTGCTGCGGGGCGTACGGGTTGTGGCTGGCCAGGTTCATCTGCTGCATGCGCTGGGCAGCAGCAGCGGCGGCCGCTTGCTGCTGATGGTGCGCCGCCGCCGCCGCGTGCTGCTGCTGCTGCTGCTGCTGCTGCTTCCCCCGCTCCACCTCTCCCGCTGCCTCCTCGCGCTGCAGCGCCCGCGTGTAGCAAAAGTCGTCGCACTGCTGCTTGTGCGCCGCGATGGCCTCCTGCAGCGACATGTAGAACCGCAAGCCCTCCGACAAGTGGTCCAAAATCTCCCGGTAAGCGCGGAGCGAGGCGCGCTGCCCCTGGGCGGCCGCCTCGCACGCCGCGCGCCACGCGGGCACGGCAAAGGCCGCGCGAAAGGCGGCGGCCTGGGGCCCGAGCTGCGCGGCCAGGCGCGCCGACGCGTCCGCGTTGCGGTCGGCCTCGGCGCGCACGCCGTCGTACTTGGCGAGCTCGTCGGCAAAGATGCCGTCCTGCTGCGCGGGCGACGGCGCCGCGAGCAGGCGCCCGAGCACGCCGTTGTCCTTGCTCTTGACGTCGCGCGCGCGCTCCTCGAGCGCCGCGCGCTCGGCGCTCAGGCGCTCGAGGCCCTCGACCGTGCGTCGCAGGGCCGCGACGACGACGGCAGGGTCGTCGCTGCCCACGGGGGGCTGCGCGGGGGCCCGCAGGCGCGGCATCGCCGCCGCCGACGCCTCGGGCGTCAGCGCGTCGAGCGCCGGCCGCTGCTCGTCCAGGCGCGCGATGACGCGCGCGTCGCTCTCGCCCGCGGCCGCGAGGGTCGAGCGGTACTGCGCGAGCTTGTCGCGCAGGCCCTTCGCCAGGGGGGCGCTGGGCGGGACCGCGGAGGCCGCGGGCCAGGAGGCGCCGTGCCGCTGCCGCGCCTCGGCGTCCGCCGCGCCCTCCTCCTCGAGCGCGCGCTCGGCCGCGTCGAGGTCGCGCTCGGCCCCCCTCCGCAGCTCCCCGACCTCGGCCAGGATGCCGCGCAGGTGCGCCGTCCCCCCCACGCGCTCGACGTCCTCGACCTCGCGCAGCAGCGCCTCGGGCACCCCCGCACACCCGGCGCCGTCGAGCGCGTCGAGCAGGTCGGGCAGCTCGGCCGTGCGCAGCGCGAGGCGCGCGGCGTCGGTCGCGCCGGCGAGCGCGTCGAGCAGCTCGCGCGCCTTGGCGTCGGCCAGCTCGGTGTAGCGGGAGAGGGCCTTGGCGCTGGTTTTTTTGTTTGTCGGTGTTGGTGCGCGCGCGCGCGTGTGTGTGTGTGTGTGTGCGCGTGTGGCGTAAGAGTGAGCACCACGAGGCCCCTTTTTTTTTATACCTCGACCCGCTGCCCGCCGCCGCCCCTCCCGTCCTTCGCCCCTCCTTTTTTCCTCTCTCTTCTCACCTCGAGTCCGGCACGAGCCCGGAGAACAGCGCCTCGCCCGACGCGTCCAAGCCCTGCGGGGGGGACGCCTTGACCAGCAAGGCCCCCTGCACGACGGGCACGTCCGCGAACGCGGGCACGCGCTCCAGGTAGACGGCCGCGTTGTCGCGCTGCGCCTTGGCGAGCGCCGACCGCAGCGTCTCCTCGCGCGCCGAGAGCGAGTCGGCCGTCTCGGCAGAGACGGCGCGCGCGAGGCGCTTGGTCGCCTGCATGCGCGCGTGCGCCTCCTGGAGCACGGAGACCTCGAGGGCGATCTTCTCGTCGGCGTTGTACTGCTGGCCGAGCTGGCAGAGGGACTCGACCTCGAGCAGCGACGCCTTCATGTTGGCGTGGGACTTCATGTTGGGTGTTTCGGTTTTTCGTTGTTTGTGATGGGCAAGGGCGGGGCGGGGCGGCAAGGGGCGGGGAGAGGGACGGCGGCGGCGGCGTCGTGTCAGAAATCACGTGGCTGTTTTGGGGGACAAAGAGCAGGTGCGACGAGAGGACAGAGGCGCGCGTGTAAGACACCGCCTCCTTGCCCCGCCACACACACAGAAAACCACACAACGACAACCACAACCACACCCCCCCCCCCAAAAAAAACTCACCGCCCACGACCGCTCAAAGTGCGACGCGAGCGCGGGCGCCGCAAACAGCGCCGCGACCTCGGCGTACATGGACGCGGCCTGCTTGGCCAGGCGCGCCTGGGTGCCCGGGGACTTGCGGTCGAGCGCGGCTTTGTGGAACACGCACTCCTGCGCCTGCGCGAGCATCAGGCGCTCGAGCATCGAGCAGCACTCGGGCGAGAGGTCGACGGGCCTGCCGGACGCGTCGGCCTTGGCGGCCTCGGTGTCGCGCAGGAGCGCGAACGCGCCCGCGGCCTCCTGGAACAGCCGGCACGCCTGGGTGATCCCCTCGCCCGTGCCGCGCTCCACCTGCAGGGCCTGCTGGCTCAGCACGGCGCCCACGTTGAACAGCACGGCGGCCTTCTCAAAGTGGACGTTGCACTGGGCGGCCCTTTTCGCGGGGCGAAAGGCGTCGGCCCAGGGGAACGACAGCTTGGCGTGCCCGCGCTCGGCCGAGATGGGAAATCGGGCCTCGATGGCCGTGAGCGCGCGGAAGTACTTGGCCAGGCTGTCCCGGTGCATCCCCTGCGACCCGGACTGCGCGAGCACGAGCTCGTTCCGGAGCGTCTGCACCGCGGCCAGGTCGTCGGCGCAGTCGTCGGCGTCGCGGTCCGAGTAGGCCTCGCGGACGTACTGCAGGAGCGGGGCTTTCAGCTCGACGTTCTCCGTGCGCTTGCAGTGGATGGCCAGCATGACCGTCTGGGCGGACGGCATGGTTGTTGCTGCTGTTGCTTGCTGCTGCGGCTGCGGGCGGGCGGGGTGGCGTGTCGTGTCGTGTCGTGTCGGGAGCAAACGAACCGCCTGTCGCCCCTTTTTTTGGTTCGTTGCGCGCGTGGGTGTCGTATTTTGGTGCGCTAGCGCTAGGGGCGTTGGTGTCGCGCGCTAGGAGCAGCGCTTGCGGGCGTGGGCGTGTGTTTTGCGGTCGTTCCGTGTGCCGATCGAAGAGGCACACACTGCTCCTCCTCCTGCCTCCATCCCCTCTTCCTGCCTTTTTGCCTTCCAATGCGCCAACAGTGCGCGACCTCCCCCTCCTCCCTCCACACGCGCGTTTCGACGACCTCGCACTAGTACTCGACTTGGTCGACCTCCCGACCTCACGCTTGAACGCAGGCGGCCGACCGACTACCGATCACACGACTCTTGTTTCAAACTGTTGGCTGCTGCTGCTGGTGATCAAACTGCCAAACGCCCGACGACCCCCAGCAGCGCCTTTTGCCCCTGCGAGCGCGCTGACCACACAACAGAGGCATGGCCGACTACGAGGAGGCGACGCGCGTGCTCGGCGACGTCGCCTTTGACGAGGGCGGGGTCGAGGCCGCGGCCGCGGCCGGAGCAGCAGCAGCAGCAGCAACAGCAGCGGCGAGCGGCGGCGTGCTGTCGGGCTCGGTCGCCGTCGACGACCCGGCAGACGCGCCCGCGGCGCTCTCTTCCGCCCTCGACGCCACCGTCGCCGAGCTCCTGTCCGAGCTGCGCCGCCACGGGCACATCGTGCGCGCCGAGGGCCGCGGCTTCGCCGACATGGTCTCCGGCTTTTGCGCGGCGGTGGCCTGGCGCCGCGAGCCGTGGCTGTGGGCGCTCGGCGCCGCGCACGTCCTCGCCGCCGCCGCCGCCGTCCGGCACCGCCGCTCCCCCGCCGTCCTGGGCGCGCTGTTCGCGGGCGGGTGCGCGGCCGTGCTGCTCGGGGAGCGCCTGAACGGCCTGGCGGCGGCGCACTGGCGCTCGTTCGCCACGCAGGACTACTTTGACGCACGCGGCGTCTTCTACTCGGCCGTCGTCGGCGGCCCCGTGCTGCTCAACCTCCTGCTGGTCGTCGCGCTCTACCTGCTGCAGTGCACCGCGCTCCTGGTCGAGGCGAAGGCCGGGCAGATCCGGGCCCAGCGGCGGCAGGCGGCCGCCGGGAGCAAGGCGAAGGGGAGCAAGGGCGCGGCGGCGGCGGGGGCGACGCCCGCGCGCAGGCGAGCGGCGGCTGCGGGGTCGGGGGCGGCGGCAGAAGAGACGCCTCGGCGGCGCACGCGCAGCCAAAAGGACGCGTGACGAGTCGTCGCGCACGGGTCAGGTGTTAAACGCGTACAAAAAGAACCTCGGCCTATCTTCCGTGTCCGCCCAGCCCGATCGCCGCCAGCACCGCCTCGACGTCCGCGAGCCCGCGCTCCAGCACCACCACTCGGCCCGCCGCCGCCGTCGGCGGCGGCCCCCCCGCAACCCCCCCCCGCTCGGCGAGCTCGGCCAGCGCCTCGTCGCCCGCGCGCCGCAGCTCGTCGGCCGAGAAGGCGCCCGTCGCCACGGCCACGGCCCCGGCGCCCGCGTGCAGGGCCGCGCGCACGTCCGCGGGCGTGTCCCCGACGTGCCAGTGGTCCCCGATCGACGGCGCGCGCTCCTCGGCGCGCCGCCGCGCGATCCGCACAAACTCGGCCCGGTCCTTCCACATCGCGCCCAGGTCGCCCGAGCAGTGGTCGCTGCCGAACCCGCCGAAGCGGTCCGGGCCCGTGAACAGCTCCTCGAGCCCGAGCGCGCGCATCTTGGCCCAGCCGATCGGCTCGAGGTTGCCCGTCACGAGGCAAGTGACGGCAACGCCGGGGCCCAGCGCGGCCAGCGCCCCGAGCGTCTCGCGCGCGCCCGGCAGGAGCTCGAGGCCGTCGCCGGGTCGGGCTGCGGGGGCGGCGGCCGGGGGCGACGCCGCGGCGCCCGCCGCGCCTGCGCCTGCGCCTGCTGCTGCGGCTGCTGCCGCCGCCGAGAAGTAGTGGTCGAGCATCGCCCGCTCCATCTCGGGCATCCGCCGGTCGGCGAGGCGCGCGTCGACGCCGTGGCACTCGACCAGGACCTTTTTCAGGATCAGGGGGTCGGTGCCGCCGTCGTGCCGGCACACGTCGATGTGCGTGTCGATGCCGAAGCACGCGCGCCACGCGGCGGCGAAGGACTGCTTGTGGAGGGCATTCGCCGAGCGATCCCCTGCCTTTCCGCGAATCAGGGTGCCGTCGACGTCGAACGACACCAGAGCCGGCGGGGGGCGGCGGGCGACGGCGACGGGCGCGGCGGCGGGGGGCGTCGGCGCCATGATGAAAGGGCGGCGGGGGAAGGGGGGGGGGGCGAGAGGAGGGCAAGACGCGAAGGAGAGCGCGCGCGCGCGCGCGCTCACGGGCGCGCGCACGAGTTTGATGCAGCAGACGGGGCGATGATCGCGAGGGTGATGAGCAGAGCCTGCGCACGCAGCCCCCGGCCGCTTTTTCCGTGCGTCCGTCTGTGTGTGTCGTCTTTTCACTCGCGCCTATATGGAGTCGATCCTGGACTCCGCTAAAGGCGCGATGCGTTTCATATATCACTTGAGCTTGAGCGCCGCAAACTCGAGCGCCGCCGCCACGACGTCGTCCGCGCGCGCCGGCTCGGCCGCCGCCTGCCCCTGCGCCGCCGCGGGCTTGCCGCCGCCGCGCCCGCCGACGGGCGCCAGCGCGGCCGCCACCCACTCGTTCGCCTTGAGCCCCGCGCCCGCGCCCGCGCCGCCCTGGGGGACGGTGGCGACGGCCACGACGCGCCCGCCGCCCTTGCCTCCCTCGGCCGCGGACACGAGCAGCGCGCACACGGCGTCGCCGTGCTTGGCGGCGACGGCGTCGGCCGCGCCCCCGAGCACCTTGGCGTCGCCGGCCGCCTCGTCGAGCCGCGCGGCAAACGAGCGCTCGCCGCGCGCGACGGCCGCGTCGGCCGCGGCGACCGCGGCGGCCGCCGCGCGCTCCTTGGCCGCGGCCGCGGCCGCCTTGGCCGCGTCCAGGACGCGCCGCGACAGCGCGCTGACGCGCTCGCGCAGCTGCGCCTTGAGCGCGTACGACACGGGCGCCGCGTCGACCGCCACCTTGGCCGCCGCCACCGCCGGCTCGAGCGCCGCGTCGGCCGCGTCGCGCGCCTCGGCCCGCGCGACCTCGGCCTCGAGCCGCTCGCCCTCGGCGATGGCGGCGGCCGCCTCGGCGCCCGTGACGGCGACGACGCGGCGCACGCCCTTGGCGACGGCCTCCTCGGCGACGAGGCAGAAGGCCCTGGCCTCGGACGTGTTGGCGAGGTGCGTGCCGCCGCAAAACTCGATCGAGACGGCGGCGTTGCCGTCGGCGCCGCCCGCGGGGTCGGCGAGCAGCTCGCCGACGGGCTTGCCGACGCTGACGACGCGCACGGGGTCCGGGTAGGCCTCGCCAAACACCGCGCGCAGGCCCTTGATCCCCTGCGCCTGCGCCAGGGGGACCTCCTGCGCGTACACGGGGAGGCCCGCGGCCACGCTGGCGCGGCACAGCGCCTCGACGCGCGCCAGCGCGGCGGCGTCGACGGCGCCCGGGTTGGAGAAGTCGAAGCGCAGGCGGTCGGGGAGGACGATCGAGCCCTTCTGGTCGACGTGGTCGCCCAGCACCTCGCGCAGGGCGTGGTTGAGCACGTGCGTGAGCGTGTGGTTGGGCGCGACGCGCGCGCGGCGCGCGGCGTCGACCTGGGCGCGCACGACGTCGCCGACGCGCAGCGGCGCCTTCTCGGCCGCGCACAGGCCGTTGCCGAGCACGTGCAGGACGTAGCCCGCCGCCACGCAGGCGTCGGTCACGTCGGCCAGGAGGTCGCCACCGCCGCCGCCGCCGCCGCCCGCCACCGCCAGCGCGCCCGTGTCGCCGACCTGCCCGCCCGACTCGGCGTAAAAGGGCGTGCGGTCGAGCACGACGCCGATGGGGCCGACGTCGGCGCACCCCGCGGCCTCGGGGTCGGTCGTCGACTGCACGAACGCGCCCGAGGGGGTGAGGATCGCGAGCACCTTGGCGTCGTCGAGCGCGAGGGCGTCGCCGGCGCCGTACTTGGCCGCGTCGTCCGTGAGCGGCACGCCCTGCTTCTGCAGCCAGCCCGTGGCCTCGGCCTCAAACTTGAGGCCGCTGCCGCCGGCCTTCTTGCCGCCCTGGCGCGACTTCTCGCGCGCCTCCTCCATGGCGCGCGCGAAGCCGTCGGCGTCGACGCTCATGCCGGCCTCCTCGGCCATGAGCTGCGTGAGGTCGACGGGGAAGCCGTAGGTGTCCCAGAGCAAAAAGGCCTCGGGCCCGTCGACGACGGCCGAGCCCGCGGCCTTGGCGGCCTCGGCGGCGCGGCGGAAGCGCGCGATGCCCTTGACGAGCGTGCGCGAGAAGGACGCCTCCTCCTCGGCCAGGACGGCGCGCACCGTCTCCTTGGCCGCCTCGACCTCCGGGAACGCCGCGCCGTACTCGCGCGCGACCACGTCGACCAGCCGCGCGAAGAAGCCCTCGGGCGCCCCGAGCTTCTCGCGCCCGTACCGCACCGCGCGCCGCAGCACGCGCCGCAGCACGTAGTCGCGCCCGTCGCTGCCGGGGCGCGCGCCGTCGGCGATCGCGAAGCACAGGGTGCGGATGTGGTCGGCCACGACGCGGTAGGCCATGTCGACGCCGTCCGTGTCGTCGGCGCCGATGCGGTCGGTGTAGGGGCGGGCGCCCGAGACGCGCGCGATCTCGTCAAAGATGGGCGTGAACAGGTCGGTGGCGTAGTTGCTCATCTTGCCCTGCAGGACGGACGTCACGCGCTCCAGGCCCGCGCCCGTGTCGACGTGCTTGGCGGGCAGCGGGCGCAGGGAGGCGTCGGCCTCGCGGTTGAACTGGATGAAGACGAGGTTCCAGATCTCGAGCACGTTCGGGTCGTCCATGTTGACGAGCGCCGAGGCGTCGCGCCCGCCGCCGATGCGGTCGTAGTGGATCTCCGTGCAGGGCCCGCAGGGGCCCTGGTCTCCCATCTCCCAGAAGTTGTCCTTGCAGCCAAAGGGCAGGACGCGCTCGGCCGGGAGGAAGCGCAGCCAGATCTCGCGCGCCTCGTCGTCGGCCGGCAGGCCCTGCTTCTCGTCGCCGCCAAAGTAGGTCGCGTACAGGCGCTCGCCCGGCAGCCCGTAGACGCCCGTGAGGAGCTCCCACGCCCACGAGATGGCCTCCTCCTTGAAGTAGTCGCCGAACGACCAGTTGCCCAGCATCTCGAAGAACGTGTGGTGGTAGTTGTCCTTGCCGACGTCGTCGAGGTCGTTGTGCTTGCCGCCCGCGCGGATGCACTTTTGCGAGTTGGCGGCGCGCTTGAGGCGGCCCATGCCCGAGGCCGGGTCCACGGTCCCGAGGAAGACGGGCTTGAACTGGTTCATCCCGGCGTTGGTGAAGAGCAGGGTCGGGTCGTTGTGGGGGACGACCGAGTTGGACGGCCACGCGGTGTGCCCCTTGCCCTCGAAAAACTCGACAAAGGCGCGGCGCACGCGGGCGCCGGGCCACTCGAGCAGCGAGTCGGCGGCGGCGGCGGCGTCGGCGGCGCCGTTCTCGGCGGGCGGCGGCGCCATGTTTTTTTTGTTTTTTTGTGCGGGCGCTTCTTTTCTTGGGCGTTCTCGCTGGCTGTGCTCGTGCGTGCTGTGCGTCGTCTGTGGTGCGTTGTGGTGGGGTGGGGGAAGGGAGAGAGAGAGAGAGAGAGGAGCGAGGGTTGGTCGTTCGGTCGTCGGCGGCGGCGGCGGCGCGCCCAACCGCGGGGCGGCGGCGGCGCGCCCAACCGCGAGAGCGGCCAGGGGGGGGGGGGAGAGAGCGGCAGCAGCGGCCGCGCGGGCCGAGGCACGGCCGAGCGTTGCTTTGAGCAGGAACTGTGGCAATCGTTGGCCGGCGCGGTTGCACGGGGCGTGCGCAAGTGCGCGCGCGCGTTGAGCGATTGGGAAGCAGCTCCACCACCGCTCCCCAACCGACCCAATCTGTCGCGCGCGCGCCGCCCCCGGCCAGCCAAGCATGGGCGGGCGAGCCGCCCTAGGCTAACACAGCGACCCAGGATTGGAGCCTCAGATGCCCGGCGTCGGCCCGGCCGGGCTCGCGCGCACAGCGCGTGCGCGACTTTGCCCCGCCGCAAAAAACCAGACACGAGCAAGGGGCGACGCCTCCGCGCGCCCCTTGTCTCTCCTCGCGCCGGCACGGCCGGCCGCGGACGCAGGCGCGAGCCCCGGCGCCGGCAGTTCGTCCTCGCGGGCGAGTACGCCGCTGCGTCGCGTGTGCGGGGCGATCGAACGAGCGCGCTAGAACGCACCTGCTGGCCTCTGATGCGCGCGCTCAGAGAGAGCTTGCGTCTGTGCGTGAGTGCGAGCACACGACGTGCGGTGTGCGTGTGTGTGTGTGTGTGTGAGAGAGAGAGAAGTAGCTGCTGCTTCACTTCCTCGCGCGAGTTACAAGCGCGTTGGGGCGTGCGATCGGGCAAGTCGATTTCTCTCGTCGGCACGGGCGCCGCCGCCAATCGGGGGGCGGGGGGGCGGGGGCGGGGTGGGAGCGCCGGCGCGCGGCCCGCTTTCCCCCATCCGCGGCTCTGAACCTTGCCTCCGCGCCCGCGCGGTCCAATGCGCGCGCGCGCAACTCTTTCTGCTGCCCCATGCGACGCGCTAGAGAGAGAGAGAGACCACAGAGGCTCCAAGCGGGGGCACGCCCGCTCATCACTGGAGCTCGCGCAAGTGCGGCGGCACGTACTCGAGGCCGAGCGCCGCAAACACGGCCCGCTCGCCGTCGCACTCGACCGTCGGCCCGATCACGTGCTCGGACCCGCCGCCCTCCGTGGAGTAGGACGCGTTCACGGCCCCGCGCCCCGCCGCCGCCGACCCGCCGCCGTGGTGCAGGGGGACGTGCGGCGGGCGGTAGGCGACGCTCAGCTCGCGGTCCGAGAGGTGGAAGCAAAAGCCCGCGGCGGGGGGCGCGCCGCTGCTGCCGCTGGCGGGGACGACGCCCGCGTGCGCGGCCAGGCGCGCCGCGCGCCGCCGGACCGACGGCGGAGGCGTGGCCGCGTACAGGCGCAGCCACCGATTGAGGGGCGTGGACGCCCCGAAGTAGAGGGTGGCGGTCGGCAGGGCCGCGAAAGGGTACCACTTCGCGTCAAAGCGCCGGACCGCGGCGCGACCCGGCCCCCGCCAAGCGCCGCTGAACGAGCAAGACTCGGGGAGGAGCCGGCGCAGCCGCGGCGGCGGCAGCGGCCGGGAGCCGTCCTCGTCCCACGCGCCCGCCGGCACCGCCAGGCAGCCGAGCGCGTCCGGGCCCGCGCCGCCGCCAGCCCCGCCGCCGCCAGCACCGCCGCCGCCAGAGCCCCCGCGGCCGGGCGCGGGCGCGTGCGCCCCCGCCATCCACTGCTCGAGCATGTCTGGCAGCAGCCACCCCTTGGCGCGCAGCGCCAGCAGCGTGCGCCGCATGAGCTCGCGCGGGGGCACGGCGCCGAGGATGGGCAGGCGCGAGACGGGCGTCTCGTCGGCCACGGCGATGAGGACGTCGATGTCGCCGCAGTCGCGCGACTGGCCGCGCACGTACGAGCCCAGGACGCGCGCGTGCAGGACGGACGGGTCGGCGGCGGCGAGCTCGTCCCTCAGGGCCGCGACCGTCGCGCCGCCCCCGCCCGCGCGGTCGGCCAGGGCCGAGGCGACCGCGTCGAGCGCGGCGTCGGCCACGAGGCGCTCGGCCTCGGCCACCTCGTCGCGCGGGATGCGCAGCAAGAAGTCGTCGTAGTGCTCGAGGCCCGAGCGCTGCATGGCCGTGAGTTGGAGAGGCGGGGGCGCCGCCGTGCCGCCGCCGCCGCCGCCGCCGCTGCCGCCGCCGCCGCCCGCGCCCGCGTTCGCGCCCGCGCCCGCGTTCGCGGCCGCCAACACCTGCTCGGGCGTCGACCACCCTCTCTTGGAGAACCATTCGTCGGCCTTGAGCGCGCTCACCCCCCACGCGCGGCTCAGGCGCGCGCGCGCGACGTTGGCCGGGTCGGCCGCGTGCGCGGCGACGCGCGGGTGCCGCCCCTCGCGCAGGATCGTGAGGATCTTCTCGAGCGTCTTCTCGCCCGTCAAGCCCGCGGCGACGAGCCGGCGGCGCGCGCTGTCGGCGTCGCCCAGCGGGCGGCGCAGGCGCCGGAGGACGCGCGCGCCGTCGTCGAGCGCGCGCGTCTGGTGGTAGGCGTGGCCCTCGCGCGACTTGGCGCCCTGCAGCTGGCCGATGAGCAGGAGCTCGCTGACGATGCAGATGTCGGGGCGGCGCGCGCACGCGGCGTGGCTGCACGGGCGGCGGCGTCGGCCGGGGCCGGGCGAGGCGCGGCCGCGCGCCGCGGCCGCGCCTGCCGCG
>Ga0315905_10004657_pt1 | contig 14021 bp, 12 predicted proteins | sample LakEriMetagenome_5_FD_203522 | JGI IMG/M metagenome (GOLD analysis project Ga0315905, IMG submission 203522) | Freshwater fungal communities from buoy surface, Lake Erie, Ohio, United States - Buoy 4 MA121 | ecosystem: Environmental > Aquatic > Freshwater > Lake | place: USA: Lake Erie, Ohio... | reverse complement strand
GTGAGAATTATTAAATAAACATTTTACATTAAAGATTAATCATTGAGTATTATTTCAGAAGTAAATGCTTGTTTTTATTTAGTTTATACAACAGGAGATTCCCCAGCTTTCGCAGCGCTTTTTCCAAAGTTCGAGGGTTTTTTCATCGCTGCAGCCTTTTAATTGTATTCTTTTGAGATTTTTTAAATGTCTTAGTCTTGCAGGAAGTTCCTTCAGTGGCGTATCGCTCAAGTCAATTTCCTCGAGGGAATTTAGGTCATAAATCAGCTCGGGCAATTCATTCATCAGGACTAGTTTGCAGAGGCGAAGTTTCTTTAGATTGGGTAATTTCAAAAGAGCATCTGCTAAGTTTTCTATTCCTGAGTTTTCGATTATCAGTTCCTCTAAATAATGTAATTTGTGCATGCTAGCGGGAAGTGCTGAAATGCCCTCCAGATGTAAGATTTTAAGCGATGTAAAATCAAAGATTGCTTCGGGAAATTTAACATTTTTGCCCAGAAGTATGTGTAGTTTTTCCAATTTTTTGAAATCGCAGGCTTCGAAAAATAAATCATGTCTGCAGTTGATAGTCAGCACCTTGAGCTTATCCAATTTTTCAAGGACCTTGGGCAATTGAACAAAATGATTCGAACTCAAATCCAATGCAGTAAGCGAATGAAAAGCTGCAAAGGTTTCAGGTAAATTTATAAGTTGATTGCCAGATAGATTTAGCCTTTTCAGTTTTTTAAATTCCAAAATAATTTTGGGAAACTCAGAAAATTGATTGTTGCTCAAATCTACAGTTTCTGTCATTTCATTCAAAGCACCGAAACAGGAGGGAAGCTGCTCAAGATTCAGACCATTCAAATCAAGCCCATGTCCACTTATTTCTGCTTTAAACATGGGAAGACTGTAAAGTTTTTTCCTTTTAGTTTCCATGAAATTGCAAATTTCCAATAGATCGTCCAAATACTTGTCGGCATCGAATCCAACTGCTCTGCCCTGTGCTAAGGCCCTGTAAATCCTGCTTTCTTCACCACTCAGTATTTCATTTTTGATATGATCGATATCGATGTGCTTCATTAGTATAAGCTTGTAATGAACAAATTTTGTACCTTTGCATCCTTGGCAAAAATAAAGAAAAAAGGGCATTATGAATTGGATCTGTAAATATTTTGAAGAGCTGTCGCTGAAAGAATTGTACGAAATCGGGCGACTAAGACAGGAAGTTTTCGTTTTGGAGCAAAATTGCCCCTATGTCGATTTCGACGGCAAAGATTATTTTTGCTATCATCTTATGGGAATGGATGATTTGGGAAAGCTTGTTGCCTATTCCCGAATTGTACCAAAGGGCATTTCATACGAAGATTATATTTCGATTGGCAGGGTCATCACTTCAGGCCTGGTGAGAAAAAGCGGCTTGGGAAGAATCCTGATGCAGGAATCGATTTCGGCTTGCGAAAAGCTATTTGGTAAATCCGATATCAAGATTTCAGCACAAACTTATTTGTTGAAATTTTACCAATCACTAGATTTTGAATCAACAGGAAAGGAATATCTGGAAGATGACATTCCGCATACGGAGATGATTAGGAAATTGAAAAAAGAGAGCTAAACTAATATTTCAATTTCTTGCGCGTTGACGCCAAATACTTTACAGCTTAAGTCATGAAGTGCCTGCTTCACATTTTTTCCTTTTTCTGTTTCGAGATATAATTTTTCAAAATCATCTTCATATTGAAAATACATTGCTGGAATGGGCAATTGCTCAATATGACTGCGCAGTACTTTTACAGAGTTAAAGAGCCTTTGATAGATAAGGCTACAGATCGGACTATTAAAAAAAGCAGCCAGGGCTTTAAGGTTAAATTGCGGAGGGGGAATAAAGAAGTTAGCACTATTCAATAATAGAACACCATTGTTATCGGCGACCATGACGAGTTTATCGGAAATAAAACGATAACAGATTTTTGGACTCCGGTATAGTGCATCTGGAGCGCATTGTTGTAATTGCTTAGGGTTGAATTGAATAAAAGTGCTTGGCTTTGCAAAGCCACAAGGAACTAAATCCTTACCTTTATAAATGGCTTCGCTCCCTGGGACATTTGAGTGCATTAGGTGCTTTTTGTTGTTGCCCGTTACAATTCCCAATCCAAATTTGCAGCTGCCTTTTAGGTTGGAATGCCTTTTTGACATTATTCTTTCGAGCAGTAGCATCTCAGCCTGATTTTTCACGGCAGGTGCTCTAAAACTATTTTCTTTCAAAAACTCAGTAGAGAGCTCTATTTGAAGTTTATTCCTGATAATTTTAACAGATGAACTTTTCGATTTGTCTAATTCGAGCCTAATTACCTTAGATTGAACTCCTTTGAAGGCATGTCCAAAAAAAGTAAGTTTAATTTCGGATTCCGATTCAAATACTTTTTTTCTTGCTCTGAAGTGTGAGTCAACATACAAGAAGGACTCGGGTAATATAAAAACCAATTTACCTTTGCAATCCAATTTATCAATTGCCTGAGAAAGGATGATGTCGAATGAATCAGCATTTTTCCAATCCGGATTTTGACGAAGAACATCCTTCTCTGTTGTCTCATCGCAGGAAGCACCCCAGGGCGGATTTGTAATGATAAAATCAAATTTTTTGGTGCAATTCCAGCTTAGTGCATTTTCGCAGGATGTATAAACTGTTAAATCTGTTCTTTTGAAGAAAATGGCAAAATTTACTTTGGCTATTCGAAGTGCTAACTCATCGATATCGCGAAGATAAATGGCTTTGGGTGGATTTTCGGCATCGACAATACTCAGCAAAATTGTACCAGTACCACTGCAAGGGTCGAGAACGCTTGCCGAACTAGAAATGTTTAGATCATTAACCAAAAAAGAGGGCGTAAAAAAGGCACCTAATTTTGATTTTTCGCCAAGATTGCGCATTGATTCGTACACTGCACCCAAAAAATCAGGTTCATCGTCAGGAAAGGTAAATGCGCTGATAGAGTTTAATAATCCAAAGATGTCTTCTGAATCGAATTGCTTGGCCCAGTCTTTTAAGAAATTAGAAAAAGCCGGGCTACCCGATTTGATTTTTTGAAGCTCAGTTTTTGGTCCTGCCGGACTAATTTCTATCAGTCCTCTTTGTTTCAAAGCCAGCAAGCAGAGTGCAAACATCGAAGCAGAATTACTAAGATTCTTTAGCTGAAGAGCCCCAAGCAGCTGCCTTAGCAGCGCTTTATTAGCACTACTCTGAACGATATTGAGTTCTTGTACAGACTGATTACTTTGAAAACGATTGGCCCTGCTAGTTAATTTGCCGCTAAGGTTAATGTCGGCTACAATTTGATCATAATCACTGTCGTTATAGGCTTTTTCCTCGGATGAGTAGTCGGGGATGAGTCCGGTTTTTACCCAATTTGAAATAGTAGCCCCTGAAACTGAAAGTACCTTGCGGATATCTTCTTTTGTTTTCATTCGAAAGTGTCGTCCCGACGGATATTAGCGATTAATTTGGCAAATATACAATTATACAGGACATTCACTCATAAAGTAGCGGACTAAATTCTTGCAAAGTACAAATTTGTCCTAAAATTTTGAAAAATGCATTTTGATTGTAAATAATCAAAATTTTATTTTTGATTATTGGCTATATCTTATAACTTTGCGGCAACTAATCATAGTAACAATTAATCACTCGAAGTCCAACAACATATTATGTCACAAAACATCGGACACATCAAGCAGATCATCGGACCTGTTGTAGATGTAAGCTTTTCTGGAAAAGACTCAAAGTTACCTGAAATTTTGAGCGCATTGGAAGTAATACGCCCCAATGGTGAGAAATTAGTTTTGGAATGTCAAAAACACCTTGGAGAAGATAGCGTACGTACTGTTGCTATGGACTCTACCGAAGGTTTGACTCGTGGTATGAAAGTGTATGACACTGGAAGTACAATCTCAATGCCAATCGGAGATGAGATCAAAGGTCGTCTTTTCAACGTTGTTGGAGAGGCAATTGACGGTCTTCCTCAAATTCAGAATTCTAACAGAAAATCAATTCATAATAAACCGCCTCGTTATGAGGACTTGAGTACTTCACAGGAAATTCTTTACACAGGTATCAAGGTTATCGACCTTATCGCTCCTTATCTAAAGGGTGGTAAAATCGGACTTTTTGGTGGTGCAGGTGTAGGTAAAACCGTATTGATTCAGGAGCTTATCAATAACATCGCAAAAAAACATAAAGGTCTATCCGTTTTTGCAGGTGTTGGTGAGCGTACACGTGAGGGTAATGACCTTATGCGTGAGATGATTGAAGCCGGAATCGTAAGATACGGCGAAAAATTTAAACATTCTATGGAAGAAGGAGGATGGGACCTCGCTTCTGTCGACCAGACAGAATTGGCCGAGTCTCAGGCTACTTTTATCTTCGGCCAGATGAATGAGCCTCCAGGTGCACGTGCCCGTGTTGCTCTTTCAGGACTTACTATTGCTGAATATTTCCGCGATGGTGATCCCAATGAAGTGAAAGGTCGCGATATTCTTTTCTTCATTGACAATATCTTCCGTTTCACTCAGGCTGGTGCCGAGGTGTCTGCACTTCTTGGTCGTATGCCATCAGCGGTAGGTTATCAGCCTACACTTGCTACTGAGATGGGTATGATGCAAGAGCGTATCACATCTACCAAGCGTGGCTCTATTACTTCAGTACAGGCAGTTTACGTGCCTGCGGATGACTTGACTGACCCTGCTCCGGCAACTACTTTTGCTCACTTGGATGCCACTACGGTATTGAGCCGTAAATTGGCTGCCTTGGGTATCTACCCTGCGGTTGACCCATTGGATTCAACTTCAAAAATCCTTTCTCCAGATATCGTAGGCGAAGAACACTATGACTGCGCACAAAAAGTAATCAACATTCTTCAGCGTTACAAAGAATTGCAGGACATTATTGCGATCCTTGGTATGGAAGAGCTTTCAGAGGAAGACAGACAGGTTGTGCTCCGTGCTCGTCGCGTTCAGCGTTTCCTTTCACAGCCTTTCCACGTTGCTGAACAGTTTACAGGTCTTCAGGGTGTATTGGTTGATATTAAAGATACTATCAAAGGTTTCAATATGATTATCAACGGTGAAGTAGATAAATATCCTGAGGCTGCCTTCAATCTTGTCGGTACTATCGAACAGGCTATTGCCAAGGGTGAAAAAATGCTCAAAGAAGTTAACGCTTAACATAATTATTAAGAGGGGATTTGTATGCAACAGACAAATCCCCCTTTTTTCTAATCGTTTTAAATTTGAAAAATGGATCTGATTGTACTGACTCCCGATAAAAAAGTTTTCGAAGGCAAAGTGAACAGAATCAGTGCTCCCGGTGTAGAGGGCGAATTCGAAGTGCTTGATAATCACGCAGCATTAGTGTCGTCTTTGGGTTTTGGAATCGTCCAAATTACACCCGCTGAAAGTAAAGAATTGGTTAACCTTCCTATCCAAAGTGGTTTTATTGAAGTCTTAGACAATAAGGTTTCACTGCTCGTACAGGAAAACAAAACAACAGTAGTGGCCGAATAGTCCATCAAGTATCAAAGTTTAAGAAAATATTATCCGAAGGATTTCTCAAAATTGGGAAATCCTTTTTTATTTTTCTTGAAACCCCACAGAGATGAATATTAACTAGGGATAGGACTTTTTACAGAAAATTTTCAGTGAGTTTCAGCTGCTATAGTCAAGACAAACCCAAACCAGATACCAGCTTACTGTAAAAAATCAAACTATGCTGCAGTTTTCTCCTTTAACTTCTTCATCAAACCATAGGAAAGTTTTGACGCATCGGCCAATTTGTCTTGCAAATGCTGAACCTCGGCATCTTTGAGGATTTTCAAAGACTGCACAGTATATAGCACCGAACGACAATGCGTAAAACCATCTCTTGCATGTTGCAGACATTCAATGTAATTTGAAATCGGAAGTTCGTGTCCTTTTGCAATTTGTGTTGCCGAATGTGTGGCGCAACTAAGCAATTCATCTCTGAACCAGGTCTCTTTACTGTTTTGAAATGCACGATAGATTTCAACAACCGCTTCGTTGGCTTTTTGCCAGCTTAGATTTTCTTCAAATGTTTTGTAAGCCATAATTTTAAGTATTTAAAAAGTGATAAAATATTTTTTATTTAATCAGAAGGTAGAAATTAGAACAAAAAAAAATCTACCTTCTAACTTCCGATTTCAGAATTATTCTGCGCTTTTGTTTTTCTAGCCTCAAGATAGCGCATCAGGCCATAACTGATTTTTTGAACGCTCTCAAGTTTTTTCAGGCATTTTTCGGCTGCTGTAGCGCTGCAAATCTCCAACATTTCGGCCAAAAGCAACATAGACTGCAGTCGAGCCCAAATGCCACGGATTTTCTGCATCCTTTTAATAAAGCTGAAAGGAATCTTAGGGTCGAAGGCCATTTTTAGCTGTATTTCAGCTTCCATCATTAGTGAGAAAATCTCATTTCTGAATAGGATGTTTTTTGTGTTCTTGAATGTGTTGAACAAAGCACCGTTAAGTGCTTCGTTTTCGGAGATTACTAAGGGAGTTTTCATTTAATTAGTGTGAAAGTGTGAAAGAATGAAAGATGAAAGTGTGAAAGAATGAAAGAGGAAAGATCATGAGATTTTAGATTTCTGATAATTGATAAGTCCTTGAATGATTTTTGAATTTTCAAGACACATTTTCTTTAGTGTATCTGCTGTTCCATCATCGCAATAACCCATATCTTCTGCAGTGTAGAGCATTGACCTCATTTCTCCGCAAGATGCTTTGGAGATATTTAAAAGATAAATGAACTGTTTTTTATTGTTCCGTTCAAATCCCTCCGCAATATTATTAGTGACGGAAAGGCAGGCTCTAAAAAGCTGTTCTATAAACCATTGAAATTTACTTTTTCAAAAGCTGTTAAGACTAGCTTTAGGGTTTCTCTCGATTTTTGCCAGGCTATTAAATCTTCAAATTTGTTTTCCATTGATTAAATGATTTTAATATTATAAATAATTATTGTACAGTTAATTAGAATTAAATCAGTTTTGTTTCTTGATAGATGAAGGGTGAAAGGAATAATGGTTGGAAGGATGGAAAGAATTCACGCAATGATTTTTCTTTCATCTTTCATCTTTCATCTTTCATCTTTCATCTTTCATTCTATTATAAGTATCCCTTGTCAACAAAGCTCAAATACTCTCTGCCTGCAATAATGATATGATCATAAATCCTGATGTCAAGTAGCATGGAAGCATCCACTATTTTACGGGTAAGGTCAAGGTCATTCTGACTGGCTTGCAAACTGCCCGATGGATGGTTGTGACATAATATCAGTCCATTGATGCGATCAAATTCCAATGCACGCTGAAACAGTTTTTTGGTATCGACCACCGTAGCGCACAAACCACCAGAACTTATTTTGACCTTACCCAAAACCATATTTGCCCTATTAAGGGGCAATATCCAGAATTCCTCGTGCCCAAGATCGCTAAGGATGGGGGAAATAATTTTGTAAGCATCATAGCTGCTCTTTATTTGCGGACGTTCTAAAGCTTCGCAGCTGAGGCGGCGGCGCCCCAATTCCATAGCTGCAGCAATTACAATCGCTTTTGCTTCGCCTATGCCTCGAATCTTTTTTAAATCTCTCAGGGTTAACTCTCCGAGGGTATTAAGGTTGTTCTCGGCCGAACTCATAATATTTTTGGCAATGTCGAGTGCATTTTCATCTTTGGTACCCGTCCCCAATAGTATAGCAATCAGTTCGGCATCGGATAAGGCATTTCTACCTTTGAGGCTCATTTTTTCACGGGGTCTTTCTTCGAGTGCCCAAGAGGTAATAGGTTTGCTGCTATATAATTTTAGAGGGCTTACATTGTTTGACATGACACAAATTGTTTTTAGGTAATGGGGTTTTGTAGAAGATTTTTCGCAGTACTGCTTTATTTTTCGAAAGCGGTTGCAAAGATATGCTCATTCAAAACTAATTTGCAAGTATTTTTTAAACTTTTTTGTTTTTAACGATGTCGTTTTAAAACAACAATATTTATTAATATTGTTAAAATTTGAAAAAAATTGATGTGCTCTAAACTGCACAGATAAAGTGTCTAATTTGTAACTTTGCTTTTTGATGTTCACTCCAAGCCATTCATGAAACAACTGCTGCTAATATTTTTTATACTCAGCTATATATATGCCTATCCGCAAAATAGACAGCTGCAGCGCAGTGTATTGCCCGAACTGAAAGTATCGCTCAAAGGAGGTTTTTACGAAGCTGAACAATTGGTAACGCTAAGTTTCGACGACAGCAACGCCGATATTTACTATACCCTCGATGGTCGCCCGCCCGGACTCAGTTCAAAAAAATACAGCGGACCCATCAGCATATCCGCTAATGCCTGTTTACAGGCAATGGCAGTGAAAAATGAAAAAAGAATGAGCACTACCTTGCTCGAAAACTATTTTATCAAAGAAGCTGCTACAAAATTTCCCATCATATCCATATCAATTAATCCGGCCCTGCTTTACGACCCGGTCAGCGGTTTGATGATGAAAGGCCGACGGGCAGCAGCCCAGTTCCCATACAAAGGCGCCAACTATTATTCAAATAAAGAAGTGCTCTGCACGGTTGAAATTTTCGAATTGTCGGATTCTTCGTCTGGACGTAGTTCGGTTTTTAAAAGTCGGGTTGGGCTCAGTATTTTTGGGGGTGTGAGCCGCATATTTCCTCAAAAATCATTCGCACTATATGCCCGAAGCGAATATGGCAACAGCCATTTCGAACATCCGATTTTTCCTGATTTGGACATTGCAAAATACAAAAGGCTGGTGCTCCGAAATTCGGGCAGTGATTTTGGTGAAACGCATTTTCGCGATGCTTTTATTACCGATATCGGCAAAGAAATGGGACTTGAAGTACAGGCCTATCGTCCCGCCCTTGTCTATGTAAATGGTCGATATCATGGTGTGATGAACTTGCGCGAAAAACTCAGCAGTCATTATTTTGAAGAACATTTTGGAGTGCATCCAGACAGCATCGACCTGCTCGAAAGCAGGGGCTATGTGAAGGCGGGCTCAAAAGAGGCTTATAATAAATTACAGTCCTTTTTGAAAAAAGATCTGAATAATGAAAAGAATTTCAATGAGTTGGATCAAATGATGGATCTTAACAACTTTATTGAATTTCAAGTCATTCAGATTTATTCTGATAATCAGGATGCAGGAGGTAATGTGAAATTTTGGCGGGAGAAAAAGCCTGCTGCCAAATGGCGATGGGTGCTTTTCGATACCGATTTCGGATTCGGGCATTATAGCAAGGGCGGTTATGATTTCAATACGCTCAAGCTACAAACAAGCTTTACAAAAGAGAGCTGGCCCAATCCCGACTGGAGTACCTACAACCTGCGCATGTTGATGAAAAGCCATGAATTCAAAAAGCGCTTTCTTACTCGTTTTTGCGACCGCATGAACAGCAATTTTATGCCAGAGCGCTTGAAGTCGAAAATCGACAGTATGGCTGCTTATATCAAACCCGAGATGCTCCGTCACTGGCAACGCTGGCAACTAAGTCAGGCCGAATGGGAATTTAGGGTCAAGCAAATGAAAGAATTTGCCGATAAAAGACCCGCCTTCATGAAATCTTTCCTCAAGGAGCAATTTTCTGAATTTGGCCCTGAGGTAAAACTGAGCGTTGCAATCAATGGCGGCGGTTGTTTGAAACTCAATAAAGTCATCGAAATTAATAAGAATTTCTCGGGTTTTTATTTCAAAGAGTTAGACGTAGCGCTCAACGCAATACCCAACTTCGGTTTTATGTTTTCGCATTGGGAATACAATGGCAAAAAGTCGGGTACTGAAAGGCAGCAAAGCTTTACTTTCGAAACAGATTCTGTGAGCCTTAAGGCAGTCTTTATCAAAAAAGAACATCCCAATACTAAGCAGATTATCATCAATGAAATCTCTTGCCGCGATACTTTTGCTGGTGATTGGATCGAGTTTTACAACAGTTCCGACAAGGACTTGAATCTGAAAGGCTGGATCTTGCTCGATGCCCATGAAAATGTATATATTTTTCCTGATGTTAGCATCCGAAAAAAAGAATTTCTGCTGCTATGCCGCGAAAAAGAAAAATTTGAAAAGGTGCATCCCAAGGTGAAAAATGTATTGGGCGGACTCAGCTTCGGACTGGATCGCAAAAGAGATAGATTGGAACTCTACACGGCCAATGAAGAACCTGTTGATAGCGTTGGTTACAAAATTGGCAGCTCAAAAGACAGCCTCCTGCTAGTGCTGGCGCTGCGCGATTTCGATAGCGATAATGGCGATGACGAGCGCAATTGGGAATACGAGTTCAACGCTGGCAGCCCCGGGGCAATGAATCCGCAGTACCTTCTGTGGAAAAACCGCACAGCAAGTCCATCCGATAAGGGGCAAAGCCTAAGCCGCTACCTCGGTACGCTGCGTGTCGGGCTATGGATTTTTGCAGGCTTTGTACTTGCAGTGCTCAGCTTTATCGTCTTAAAAACATTGGCAAATCGAAAAAAAGATGGCAAAGAGCATTCCTGATGCCTATTTTTCCAAGTTTAATCTGCCTTTTAATAATTTTTCAGCTGCTTATACTTAGTTTTGCAGATTGATTTGAATTTTAACAATTGCAACATAAATGGAACAATACATCGCTAAAACATTTCAGGGACTGGAAGAAGTGCTGGCTGAGGAGCTCAAAAACCTGGGCGCCCAAAATATAATAAAATTAAAAAGAGCGGTCAGCTTCGATGCCGATCAGCTAACGATGTACAAAGCCAATATGGCCCTGCGCACTGCCCTGCATATTCTGCATCCTATAGCAGTCGAAAAGGTCAACAATGCCGATAATCTCTACAGTTTGGTTAAAAGCATTAACTGGCTGCGCTGGTTCAGAAAGGAACAAACTTATGCTGTGAGGGCAATTGTTAATAATAACGATGCATTTAATACGCCCCTTTTTGCAGCGCTGAAAGCCAAAGATGCTATTGCCGATCTTTTCAGGCAGCTAACCGGTGAAAGACCCAATATCGATAAAGATAATCCCGATGTAGAGATTTATGTACACATCTCCGGGCAACAGTGTACGATTTCGGTCGACAGTAGTGGACCTTCGCTACATCGCAGGGGCTACAGAAGTGGCGGACATGCTGCACCTTTAAACGAGGTACTCGCAGCCGGAATGGTTCTCCTGAGTGGTTGGGATAAGCAGTCGCCTCTGGTTGATTTTATGTGTGGATCGGGTACCATCCTTGCCGAAGCAGCCCTCATTGCGGCTAACAAAGCGCCCAATCTGCGCCGCAAAGTCTTTGGTTTTCACTATTGGAAAAATTTTAGTCCCGAACTTTTTCTGCAGGCAAGATCCGAACTGATGGAGGCAGAAATAGAATGGGAAAATTGGATTTATGGTTCCGATATCGATGGGCGTGCTATCAGAGAGGCCCGTCAGAACATTGAAGCAGCCGGAATTGATGATATTGTAAGAATTTCTCAAGGCGATTTCAGGGAAAAAGAGGCACCTACAACCCCAGGTACAGTCATAATAAATCCTCCCTATGGCGAAAGGCTGAAGCCTGAAGATGTGGAAGCCCTATATAAGGAAATTGGAGATGCATTAAAACAAAAATACAAGGGATACAATGCCTGGATTTTAAGTTCAAATCCCGATGCTGTAAAAAGAATCGGATTGAGAGCTGCCGAACGTCTGGTACTCTTTAATGGGGCCTTGGAATGTCGCTTTCTGAAATATGAGCTTTATGAGGGGAGTAAGATAAAAGATGCTTTTTAGTGCGGAGGAGCCAGGTACTTGGTAATAGTTCTTTAGTAGCCAGCACTTTAGGTACGAGGTACTAGTTCTTTAGTAACCAGTAACCAGTTTTTTAGGACGAGTCATTACTAGTGTATAGTAATGTAGTAAGCAATACTTGCTTTGCGTCTTTGCCTGAGATAGCCCTGTTAAAGTAAAGAGGAAAGTACCAACTCTGCTGAAATTTTTACCACAAAGCACAAAAATACATACACAGAGGGCTATAAAGTAAATCTTTCATCCTTCTGATTTCAAATTTTCGATTTTTGTTTCTTTTGCGTGAGCGTAGAAGTGCCTTCAAATCAGCTTTCGCTATTCATACAGGCTTCCAGCAGCACCTGCATATAAGCAAGGCCTTTTTCTCGGGCAAATTTTACATTGCGCTCAGGAATTGCGTCGGGATTGGGATGATTCTCCAATGCCTTTTCCAAGCTTTCTTCGCGCAGCAGATGCAACATAGGATATGGCGAGCGGTTGGTATAATTGGCAGCATCATCTGGGCCTGAATCGGCAAATAAATAATTGGGATGAAAACTTGCCACCTGAAAGATGCCCTCATAGTTCTGGTCTTCAATCAGCGCATTGGCCAGATCGAGCAGATCGAGGTAATCATCAAAATCTGAAAACCCAAGTGGGTAAATGAGCAAGGTTGTTTCGGTCTCGGGATGATCCTCGAGATATTGTATTTCCTTGAGAAGATCTTGCAGCGCCATTTCTGCCTGCAAGGCATCAGACTGTACATAGCGAACTCGGTTATTTTCGACTTCCTTGTGCGCAAAGGGGCAAAAGTTGAGGCCGAGTACTACTTTTTCTATCCAGTTTTGTGTTTGCTTTATTTTCATTAGATTTAGAGACTTAAAGATTGAAAGATCATTTAGTGTGGAGTAACTAGTTTAGAGGAAAGAGGAAAGAATTTTAGTATTGAGGAGCAAGGTACCAGGAACTAGGGACCAGGGATTTAGTAGCCAGTAACCAGTGATTTAGGTACCAGGAACTAGGGATTTAGCAGTTTTAATGTGGCCAGTAATTTAGTTTCAAGTGTTTAGTAAAAAGGAGCTAGAAAAATACTCAATACTCAATGTTCAATACTCAATACTCAATGCTCAATACTCAATGCTCAATGCTCAATGAAAAATATTCCATCCTAAAGGTATTTTCCAACAATCGGCATTCTTCTTCCTACGCCAAAGGCTTTGGGCGAAACCCGGAGCACCGGTGCCATTTGAGCACGTTTAAATTCATTGATGTTGACCAGTTTTAGCACACGCTTTACCAATGCCTCATCGAAACCCATAGCGATGAGCTCTTTAGGGCCCTTTCTTTTTTCGATATAATGATAGAGCACCTGATCGAGGATATCGTAGGGAGGCAAACTGTCGCTATCCTTTTGGTCGGGGCGCAATTCGGCACTGGGTGGCTTGTTGAGCGTACTCTCGGGGATGATCTCGCCATCTTTATTGATATAACGGGCCAGTTCATATACCTCTGTTTTGTAAACATCGCCCAGCACGCTTAGTCCGCCGGCCATATCTCCGTAGAGGGTGCCATAGCCAACTGCAGCCTCGCTTTTGTTGGAAGTATTGAGCAGGATGTTGCCAAATTTATTGGAAATGGCCATGAGCAGCATGCCTCTGATACGCGCCTGCAGGTTTTCCTCTGTGAGCTCTGGTTTTTTACCGGCAAAATGTGTTTTAAGGGTAGATTCGAATGATTTATAAATATCTTCGATAAAAACAATATCGTACTGTATGTTGATCTTTTTAGCCAAATCTCTTGCGTCATTAATGGAATGATCGGAAGAAAACTGCGAGGGCATGAGCAGCACCCTGACATTTTCAGCGCATAAGGCTCTTTGGGCTAAGACTGCCACCACAGCCGAATCAATACCTCCCGAAAGACCCAGAATAGCAGATTTAAGACCCAGTTTTTGGAAATAATCTCGAATACCCATGACGAGTGCATCGTGTATAAGGGCAATTTTTATTCTGGATTGCACTTTGTTGATGCCCCCTTTGTTCACTTCATCCAGGTCATAGGTTCGGATACATTCTTCAAAATAAGGCATTTCGTCGAAGCTGCTGCCATCGGGCGACATCACAACAGAGCCGCCATCGAAGATGATTTCAGTTTGTGACCCTACGTGGTTGACATAAAACATGGGTACTTTATAACGGGCGACATTTGCTTTAAGGGTATGTTCCCGATTT
>Ga0315905_10004655_pt1 | contig 14024 bp, 17 predicted proteins | sample LakEriMetagenome_5_FD_203522 | JGI IMG/M metagenome (GOLD analysis project Ga0315905, IMG submission 203522) | Freshwater fungal communities from buoy surface, Lake Erie, Ohio, United States - Buoy 4 MA121 | ecosystem: Environmental > Aquatic > Freshwater > Lake | place: USA: Lake Erie, Ohio... | reverse complement strand
TCGCCCCGACCATTCAGAAAAAAGGCCCGACGGGCCTTTTTTTATGGCAACTGCCCGTAGCTCAGTTGGATAGAGCAACAGCCTTCTAAGCTGTGGGTCGGGGGTTCGATCCCCTCCGGGCAGGCCAAAGCCTCACTCCACACCGACTCACTACCTCTTACAACCCGCATGTTCATTGGCATTGAGGGTTTTTTATTGCCTCAAGCGGAATCATGGAATAACATGACATACCGCCAAAAAGGCGGGTTTTATGGCGGTATGTCCAATTACCTCCAATTCACATACCGCCAAAAGAGGCTTATATGGCACTGACAGCGACCTTTGTAAAGAACGCGAAGTACACAGTGGCACCCGCTGGCGACAAGCACCGCGACGGCGGAGGAATGTACTTACTGGTGAACGCGAGCGGTAAGTATTGGCGCATGGATTATCGCTTTGCCGACAAGCGCAAAACGCTTGCGTTGGGGGTGTACCCGACGGTGTCGCTTCAAAAGGCAAGAAAGCGAAGGGACGCGGCACGGGAACTACTGGCAGATGGTAAAGACCCAGGTGCACTAAAGCGCGAGGAAAGGCAAGCCACCGCGATGGCGGCGGCAAACACCTTTGAACTGGTTGCTCGGGAGTTTCTTCAAACCAAAGTCGGCGCATGGACGCCCATGTATGCCGCGAAGTGGATGCGTGGAATGGAGAAAGACCTTTTTCCCTACATCGGAAAGTTGCCGATTGCGACTGTTACCCCGCCGATGTTGCTAGAGGCATTGCGCAAGTGTGAAAAGCGCGGTGCCATTGAATCGGCGCATACCCTTCGCCAGACCGCCGGGCAGGTATTTCGCTATGGTATTCAAACAGGTCGCTGTGAGCGAAATCCGTCACAAGATCTTCAAGGGGCGCTAAAACCCGTCACCACCAAAAACATGGCGGCAATTCTTGAACCCGACAAAGTTGGATCCTTGCTCAGGGCTATAGACGCTTATTCAGGTCAGCCGATGACAAGGGTCGCGCTGGCCTTGTCGGCCTTGCTTTTTCAGCGGCCCGGCAATGTTCGACAGATGGAGTGGGTGTGGGTAGATTTTGACAGTGCCATGTTGACTATCCCAAGCAAAGACATGAAGCGCCGCATACATCAGAAAATTAATGGTAGGCCGCACCTTGTTCCATTGGCCCCCCAAGCAGTTTCTTTATTAAAAGAAATAATGCCCCTGACCGGGCATGGACGTTACGTATTTCCCAGTCTACGAACGGGTGAAAGGCCTATGAGCAATAACACCATCAATGCTGCTCTTCGCCGCATGGGATTTGAAAAAGACGAAATGAGCGCTCATGGATTCAGGGCCACAGCGCGAACTCTGATGATTGAGCGCATCAAAGGTATAGCAGCCGATGTGATTGAGGCTCAACTGGCACATGGTAAATCGGGGCCACTTGGCAATGCCTACGACAGAGCTGAATTTATGGAACAGCGCTGGAAAATGATGCGTGAATGGGCAAATTATTTGGACAAACTTCGCATAGGTGCAGATGTGATTTCGATTCGAAGCCGTATGAAATGAAAAAAGATTGATGACGCCACCAAGGTGGTTAATGTGGGGCCATCAAGCATCCCCTGAACATAATTGATATTGAGTTAATCATGATTAACTTGAAATATACCCAACCAAGCGAGTATTTCCTTACAAATATCCATATCTTCTGTCGCATCTAATTGCGACTAGAAGCACTTAGACTAAGACATTCCGGACAGGTGAAAGACGGGAACCTTCACCTGTTTGCTGAAGCTTTTACTTGCAGTAACACCTTGAAAGGTTGCGAGATGGACAACGATTTTGTATATGCGGACAAGTTCGCGCAGGATTGCGCAGAAGCTGAAGTAAACCCCGAAGCAGCAACATATATTGATAAAGTTAATCGCACTAGGGTGATATTGAATCTTATAGAGGTCGCAATCAAGACCCATAAGCTCAAAATAGTCGCACCTGGCAAGCATGGACCTGTTGAGCGGTTAATTCAAGAAAGTGAACTCGGCTTTCATGCGCGTGATTTCAGGCTGAAGCATTCAACTGCCGAAGCATGGTTTGCATCATGCGACGCAGGCGTAATAACTACCGCACCCCACCCAAAACTGAGGGTGCAAGAAAATCGTATTTTGGAAATAATCCGTGATAAAGGATTTATTCCAAACGCGCTACCTATAAAAGTTGCAGGGTTACCCTGGGTCAAGGCGGACGTCTGTAAAAAGGCATTGGTCGAAACCAAGCTTTTCTCCACAAGCTCATTTAATAAAGCATGGGAAAGGCTTCGCAGCTCGGGCCAAATAGTAGAGAGCAAATAATTTTGCTCAAGGGGTGTCCCCCAAATTGGGGGAGGGGGGACAGTTGCGGGGGAGGATAGTTTCACGAAAACACTCCACTCACCGTAACTTAGAAAGGTGCATTAAGTGTCTACCCAAAACCCAACATCTTTTGACGCTTTACCCGACACGGGCTATTTGCGACAGGCCCAACTAATACCCGATGTGGTGCCCATCAGTTCAGCAACTCTTTGGCGTAAGTGCAAAGTCGGCGAATTTCCAAAGCCGGTAAAGCTCTCTACTCGAGTAACAGCTTGGCGTGTGGGTGCGACCGAGTTTGGGATTGTGAGTGGTGTGGTTCAACACCGCAGTTGTTCATTTACTCACAACTGCTTTCAACATAGCGTCATTTTTAATTTGAAAATAATCTCTAGCGGCTTGTGTCAGGAAGAGGTATTTTGTGCGTCGATTCGTTCCTACGTATGAAAGTGAAATCATTCCTGCATCTAGAAGTTCATTAATTTTGCGATGTAAATTTGCGGAACTTCCAAGTGCATTGAATCCCATGGCTTGTGTAACTGTCAATGGCTGCTCTTCAAAAATCTTGACTGCTATTTTATTTAGCAAAAGTATTGCTGTCGGGCTTAGGTCTTTGTGCTTGAGCTGAATCGGTTCAAGTGAGGCAACACTTCGAAGAAATCTCAGGTATGAATTGTTCATAATTTAAAAAAGTTAATTTGGTTAAAGTTAGTAAATCATCCATATAACCCTAACTAAACCTCACTCGAATGGAGCGGTATTGCGCTTGATTGTCTCGGAAGTTACTTTGGTCAAGCTCGGCACCAAAATAGTGCCTAACAAATTGCCAATCGTCATCACTACTGAGCATTTACAGATTTACTTTTCAAAAGTGTTAACTTCTTGTGAAGTCTCGACATTGGTATTTGGTGTCTGAGTTACCAAAGACAAATCTGCTTGTCGTAATGGGACTTCAGATAAAAATAATCGCCAATGCTTATTTGCATCTTGGATTTGTTTTTGGAGTAATTCACTCTGATTTTCTGTGTTCAATAGCTCTCTCCTTTTAAAAAATCAGCTCAACCCATATGTCTTAACTTTTTCATGAACAGTTTTAGAACGATACGATCACTTTTCGGTTTCATTATGTTGACTTTGTTTGTGACAAAGTAGATTGGACAGATGTTTATTTGTCTATTGCTGTAAATTATCATTCTTGGGTACTGTTTTGATATGCTTTAAATCTAACAAATAAAGGGGGGAAGGGTGTTCGCTGTTGATGTGTTGTGAGGGTCAACCGACACTTTGACAGCAAGGATTCGAGATGTCCTTTGAAAGAACGTCACATTAGCGCGGCACACATCAATTTGCAATATGATGCAGATCAATCAATCAAATTTATCTAACTATATGTCTAATGTGTCAAGCCACAACAATGATTTGTCTATTCCTGAAGGCGTAACCTTTGTTGGCTTAATCAATGTGCCTGGAGTTGCACAGATCAATGGTGACATTACAGGTGAAATTACTTGCAAAGAACTTGAGGTTGGACCGCAAGGCAATATCAAAGGAAAAGTACAAGCCGAAGGAATTGAAGTGCATGGTCAATTGGAAAACGATATCAATTGCAAGGGATTGGTAAAAATTTTTAAAACTGGCAAAGTTTCAGGCAAGCTGTCTTATTTAGAGATTGACATAGAGCGTGGTGGTCAATTCGTAGGTGTAATGAGTCACACCAAGTCTTAATTTCATCTGTCGTTTTTCACGACACTTTGACATCATTCCATGGATTACGTTCAGTAACGGCAAGGTTAAGATAGTGTCAGTTCAACCGACACTTTATATTCAAGGCAGTTCAATTACTAGGGTCAGTCACAGTCTGCTTTAGTTTTGAATTCAAATGAGTGCGACCGTGTGAATGGATGAGAGTGTTTAGCAACGAAATTGCTAAATTGACAATTAGAATTAATTTTCAACTCAATAGTTTTTGAAATGGAAAAGAAATGCGATATCTAATTTTCTTAATTTCATTTTTCACTTACGCAGTTTATGCCAACGAGAACTGTAAATCAATTAAAGACAGCGACAAGAAAAATTATTGTCTTGCAACAGAAACGAAACAAAAATCTTTCTGTTACACCATCGCCGATGCTGATTTGAAAAATATGTGTATGGCACAGCTTAAGCTGCAAAAGTATTACTGCTACAAAATATTATCAGATGAAGTTCAGAACGAATGTCTGAAATTAGTGAAGTGAATTTTGAAATCGAAGTCATTGTGCGTCCAGTTACGGGGCGGTTCCAGGGTGTCGTTCAAAACGAAACCTCGTGTTTAGTGATGGACCACATAAGCTCTGCAGCATGCTCAAGACCACGTCTAATCAGCCCTATTGCTTGTGCTCTCTGTGCGTCATGCTTTGGGAGTTTGAAGGATTAACAGTCTTCACACCAAGTCTTCTAATCGATCACGTAAACTTCTCTCATTTTCTTAGGTTATTGATTTTATTGAGAATATTGCAATCCCTCAATCAACTGGTTTTCTAGTAAGTTCTTGGTTTTTGTGTAATTTTCCATGCACGATTACACAGGAATTGCACGTAATCAAACTCTCGCATTCCCACCCCCTACAACCCCCTTCGTTATGTAGACTAGTCAAGTCGCGATTGGCAAGTGGTTTTCGTTACAATTTGAAGATTACAGCTGTGACGCCATCTCTTCGTGCATTAGCAGCTTGCCGAGCAGCAAAATCACGCTTAATAGCTGCTGTGATCTCCTCGGCACTGCCAGTGAAGTTGGCTTTGAGGATGTCTTCAAGTCGACGATAACCGAATGAGGTCTTACCCGTTGGTTCACCAATCTGGTCTGTGAAGCCGTCTGTTACCACAGCAAATACGTCCTCTAACTGATACGGGATCTTTTGCACAACAGGTTTATCTGCCTCTGCAACCGCATCCTGACAGCCGGACAGCACAGATTAGCTTAAGGATTGGTTGTTAGTGAAGTGACTGAAATCATTGTTGATGCAAACCTGCAACTTGCTGCGCTACTTCTTGCGGCAGATGCAATGCCATACTGGCGGGTGTAGAAAATCTCAGTGAGGATAAAAATTGCAAGCGACCGGCATCTGTACCTACCAGTGGGTGTAAGGGGTGTTGCCGCACTTGCCATTCACTAGCCAGTGCATTGCCCAACTGCGGACCGAAAGTTGCCGTGGCGCTGGCCAGTATGTCGGCTTCGTTCATCAACACAACGGCCCAATCTTGATTCATCACAAATGGATGGTGTTTCACTTTGTCATGGTTGGCTGCGACCAATGTCGGGTCAGTGTGCAATATCAAATGTGAGGCGGTATCGAGCCATTCCACAGACACGCCATGGCGGGTTGCCATGCGTTTAAGCAGTTCCACCGACTGCAATTCAAATTCTTGCAAATATTTGTTGGCGCCGCCCGGGTGCAAAACATCGTGCGATGTAACAGCCAGCAGCAAGCAAGCAGTCCAGTCATCCGACACCTGATGCCCTTTGTTTTTTAAGGCCTGAAGCAACCAGCACAATGAAACCATTGCATCTGCGGTATGCAAACGGTTGTGATAATGGGGTTCGTAGGTCGAGGAACGAGCCAACGCCTCCATGTGCTCGGCCATGGCCATAGCAGTATCCAACATGGCTACGGCTTTAAGCGATGAGGGGAGAGAATCGGACAAGCGATGTGCCATACATGCGTTAAGCACCACCGGCAGTCCTGGCCAATTATGTGGCCAGCGGCTGCGCAAGTTGGTCAATGTCTGGCACAACAGACCATGAAAATCTAAAGAGGTTTTGGTGGTTTCAGTCATACGTCAATACCTGTAGGTGCTCAAAGGTTGTCCGCTCTCAAGGCATTGTTCATGTTCAATTGCAACAACAATGCTTCAAACACAGGCACCAATAAAGGCGAGGTGCCAGACATCATTTCATAGGCTTGTTCGCTGGAAATTTTCTCGCACACAACGTAGTCCAACGCCTGCGCAGATGCACCACGAATACCGCCGCTTAAAAATGCTTGTTCACCAAATGATTCACCCGCATTCAATGTGGTGAATACATTGCCTTGGGCATCCAACAGTTCCACCTGACCTTGTTGAATAAAAAACAATTGATCGGCCAGATCACCTGCCGAGAAGATGCGTTCTCCGTTGACATAGGTTGTGGTTGGAAAGTCGCTCACAACACCCCCTTGGGCAATTGCTTCACACCCAATGTGCGCATGACATTGGTGCGTATGGTGTCTCGCAGGGCTTGGGGCAAGTGCGGAACAAAGCTGTCGACTTTATGCAGGGGAATGATGCGTGCTTGCACAGAACTGACCGTGACCACGGTTTTTCCACTGGGCAAACCGGCCAAGCCTTCGGCCAGACAAATCACGCTACCCGGGCCGAGTCGCTCAATGCGCTCGCCTTGTAAGGCCAGTAAATTGCCTGAAACGATGAAATAGGCTACCGACACTTCCTCGCCTTGCGTGAATAATTTTTTTTTGGCTTCAAAACTGACTGTGCTTAACAACTTTGAACCCCACAAACTCAAATACAGACGCTGGTTGCTGTTGAGCTTTCCAGATTTAAATATTTCTATGCTTTTGGGTGAACTGGGATCGACCACGCCCAAATCATGCAGATGGGCAATATCAACTTCAAAGCTGGCAGATAAATTGGTCATGTCAATGGTCTTCAAGGCGCTGTGCTAAAGCTTTGAGTTGACTGGCGATGAGTTGCCGATCATCGGCGCGCAAGCTCATGGGTAATAAATCAATATGCACACCTTGCGGATGGCTTAAACGTAAGGGCTTGTCTGCTTCTGTTTTGCGGCCTTTGACGGCATAGGTTTTGATGTTACGGTCAATACCCTTGAGATTCACAGACAAGCGTTCTTCCACGTCCACAAAATCGTCGACTTGTGCGTAGGTTTCGTGGCTGATCAAAATGCCGCCGGGATCGCAGCTTGCCTCAAGTCGTTGGGCCACATTGACTTCCCCACCAATGATGGTGTAGCTCAATCGCTGGTCTGAGCCGAAATTTCCCACATTGCAATAACCGGTGTTGATTCCAATGCGAATCACAAACGGGTTGTCAAACCCTTGCTCGCGCCAACGGCGTTGCAGTACCAGCATACGTTCTTGCATTTGAAGCGCCATCTCCACGCAAGCGCGAGCATCTTCTTTGAAGCCTTTTGATTCGGGGTCACCAAAAAAAAGCATCACCGCATCGCCAATGTATTTGTCAATGGTCGCCCCGTGCGACAGCGCAATCGCAGTCATTTCAGAAAAATAATCGTTCAAATACTCGGTCAGTGATTCGGGCTGCAAGGATTCAGCAGTCCGGGTGAATTCCTTGATGTCACTGAAAAATATGGTGAGCTTTTTGCGTTGTGTAGTGATTCGCGTGTCGTACTTTCCCGCAAACAAAGCTTCGTGGATTTGGGGTGGCAAATATTTGGCAAGTTGTTTCGACAGGCCTTCCAAGCGACTTCGTTGCTGTTCAAGTTCTAGGGTTTGGGTTTTAAGGTTGCGGTTGAGTTTGACCAAGCGTTGTTCTTGCCGGTCAGAGTGGCGGGTCAAGTCCTCATTTTCACGAACAAGTTTAGAAAAACGGTCAAACAAGCGCTCGGCAAACGCTTTGACTGCTTCTTGGTCTCCACTCTCAAGAATCACTTGGCCTTCAGTCAGCAATAATTTTTCTCGATCGTAGAGATCAAAGACCTCTTCAGCCATGCTGTTCGACTGTGAAATTCAATGCTTGAAACCGGTCTTTGAAGTCTTCGCCCAGTTCTTGCATGATGTCGTCATCGGCTTCTGCCTTCCAAGTCACTTGCACCTCGTTTTCCGCTTGGCGGTAGGCATCCAAGCCTTCGAAGATTCGGTACATAGCTTTGATGCTGGAACTGTTGATGTAAACCATGGCCATTTCAACTTCGAGCTTGCCCTTGGCGCTGCTGGCCAAATGGTTGATGGCATTAATGACTTCTCCGTAAAAAGCCGATACATCTTCGGGAAAGGATTCACCCACCATAACCAGTTTCAAAGGGTCATGGCTCAAAGTGATGGAGGGTGTGCGGTCTGTGGCTGCGATCTGCATTTCTTATCCTTAAATGGTTGCTGCTAATATGAAGTCAACACTGCTGTCATCCACATCGACAAAGGTGTAGCTAATAGGTTGAGTGGACCTGCGGGCAATCTCTAGCAAACCTAAGCCCGAACCTGGCCCTTCGTGCTCGCTAGCGTGTGACATCCCATCGCGGTACAGCTGGCGTATGGTGTCTTTGTCAGCCCCTTTGATTTGTGCGAGCCTATCCTTCAAACCTTGGGTCTGATCCTTCTCAATGCGGTTACCGCACATGATGGTGATTTCTTTTTCATGCTCAGTAATCAAGATCATGCCCATGTTTTCTGAGTGATCTTTGCCGTGCCAAATCAAGTTTTGCACACCTTCCATGAACACTGCAAAGATCAGTTTCGAGCGTTTGACATCGTCATTGGCAACAAGGCGTTCTTTGAGTAAATCGGCTAGCGTGATCATCAAGTCGTCAGAGACCGTGCCGTTGTAGGCCATGATCACATGGTTCTGGCGCAAACTGTTACGCAACAAAATAGCTTGTGATAAGTCCATATGACGCTCGCTGTCTGAGGAGTAAAAAACATGACGAATACTTTGATCCACCAAGTTCAAAGATTCAAGTCCCATTGGTTGATTGTGAACCATACCATACAACATTAATAATTTTAAGCATGCTAGAACTAATACGAAAAAATAATTCAAGTATTTAAACAAATTTTTCCATGTAGATAAGGTGATAGGTATGGCGAGGCACCTAGAATTTGATGTTGAATCGAGAAAAAAATCGCAGTTGAGCTTTTCTGGAGCAAAGGCTATCAAGCTCTAACTCTTGATTTACTTTGCCAACATTTGGGGATATCCAGAAGCAGTTTTTATGCAACCCTTGGCGACAAAAGAACTTTTTTCATAGCTTGCATTAATACTTATTCTAATAAGTTAATTGATAACAACAGCCTCATCAATTCAATTGAATAATTCCATCAAGCCATGCTTCACTGATTCACTGTTTCCAGTTCACCCAATGCACACAGAGGTTTTTTTAGTCAACAATGCTACTAAATTGGAAGATATTCATGACGGTTAAGTACAGCAGATTAAATTGTCCCTTTATCGTTTGCTGCAGGTCCGCATTAAATTATTTCAGCGCGCGGAATGCAAACACAATTAAGAAAACGTTTAGCCTATTTTTTCATGTTTTTGTGGAAGGTTTGTTGACTAGCAGTCGCAGAAAAATACCAAAACAAGAACTCAAGACTGTTATCAACACTGGCTTCGAATGTACCTATGCCGACATGGCTGCCAGCCAGTTAACTTGAGCATGAAAATGAATGCCTCGGCATCAGGGCAACTTCATTTCATGGTCGAAAGCGAATTTCTTCAAATTTTTAGAAATATCTGCTATTGCGTCTTTGCCTAGTTGAACAAGCGGGGGGCGCACAGTCAACCATTGAGGATTGTGGTGTAGCAAACTTAAGATGGCTTTGCAAGCAGGAATCTTTGGGTGATGACCAACCACAAAATCCAAAAGATCATTTGCCAATGTCGCATGTGCACTGGATCTTTTTGTGATTGCTTTGCTGACTTGTTTAGGTAACAAATTGGCAACGACACTCACCGCACCGGCGCTCTTGAGTTCAATCACTTTCATGATGTCTTTTTCATGCTGCGTGTAGACCATACAGTTTGCAAAAAATGATCGCACCAATTCTGATGAAGTCGTTAAATTTTCACTGGCATCCAAAATACCTGATATGTAGTTAGGGAACAACCGAAGCAATTCGGTAATGACTGCATGCGGCAGGGAACCACTGATAACAAACGGGTTATTGTGAAGGTAGATGAACCATTTTTTTTCTGAAACCGCGTTGATCACATGTGCATATGAATTGATAAGCCCTTGATTGCTCGACTTTGCATAATAAAAGGGTGTGCCCATTAAACAGGCAAAGACTTTTTGCGCAACAGCATGTTGGGTCAATTCAGTCATATCTTCAATCGATGCTGCCGTTGTACACACCAAGATAGAGCTAGAAGGAATTCCTGCTTTAATCAACTCATCTAAAAGGTCTTTTCGTTCTTGCAAGCTAAATGAGGGGCCTTCACCGTATTGGTCAAATATGCATACCCCTTCGCTGCCATTGCTCAACAATGTTTTGACATGGACAATATATTTATTGATATCTATCAAAAAATCAGCATTGAGCGGTGTCAACACCGATGTCCAAAGATTCGTGAATCCGTTGTTGAGATTAAATATATTTTTATCGTTTGACATTTCTTCCCATTCACAAAAGATTCATCATTTAATTAGGGGCCAAAATTAACTACCTTGCCAAGGCTTCTTGGATAAAATGAAGCCTGTCCTGACCAAGAAACATTTGGTCTTCGACAAATAAAGTAGGCGCGCCAAATTCAGTTCTTGCCACCGAAGTTTATTACACGTTCGACGAGGTCAGTCAAGAGGCCTTGTCAAAGCCTGAATACCACCGCCGTCACGTCATCTCTTCGTGCATTTATGCCCTGCCAAGCAGCAAATTCACGCTTCATAGCAGCTGTGATCTCCTCGGCACTGCCAGTGCATTTGGCTTTGAGGATGTCTTCTAGTCGACGGTAACCGAATGACGTCTTACCAGTGGAACCACCAATCTGGTCTGTGAAGCCGTCTGTTACCACAGCAAATACGTCCCCTAACTGATACGGGATCTTTTTCACAACAGGTTTTTCGGCTTCTGCAACCGCATCCTGATAACCCAAGCTGCATCTTGCAGCTTGGTGTCTGGTGACCTCCCTTTTTGCGTTGACTTGGAACAGCCCCAGCTTGGCACCGGCAAACTCAATGGTGTTCTTGTCTCGATCGATACGCAGCACTGCCGCATCACATCCGTCATCACTTTCGCTGTCGGCGCGGTCTTGGTTCAGACCAGTGCGCACATAGTGATCCAAGGACATCAAGGCCGTAGCGGGATCTTCTGTGGTGTCGTTGGCATAAATGCGCTCTAGAGAGTTACTGACCAACAAACTTAGCATGGCACCTGGCACACCATGCCCAGTGCAATCAGCAACAGCCAACACAAACGGGCCAGACTGCTGTGAGCTAGATAACCAATACAAGTCGCCACCAATGGTGTCGCGTGGCTCCCAAATAGACGCGAAAGATGCAAAGCGGCCATCAATGCGCATCTGTCTGGGCAACTGGCCGCGCTGAAGTCGGCTGGCGTAGTTGACAGAGCCCACTACTAACTGATGAGTCTCATCAAGTTTTTGGTGTTGCTCGGCCAGCTCTTTGGTGCGAACGGCTACGGTTTCTTCCAAAACCTTGTTTTGGTTTTCAACAAGGTTTTTTTGAGACGCAATCGAATGGGCTAACTCTTTTTGTATCCACGTGTTTCTGCTCACAACTGCCAGCGCCATGACCAGGGCCTCAGCACAAAGTCCAATCGCTTGAGAGACACTGGTGTTTTGTAACAAATAGCTGATACCAGACTCAGGAAAGTAGCTAAACACAGATGGATAACCCATCAGACCAGATATAAAAATGAGGCGGAAAATAAAGTACGGAATAGAAGCAATAAGCCAAAACATGGCAATATTCATGCCTTGTCTGTACCTTTCAAATGCCGCTTTGTAAAGCATTACAAAAGCGATCACGGGCAGTATTGCATTTCCAAGCCAAAATAAAGGTACTGGAACATTGTGATTAACGAAATGGTTTACTATGAAATGAAGGGCAAAATACAAAATTAAAAGATAAATTATTTTTTGCGTTTTTGGGTAGTATTTTGCAATTTGAAGATAGGCACTGGCAAAAAGAAAATAGAAAAAAACCTGCCCGTAACCACCAATAGAGAAGATAAAAATAGACAAGGATGCATGTCCAATATAAATATCATTGGCATTAACAATGAATTCAGTGAAGTGGAACCCGTCTTGGCTTCTAAATGCAAAGACTTGTAAAAATGCAAAAAAAATCCACACGCCATAAAACAGTCCTGCCCTGTCCCTGTTGGCAAAATAGGAGTACCACCCAAAAATCATGAGCGCAAACAGAATCCCTAGCAATGCGCCCTCAACATACAGGCCGAAGCGACGTGTTTCTAAAAACCGCTCGTTATCAACCATACTTAAGACATATTTTGCAGGTAGGGCTGCGAAAGCCTTTGATTGCGAAAGTAAAATGAGAGACTCACCTCTGCGAAGTGAGAACAAAGATTCACGACTGGCGACTTTGGCTGAAGTTGGTAGGGCTGGATCTATATCGCTTAAAAACGAGTAGCCTGAAATGTCCGCTGACGGCTTCAAGCTCACCATAGTACCGTCCGCGCTGATGACATGTGTGTTTATGCTTTTCCAAGGGCCTTGAAGTCTAAGATTTTTATCAACATCTAGGCGGCTGCTGATCTTTTGCATGATCCAGTAATGCAGTCTAGGATCAACGGGCCCCATCGAAGCAGCAGGCTTGAATTCATCCTTGCGCTTCAAAACATCTTCAACAGTCAATAAACCCGAGGGGTCTGCTAAAACCAGTGTGTTTTCCTTGGGACTGAAAATGATGGGAGTTTCGTCTGTAACCTCATAGGGCTTGAGCTCGTCCCATGCGCCTGCATGAACTTGACCTATAAAAACCAGTGCTAACGAGAGCAAAAATAATTTGATAATTTTCATGATCAGGATCCATGTAAGGAATCAGCCCAATTGCAAAAAACACTAACTTTTCCAATATTATGGACTTATTGCTCCAGTTGATCCCCTACGGCTACTCAAATTCTGGACTTGCCCCGTAACGTCATAAAGTACTGTTGCCGATCTAGCTAAAGAGGGGGACGCAGGACGTGGTGTCTGGAGCGGGAATTAATGATGGCATCACCCTAAAGAATCACTAGGGTCATGCTTAGTGAACTTGCGACGTCGTGTGAGCAGGGTGGGATGGAGGACGGGGTGGTAGGAGGTGTCTTTTCTCAGTTCTAAAAAATTACCTTACGCCTTGATTTTTAAGAATCGCATAATTTTTACAACCTGCTTCATTTGACAAGTCGCATGCTTTTCCAAATAACTCAAGTGCTTTGGATTTATTCTGACGAATACCCTCTCCATTTGTGAACATCACTGCTAAATAAAAACATCCAAGCGCCTCATCAAGGGCACACGCTTTCCTAAAGAATTCGATTGCCTGAAAATTATCTTTACTAACCCCGTCACCTCTGTAATACATCATTCCTAATGAGAAACAACTTTCAGTTTCACTTTCATTACATGAGTTATTGAAAGGTTTATCTGACTGTGATTTTCTTTTCGATATATTTGGTTTAATTTGACTACGGGCATTTAGTGATAAACAACTTTCAGTATTTCCTAATTCGCACCCTATAGAGAATAGAAAAACAGACATAGATTCGTTTCTTGTAACGCCATCACCCCTTGCGTAAATTACACCAGAGTTATAACAACCGACCCCATTGCCTCCATCGCATGCTTTTCGATAGATTTCTGCTGCTTTGTAATTGTCTTTGCGGACACCTTTGCCTTTTTCATACAACATTCCTAGACTGATACACCCATCTAAATCACCCCCATCACATGCTCTTTGAAATAACCTCAGTGGCTGTAACTTATTTTTATAAACACCTTGAGCC
>Ga0315905_10004654_pt1 | contig 14024 bp, 4 predicted proteins | sample LakEriMetagenome_5_FD_203522 | JGI IMG/M metagenome (GOLD analysis project Ga0315905, IMG submission 203522) | Freshwater fungal communities from buoy surface, Lake Erie, Ohio, United States - Buoy 4 MA121 | ecosystem: Environmental > Aquatic > Freshwater > Lake | place: USA: Lake Erie, Ohio... | reverse complement strand
CGCTTCCCCCCCTCCCCCCCCCCCCCCCCCCCCCCGCCCCTCCACCCCCACAAACAGACCACCCGCCCCTCCGTCCAGGCCGCCGCCGCGACCAAGGTCGCGGCCAAGGCCGCCCCCCCCGCCAAGGCCAAGGCCGCCGCGCCCGCCAAGGCGGGCACCCGCAAGGCCGCGCCCGCCGCCGCCGCCGCCAAGCCCGCGTCGGCGCTCTCGGGGCTCGCCAAGGTGCAAAAGCTCGGGCTGCTCTCCAAGGCCGAGAAGGCGGGCGTGCTGTCCCTCCTCGAGAAGAACGGCCTCACCCTCTCGGCCATCGAGAAGGGCGGCCTGCTGAGCAAGGCGGAGCGCTCGGGCGTCCTGACGCTGATCGCCGACCCGGGCACGCCCGGGCTGATCAGCACGGCCGGCCTGGCCGCGCTGGTCGCGGCGGCGGCCCTCGTGTTCGGCGTCCCCGACGACTCGGCCGCGGCGGTCGCGGCGCAGGCCGCCGGCGCGCTCGTGCTGGGCGGCGCGGGCGTCGCCGCGTTTGCGGGCGCGTCGTTCCTCGAGGAGCTGCAGAAGTAGGAAATCATCTTTAAAAAGAGCCTTTTTTTTCTTCTCTGTGTTGAGGACGCCTTCCCCGCGCCGTCGCCGCTGCAAAAAGACGCCGAGCGAATCACGACGCGCTTGCTCTCTCTGTTGCCGCCGACCTCCACGACAACCACTCGTCGCGCGTCGTCGAGTAGACCCTCATGGCCACCTAGCTCGTTGCTTGCTGCTGCCCTTTATTCCTGGCCGCCCGCGATCGCGGGTCGGACGGTTTCCTCCCCATCCCCGACACCTCTGGCCCGCGCGCGCGCGCGCCGACGATGGCGCGCGGCGGCCGGGGGCGCCCGGCGCGCCCGCGAGGGCTGCGGCTGCTGATGGTCGCGGCAGTACTGGCCGCAGCGATCGTGGCGTTGGCGGCAGCAGCAGCAGCAGCAGCAGCAGCGCGAGCCCCCGCCGCCGTCGTCAGCGACGCCCCGACGCCGCCGACGCCCCCGCCCCCGACGCCGCCCGCCGTCCTCCGCACGATCCACTTGGTCCCGCACTCGCACGACGACGCCGGCTGGCTCAAGACCTTTGACGAGTACCTGTACGGCGCGCGCCAGGACATCCAGCAGGCCTCGGTGGGGACGATCCTCGACTCGGTGCTCGCGCAGCTGCGGCTGCCGGCCGCCGCCGCCGCCGCCAACGCGACCGCGCCCCCGCCGCCGCCGCCGCCGGTCGAGGAGCAGCGGACCTTCACGGTCGCCGAGGTCGGCTTCTTCCGCGCGTGGTGGCGCCGCCTGCCCAGGCGGCAGCGCCTGCGCGTCGCCAGGCTCGTGCGCGGCGGCAAGCTGGCGTTCGCGGGCGGCGGGGAGGTGCAGCACGACGAGGCGGCGAGCCACTGGCGCGACATGCTCGACCAGACCGCGCGCGGCCACGCGTGGCTCGCGCGCACCTTCTTTGGCGGCGCCTCGGGCGGCGCCGGCCTCTTCCCCGCGGTCTCCTGGCAGCTGGACCCGTTCGGGCACAGCGCCGCGCACGCCGAGCTCTTCAGCGCGCCGTCCTCGGGCCACGCCGCCCTGATCTTCGGGCGCAGCGACTGGCGCGACCGCGGGCGCCGGGCCGCGCGCGGCGAGCTCGAGTTCGTCTGGCGCGGCTCGGCGTCGGCCGCGGGCGGCGGCGGCGCGCAGGCCCTGCTGGCGCTCGCGTACGCGTCGGGCAACTACGGCCCGCCGCCCGGCCTGGACTGGAACTGGGGCACGTCGCCGAACGAGCCCATTGTCGATGACCCCAGGTCGCCGAGCTACAACGCCGACGTCTTTCTGAGGCGGTTTGACGAGGCCGCGCGCGCGTCGTTTGCGTCCGCGCCGCCCGGCAGCACGCACGCGCTGTGGATGATGGGCAGCGACTTTACGTACAGCACCGCCGCCCACTACTACGCCAACATCGACCGGCTCGTGCGCCTGGTCAACAACCGCAGCAGCAGCGCGTCCGCCGCGTCCGCTTCCGCGTACTGCGCCGTCTACTCTACGCCCGCGCGGTACGTGGCGGCGCGCGCGGCAGAGGCGGCAGAGCCGGCCGAGGCGGCAGAGCAGGCAGAGCGGGCAGAGGCGGCGGCGAGCGAGTCGCCCCCCCCGCCGCCGCCGCCGCCGCTCTCTCTGCGGCGCGACGACCTGTTCCCCTACTCCGACGACCCTCATTCGTTTTGGACGGGCTACTTTTCGTCGCGCCCCGAGTCCAAGCTCCTGATCCGCGCCGCGGGCGCGCGCCTGCAGGCGGCGCGCCAGCTCGCCGCCCTCTCGCGCATCGCCGCCGCCGCCGCCGCCCCGCCGCCGCCGCCGCCTCGGAAAAACGAGCCCGGCCGCGGTGGCGGCGGCGGCGGCGGCCGCGGCGACCCCCTGCCGCTGCTGCCGCCGCTGCCCGGCGGCGCCGAGCGCCTCGAGGCGGCCGTGGCCCTCGCGCAGCACCACGACGCCGTCACGGGCACGGCCAAGCAGGCCGTCGTGCGCGACTACCACCGGCGCCTGTACGAGGGCCTGGGGGACGCCGACGCGCTGATCGGGGAGGCGCTGCGGCGGCTGCTGCTGCTGCCGACGACGCGGCCGACGACGACGACGACGACGACGACGACGACGACGGCGACGGCGACGGCGGCGCGCGCTCCACCAGCGGCAGCAGCGGCCGGCCTGCCTCCCGCACCCGGGTCCCCGCCGCTGCCGAGCGTGCCGGCCCTCCTGAGCTGCCCGCTGCTCAATGTGTCGCACTGCGCGCACACGGCGGGCCCGGGCGCGCGGCACGGCTTCCTGCTCGTCGCGTACAACCCGCTGTCGCGCCCGCGTTCGGCGGCCGCCCTGCGCGTGCCCGTGCGCGTGCCCGTTGGCGGCGGCGGCGGCGGCCGCGGCGGGGCCTCCAACACGACCGCCGCCGCAACGTTTCAGGTCTGGGAGCTCGTCGGCGGTGGGGGCCCGGCTGCTGCCGGCTCCGTCGTCGGCAACGACAGCAGCAGCAGCAGCAGCAGCTGGCGCCGCCCGGTGCCGTCGCAGCTGCTCCCGCGCTCGGGCGCGACGGCGCGCCTGCAGGCGTCGACGCTCGCGGGCGTGGCGCCCGGGCGCGCGGCGCGGCGCGCGGCGCTCGAGGCGGGCTTCGGGACGCACGACCTCGCCTTTGTCGCGGACGAGATTCCCGCTTTTGGGTACGCGACGTTTCTGGTCGAGCGGGTGGTGGTGGCGGCGGCGCCTGTTGTTGACGGGGGCGGCGGCGGCGGCGGCGGCGGCGGCGCGCGCGGAAACGAAAACGACGACGACCAAGGCGCCGTCCCCGCGGCCGCCTCGACCGAGCAGCGCTTTGGCCGGGGCGGCGACCCCGTGCCGCCCGGGGCGTGGCCCAAGCCCGTGGTCGTCGGCAACTACGACCCGGCGCGCGACGAGGAGGGCGTGCGCCTCTCGTTCGACTACCGCACCGGGCGGCTGGTCAGCGTGGTCGGCGGGGCGGGGCAGGCGCCCGAGGGCGGCGGCGGCAACGCGACCGGCCGAGGCGGCGGCGGCGGGTGGGGCCCCCTGCCGGCGACGATGGCGCTGGCGTCCTACCTGCCGCACGTGGGCCGAAGCGCGCAGCCCGCGGCGGCCGCCGCCCCAGCCCGGCCTCCCGCGTCGTGCCCCCCCGTCGCCGTCGTCCTGGGCCCGAGCGACCCCCGCGCCGCCGCCCGCGCCGCCGCCGTCGCCGCCGGCAACGTGGCCGGCGACGCGCAGAGCAGCGGCGCCTACATCTTCCGCCCGGACCCGTCGCGGCCGCGCGCGCTCGACGCCGCGCTCGAGGAGGACGAGGAGGAGGAGGAGGAGGAGCAGGAGGCGGCACGAGGGGCGGCGGCGGCGGCGCACCAAGCCGCCACCCCCGCCTCATCCGACCCCCCGCCGCCGCCGCCACCCCCGCCCATCCCGGCCGCCGCCCTCCGCGGCCCCGTCGTCAGCGAGGTGCGCCAGGAGTTTGCGCCGCGCGGCGGGTGGGCGTCCCTGGCCGTGCGCGTGTGGCCGAGCGCCGAGCGCGGCGCGGCCTCCGGGGCGGTCGCCGAGGTCGAGTGGACGGTCGGGCCGCTTTTCTTGTCCGCCGCCGACGGCGGCGGCGCGGCCGCCGCCGGCCGCGAGGCCGTCTTTCGCCTCTCGACCGCGCTGCTGTCCGAGTCGATCTTTTTCACGGACGCCAACGGGCGCGAGATGCAGCAGCGGCGCCGCGGCAGGCGGCCCTGGCGCTGGCCGGGGGACTTTTACTTCGAGCCCCAGAGCGCCAACTTCCACCCGGTCACCGCGGGCGCCGCGTTGGGCGACGGCCGCCTGAGCGCGGGCGTCGCGACCGACCGCGCCCAGGGGGCCGCGTCGCTCGCGGACGGGGAGCTCGAGCTGATGGTCCACCGCGCCACCCCCGCGGACGACGCGCGCGGCGTGGGCGAGCCGCTGCGCGAGACGGCCGGGGCGTGCCGCGCGGGGCCGCCGCGCGACCCCGACCGCTCGGTCCCGACGGACGCGTGCGGCGCCGACGCAAAGGACGGCTCGGGGCCCGAGACCCCCGCGGACGGCGGCGGCGGCTTGGTGGCGCGCGGCACGTTCCGCGTGCGTTTCTCGCGGTCGCGCGACGCGGCGCGCCTCGGCCGCCTCGACCAGGAGGAGCTGCTGGCGCCGCTGGTGCTGATGTTTGCGCCGCTGCCGACCGAGCGGGCGGCCGGCGAGGTACGGCGCGCGTTTGGCGGCGGCGGCGCCGCTGCCGGGACGATTCCGGCGGCGGCGGCGGCCGCGCCTCGATGGGGCCTTGGGTTTGACGCCGCTGACGGCGGCGTCGGTGGCGGCGACCCGGACAGCCCCGTGCGCGTGGTGACGCTCATGCGCTCGGACGGCTTGCACGGCGCGCGCGACGCCGAGGAGCTGTGCGAGGATGGGGATGAGGGCGAGGAGGACGACCGCGCGCTGCTTCCGCCGCCGCTGCGCTGCGGCCCCGAGGCCGAGGCCGCGGCGCGGGCCGTGCCGTCGCGCTACATCGTCCGCCTCGCGCACGTCTTTGCCGCGGGCGAGCACCCGGACAAGATGTCCCGGCCGGCTCTGTTCGACCTCAACGTTTTGTTCGCGCGCGCGGCGAGCGGCGGCGCGGGCGGGGGCGGCGGGGGCGGGGGCGGCGGCGGCGGCAAGGGCCTTCGTTCGCCGTCCCCCGGCGGCGGCGGCGCCGCCCTCCTCCTCCGCGTCGCGCGCGTGACCGAGCTGTCGCTGACGGCGTCCGCGCCCCGCGCCGACCTGCCGCCGATGCCCCGCTGGCGCGTCGCCGAGGACGGCGTGGACGACGCGAGCGGCCGGGACGAGCCGGGGCCGGCCTCGAGCTGGCCCGGCGCCCCTTGGCGCGGCCCGCCCGGGAGCGGCGGCGGCGGCGAGGGCTCGGCGGCGGCGGCGGGCGATGAGCAGCAGCAGCGGCAGCAGCAGCGGGACCCGCCGCCGCCGCCCTACCCAAAGTACGACGCGCGCGACCACGGCAAGGGCGAGGACGCCGAGCGCGTGTCGCGCGGGATCGTCGAGCTGTACCCGATGGAAGTGCGCACGTTCGAGGTGGAGCTGGCGATTGGGGGAGATGGAGCGGGAGGAGCAGGAGGAGGAGGAGGAGGCCGAGGTGTGGCGACGACGGCGGTGGTGTGAGGGAGAGCGCCCGGCGCCCTCCCCCAACAAAAGTAAAACCAGCAGAGCGCGCATTTTTACACACACGCGCAGTCACCGGCGCCTCTCACTAGAGCCCCGACGCCTGCCCCTCGCGCGCCGCCGCATCCAGCAGGCGCGCCATGCGCGCGGCCGCCCGCTCGCTGCGCCGCCAGTCCCCAAAACCTCCGCCCCCGGCCGCCGCCGCCGCCGCGCGCTCCTCGGCGCCGGCGCGGGCCCACTCCCAGTGCGGCACGGTGGCCACGGCCAGCCCCAGGGCGCGCAGCGCGCGGTCGCGCACGAGCGTTCGCCCGAGCAGGTGCGTGCACGGGGCGCTGCGGCAAAAGTGCGACGGGCCGTCCGCCTCGAGGGCGACGGCGACGGGGGCCGGCGGCGGCAAAGAGGAGGAGGGGGGCGCGTTTCCGGGCGGCGGCGGCGGCGGCGGCAGCCAATGCACGAGCACGTCGACGTCGCCAAACAGCGACCCAGGGGGGCGCGCCTCGAGCTGCGGCTCGGGCAGGGTCGGTGGCGGCCGCGCCTCCTCGCCGCCTCCCGCCGAAAGCGCCTCGGCCCATTCCTTCCGCCGGAGTGCCACGGCCGCCCCGGCCATGGCGGCGAGGCCCCGCTGAAAGTCGCTCACGGACGAGCGGACCTTGTTGCGCTCGGCCGTGGCGGCCAGGACCTCCAGAGCGCCGGGCGGGAGCGCAAAGGCGCCCCCTGGACCCTCGACGCCCGCCGCCGTCGCCTGCAGCAGCTGCATCGCGAGCGTCCAGGGCAGGCGCCCACGGTCGTAGCGCGCCACCTCGCGCGCGGCCGCGGCGACGAACGCGTCGGGAGCGCGCCCTCCGCCCGCGCTGGCGGCGGCCCAGAGGAGCAGGCACAGGTGCAGGGGGCGGCCGTCCGCCTCGAGGGCCGACGACGACGACGACGACGATGATGGCCGCTGAGGACAACCCCGGATGCTCCGCGGCGGCGGCGACGACGACGACGACGACGACGACGACGACGACAACGACGACGACAAGAGCGCCGGGGGCGCCCCTGCGCACTCGAGGGCGGCGTGGTACAGGCGCGGGTCGCGCGTGTACCCGACAAAGGCGGCGCCCCACGCCAGGTTGGCGAGGTGCTGCACGTTGAACACGCGCGGGCCAGAGGGAGCCCTCGGCGGCAACCGATGCGCCGCCCCCATCGCCGCCGCCACCGCCGCCGCCTCGGAGGCCCTGCGCCCCTGCGCGAGCATCTGCGGCACGGCCGCGCGCGAGATGGCGTCGAGCATCTCCGGGGCGTAGTGCAGCTTGCGCGCAAAAGCCCACGACAGGCGCGCAAAGTGCTCCGGGTGGAACGAGGCGGCGGCGGCGGGCAGCGAGGAGGACGAGCCAGCCGCCGCCGGCGTCGCCACCGTTGCTAGCGCCCGCGCCGCGGCCGCGGCCACGGCGTCCATGGCGCGCGGGTCGTAGACGCCCGCGCACATCGCGAGGCCCCACGCGATCGAGGCGTACAGCTGTCCCTCCCCGCCGGCCGGTGGCCTCCCGGCGGCCAGGGCGTCGGGCACGGCGAGCGCGGCCGCCTCGCCGGCCGCGCGCAATGCGCGCTGCAGGGACGGCGAGGCAGCGCCAAAGGACTGGCCCGCCTGCCCGGGCGCGCGCGCGAGGAACGGGCCGGCGTCGGGCGCCATGTCGGGGGCGACATCGCCCGCGACGTCGGCGTCGACGCCGGCCGAGGGCTCTCCGGCGGCGGACACGGCCTCTTGGCCCAGGGAGCGCCAGTCTGAAGAGGAGGAGGAGGAGGAGGAGGAGGAGGACGGCGACGACGGCGGCGGCGCTTGGTCCCCCCCCCTGCCCCGCTTGGCGCCCGCCCGGCCGTGGCTCTCCTTGCCTCCCGGGACGCCGCGCGCGCTCAGTACCGGGAGAAGGTCCGAATTGAGGCGGCCCAGGCCGATAAACAGGGTGGGCAGGTCGGGGAGCTGGTGCGCGTTGCTGTTGCTGTTGCTGCCATTGCCGCCACCGCCTCCTCGTTGCTGCTGCCGTTGCGGCGACGTCGGCGGCGGCGGGGAGGCGTAAAACCGCGCCGCGCCTTGGAGGATGACCTCGAGCGCGCTCAGCTCCTCGGGCGAATAGGGCGGCCCCACGGCCGCGATCGACCACACGGCCAGGTTGAAGCTGTTGCTGTGGACTTGTGGTGGGGGGGCCGCGGGCGGCGATTGGGCGCCGCCGCCGCGACCGCTGGCGGCGGCGGCAGCCCCGCCGCCCGTTGTTGTTGCTGTTGCGCTCGCGGGCGCGCCAAAGTCGTCGCGCCCGGCCCAGTGCCGGAGCACGAGCGCGGCCAGCCCCCCGCGCGCCCTGCGCGCGAGGCCCCGCCAGGCCCCGACCGAAGACGCCTCAGAGGGGCCGCCGCCGCCGCCGCCGCCGCCGCCGTCCGACGGCGGCCCCCGCCGCGCCTCGATCTCCGCCAGCCGGATCGCCGACCACAGCGCCATGATGGCCGGGTTGGTCGACGCCCGGCCGCCCGCCCCGGAGGTCGCGAGCGCCACGAGCGACGCCCCCAGACCCGACGCGTCCGGCGGCGCGCGCAGCCGCACCGACTGCACGAGCAGGTGGGCCGCCGACAGCGCGGGCCCCGCGGGCCACGACGCCTCGACGCCGGGGACGCCCGCGGCGGCGGCGGCGGCGGCGGCCTCGCGCGTGGGCGCCTCGATCGCGGCGAAGACGCGGCCGGCGCACCGGGCGGCGGACTCGCGCGAGGGCGACGAGGGGGGGCGCTTGGTGCTGCTGCCGTTGTTGTTGGCGGGGGGGGGGGCGGCGGCCAGCGCCGAGAGGCGGCTGACCGCCGCCACGGCCTCACGGAGGGTCGGCCGCGCCTGGCGGGACGACGAGGTCGTCGGCGAAGCCCACTGGTCGATCATGCGCTCCACCTCGCGCGCCGTCTGCGCCTCGCCGAACGCGACGGTCCAGGGCGTCGGGCGGACGTCGAGGAAGCCCTTTTGCAGGGGGGCGGCGGCGCTGGTGCTGCTGCCGACGCCGCCGCGCGGCGGGCGGCGGCGGGCGCGCGTCGGCGTCGGCGTCGGCAGACGGGAGGGGGACGCGCCAGCAGCCTCTGTGGCCATCCAGCGCAGAGGCGTCAGGAGGAACATTGATGACGCATCGCGATTGGCAGGAGTGGTGGGCGTCGCGAATGCGAATGCGGGCGATCGCGGTGGTGTCGGCGACCGAGGCAATCCTGCTGCCGCATCCACCGCCACCGGCAGCAGCACGGGCGCGCGCGCCGCAAAGACGCTCCCGTCCGCAGCGCATGTGTGCTGAGTAGGCGCGCACGCGGCCGCCAGCCGCGCGCGCAGCGCCAGCAGGCGGTGGCGGAGCATTTTTCTTTTTTTGCGGCGGCGGCGGCGGCGGCGGCGGCACCGAACGGCGGCGCGGAAAGGTCGCGATCGTCCGTCCGCTGTCTTGACGCGTCGCTACTCCCGATGCGTCTCTAGGGCCGCTGCTGTGATACGTAGATCGACCATCCTGAATTTGTACGAGGCGCGTGATTGGTTGACGTCCTCTACAGGAGGGGGAGAAAGCGCGCTTTGTGCGTTCGTCGGGCGGCGCCGGCGCGCGCGCGCCTCCCCGTCCACCACGAGCTGCCGGCTGCCGCGAAATGGACGTCCCTGCTCACCTATGCATGCGCGCCCCGCCGCCTCGCACACGCACACCTCATACTCGTTCTCAACAACCATCGCCACGCGATTGAATTGGCCCGCTCCTCTCACGCTCTCAAGCCAGCGCGCGCGCGCGCAACGCCCCGCTCGACCACAACCACCATCAATCACCCGCCCCCCTCCCTCCATCTTCTCTCTGTGTGGCGCGCGCGCGCATATCACCACAATCGCCGCGCCCCTCCCTCCCTGAATCGCGGACTCCTCGCACGCCGCCAACCACAGGAAAACGAAATGGCGGCCCTCGCATCATCCAGGACATCGGCGCCTGCCAACCTGGCCCAGCGCCGCGCCCGCACCGCCCGCTGTCGCGCCGCCCCGCCGCCGACCGTCGCCGTCACCGTGCGCGCCAAGGAGGGCGGCGAGACGACCTTTGAGGTGGAGAGCGGCGAGCAGCTGCGGGCGGCGTTGCTGGCCGAAAAGGTCGACCTGTACACCACGTGGGGAAAGGTCTGGTCGTGCGGCGGCGCGGGGCAGTGCGGCACGTGCATCGTCGACGTGGTGAGCGCGAGCGACGCGTGCCTGTCCGGGCGCTCCGAGACGGAGGACAAGAAGCTCAAGGGACGTCCGGCGTCCCATCGGCTCGCGTGTCAGTTGTATATCGGTGACGGCGAGACGCCTGGGCAGGCCGTGGTTGTGGCCACCAAGCCGCAGCAGTAGTAGCCGCATGGTGCGTGATGCGTTTCTTCCGCCTTTCGCCTGATCTGCCGTTGACGAGCGCAAGCAGCGGCAGTGGCAGCTGCTGCTTGCGCTCGTCGCCAAAGCCCGCGCAAGATTCCTTTTGCCCCCGCCGCGCCCTCCTTCTCTTCCTCCTCCTCCTCCTCGGCGCGTCAGGGCAAGGCAGCTGTGCGCCAGCCGCCGCCGCCGCCGCTGTCGCAGCGGCAGCTGCTGCCCCCGCCGCCATCTGCCGCCCTTCCTTCCCCCCACCCGCTGCTCTCACTGCCCCCTTCTCGCCGCCCGCCCCCGACACGCACCAGGCGGTGGGGCTGGGTCGAGCGCGGGATTGGCCCACAACTACCGCCGCGAGGCCGAGGCCGCCGAGGCCAAGGCCGCCGAGGACAACGGCATGGCGACGGCGGCCTAGCGCCGCACAGATGCGTCGGCGACGGCGAGACCCCCGGGCAGGCCGTGGTTGTGGCCACCAAGCCGCAGCAGTAGTAGCTGAGTAGTGGGGCAGGTCTACAGAGGATTTTAACACCCCCTCACACTTGGGGCGCTCTGATCACTTTGCCGCCGCCGGCCCCGACACTCCGTCGAGCGCGCCGGCCCTTTCTCCTCCTCCTCCTCGTCCTCCTCCTCCTCGTCCTCCTCCCGCCACCGCCACCGCCGCGTCCACCCCGCCGTCCGCCGCCGCCTCTGCGTCCCCCGCCGCCGCCACCGCCGCCGCCGCCGCCCCCTCCCGCTCGACCTCGGCCCGCCGCCCCTCCTCCTCCTCGTCCCGCGCGATGCGCCTGCCCAGCGCCGCCGTGATCGGGTGGCCCATGAACACCTGCCCGAGCTGCCCCAGCACGCAGGGGACCGCGAGCAAGCCCTGCACGCTCAGGTCGTCCGTGATGAACTCGATCGCCGTCAGCGCCACGGGCGCCGACTTTTGCGAGGCGAGGATGAGCGACGCGGCAAACTCGGGCGCGGGCACGCGCAGGAGCGCGAGGGCGGCCCAGTTGACGGCGAGGAAGAGCGCGTGGTACCCGATGGCGAGCGCGACGACCGCGAAGAAGACGCCCACGGACGTGCCGAGCAGCTCGTCGCGCGCGCCCGAGATGTTCTGGAGGATGATCACCGCGAGGCACAGGTTGCTGAGCACCCCGAGGCGCGGCTTGTTGCGGTCGGCCCACGGCGCCGCCCTTTTCGGCGACAGCTCGCGCAGCGCCTTGCCGACCAGCGTCGGGACAAAGTTGGAGACCGTGAGCTTGGCGATCAGCGCGGGCACGGGCTTGGCGAGCGCGCGCTGCGACCCGACCAGGGCCTGCAGCCAGAGCGGCATGATCGCCACGCCCACGGCGTTGGAGATGACCGTGAGCGCGATCGCCAGCCCCACGTTGCCGCGGCTGCGCTGCGTCATCGAGATGCCGACGCCCAGCGTCGTCGGCGACGCGAGGAGGACGACCAGGCCCGTGATGTACTCCTGCGGCACGAGCCGGATCAAGCGCACGGCAAAGCCCAGCGTGGGCGTCACGGCGCAGATCGCGAGCAGGCCCCACGTCGTGCCGGCGATCGACCTGCGCCGGAACGCCGCCTTGAGCTCGCGCGTCTTGAGGCAAAGGCCGCTGACGAAAAAGATGGCGACCATCAGCGCAAAGCTGGCGACGCGCACGCCGGCCACCTGCGGGCGCGCCAGGGCGCGGCCCAGGCCCGGGGCGGCGAGGCCGATGATGGTGGCGATCGCGAAAAACAGGGGGAGGGAGTTGTCGAGGACGTATTTGCTGTGGTGTGTTTTTGTGTTGAAAAAAGCGGTGAGAGAGAGGGAGGCAAGGCGCGGGTCGCGCGCGCCAGCCGTGGCGCGGCGCGGCGGCGGCGGCGGCTCGATCGATCGTACTCACGCGACTGCGTCGTAAGCGCGCTTGAGGCGCTGGCGCCACTTGGGCACCGCTGGCGGCGTCTGCGAGGCCTCGACCGACATCCCCACCATTGATTGGGGGGGGAGTGAGCGCGCGGGCGCGGGCGGAGGAGAGCGGCAGCAGAGAGACCAGCAGCACGACTTTTTTCAATCGCCGAGGGTGGGGGATCGCGACGAGGGCGAAAAGCGCGGGCAGCAGGGGCAGAGAGGTCTGGTACTTGAGAGAGTTATGTGAACATGTGAGTTTGAGTTGGCGGATGGATCATATGATGAGGGGCAACGAAGCGGCGGCGCGTCGAACGAGGTCGCGCGCGCGGAAGGTCGGCGCGGCGGGGCGCGCGTTCGGCGAGCGGCGGCGAGGCGGGCCGATCGCGCGAGCGCGCGCCGCCTCTGCGCTCTTCCACCCAAGCCTTCTTCCCTCGTCACACACACGCGCGCACTCACCATCATCGTACTACCTCGACGACCCTCCTCCTCCTCCCCTTCACCGCCCGCTCCCGCATTGATCGCAAACAGCTGCTTGCTCTCTCTGCGCGCGCGCGCCCAACACACGAAAACCGACATCATGGCATCGGCGGCCCAGAAGCCGCTGATCGCCGGCGGCATCGGCGCCGCGCCCAACGTGGAGGACATCTTCCGCGTGGCCGTCCTCGCGCAGCCCGTCGCGCTCGACCCGGCCGGGGCCGACCGCGTCAAGAAGGACTCGCCGCCGCCCAAGGCGTTCTCGCCCGAGCCCGCGGGGTCGTCCCAATCGCAATCGCGTGCCGCCGCGGCGCTGCTGAGCCGCGAGGAGACGCGCGCCGTGATCGCCGCGCGCCTCCTGACCGTCATGAACGGGCGGTCCGGCGTGCGCCTGCAGGTGGCCGAGCGCCTCGCCGCCATGCTCAACGGCGGCGCGCCGCTGCCCGCGCTGCCCGCGCCGCCGCTCGCCGGCGACGACGACGACGACGCAACTTGCTCGGCCGGCGGCGACGACGACGACGACGACAACGTCGCCACCCTCGGCGCCCTCGCGGACGCGCTCAAGGGCGAGGGCGTCGAGCTCGGCACCAACGCCCCGCTCAGCAGCGCGGCCGTGGCCGCCGCCGCAAGCGAGAGCAACCCCCCGCCTTCTGTCAGCGCCGCCGAGCGCGCCGCCCTCGTCGGCGGCGGCGCCGCGGCCGCGGGCGTCGGCGCGCTGGCCGTGCACGGCGGCCGCCGCCTGCTGGCCGCCGCCACGGCCGTGGCGGCCCTGAGCTGCGAGGCCTCGGGCGCGCCCATCAAGGCCGCGCTCGAGCCCGAGGCCCTCGAGTCCCTGGGGGTCAAGGCGGCCCAGGCCGCGGCGGACCAGCTCCGGGGGCTGCTCGACGGCTCGCGCCTCGCCGGCGCCAACCGCGCGGCGCCGCGCGAGCACGCGCGGCTGTTTGCGTCGCTGCCGCAGCGGCTGGGCGCGGCGCAGGACGGCCTGGCGGTGGCGTACGCGGCGGTGCGCCCCGCGGTGCAGGCCGGGGCGCTGCCGCCCGTCGCCGTCAAAGCAGCGGCCTCGGCGGCGGCGGCGCCGGCAGCAGCAGCGGCAACGGCAGCAGGCGGCGGCGCCGCCGCCGCACCACCACCACCCGCCCCTCCTCCGCCCGCATCGTTCGCCCCGGCGGTCGAGGCCTCCCCGTCGCTGGCCCCGGCCCTGCTCGAGGCCGCGCGCGCCCTCCTGGCCCTCGGCGCCGGCGCCCTCGCCCGCGCGCGCGCCCTCGCGCCCGACGCCTTCACGGCCGCCGCCGACGGCGAGGAGGGCCCGGGCCCCTTGCTTTCGGCCCCCTCGGTCGCCGAGGCCGGCGCCGCCCTGGCCGCCGCGACGCGCCGCGCCGCGCGCGTCGGCGGCGCCATGCTGGCCGACCCGCTCGCCAGCCCGGGCCTCGCGGCCGCCACGGCCGCCACCGAGGCCCTGGCCGCGGCCAACCACGCCGTGGCGGTCGAGGCGCTGGCGGCCGTCGTCGCGCTGCGGCGGCAGGAGGGCGGCGCGTCGGTGTCGGCGGCGACGGCGGCCATGGCGGCGCTCGAGCGGCCTAGCGGCGGCGGCGGCGGCGGCGGCGGCGGCGGCGGCGGCGGCGGTGGGGGTGATGGCGGCGGCGAA
>Ga0315905_10004653_pt1 | contig 14024 bp, 26 predicted proteins | sample LakEriMetagenome_5_FD_203522 | JGI IMG/M metagenome (GOLD analysis project Ga0315905, IMG submission 203522) | Freshwater fungal communities from buoy surface, Lake Erie, Ohio, United States - Buoy 4 MA121 | ecosystem: Environmental > Aquatic > Freshwater > Lake | place: USA: Lake Erie, Ohio... | reverse complement strand
CTCAATTGACCTGTACGAAGTTTATCCAAAAACTATGAGTTCTGTAACATTAGATTATTCTGCTAAAGACGTTATGAAGTTTAACGTAACTATGCAGTACAGATACTGGATATCTTCTGGAAAAACTACACTACCAAATGATGCGATCGTAACTAATAATTCTATTGATTTGTTTTCTAAGAATTTCTCAGGATTTCAAGATGCATTTAGTAGAGGAGGTGCGTTGAATGGACAGAATAACGGTTTCTCTGGTCTCGGTAATGGAATCTCTATTGACCGTGGAATAATTAGCACACCTGGTTTATCTGCATAATGGCTGAGTTTGTAGCATTTTTTACAGTAAAGACAACTTTGTCTTTATTGCTGGCATTATTAATACTCATGGTAATCTTAACTATGATTGCTATGCACAGAAATCCGCATGATACTTTTGACATCAAAGATTTAGTTGGTACCGATGGGAAACTTGACGAAAAGAAATTTACAAGATTTGGTGCGTGGGTCGTATCAACTTGGGGATTCGTTTTTCTAATAGTTCACGATAAACTGTCAGAGTGGTATTTTATTGGTTACATGGGAGCATGGGTAGCTAATGCGATAGTTGACAAATATGTAAATAAACCGAAGGAATAACATGTATCAATATAAAGCAAAGGTTCTAAAAGTTCTTGATGGCGACACGGTTGACATTGATTTAGATTTAGGTTTCAATATCGTTCTGGCAAGCCAGCGTGTTCGTATGGCTGGCATAGACACACCAGAATCTAGAACTACTAACAACGAAGAAAAAGTTCGTGGACAACTATCTAAAAAGAAACTAGCTGAGAAACTTCCAGTCGGTTCTTGGGTAAGAATTGAAACTCAAAAATCTGACAGTAATGATGATAAGTTTGGACGTATTCTTGCTGTATTCATTATGGAAGACGGAACGAGTTTAAACCAGTGGATGATCGACAACAATTATGCAGTTCTCTATAATGGAGAAAATAAAGAATTGGTTCAGGAGATGCATCTTTATAATAAACAAAAACTAATTGAACGTGGTGAACTAACAAAATGAAAATTGATGATAACTTGTCAAAGGTGTTCGATGTTGAACCCTCTGATGTGAAGGAAATTGTGACTACAGCCGATGGCGAAATTATCCCAGATACTGGAAATAAAATTGATGTAGATTATGAAACGACACGTAAGAATCTACACATATTATTGGTGCAAGGACAAAGTGCATTACAAAGCGCATTAGATGTGGCGCAGTCGTCTGAGCATCCCAGGGCATTTGAGGTTGTTGGTAATCTAATGAAACAGCTGGCGGATGTAAACCAGCAACTACTAGATTTACATCGTCAGAAACAAAAGTTAGACGAACCATCTACTAAAGATGATCCAAAGAAAGTTACAAACAACGCAATTTTTGTGGGAAGTACAGCTGAGTTGAATAAACTGATTAAGAATATGACTAAAGGAGATTAATAATGGCATTGCCGATGAATGCGACACCAACTTATAGTATGATAATTCCCTCTACTGGGAAAACTGTTAAATTTAGACCATTCCTTATTAAAGAAGAAAAGGCACTACTAATTGCACAGCAATCAGAACAGATACCAGTAATGATTGATACGCTAAAGAATGTTATAATTAACTGCACTCTCGATAAGATCGACGCAGATTCTTTAGCAATTTTTGATATGGAATACATGTTCACTCAGATAAGAGCGAAATCTGTTGGTGAGAATGTAGAGTTGTTTTTAAAGTGTGATGAAGATCACGGCGAAGATAACAAGAAGGCAGTTGTTAAGTACAACCTAGATCTTAGTTCGATCGCTGTTACAAAAGATCCAGAGCATACCAATAAGATCGAATTATTTGGTGATGTTGGGGTGGTTATGAAGTATCCTTCGTTCAGCAGTTTACAAAAGTTAAAGAACTTAGATACGGATAACTTAGATGCCGTATTTGAAATAGTAGCTGAGTGTATAGAATACATCTATAACAATGACGAGATCTTCCACGCTGCAGAACAAAAACCAGAGGAATTGATGGAGTTCCTAAACAACCTGACTTCTGATCAGTTTGTAAAACTTCAAAGGTTCTTTAGTACTATGCCGAAGATTACAAAAGATATTGAGTATGGATGCCCAGTCTGCTCCAAGAGATTTAAAAAGACACTAGAAGGAATCGAAAGTTTTTTTTAATTAATCTTTGTCATGAAAGTTTGGCGAACTATTATAAAACAAATTTCGCCTTAATGCAATACCATAAGTATTCGCTAACGGAAATTGAGGAAATGTTACCGTTCGAAAGAGAAGTTTATGTTTTCATGTTAGTTAAGCATTTAGAAGATGAAAAACAACGGATAGAATCAAGAAAGAGAATGTAAAATGGCAGTTATAACTTCATCGCCAACACAATTCGGCAAACTTCTAGAGATCCAAAATAATTCTTTGGGTAACTTAGTTTCAATCAAAGAAAAACTAGAAAGCGGAAACTTACAAACGCTTAGTTCGGAATCTGCAGTTGCAGCTAATGAAGATCTAGTAAAAGTGCAGAAAGAGCAAGTAGCACAACTTCGAAAAGTTTTAGAGTTGAGGGATGAGGAAATAGAGTCGATAACAAAACTCTCTTCTGGTATGAAAACATTTGAAACATTTGCAGATAAATTAACCAAGAAAAAAGAAAGTCTTAAAGAAGGATTTAGCGGAGATAATATAAGAACATCGCTAATGAAGAAGTTCAATGCGTTTGGTTTATTGGATAAATCATTAGAAAGAGAATCTTTTATAAAACAACAGAAAGCAATTGATCCTTCTCTATCTAGAGATCAATTGAAAAAGAATTTTGAGGGTGCTTATAAAACATCGAAAGAAGTAAAAGCCAACGAAGCCCAACTACAAAAATTTAAAGCTGCAACTGGACTAAGTGACGAAGAACTAGCAAGAACGCAACAAGGCAAGGCATTGCTTGAAAAGAGAAAATCTCTTTCTTCTGATTATACCAAGTACGACGCAAAAGCAAAGATACTTGGCGGTGCTGATCTATCTGCACCTTCTGACGAAACATCTACTGAAGAACAATTGGTTGAAGAAAAGAAACTGATGGACGATCAGACCAATGTTCTAAAAACTATTGCAGAAAATACAGATCCAAAGAAACAAAAGATACCAGTTCCAACCAGTGACCAGAATAAACAAACAGAAGGCGACGCAGAAGCTGGTGGTATACTTGGCAAACTGAAAGGTTTGATGAAGGGTATTGGTGGGACTATAGCGAAACTTGGTGCAGGTGGATTAGGTGGAATCGCTGCCATGGGTGGAGCAGCTGCACTGATCGGTGGTTTGGCGTATCTTGGATTCAGAAAAGATAGTCAAATAGCAGAAACAAAAGATGAAGCAATCGTTAAAAAAGCAGAACTAGATGAAAAACTACAAAATAGTGCTGCTACAGTAGAGGAATCTGCTGGATCTGGTTTGTCAAAAGAAGATAAAATCTTCACAAAAGATCACAAAGGACTGGCTCAAGTTCAAGATGAAGCCGAGAAGATGAAGAATATGTCTGGTGAAGATAAAGTTTATAAACAGATAAAGGACTATGAGACCAACTTTAACGAAGGTGAGAAACTAACGGATAAACAATTAGAACAGTTTATGAAAACTGAAGAAGGCAAAAAAGCAGTCGCCAAATATAAAGGTGGTAGTAAAGTTAGTGCAGCTTCGCCAGCGACTCCAACACCAACGGATGATTTCTCTGGTACTAATGCTGATACAGCTGACTTATCTTCGAATCAAAGAAACCCAGATGTTTATGGTAAGTCTGCGGAAAACTTTGCTGGAAGGGGAGAGTCGTTCGGTGGAAATGATAACAGCACTACAGTTGTTAACGCACCAGTGAATAATACTACAAAACAAATTAATACAGTTCCAACACCAATACGTAATCAAGAAGCATCTGTCAATTCATACCTTCGCGACAGATACACATAAAAAATGGGGAGCCGAAACTCCCCATTCTCTTTAGCCTTCCTTGGCTATCTTTTCAAAATAAGACATAACATCATCGTCATCTTCATCAGAATCAACTGACTTCATAGTTGGTGCTGGTTTAGAAGAAATCTTTGGCGCAGCTGCCACTGGACGGTCTTCTTCTTCAGCAATACTTGCAGCAGATTTAGATACGTAGCTGTCACCAGATAAAACTTCCTCAAGTTTTTTCTTGAGTTCGTCATAAGACTTGAAGTTCTTACGGTCGACAAACTCAGACAGTTTATAACGCCCATTCAGTGCATTCTCAATTTCTTGATCTGTACCAATTGGTCCAGGTTCACTGAACACTGATTCGTCATAGTTAGCATAACCATCTTTCTTACGCATACGCAGTTTGAAGTTGGCACCAGCATCGAAGTCAAAGACATTGACTGGTTTCTCATCTTCAAATGTTGGACGTGCTTTATCCATAATCTTATCAAAGATTTTCTTGCCAAACTTAAACAGTTTGACCTTACCTTCATTCTCTGGATGCTTTGGATCGGAAACGATAAGAACATTAGCAATAAAACTTAGTTTACGCTTTTGTTTGCGAGCAATATCTTGATTGGCTTGAACGCCAGAGTTCCAGAGACGTGAGTTTAGTTCACCGACTGGATCGTTTTCGCCAAGAGTGGTCAAAGAGTTTTCGATATACCACTTACCTGTTGGTCCTTGAAAACCATGACTAAAAATCTTAACCCATGGAAGTTCGTCTTCGTCATGCTTAGGTAAGAAGCGAAGTGTTGCTGTGCCATTACCTGCCTTATCACCCTCTAACCGCCAGAAGCGATCATCGACGTAAGACTTTGTGTTACTTGTTTCGGGATTCGCAATCTTCTCAAACTCACCAGCGATTTTGCTGAAGTCCGAGTTGCGCATTTTACGTAGTGCTTGAATGTCCATTATATTTCCTTTCGTATAAACGTAGTATGAACGTGGTATTAATTAGTTTGTTTTTGTACTTCATCTATTTCAAGTTCTACAACTTCTTCTACTTCATAATTTTCTTCAACATAACTATTTAGCGTTTTCATACCGTGGGTTTTTCTTCCCATGGCATGTCTACTATGTTTTCCAGAACGCCCACTGGAAAAATCATCGTCAAATTTTTTCGCTTGACGAGTGTAAGTCTTACCCATGATTAATCTTTTAATTCGTCTACAAAGTTTTTGATAACAGATTCAATTTTCTTTTTATCGAACTTAATGAATCCACCCAATTTCTCTATCCTCCGTATATCAGTTTCCCAGAGCAGGAGCATAGAAGAATTTTGTTTCCAGTTCTCAAGAAGTTTCATGTAGCTGTCCATTATTGCAACAGATTCAATGGAGATTTGTTTTCCAAGGAACATCTTAAGTATACCTGGATACTGAATATTAGTAAAGTAAAATATCTGTTTCTCGCTCAGCTTTTCTTTGTGTTTGTACATAAGAATCCTGGAGCAATCATCTGAGAAGATCTTTGTGATCGATTGCTTGCGGCGAGTCCATTCCATAAGATTGTCCAAAGAATCCGAAAAGGAATCTAGGGAATACTCATTACTATATGCAAAATTTGCAACATAGAACTGAATCAAATCTTTATCGACTGGGAACTTTCTTGCAAGTTTCTCAAACAGATAAGAATCATTTCTGGCATTAAATGCTTCACGTGTACCTTTGACATTTCCTCGGTTCTTAAACACATCGAAACCGTCTTTCGTGAAATGCAGTTTAATAGCCATGTAATACTTATAGGCTTTAAATCCGTCCATTATGCATCAAGTTGTGCTTGTTTAGGTAAGTAATTAAGTTCTCTAAAATCCATCTCGATTTTATCTTTGAGCGATTTAGTTATATATCTGGCTACATCATCTGGCTCAAGATAGTTCTCTCGGCAGTATTCTAAGACAGCATCCATGTAAGATGTTCTCTTTTCTGCTACTATTTTTTCTATGTATAACGAAAATTCGTTTGCGCTTTTAAACATTTTTGATCTATGTAAAATTTGGTTCGGTTAATAGTATTCTCTACATTTTGATACTCTTTGAGTTTCTGTTTGTAGAGTTTCCAGACTGGGCTCGCATCAACATCGTCATCTGCATCCAACTCATACGCAGATAGAAACATACTGAAGAACTTGTCCAGTTTCATCTTTTCGATAATCTTCTTATCTCTAAGATCCTCTAGTTCTCGCATGGTATAATCACTTAGGTTAATCATTGGAAATTACTTTCTTATCATAAAATGCTAAATCTAAATTAAGTCTTTCATTCTCATCGTGTACACGTTTGTACAGTTGATGTGCATCGGATAGTTTTTCTTTCATACATTGCATTTCTTTATAGTGCTGCTGCTTAAGCAGTTCTATTCTTGTTGATAGTTCAACGCAATGCTGACAGAATTCTGACATATTACCTCCTCATCTTGGCGATATCGACCGCCTCTTCGTCAGTAAAGATAGGTACGGCATTTGATTTGTGCAAAGTGCCGATACCTTTCATGGCAGTACCAGTATACATCTGTTGTTCTTTTTTAGTACATGGTCCACCTGTGAATGGCAAACTTGGGATATTAGGCGTCTCCCGACGAGCAGGTTTCCCAAGAAAACATGCATCGGCACTCATCGAAACTGATTTCTTAGAGGTCTTCGGTGCATGTTTTTTAACCATCAGTTCCCAGTCTGCTTGCAACTCTCGCTGCTTTGCATTGGGTTTACGTTTCTTCGACTTGCCAACAGTAGTATAAAGTAACATAGTATATTCCTTCATCAAGTACATAACTCAATTATACCCTATTTCTGAATTAAAGTAAACCCCCTGGAGACCCTTATTTTTCCTTCCTCGAGGAGGTGGTTGGAGTGTTTCCATGAGTTGCAGCGTAAACCGAGCATACAATGTCCGACTCAGACTTGTAGGCACATCTTACAGCAATCGGGTCAATACCTTTTGCAATAGCATTATCAATGTTGGTCTTCATGCTTGCATCTTTGTGTACATAATACCATGCAAGAGATATAATACATGAAACTAATACAACTGAAATTGAAATAAACAAAGCAAGTTCTCTCATCATAATCTCCTTAATTTTACCAAGATCCATCATCGACACTCCCTCTTATCCATAGCGGTCCAACAGAAATAAAAAAGCCATGAATATGTGGATTCAAATCATCTGGTTGCATTGTTGTGAAACGAAAATCCCAATGGACAGGATTTACTACAATCCCTATCCAAAGTCCTGAGTATTTTAAATAGTTACTTAAGATCCTTAACATCGTCGCAGATTCCTAACTTTTTTGCTTCTGGCGCAGACAACCAAACGTCTTGCGGTGGCAAAAGCAATTCTCTTATCTTTGCTTCTGATAAACCAGTACACTTCTTGTAATGCGCAATCATCTTTTTGGTTGTCAAATCATACTCTTTAACTTGCGCAAACAATTCGTGCTCTTTACCGAAAGCACCCCACGAATACTGGTGAGAAAGAATAGAAGTATTCGGTGTAAGAATACGTTGTCCCTTCGTACCAGAAATAAACAATAGTAATCCAGCTGAGGCAATTTGACCAAGACCAATTGTTCTAATTGGGATTGATGAACCTCGCATAGTATCTATCAAAGCGAATGTAGCATTTAAATCTCCACCTGGAGAACAGATAACCAGATTTAACATATCAGGAAGTTCTTCCTGAAAGTTCATATCAAGAACCCACTCAACGGCTGGTTTGCAACTCGCCAACGTGATATCTTCCATTAAAAGATAAAACGAATGACGTGAATCTTTACCTGACTTCAGTTGAATATTTAATTTATCTAACATCATCAATTCTTTTCTTTATAAAAAATGTGTCTTCCAATAACAACTGTTTTTTCAAGACCACGCCAGCGTGGATTAACATAATCTGCATGATAAAACAGTGCTCCATTAGTAAAATCAGCCATTCGTTCGTAATTAGCATAGACATGAAGAGCTATATCCTTCGCTTGCTCATACAGATCTTGACTTCTTACAGAAGGCATTTTACAATACCACGTAAACTGACACGTATGGTTAGTCTTTTGTTTAACCACACCGCAGATATCTTTTGGATATCGTTCGTCATATACTCTGTTAAGAGTAACTAATCCCACAGCAATCTTGCCATCACGTGGCTCGGTTGCTGCTTCGTGATAAATGTTTGCAGCCAGACAATCAATTTGTCGCTGCGCGTCTCTAGTTAGTTGACTATATTCAACTTGTAATAATTTAGATGGCATATACTGAGTCATTGCTAGTGATACTGCCACTGGTATCGCTGCAAGTATTAATGAAAGAATTATTAATTTTGATCGCATATCGATCTCCTTAATTAGGTGGGTGTGAACCCACCAATCCAATCAAAGGGACTTTTTGCTAGTCTTTTCTATTGTAGTTTGTTGGATGTTTGAAACAAATCCGTTTAGAGTTTGCGCTTTCGCGATAACATCGGATTCAGAAGGGTATGGAGGGAAACCAGGATGATCTGGCATTTCACCGCCATTTATTTTGGCTAGGTCTACTCGCATAGACCATTCGTTAGTGATACGTTCACGATGAGCATAATAATCTTGTTCTAACATTTCCTTCGCCATTTTTAGTAGTTCAAGGCGAATCTCGAACGGTGTCAAGTTTGACATTTACTTCTCCTTTTGTGTGATGTGTGTAAATGGTAGTTTTGTAGGGTTCTACCAACCCTCTGTGTAATATTATTTAGGCAATATTATTTCTTTGCTTCTTCTTTCTTAGCTGGTGCTTTTGGTGTTGGCTTGTCACCCTTTGGTGCTGGTGGGCACTTACCATCTTTATCCTTCTTCACACAGTTTTGTTCTGCGGCTGCTGCTGGCTTTGCATCTTTCTTTGCTGGCTCAGCTGCAAAAGAAACTGTTGCTATTGTCATTAATGCTGCGGCTAATACTGTCTTCATTTTATTTCCTTTTATAAAAGTTAAGTTAACATCTAACATCAGTTCGTCACTATCATCACAGTACAAGATACCTATGGGTATCGGTTGCTGTTGTGTAGCAAAGACTTACTAATTCGTGGTAGGTTATTCTGTTACGAGGAAACCTACCGAAACCCTAAGCAGTGTTTAGGCTGCTAATGCGAACTGTTCGTCGTTTGCGTTTACGTTGTTTACTTTTAACGACTCTCTGTGTCGGGTAGCCTTTAGAGATACTTTACTGTCAATCGATTTCCTGTTCACCCCCATCAGAAACATACTATTCTTGATTTAATCAAGTGCCTTCGTTAGGGTCTGCAACAGTATGTTTTTGGTGGAGGTGGGGGCATCGAAGCCCCGTCTTGTCCAGATTTCTTTCTATCAGTTTACTACCATTATTCTACCTCTTACCAAATTTAATGAAATAATTTCAATAGAATTTGGATTAAGATAGTAATTCTTCACCCCATCATTCCACCACTGTTTACCTGCGGTCGAATGATTTTTCTTTTTATTTCTATTTTTGAATTCTTGCGTAGTTATCCAACCATCGGGAATCATGTTAGCATTATATGCTTTCCTGTTCGAACAATCAGTAGCATTGTTTTCAACACACCAAACTTTTCCATAATTTGAGTTTTTATTCCCTTGCTGATGCTTTATTTTAGCAAAAGTGTTTTTTCGTTTTTGCTTTGCTTCTGGAGTATTTGCTAAAATGGCAACCTGTTTTCTAAACTCATCATTAATTGAGAAATTGTTAATACTTTTTCTACCAGCCCAAGGATGTCCAAATTGTTTTAATCTTTCTTTCGCAGCCTCGCTTTGTACCATTCTAATTAGTTCTTCACGGGGAATCATCTTACTCAATCCTTGCCATGCAAGATAATCCTGCCAATGTCCGTATTCCTCAAATAATTTCCTATGGGCTTCTGCATGCTCCTCGATGCTTAATTTTATTAAGTTATCAGGATCATCAGTACCGCCCATATGTTTTGGAATAATGTGATGTAAGTGACTCATAAATTCTCCTTACACCTATTTATATTAGTTCGAAACTCAGAATTGAACCTTCGTCTACAATTCTTTAATTATACGTTGTATTTATTTAAATGTCAAACATTTTTCTATAGGAATCTCGCAACTCTACAAAGTCGCCAATCCAAGAATCTCGTTTCTCATTAAAGACGATGGGTTCTTCGTCATCGACACCCATGATGATTACCAGTCTCGAAACTGGAATCTTAACCAGTTCCTCAAATGCCACGGCATACGCAGAACATTGCATAAAGTAATTCTTAATGTCCTCGCGTCGTTTAACTCTCTTGCTTGTTTTAAAATCTATAACGCATAGTTTACCTTCATACTCTGCAATACAATCAACTGTTCCTGCAACTTCTAAATGATCAGAGTACAACGGTGTCTCTAGTGCATGTATATTATCTATTTTGTCGACAATAGGTTGTATGGATTTCCACATGTCATAGTCAAATGGATCTGGTTCAACAAGGGTTCCACGGAGATAGTTTTCACACAAGGTGTGCATTGCGGTTCCTCGACGTGCGGCTCTGGAGGAGATTCTATTGGCTTCTTCTTCACCGACTCGTTGGCGCCACTCCATAATTGCTTGTTTCCCAAGTAACGATGTAACGGTAGTGACTGATGGATATGATTTACCCGATGGCGTAGAGTACACTCGCTTACCATCGGGTCCAGTCTTACGTTCAAGTTTGGGTATATCATGATGTATAAAGTTTTTCATTATCCGTGCAATAAATGTATCGCCTCGTTGTAGTGTTTAATTCTATCCTCAAGACCAATGAAGCCACCATTGATCTTGCGTGTCATTGTTTTAATATCGCCAGCATCTGCTTCGCGATTTAGTTTGTTCTTATTCCAAAACCAAATAGCAGACATAAGCGCAAATTCGCGATCGGCATTTACCCAGTCAGGATTCTGAAAGAGATTCTCCCAATCTTCAAACATTTCTTTAGCGAATGCCATGTAGTTTGATTTTCCAGTTAATTGAATTGGTCCGCGCCCACGATACAACCAACCATCGCCAGAATCTTCTGGTCCATTGCCCATACGATTAGCGTAAACACGATTAGCGATCTTCATTGGTTGTCTTGCGTATTGATTAGCGAGATCTTCTGTTGGGAAATACTTCTTGAAGATACCCATCAATCCTTTTGCTGAATAATTAAGATTCTCTTCAAATACTGTCCAACCACCAGACTCATGTCCACACTGCGCTACGAAAGCAGCAATACGCTGTGGTGTATTAATCTCATATGTTGGAAATACATTGTTCATTGAATTAGCCCACGACTGTGGATCTTGCGCTCTTGGAAATAGGTGAGCGAATTGTTCTCCTGTAATCATTTGGTTCCCTCGTTAATGTCTTCGTATTTTAATTTAGCCAAGATGTAATCCTTAACCAAAGAACTTCTCACGATATCATCAACGGTAAATTCTACTCTAGTAAAAGCACCCATATGCTGAGCAATGTCAAAAAATTTCAGCAAGCCAGACTTATCATTGTTCTTACGTAAGTCTGTTTGGCGATAGTCACCACACCATATAATCTTTGAGCGATAACCGACACGTGTCATTACCGTATCGATCTCTTCAAAGTTCATGTTCTGCATTTCATCTACAATAATAATAGCGTCGTCAAAAGACATACCCCTAATAAACGACGTAGAAATAAATTGAATGAATCCTTGTTCTTCAAGTCTATCCCAAGCATCTCTTCTACCAAATAATGTTTCACAAATTTGCCTATATGGTTGTTGATAGATTTCCATCTTCTCTGCCACATCTCCAGGTAGATGACCGATCTCCCTTGATTGAACAGCAGAACGAACTACAATTATTTTGTTGAATGGATTGTTTTTGTCAAGGACTTCTTCTATTGCTTTATACAGAGCAATAAAAGTTTTACCAGTTCCTGCTACTCCATGTAATGCTACGAAGTAATCTCCACGTTTATATGCATCAAAGAATATTTTTTGATTTTCTGTTAACGGATCAAATGTCTTTAGATCATCTAACCTAAGTTTAAGATGATTCGTTGGTGTTCTTCTTTGATTGATTGGCTCACTGGATTCATTGTCTACAACTTTTAGTGCTGCATTTGGTTTACGAGCCATGCAAACTCCCTAGTTGTTATAATTGTGATGATGATTTATTTAATTGACTTCCTGGAGTTTTTTCGTGGATTCTTTGTAGCACCTCCTTAAATCCTGAGTCATATTTTCTTGACGCAGAGAGTTTGGTTGGGTCACCGAGCATTGGAGCAGAGATGACAGTTTCCAGATGCGGATTGGCTTCTCGATAGGAGTCGAGCTCAGCGATCTTCATGACAACTTCAGTCAGTTCACCAGTTTCTTTATTTTTAAAGGTATATGTAGGCATAATTGTATTTATAAGGGAATCATCTTGAATTTTACTTTATTTTTCTCCGTAATGGCGATCGCTTTGTGATCTCGGTTACGCCACTCTTTTACATACCACTCTGGGATCGGTCTATTTGTCCAAACGGCGAATGGTTGTTTGTCATTTATGTAATAATTATGATATGCCTGGATAGAATTGTTTGGAACTTTATACTGATCAGGCATACACTGTGGCATTGGTGTTGCATCATCGTTTGTAATTTTGCATGGAGGAGAAGTCAAGAACGGAATTAGTTTTTCCGCAACATGATTCTTTCCATAACGGAATGTATACTCCTTCATCAGATCTCGCCACAAATTATACAGCCACAAGTAATTATCTAGCGATTGACGACACCAGATACCTGATGGGTGTTTCATGTGTGATGCAAGATATAGATTATTCTCACGATCGTCATCTAATTTCCATCTCATGGCTTTGCGACCAGAAATAGACTTACCCTCATACTCATATCCATCAAGGAGACGATGAGCAGTTGAGAGAAGTTGTGCGTATTCCAGAATCATCTTGACGACGTGCTTGTCAAGATGTTGTTTTGCACATTCTTTAGTGTCTTCGTGTAGATAAAAGATATTCACTTTATCATTTTCCAAAAATTAAATGCCATTGAAACTCTATCTCCGTCACCTTCATTGGGTAATACTCTATGCATGAGATCATCTGGGAATACAATGAGTAAACCAGGATATGGATAAATTATTTCTCGTTTGTGTTTAGTCTTAAATTCTATGGCGCCACAGTTCGGTGGTGTTTGCAAATATAAAACTCCACACAATGCATCTTCTTCACCGCGATCGTGATCGTGCCATTCGTTGTAATTGTCGCCAGTGTTTATATTATACCAGTAAGTCAATTCTCCGTCAAATTTAATTTTGGATTTGACTTCATCAACTGTTGCTTCTGCCCAAGGAAAAGACTTTCTGTTACATCTTTCGCTTTGCCAGCCACCAACATTGCTTCGCTTAACGCAGTCTGCAATACCTTTTAGACGCAGAACATTGTAAACAAAATCTTCAGTTATTGTAACTTGGTGCTTCTTTAGGTTCACATCAGCATCCTAATCAAGCCAACAGTATCAATAGTTGTAAGGAGAATATAATTAGCCAACATGCCAAAAGATCTCCGTGTAAACGCTGCCCAAGCATACAAAGAACAGCCAGTGATCCAGATAGGATAAAGTATAAGAAGGGGAGGGGATGGTACAGTAAGAGCCATAGTAAGAGCACAGCCGATACTAATAGCCCAAGCCAGAATTTCCACAGCAAAACGCAATCTATTCGACTGCCAATCATCTTTAATCCATGAAAAAGTTTTGTATAGTGCATCATTCATAAACTCATCGCTTTAATTTGTAAAATTTTAGTGTCGAGAATCGATATAGTACTTCGTGCATCCTTGTGAAGGATACCAACTCCACCTTTTTCAACAAAAGGGTCGACACAACCTGGTGAATCATCAATTAAAATTGATGTTTTTGATGCAAATTTCGCTTTTTCAGGTTTTGATCGAACAAAATTCGCATGATAGTGAATATTATGTGCTCTTAGCCAGTTTAATTTCTGTTTTTTCGCCTCCTCACTCTGAAATGGATTGTTGGTACCGAGTG
>Ga0315905_10004651_pt1 | contig 14029 bp, 10 predicted proteins | sample LakEriMetagenome_5_FD_203522 | JGI IMG/M metagenome (GOLD analysis project Ga0315905, IMG submission 203522) | Freshwater fungal communities from buoy surface, Lake Erie, Ohio, United States - Buoy 4 MA121 | ecosystem: Environmental > Aquatic > Freshwater > Lake | place: USA: Lake Erie, Ohio... | reverse complement strand
CACCTAAGGAGGAAATTCCGCAATTACGTGCCCAAACTATTGAGCTTGGTATCCAAACAAGTCTACTATAGAATGGTTAGAAATTGGGTAAACATGCCGCTTCAGCTAGGTAATGATTACTGCCTGAAGCTAGCAGAAACAGAGGAGGAGTATCAGGGAGCATATCATGTATTACATGATGCTTATGTAGATGTCGGATACGCAGAACAAAGACAAACGGGACTGAGGGTAACAAAATATCATGCCTTAGGCACTACATATACGATGATTGTAACCCACCAGAAAAAGGTAGTAGGAACATGCTCTTTGATTGTACGCGGTGAATTTGGCATTCCCATGGATAGCCTGCTCTCATCAACTGATAATGAAACACAACAACCGGGTGCTGTGGAAGTCTCCTCCCTTGCGGTAGAGAAAAGCAACCGCAACAAAGGGGAAATACTCTTTCTGCTCGTCAAGGGTGTATGGTTAATGTGTGGAGAATATCTGAAACAAAGAACCATGTATGTGGTGAGCAATCCTGAAACACTACCGCTATATGAAGGCGTTTTGTGTTTTGATAAGATGAATGAAAAGGTGATATCCCACTATTCTTTTGTGAATGGAGCACCTGCTGTGCTATTACGCTTAAACATAAAAGATGTAGAACCTCGATATAGCGCAGCCTATAACAAGAAGGCAGATATGAAAAACTTGTTTAAATTCATTATGTCTTCTCAACGTGGAGGTACTGACTATGATTTTGTCCAGCTGCACCCACGAAGCAACCCTCCGGTGATTAGCTGGGAACATTACAAACGTTTTTTCATAGAGCTCACTGATACTCACAAGAGCCTCACGCACCAAGAAAAACGCTATCTGATGCAGCATTACGGGTATTACTCCGATGCTAAAGAATATTTCGATAGCAAGCACAATCAAGTGAATGAATTTAAAGTTGCTTAATCACCAAAGTATAAACCCTAATTATGACTTTAAGGTATTCTACTACCACTAATCATCAACTTTTCTTTGAATATGAGCATCAGCATTGTCGCTATGAATATAATAGAGTGTTATAAATACACAGACCATGAAGAACATAATCACATCCGATTCAGTTAGAGAAGAGTTTAAGGCTATTTCCCCTGAAACCAATATGCCTGCGGAGGAACAGCACTTTTACTCAGAAGCGTTTTCGCGTAACCTGGGTTTGTGTTCACCGGATGAGTTGGAAGTATTACGTAATACCACGGTAGCCATACCCGGCCAGGGAGGTGTAGGTGGTTCACATTTGATAACCCTCACCCGAATGGGAATAGGTGGCTTTAACATTGCTGACGACGATGACTTTTCAATAGCCAACTATAACCGTCAACATGGGGCAATGCAAAGTACTCTTGGTAAAAACAAGGCCCATACCATGGAAGCAATGGCTAAAGACATTAACCCACATTTGCGTTTTAAAACATGGAATAAAAAAATTGATACAAGTAATGTCAAGGATTTTTTAAACGGCTGTCAGGTAGTAGTAGACAGTTTAGACGCTTATGCCATAGAAGCTCGCATAACCCTCTTCCAGGCGGCCAGGGAAATGAACATACCGGTAATCTCCGCAGGCCCTTTGGGTTTTAGCTACAGCATGATTATATTTTCACCTGAAGGCCCAAGCTTAGAAAAGTATCTTAACATAAAACCGTCAGACTCATTCAAAACTAAATTCCATAAATTCATTATTGGATTAGCTCCAAGCCCTTCCTTTTTGAAGTATATGGATACTTCCTACGTAAACACAGAAAAACAATATGGCCCCTCCTCCATGATAGGCATCAACCTCTGCTCAGCGGTCGCCGCATGTAATTGCTTAAAGATAATCTTAAAAAGAGGCAAGGTGCATTATGCTCCCCATTACCATTATTTTGATCCCTACCTTGAAACATACAAAATAGGCTATATGCCCTGGGGTAACAAAAACCCCACTCAACGATTAAAAGTTGCCTATCTGAACAACAAGCTCAGTAAACAGCTTCCACAGGCCCCCGCCAAAGCGCAAGAAATGATAACAAGTAATGACCCAAAGCTTTCAACAGGAGAAAACAACAGTATATACCATGAGATTATTCGCTCAGGCATACAAGCTCCCTCGGGTGAAAACACACAACCTTGGAAATTTAAAATCGAGCAGAACTGCATTGAAATATACATTGACAAAAAAGCTGATCAATCAGTATTCAACGTAAACCAATTGGCATCACTTATTTCATGTGGAGCAGCCATTGAGAACATGATTATTACTGCTAATCACTTTGGGCAAACGGCGAACATTCGTGCTGTAAATGAATTATCCGGTTCAGATTCAACTCAACTTGCTGCAACGATCGAATTGAATCCACAAGAACATCAACTGTCGGCACAAACCAGTTCTGACAGGAATAAGGAAGATCTTTTCTCATACATCCCCAAACGACATACCAACAGAACTCTCTTCGATAGAAAACCGATTCCTCAACATGATTTAAACGCCCTGCAAACCTCTATTCATGATCTGTCCAAAACCAGCTTATTGATGATAACGGATCGAAAACAGCTATCCGATATAGCTGATTTAATATACCAGGCCGATACAATACGTGCAGAAAACAAGCAGGCACATGAGTTTTTCATAGACAAGATCAGGTTTACATCACAAGAAGCGGAAGCCAACAAAACTGGCTTTCCTATTAAAAACCTCGAAGCGGGATTGATGGGGGAACTATTACTGAGTCATACAAGGAAGTGGGAACGGATGAATTTTTACAATAAACTCGGTTTAGGGAAAATGATTGCCAAGGTATCGCAACAAGGCATCATTCAGAGTTCGGCAGTTGGCTTAGTCAAAACAAGTGGATCAAGCCTTGAAGACATAATCAACGGTGGAAGGGCCATGCAGCGCATATGGCTCAAAGCAACCAGCCTTGGTATAGATTTTCAGCCCATGACAGTTATTACCTTCTTCAGAACGCGCAAAAAGTTAGATCAGCTGGATGTGTTTGACAAGAAGCATCAGGATTTATTGAATAGACTTTGGCAGCAATATGATGACTTATTTTCAGACGCTGATACGCCTAACGAAACACACATCATGTTATTCCGCTTGGGATATGGAAAGTCAGTAAAAACAAGGACACTGAGAAAGGATGTTGACGAGTTTATGATCACCTGAAGACAAATTCAATAAAAATCACAGACTCATTGGGCATCAGCCACAGGCACGCAACCTAATTGGCGACCGCCCTCGCTGCAATCCACCCTGTCGTCCACGCTGCCTGAAAGTTGAACCCGCCCGTAATCGCGTCGATGTTGAGCACCTCACCGGCGAAATACAAACCGGGAAACAACTTGCTCTCCATCGTTTTGAAATCGACTTCCTTCAACTCTACCCCGCCTGCCGTAACGAATTCATCTTTGAAAGTGCTCTTGCCTTTGACGTGAAAATAACATGCGCAGATGGCCTCGGCAATCTTCTCAAGTTGCTTGTTCGAAACATCGGCCCACTTCAACCGGTCGATGCCTTCTATTCTGCTCAATAACGACATCCACAATCGATGTGGAACCTTCGCAGCGCTGAACGCCAACACTTGGTTACGATGATGCTCGGCTTTCCATTCCTTCAAAAATTCAATGTAAGATTCGCGAGTAAAGCGATCGTCCCAGTTCACGCGGATCTGAAAGTCGTACTTCACATGGGCGAGGTCGCGTGCGGCCCAAGCCGAAAGGCGAAGTATCCCGGGTCCGCTCAGTCCCCAGTGTGTCACCAGCACCGGACCATCGGCTTCGAACTTGGTGCCTTCAATACGCACATCGCAATTAGGCGCCGAAACCCCCGCCAACCCTTCGATACGCGAGTCTGTTATATTGAACGTAAACAACGACGGCACAGGCTCCACGATGGTATGCCCCAATGCAGCCAGTTGTTCGTGCATGCTGCCTGCGCTGCCCGTTGCAATGAGCAAAGCATCGGCATAAAGCGAGGGCTGATCCAACAATTCAACGACCCATTTTTCACCTTCTCGGAAAAAACGTTTCACGTGAGTGCCCGTTCTCACACGCACTCCTACTCTATTGGCTTCATTCAGGAAACAATCGATGATGGTTTGTGATTTATCCGACACGGGAAACACGCGTCCGTCGTCTTCCGTCTTCAATGCAACGTCACGTTGCTCGAGCCAATCGAACATATCGCCGGGCTGAAAAGCATGGAATGGTCCGAGCAATTCCTTCGATCCGCGCGGATAGTTCTTCACCAGTTGTTTGGGTTCAAAACATCCATGGGTCACGTTGCAACGACCGCCACCACTCACCTTCACCTTCGCCAGCACGTTTTGTGATTTCTCGATGATGGTCACCTCGAGGTTGTCATTGGAAGCCGCAGCATTGATCGCTGCAAAGTATCCTGCAGCTCCTCCACCGATGATCACCAACGAACGTTTCATGTGGCGAAGATAACATGCGTAATTTGCCCCCGCATGAAACGCATCGGTCTTCTTTCCGACACCCACGGCTGGCTTGATGAAGCCGTACTGCGTCATTTCGCCGATTGCGACGAGGTGTGGCATGCGGGCGATATCGGCGATGAGTCGGTAATTGTCGCACTGGAAGCCTTCAAGCCCACTCGAATTGTTTTCGGCAACATAGACAGCACACAGATACGCAAGCGCACGCACGAACACCTGCGCTTCACCTGCGAAGGCCTGGACGTTTGGATCACACACATTGGCGGTCGCCCCGGCAACTATGCTACTCCTGTTCGCGCCGAACTCAAAGCGAATGCCCCCGGCCTATTCATTTGTGGACACTCGCACATCTGCATGGTTAAATACGACGACACCCACCGCATGATTCACATGAACCCCGGCGCCGCCGGCAAGCACGGCTTCCACCATATGCGCACCATCCTACGATTTGAAATCGAGGCGGGGAAAGTGCAGAAGGCGGAAGTGGTGGAGCTTGGAGCGCGGGTGAAGGGGTGAGTGACTGGGGAGTGAGGACTGGGTAATATGCACTAGGCACTAGGCACTAGGCACTCAGTAATCAGCACCCAATAACCAGTACCCAGTACCCAACAAAACCCCCTAAATTTGCTCAATACATCTCGCCTACTATGAAACACGTTCTACTCACCCTGCTCACAGCACTTGCATGCACAGGCATAACTGCCCAAACTACTTGCAACCTTTCCGTTGGCTCTGTAGGACCTGCAGGAGGACTAATTTTTTTCGATAAAGGAACAAATTCAGATGGGTGGCGATTCTTGGAGGCTGCTCCAGGTGACATAGGAGCAGTAAGTTGGGGCTGCTTCGGAATACTTACCACCGTAACCTCTTATGCCATCGGAACAGGTGAACAAAATACTATAAACATCGCTGCGCTATGCGGCCCCAATAATGCGGCGCAATTATGCTTAGACTACAACTTTAATGGATACACTGACTGGTTCTTACCATCATTTGATGAACTTACTACTATGTTCTCAAATCTATGGGCCAATGGTTTAGGTAATTTCAATGCGCTAAACGGACAGTATTGGAGTTCGAGTGACTTCAGCGCTGAAGGAGCTAAAATTGTTTCGGTGAATCCTGCATCTGGAGCTTCAATACCAAATTTCTTAGTAGGCGATAACAACAAAAATTTTTCAGATTATATAAGACCCATTAGAAAAGTATCATCCAATTGTTCCGGTTTTGATGATATTCAAAATGTACCACAAGCCATCTCCTACCAAGCCGTAGCGAGAGATGCGCAAGGGGCGGCGCTAAGCAATGCATCGGTGCAAGTACAATTCACGCTGCTCGCCGACTCGCTCACGGGTGCGACGGAGTATGTGGAAACGCACGTGCTCACCACCAACAGCCTCGGGCTATTCACCACCGCATTCGGCGAAGGCACAGCGGTGAGCGGAACATTCGCCGGCATCAACTGGACCACGGGCAACAAATATCTCAACGTGCAAATTGATACGGGCAACGGCTGGGTTGACATCGGCACGCAGCAACTGCTTTCCGTTCCTTACTCCATGCATAGCGCAACAGCCGGCAGCATCAAAAACCCGGGCCTTCCCATCTACCCCGACAACGCCGCAGCTATCGCCGGCGGATTGAATGTCGGACAGATTTATCGGACTGCAATGGGCGATTTGAAGATTGTATACTGATTCCCTATCTTTGTGAATGAACGTTCAACTACTTCGAAATGAATTACAACATGTCCTTTCAGGAAAGAGCTCAGTTAGGTTTGGAGGAACTATCCAATCAATCTCCGGTCACCTTGGAAATGGCCAAGGAACAAGCGAAGCAATTGAAGATCAAAAGCTCTTCAAAAAACAAGAAGAAGAGAGACTAATTGAATTCATTATTGCAAATAACCTTTGGCTGAAAGACATTGACTTCAGCCAATACGTGAGCGAAGGCGCTGAACAACGAGTATACCTGAAAGATAATCGCCATGTAATCAAATTGAACGATGGCATTTATTATCGCTGCTGGCAGGAGTATTTTCAGAATATTCTTTTACACAATTATTTTTTTACAGACACTGCATACGAACTCTTGGGCTTCGTTGATGATGACAAACGATTGTATTGTGTTGTCCAGCAGAATTTCGTTTCAACCACTGAAGTTACCGATATAAGTCATGTAAAATCATTCATGTCGGCGAATGGCTTCAGAAATAATCGCAACAACGATTACATCCATGATGACCTCGGAATCATCATTGAAGATTTACACGATGAAAACGTATTGACCAAGAATCAGGTCCTTTATTTCATTGATACGGTTTTTTATACCACAGCTAGATTTTGGAGTAGCTCGATATAATCCGGCGTCCTTTCAACCCTCTAATAGCTCGCCCCACTCCCTTCTTATCTTCGCCCCATGGACTCCGTAAGCTCCCGCATCACCGAACTCACCGCCGCACTCAACGAGCACAACCACCGTTACTATGTGCTGAATGCACCGACCATTTCCGACTACGAATTCGATCAACTGCTGAAAGAACTCGAAGCGCTTGAACAAGCGCACCCGGAATTGGCTGAACCCAACTCCCCGACCAAACGCGTTGGAGGCGACATCACCGAGAAGTTTGAAAAGGTAAAGCACAAATACCCGATGCTTTCGCTTAGCAACACGTATAATCGTGAGGAGATTATCGAATGGGAAAGCCGTGTGCACAAAGGGCTCGGAGCAAGTGCCGATTTGTTTTCTTCTGTCGAAATCGAATACGTGATGGAGCTGAAGTACGATGGTCTCGCGATTTCACTTACCTACGAAAACGGACAACTCGTGCGCGGTGTTACCCGTGGAGATGGTGAAACAGGCGAAGACATCACCGCCAACGTGCGCACCATACGCGCCATTCCACTGCAATTGCGCGGCAGTCATCCAGGCGAGTTTGAAATACGCGGAGAGGTGTTCATGCCGCGTGCCGAGTTCGACCGTCTCAATGCAGAACGCGCGGCCAGCGGAGAAGAACCCTATGCCAATCCGCGCAACACTGCCGCTGGCACACTCAAACAGCAAGACAGCGGCGAGGTGGCCAAGCGCAAACTCGATTGCTTCCTCTACTATGTATACGCCGATGATGTGACCTACAACAATCACTTCGACGCTATATCGCACGCCAGCGACTGGGGATTCAAAACACCGCCAACCGAGCAACGCTACATCGAAAAAACTACGAGCGTAGATGGTATCATGGCGTTCATAGAGTACTGGGACAAGGCACGTCACGACCTGCCCTTCGACATCGATGGTGTGGTGGTGAAAGTGAATCGATACGCACAGCAGGAAGAACTGGGCCTTACGGCAAAAAGTCCGCGTTGGGCCATCGCTTATAAATTCAAGGCGGAAACCGTATCTACACGCCTCAACAAAATCACCTATCAGGTTGGACGCACGGGAGCTATAACTCCTGTGGCCAATCTCGACGCCGTATTTCTTGCAGGCACCACCGTAAAACGCGCATCGTTGCATAACGCCGATCAAATAGAGAAACTCGACATACGCGAAGGCGATTATGTGTTCGTGGAGAAAGGCGGAGAGATTATTCCCAAGGTAGTGGGTGTCGACACAGCGCGCCGCGCGGAAGACAGCAAGCCTCATTCTTATATTATGAAATGCCCCGAATGCGGCACCGAGCTGGTTCGTCGCGAAGGCGAAGCACTCCATTATTGTCCAAACGACAACGGCTGTGCACCTCAGATCAAAGGCAAGATGGAACACTTCATTTCGCGTAAAGCGATGAACATCGAAGGGATGGGTTCCGAAACAATATCCGGATTGTACGACCAAGGGCGGTTGCGCAATGCCGCCGACATCTATGACTTACGCAGCGAGCAGTTGCTGGGTATCGAATTTACTGTTACTGACGATTTTGGTGAAAACCCCAAGAAGCGCTCCATGCAAGAGAAGAGCGTGAACAACCTGATAGCCGGCATTGAAGCCAGCAAGCAAGTACCATTCGATCGAGTGTTGTTTGCGTTGGGCATTCGCTTCGTGGGAGAGACAGTGGCTAAGAAACTCGCACGTCATTTCAAAACCATCGATGCCATTGCTTCAGCATCCTTCGAGCAACTCATCGAAGCCGAAGAGATTGGCGACAAGATTGCGCAGAGCATTCTCGATTGGTTTGCAATAGAAGGCAATCGAAATATAATAGAACGTCTGCGCACCGCAGGACTGCAATTAGCGCTTGTAGAAGATGAAAGCACCCCTACTTCCGACACCCTCAAAGGACTTACTATTGTGGTGAGCGGCGTGTTCCAACACTTCTCACGCGATGGTATCAAAGCCAGTGTGGAGAGCCATGGCGGCAAGGTATCCGGCTCTATTTCGAAGAAAACAAGCTACGTCCTCGCCGGCGACAACATGGGACCCGAGAAAAGAAAGAAGGCCGAAGAGCTGGGGGTGAAGATTATCGATGAGGCGGAGTATATCAAGATGATTAGTGGGGAGTGAGGACTGGGGACTGGGGACTGGGGACTGGGGACTAGTTACTGGTACCTGAGCGGAGTCGAAGGTAGGTTGGAGAATGGAGAAGCAAAACGAACACGATTGAACGTTGAATAAACATCTTTTAATAGCTCATTGCCTGCATCTTCTCGATACCTCTATCGTGGAGATTAAACACCAAATGCAGGAACTTGTTACACATGCCGCCAACGACTCGAAAAGTTCGGCGGGCGACAAGCACGAAACAGGTAGAGCCATGATGCAGCAAGCGCAGGAACAGCTGGGCAAGCAATTGCAGGAGGCAGAAATGAAACGCGCTTCGTTGGCGCGCATACAAACACTGTCGTCAACAGATGTTATCGGAGAAGGAAGTCTGGTAAAAACGAACGAAAACACGTTGCTGTTAGCCGCACCACTGGGTAAGATTCACTTCGAAGAAAAGGACGTCTTTGTCATCTCCATGCAGTCACCCTTGGCGCAAGCCCTAAAAGGAAAGAAGAGCGGCGACACTATTATATTCCAGCAAAAGCAAATCAACATCCTCAGCGTGCAATGACCCCTGACCCCACCATTCTCATTGAGATACAAACTACCGAGATGCCTTTTGGAAAATACAAGGGTTGGAAAATTGCGCGACTGCCCGTGTCCTATCTCGAGTGGTTCGAACGCGAAGGATTTCCTCCGGGAAAACTGGGCATGCTTCTCTCCACCATGCACGTGATCAAAACCAACGGCCTCGAACACCTCCTACCTAAAACCTAATACCTGTTACCTATCACCTATCAAAGCCTCCCGTCCTTCATCACCAAAGCTCTGTCTGCAAGGCCGGCGAGCTCGTCGTTGTGGGTGACGATGACAAATGTCTGATTGTATTTCTCGCGCAGTGTGAAGAATAGTTGATGGAGTTCCCGAGCGTTTTTCGAGTCGAGATTTCCCGAGGGTTCATCGGCCAATATCACATCGGGGTTATTCATCAGCGCTCGAGCCACTGCAACTCGCTGTTGCTCTCCACCGCTCAATTGATTGGGTTTATGTTGCGCTCGTTCGGCCAATCCAAGAAAATGTAAAAGTTCCTGAGCTCGTTGTTCAGACTCCTTTACATCCGATTTTGCAATAAAAGCAGGGATACAAACATTCTCCAAAGCCGTAAATTCAGGAAGTAAATTATGAAACTGAAAAATAAAGCCGATGTGCTTATTGCGAAACAGAGCCAACTGGCGCGAGCTCATCGATGTCACGACCTGCTCTTCAAACATTACCTTGCCGGAATCGGGCCTGTCGAGCGTGCCAAGTATATGCAACAACGTGCTCTTACCCGCCCCTGAAGCACCAACAATGGAAACTACTTCGCCCTTATTGATGTGCACATCAACTCCCTTCAGCACCTGAAGGTTTCCGTAGGATTTGGTTATGCCCGTAGCAGTAATCATAGGGCGAAAGTAATAATTTGAATAGTTGTTCTTTCTCTATCGCGTTAATCAATGTTACTTTCTTGGGCGCTGCACTTCATCGTTTATTTTTGAGGCCCTAATAAAATAGTATGATAGCCTGGTCACTCCTCATCGCACTCGTGATTGTTTACAGCATCACCCTCCCGCCTCTGTTCAAGCGCGCGGGGCTAAACGGCACGTTGGGCTACATTCCGTTGGTCAACTTCATTCCGATGTTGAAGATGATCAAGCGCCCCTGGTATTGGTTTTTCGTAATCCTTTGCCCTGGCATCAATTTATTTCTCATGGTAATCTTGAATGTTGAGGCCGGCATCGTATTCGGAAAACGTTCAACCAAAGATCAGTGGCTATTTGGCGCCCTCCCATGGTTGAGCTTTTTGCAACTGGCATTCAAGGAAAAGAACCTTCCCTATTTAGGGCCACGCGATTGGACCGGAAAGAAAAAATCGTTCACCCGTGAATGGACAGAGGCCCTTCTATTTGCCGTCATTGCAGCATCAGCCATTCGAACATTCTTTTTCGAAGCATTCACCATTCCTACCCCATCCATGGAAAAGAGCATGCTCGTTGGTGATTACCTCTTTGTAAGTAAAATGAGTTATGGTCCGAAAGTGCCACAAACACCACTGGCAGTTCCTTTCTTGCACAACGCATTGCCCGGTGGCATGACCAACAGTTACTCCGAAGCAATGAGCCTCCCCTACTTCCGCTTGCCCGGATTTGGTAGCCCTGAACGCCTGGATGCTGTCGTTTTCAACTTCCCTCATGGCGACACCATCATGGTCGATCCATTTTATGCCGGCCACGACTACTACAGTTATGTGCGCAAAGAAGCCATCGTTCTTGCAGGAGGATATGATAAATACAGCGAGAATCCGGTGCGTTTCGAGCACATGGCTCGCAACAACTTTGCTATTAAAAAAATATGCACTGTATGCGGATATGAAAGAAGTCAAAGAGCTCCTAAACCTTTAGCCATTGGCGGTGTTCGATACAGGCCTATGGATAAAAGAGAAAACTATGTAAAGCGCTGTATAGCCACACCCGGTGATGAGTTGAGTATCATCAATCGACAAGTACACATCAACGGTCAACCCTTGCAAGACCCGGAAGGTGTAATGCATAGCTATCGTTTCCAAACAAAAAATCCGGCAGCCCTCAAGAAAATTTATGCTGAATACAAGGTCAATATCAATGATAGAAATAGCATCAGTGACGCAGGTGCAACAGTCTATCAATCGTCCTTCACTGCAATTGATGCTGAAAAACTTCGCGGTAATCCTGACGTAATTATGCTCGAAGTAAATAATGATACCCTTGCAGAATCATTTGACCCACAAGCTATCTTCCCAAACTCGCCGTTATCTCCTTTCAATACATGGACACGCGACAATTTCGGTCCTGTGCATATTCCAGCAAAGGGTGAAACAGTTCAACTCACTCCTCAGAACATTGCTCTATACAGACGTGTCATCCAGAACTATGAAGGAAATACGTTGCAAGTAATCGATGGAAAGGCTATTATCAACGGTTCTCCTGCAGATAGCTATACCTTTAAACAAGGATACTACTGGATGATGGGTGACAATCGCCACCAAAGCGCCGATTCTCGATACTGGGGATTCGTTCCGGAAGACCATATCGTAGGAAAACCAGTATTTACTTGGCTTTCAAAAGAAGATCCAAACTATCAGGAGACAGGCGAATTGCGTTGGGGGCGGATGTTCAGGTTTGTGGACTAGAAGTAATGGTTACTGGCGACTGACTAATTGAAAGTGCCACCCCTTCCAGTATCCTTTTGCTCTGTTATGCTGCAATCCTTTAACCCATGAAAAAACTAATTATTCTGGTCGCTGCAATCGTGACTATCGCTTTACTTGGAAGCTATATCTGGTTGCATTCTTCGTTGCCAACCTATGAAGGATCTCTTCCTTTGCGAGGACTTCAAAAGCCTGTCACCGTTCACTTCGATGACTTCGGTGTTCCCCATATCGAAGCTGAAAACAATCATGATCTCTTCATGGCCTTTGGATTCGTTCACGCGCAGGAACGATTGTTTCAAATGGAAATGATGCGTCGCGCGGGTAGCGGAACACTCGCAGAAATCATTGGACAGCCCATGATAAAGGTGGATCGCATATTCCTCACGCTGGGCATGAAAGAATACGCTGAAGTATCTGCAGCGCGATTAGAACAGCAAAAGTTCACACCTATGTATGAAGCCATCGAAGCATATTTGGCGGGTGTGAATCAGTTTATCGACAACGGACCTACTCCACCTGAATTTAGCATTATCGGAATCACCAAACGCAAGTTTGAGCCTATCGATTTGTATTACATCACGGGTGCCATGGCATTTAATTTTGGAATGGCGCAGAAAACTGAACCCGCAATCGACTTCATTGCTCGCAACTTTACCCCAGAGCATCTGAACCAAATGGGGTTATTTCATGAAAATGAATCTGCCATTCCCACCACGCCGCATGACTCGGCCTACTTCCGTTCATTGCTCTCACTTGCCGACGCTTTCAGAGAAACCGAAAGTATTATGCCCTTTGCAACGCTCAATGGCAGCAATGCCTGGGCTGTGAGTGGATCGAAAACTGAATCGGGCGAAGTAATCGTGAGCAACGATACGCATATCGGCTACATGATTCCTCAAACATGGTACGAAGCACACCTGCATTCTCCCGAATTCGAAATGTATGGCCACTACCTGGCCGGAGTTCCTTTTGCTATGATTGGTCGCGACCGCCACAAGGCTTGGGGCGTTACCATGTTGCTCAACGACGATATGGACTTTTATGCCGAACAGCCTTCGCCCGGCGACAGCACGTTATTTCTGTATAACGGCAACTACGAACCCTGCGAAATGAAGAAATATACGATTCGTGTAAAGGGATCCCAAGACACCACTATTGATGTGCGCATAACACGACATGGTGCTGTTATTAACGACGTATTCAAATCGATGCCTTCGCAACCTATTTCTGTAAAATGGACCTACACACAACTGGAAAATCAGAACCTGGAAGCCTTGTGGAAAATGAATATCGCCCGCGACATCAGCTCTTTCGAACAAGGCGTTGCTTTGATACATGCCCCTGGATTGAGCATCAATTACGGTGATGCTCAAGGTCACATTGCTTGGTGGGCTGCTGCTAGGTTGACGCAACGCACGGAAACCATGAACAGCTGGACGATTCATGATGGAAGCGATTCCACAAATGAATGGACCGGCTACTACCCATTCGATATGAATCCGCGCTGTATTGATCCTGAACATGGTTTCATATACAGTGCTAATGATTGGCCCGACGACTTACTCAAGTATTCATCGGACACCTCTCACAAGACACTTTTTTATCCGGGCTACTATAAACCACAATACAGAGCCGACCGCATACGAAAGTTGCTGGAACCGGAAAATGCTTGGACGCTAGAGAAAATGCAAGGCCTCATCAACGATTGCAGAAGCGAAGTAGATGAATCCATTTGGAAGACATGGCAACCGATTTTAGCAACAACTCACGCAGATTATTACGCTGAAATTAATAGTCATGTAGCATGGAACGGTGAGTATTCCCCCGAATTAGTAACCCCAACGCTTTA